>Ga0315295_10000793_pt1 | contig 26839 bp, 46 predicted proteins | sample YL17G14_0_MG_FD_204453 | JGI IMG/M metagenome (GOLD analysis project Ga0315295, IMG submission 204453) | Sediment microbial communities from Yellowstone Lake, YNP, Wyoming, USA - YL17G14_0 | ecosystem: Environmental > Aquatic > Freshwater > Lake > Sediment | place: USA: Wyoming | collected... | reverse complement strand
TCAAGAATTTGAATATATTTATATCCTAAATCCTGAAGTTTTAATTTATTCATCTTTTCTAAAATTCTTTTGCTATCTTGTTCAAGAACATTTAAAGCATCTCCATCTTTATTTTCTATTTTGACTAAAATTTCTTTTAATAATTCTGTCCCCTTTTTTGGTTCTTTGATTTCTTGGATATAATAAGTTATTCCTGTTTTTGTATCTTTTTTGGTAAGAGCAAGGACGCTTTTTGTCGGTTCAGAATAATAAGCCCCATTTTCTCCGAATTTAATCTGGTCACCTTTTAGAAAATGCTCAATCCTTTCAAGAATCTTGTCTGTTTCTAATTGAGTAATAATAAGATTTTGTTCATCTTGTCCGTTAAATCCCGAACTTGTTAATGCTCCTGTAAGTTCATTTGTTTTATTTCTTAATTGCTGATTTTCAAAATTTAGCTGGTTTATTTCGTCAATTGGATTAAAGTCTTCAGGATTTTGATTCATTTTCTTTTCTTGATTGTTTTATCAAATTTATTTTTTAAGGAATAAGCATTAAGAAGTATCACTAATTCAATAAAAAGGAAAATTAATCCCCCGATAATATTTCCAAAGAGTAAATTATTAATAGCAAAAAGTCCGGCCATACTGGAAATAAGAAAAAGTGTATTTCTATTAATAAGATAATAAAAGAATCCCGGGACATCTTTTTCGCTTATCTTTATCATTTTCTTTTTCCCTTTTTTGTTTTAGATGGTGAAGGAATTGGAATCTCTTTTTTTTCTTTTTCCATATCTTTGAAATCTATAATTGTTTCTTTTCCATTTTTATCTTTCACAATAAATCTTGTTGCTTCAATTTTCTTTCCATTAATATCAATTTCATTTTTTCTTTTTCCTTCAAATACTTCCACTAATTCTTTCATTAACTTATTGAAAGCAATTTTCTTGAAGATTCTAATTGCAAGTAAGCCAAAGAAAAGCCCCAATACAAATCCAACAATTATTGCTAATATTATCCACATTTTAACTTGGCGGAGCAGATACTACTCCTGAATTTATATTTTGCATATTAAGGCTTGTTTTTTCAAGTTTATCGGCGATGGTTAGCATCTTGTCAGCAATAGGACTTAATCCTTCTATCATCTTCCCAGTTCTTGAAAAGAAAAGTATCATTACAATAGTAAAAATAACCATAATTATGATTATTCCAATAATTCCGATTATTTTTGGGTCTTGCCACCATTTTACAGATTTATCCTTATAATTTCTTTTTATTATTTCCTTTAGGTTGACATAAGCATATCTTGTGTCTCTGTGGTCATAATTAGCAATTGCAAGGGTATTATCATCTGGGCTTGTTGACAAATCAAAATTAATCCACTCTCCGTTTTCAGAGATATAATACCAGTATTCATTGCTTCCCATACTTCTTGTAGGACGAGCAATATAGATTTTTTTGTCCCTCAAGAAAAACAAGCTTATATTTGTGTCAGGGATGAATAATTCTTTTGCCTTGTCAATTCCTATCCTTGATAATTTCCCATGAACTTTTGTGAAAATAGGAATCGAATTTAAGAATTGGGTTTTCTTTAATTTTCTATAATAGTAAAGAAATACAACCCCCCCAACAAGAATTAAAACGAAGAAGACAACCCCAAAAACCAAAAACATTCTTCCTATTCCTGAAAGATTAACATCTCCAAGAATATTCGTTGGAACTCCAAGTTGGTCTAAAAAACCCATTTAATAATTATAGCAACCTCATTTAAGTTAACTTAATTAATAGAATATCCTTTTTAAATTTATCCTAAACTTTGTGAACTTCCTTCAAATGAAGAACTTTTCCTTCCTAAACTTCCAGAACCAGTGCTTCCTGCAATTCCCATCATTTTTCTTACTGCAAAAACTAAAGCACCTATAAGGATTACTAATAATAATACAACTCCTAAGATAGTTCCAACAACCGGGAACTGCTTAGAGGTATTAGTTGCAGATTTAGTATAATTTTGTATAAGGTTATCTGAATCTACTTTTCCTGCTTCATCATAGGAAAGTATTGCAGAAACATTAACACTTAATCCATCAAATTCACTTGAACCTGTTGGAGTAAAAGATGCTCCATCAATTGTATAATTCGCAGAATTAACTATTGCCCCCCCTGTTGTAGCATTCGTCACGACAACACTTGCCAAAGAAGGATTAACTTTTCCAACCGCAGTAGCAGGTGTAGCTCCTGCACTAAGAGTTATTGTTTCATTATAAATTGTTACAGTATCTTGCCCAAAACCCACATTGCCCTGCAAATTTCCAAATAAAATTACTAATATCAGAAGAAGAAGTGCTAAACTTCCAATTCCTATACCCCAGTAAAATACTGTCTTTATGCCCTCGGGTATTCCTTTATTACCCATATTTTTTCTTCCTTTTTCTTTCTTTAAATATTAAAAAATAAAAAATAAAATTTCTCGTTAACCGAATTGAGAATTGCTTCCTCCACTTGCACCAGCAACACTCATCATCTTTTTAACAGCATATACTAATGCTCCTATCAAGATAACCAGCAATAATACAACTCCTAAGATAGTTCCAACAACCGGGAACTGCTTAGAGGTATTTAGAGCTGAAGCAGTGTAGTTAGTAATGACACCCTGTGTATCGTTGTATCCTTGTGAACCAGTTGCGAAACCTACATTTCCAGATAGGTTACCAAAAAGTATTACAAGAATAAGCAATAGCAAAGCAAGACTACCAATTCCTATACCCCAGTAAAATACTGTCTTTATGCCCTCGGGCATTCCTTTATTACCCATATCGAATTCAAAACCTCCTTGGAATCTGATAAGAATAGACTTTATAAATATAAGTTTACATTCTTAATTTTAGTTAACTTATTCTCTTCCAACAAAAAACCAAATTCCAATTATTAATGCAGAAAAAACTAAAATATAAATCATTATTTCCAAAGTAATAAATCCGACTATTGTTCCGATTAAAGAAAGCATCAAAATTGCCAAACAGGAAACAGCCATTGAACTTATTAAATTTCCCCTTCCAATTCTTTCTTTTTCTTTGAAATATAAAGAGAGAAAAATTATAATCCAAATTCCCCCAAGTATCCAAATCCAAAAATAAGGATAAGCTGTATTTGGCAGGGATAACAATCCTCCAATTCCCGCTGTATCTGTCAAATTTGACAAATCAGTAAATCTCACCATGTTATTGTGGTATCACCCCCTTCCATATTGCCCATATTCCAATAATTACTAAAATTATGATAATTGAACTTATTAATCCTGCAACAACAGGACTTACTCCTAAAACAACCATAGGGACTTTAATGTAAATATTCCATAGTCCAACTATAATTGTTCTTACGATTTTTGTTGGAGAGATAATAGATGTAACTTCCAATTCTCCATATGCTTGTGTTGGTGTTACATTTGAAAAAGTATTTGATGCCCCCTGTGTTTGCGATTGAGCAGAAAGCAAACTTGAATTAATATCTCTATATGTTGAACTAATTAAAGTATTATTCGTTATCGGAGTTGCAACATTGCTGTCTGTTTGTGTTGTTATTATGAATGCCATAATTGAAAATATGCACAATCCTAAGATTCCCATATTGATAAAAAGCCTTTTAACGTCCATTATCCCATTTCCTCCTTTTTAAGTTTCCATAAAAAGATTATTATTGTCACAATCAGCCAAATTCCCCCTGATAATGCTCCAATTAATGTTCCGCTAACTAATCCAAGAGCAAGAATAACTGCCCAGCCAATTCCCAAAGAAACTATCAGTGTTTGTTTATCTTCCATAAACATCGTTACAAGGAATAATATCATTAAAAACCCAAAAAAGGCTCCATTTACAATCCCAAATCCAGAAGAGCTTGATTCCAAGTCGATTGTATTTTGTGCTTTTAAATTTCCGTCAACATAAATGTTTACGAATAGGAATCTATCAGTTCCTGTTACAGAAGAAACATTGCAGGTTAATGTCCCAGTTGCAGATGTTAAACTATTTGAACAGACGCTTCTATTCCCAAAATCATTGCTTTTTACTATTTCTGTTGAAACTGTTCTTGCCGATAAATTTGTTGATATAAAATTGAATGAAACTAATTTTGTTGAATTTGAATATGTTGGTATAGTATAAGAAATTCCAATATCTTCTAAATATTCATATACAGTATCTGCTCCAGAACGGGCATTTAAACTGATTGTGCAACTTCCGATTGTATAGTCTTGGCAGAATGCAATTATTTTATTGAAAGTAGCAAGAATGTTTCCATTTGAATCAACCATTATGATGTTATAAACTACATTATTACGAACCAGATGCAATATTGTCTGTCCGTTGCTATCTGTTAATGGAACTTCAACAATCTTGAAATCATTATCTGCTATATACTGTCTGTATAAATAAACAAGAACATTTGGGGCGAAGGCTAAATTTTCATCTTTGAATGTTAATTGGAAGTCTGTTGAATCCGCACTTTTTAAATCATAAAGAGCAATGCTTCTTGGAACAGTTGAATTTGCCAGAACTTGATTTAAGATATTATAATATTCAGGAGCATAAGAAATTCCTGTGTCATTTGAATCGTACTTCACCACAGAATCAATGGAATAATTAATATTTGTTAAAAGTGTTCCATTAAAGCATACTCTCGCTGGGTTTGTTTCAGTATACAATTTTGAGAAATTTAGTATTAAGGAACTATGGGAAGAATCATACAACTGCAGTTGTATCTCTATTGTTGTATTTGCTATTTTTGTTTTAGATTCTTCGTCATAAATGGTATAATTATATATAACATTTGTATAAGTTGAGCAATCATCTATTTGAATTGGATTAACTGTTTGATTATAAATTGTCGTATTAATCAAACTTCCATCTGACATAGTAATGCTCCAATAAAAAGGAATTTCCATATAAAATTCCTTGTTTGGAATTGTTATCGTATTGCTTGAACTTACATTATCTAAAGAAATTGAATAAGATGACGAATATGTTGTTGAATTATAAATTAAATTAATCGTTGAAGTCTGCAACCCCCCTCCTTGTGTGAAATTCAATTTGAAGTTTTCCAATCCTCCTTCTGTTGTTGAAGAAGAGAACAACGTTTCTGTCTGGAATACTTTATATCCCCAAGTTTTTTGGCTTATATTTGAATTTCCATAAGAATCATTAACCCAAATCATAAATGAATTATTGCCTAATGAAGTAATATTAATTGTCATATTCTTGTCGTTGCATAATACAGAAAAATTGTTAATTCCATTATCATAAGAACCAAGACAACTTGATAAACTTGAATCAGAAACACTCCAATTTATAGTCAAATTATGATTTAATTTTTGATAATTAACATTATCTAAAGGATAAGTAATATTTACCTGCGGATTTTGCAAATCTACTGAAACAAATCTATAAGTTCCATTTCCCTGTTGCGGAACTGTTGCATTATCATAAGTTCTGCACGTCCAGTTATAATTTCCATCTCCAAGTATTAAAGTGATATTTAATTCTGTATAATTTGTAATGCCATTTTTTTTAGTATAATTCAAGGCGTCATTGAAATATAATGAAACATTTTGTATCATGTCATCATCCTGCCCTGTGCAGTTAAAATCAACATTTTGAACTGAAAAATTTGTGTTATTTACAGGAGAATTCAAAGTTATAAATGGTGTTGCATCAGAAATTGCAGGGTAACTGATTGGAGAAGAAATATTCCACAAGTCACTTTCTTCTGTTGCAGACAAAGTTCTATTCCATAATTCAACTTCAAAGATTGCACCATCTTCTATGGGATTTCCCCCATCAGCGATAGCACCCAAAAATAAATCTCCTGTTGAAGTTCCCCATGTCAAAGTTCCTGTTTTAGGTCCCCAGCAATTAACCCTTGTTCCATTAATGCTTATACAAGCAGTTGAGCCATTATAATTCATAATAACTTGCTGAACTCCTGTTGCCCCAAATATTTTAGTGGCATCCTGCTGGTTCCATTCCGCCCCTCCTGTTATTAATCTCATAGTTATTATCTTGTTTGCAGAAGGCATTTGATAGATGCTTCCGGAACTTCCAAACAAAGCATTACTTGCCCCAATAGAACCATTAAAAATAATTCTTATTGTCATATTTCGTGTGACTTTTAACCTTGTTGGATAAGCAGAGGAACTTCCATTGCACACAAGATATTTTGTTGCTCCATTAATAGCAACAAATCCCCCACCTATTCCTGCAGCATCATATCTTGTTGCATTTCCAGAACAATTAATTCCATAATTAGTGTCGTCTTCATAATCTACATCAAAAGTCCATGCAGCAGTAAGTTTTGTATTCCACGCATCTTGCCAAGCTGCGTGTTTTATAATCTTCTTCCCGGCAATAGTCCATACACCATCTATCTTATCTCTTCTTTCAACATCAGTAATCAATCCAATAACAGTTTTCTCTTTCGGAATATCATTACTTTCCAACTTTTCCCACTTAACTTTATATTCAGTATGAGTTCCTGCGAGAATATTACTACAAATTGTTTTATTTCCCTCACCCTCACAAATATCCTTATAATCTTCAACCTCGTAAGGTTCTAAAACCTGCTTAGCAAAATAATATTCTTTGTCTAATCTTTTCCCTGTTACATTATCAGTAAAATAAACTTCTCCAAGCCCATTAGTATAAACATCTTTCCAATCAGTAAATTCATACCACATAACAGCCCTGTCTTTTCCAGCGATAATATTTTTTATTTCTGTTGGAGTTGAATGAGATTTCAATTCAGCACTTCCTATCGTGTTATTTCCAATCCCAAAGAAGTTTATTATATTCGCTTTCATTTCATCTTCAGAATAATCTACCACATTATCAAAAGTAAAAACTTCTGCTGAAATAAAATTCACAAAAAATAGGACGAATAATATCATTACTCCGACTAAGATAATCGTTCTACTAGGCTGTAATGAAGAATTTCTTCTATTTAATCTCTTATTTTTTAGCATTTTAATAAGCTCCCTGTAAATAACCTCCTTGTTGATATATTTCTTCTGTTTTTCTTGGAATTGAAGAATGAAATAAAACCATTAATATAACTCCAATTATCACAACAAAAATTGGAAGATTAACCATAAACCAAGAAGTTTTTGGAGCATATTGTTCTAAGAAAGGTTCTCCCGCCGAATTAAAGGCATCAAGAATAGCACTATAAGAAGCACTTACATAAAGAGAAACAATGAACATCGCCACAATTATAAATATATCCAATATTATCGCAAATTTAGGCATAGTATTTCTTAGTAAATAAGAAGCAAGGAATAACCCCATAACCATGCCAAAAATTATTGACATCCCCCAAAAGTCGGCATTATTAATATACATCGTAGCGAATTTTCCAAATGTTTCCGCATTCATATCTGCAAGATTAACCTGTCCAAGATTAATGTCTTGGTCTAAGGCACTATTTATTTTTACGGTTATTATCCCACAAGTAAAAATAAAGATTAAAGATATGAAAAGCCCTACAATTAAGAATATTATGAAAAAACTCATCTGCCCTCTTTTATTCAACTTTTCTTTAATTAACATTTTGCTGTTCCTCTGCATTGAAATTATAAGCTATAACATCTTGTTTTATTTTATTCCAATTAATGTGTTTTATTATCAATTCTGTTACTTTTGGTTTTGATATTAGTGCCTCATCCATTCCATTTTCAATTCTCTTCTTTTGGATGTCCATTATTTCATTATCAAAATTAATTGAAACTCTAATTAATTCATTAACATGATTTCTTCCATTTTTTCCCATGTTTTCAATTATTTCTTTGTTTTTAACAAGTTTCTCGCTTTTATTTATCTTTTCAAGTTCTTTTTTCAATTCCTTTTTCCTTTTTCTTAGTTCTAAAATGTTCATATTCTAAATCTCGGTATGCTATCAATTTGTTTTTTAACATTTGAATCTTTTATTGCATTGTATCCAATTATTAAAATAATAATAATAGTAAATATCCAAGAAACTTTCATCATTATTTCAAATAAAAATCCAATTACTCCAGAAAAGATTGATAAAGTAGCAAAATTAATAGCCAATCCATTCACAAGATTAAGAATTATCAAGACAAGAGGATAAATCAATCCAATAAGAATAAATCTTAAATATTTCAGTCCTGCGACTTTTATAAAATTCCCCTGTTCACCCCTTTCATTTTCTTTTGGTAAAACAATTATAAAATACATCATTAAAATTAAAAGTAAGAATAAAACTATAACAAAAAGAAAATATAAAATTGATTCTCCTGTTGATGCTATTTTTCCAGAAGGAGTTATCTCAAAATCATAAACCCAGTTTGTTTTATTCCCAGATTCGTCGCAGTTTCCATACACATAATATTCCCCAAGAAGATTAGTTTCATTATAAGGATAATTATAATCATCTCCTGATTTTGTCATTGCAGTCTGTCCGCTTAAATAGTAACTTCCATTTGGCAAAAGAATCCTTGTTATATTTGCATAGGATGAATCAAGGCAGTTCTGCAGCAATTGAACTTGTGTTCCCTGCTTGAAAACTCCAAGAGTTTCCTGTCCTGCTGATATAAACCCCATTAGCAAAATCATTCCTATTATTAAAATTAAAATCTTGTTTTTCATATTTTTACAAACTCTCCTCTTCCCAATTCTCCGATATCTTTTTCGTTAGAAAAAGTAGCGTGAAATGAACTTTGTTCATTTCTATTCTTTCTCGGCATACCATTTTTATCAAATCCCATTTCTGCAAGGTAGCGATTGGCAACTCTAACTAAATAATCACAAATTTTTTCGTGTGGAATACCTCTGCTATGCATCCCACTTATTATTTCTTTTAATCTTTGTTCCTCGCTATCTCTTGCTAATTCATAAAGTTTGTTCATATTCTCATTTCCTTTATTTCTTCCAAGAGTTTCTTTAATTTCTCTATGTCTTCTTCAAGATACTTCTTTGCCTTTTCATCTCTTTCAATTTCCTTCTTTATATATTCAAATGTTTTATATGCTTTCACTTTAATTTACACAACTCCAATTCTGGCTTTATTTCGCAGAGTGCTTTCTTCATATCTGCATTTTCCTGCTCTAATTTTGTCATTCTTTCATCCAATCCAAATAAGTGTAATAGCATTTCTTCTATATTCTTTATAATTCCGTTGTTTGTCTGTTGAATATTCATTCCTACTATTGCGATTTCTTCCGCACTTGCTATATCTGGCAGATGCTTTTCTGTTTCAACATAAGTCTTTAATTCGGCAAGTGTTTTTGGAGTATATTCCTTTTCAAAGACATAATCAGGGGCAGTGTTGTTAATTCCATTAATCCATAATTCCCCTGTGATGTTTGTTGTCGCACTTGCTTTTCCGAAGAAATTGTTGCCTGAAAGATTGGAAATACCATTAACTTCAAAAAGACGGCTTGGAATTAATGTTCCTATTCCGACATCTCCTATATTATTTATCGTTAATCTTTGACTGCCTCCTGTCCAGAAATTTAATTCAGGGTATGTTCCTTCCCCTGTTCTTCCAGCAACTATTGCTATGCTGTCAGGAGTATCTGTTGTTATATATTGCAGTTCTCCAAAACCTAAATCATCAGGAGTATACCATTTTATTATCCCATCTACTTCTAACTTTCTGCTTGTGTCAGTTATTCCTATTCCGACATTTCCCCCCCCTATTGCTAAAAGCACATTATCACTTCCATAATTATTAAGATATAATCCTCCCCCTGTTCCATTGCTTTCTATTATCAAACTTCCACCACTACTTGAATTTCTTGCCCTTATTGATGGTTGTCCTGATTCCCTGTCAACCATTAATGCTATAGGAACACTTGCTGATGTTCCAATATCCAATTTTGCTGAAGGACTTGGACTTCTTGTTCCTATTCCGACATTTGCACCTGTTCCATTAACATACAAGACATTTGAAACATTCAATGCTTTACCTACATCTGCTACTTCAAGAAGATATGCTGGATTTGTTGTTCCTATTCCGACATTTCCATTATCAGATATAGTCATTATCGTAGTTGCATCAGAACCATTCTTGAACTCAAGTCCGAGTGTATCAATTGCTTGTATTCTTGCTATTTCCCCGATAGTATCTCCTTGAAATGAAATTGATGGTATCCTTGAACCAGCACTCGTATCTGTATCGTTTATGATTAACCGAACATCATAATCGCTGGTATCTGAGTTTCCTTCTATTGATAATTTTACTGCTGGGCTTGATGTTCCTATTCCGACTAATCCTTCTCCTGTTATTCTCATCGCTTCTGTATCATTCTGAACCCTGAAAATCAAATCTCCTGCAACGCTTCTGTAATTATTCACAAAAAGCATATCTCCTGTTGAGCCATCATAATTTATCTCCCCATTAACAGTTGAACTTCTGTAAAACTTTATCATAGGGTCTGCATTGTATGATGTTGAACCCTTTGTTGTAATCCACAAGCCCTGACTTCCGCCTGTTGCATTAAAAATCTCCAATCTTGCTGAACCATTTACATCTAAATCATAACTTGGATTTAGCCTGTTTATCCCCACAAATCCTCCTTTTTGAATGTTAAATCTTGTTGTCCAAGTTCCCCCTGTATCTTCAACAATTCTGTAACTTTCGTTTCCTGCTGTTCCTCCATTTGTTCCCATTCCAGTAAGCCATTGTGCATCATTTATCCCGTTTCTTGTTTTATACCAGGTGTAAGCGTCTTCTGTTTGGTTATTTCCTCTGTCTATTATTGCATAAGCAGAACCTGCTGAAGCATTTAAAAGAAGGGCTGTTGTTCCTGTTCCTTCAACTTCCAAGGCTTGATTTGGATTTGTTGTTCCTATTCCGACATTTCTTGATGATTTATTAACATACAAAATCCCCGATAAATTGATAAAACTTGGATAACTTAGATTGTTGTAGATTTGAAAACTATCGTTGATGAAGATTGGAAGTCCACCACCTGCTCCCGCTTGATTATATATTCCAGTTGAATTTAGAAGGTTCTGAATATTCGCTGTTGTGTTAATTGTATAAACTAACTTTGCAGTTGTGTTAATTGCCGTGAAATTAGCAGTTAATCCATTTATTGCATCTAAAGTCCAGTTTTTAGAGACATTATACGCATAGTTATTGTAAGTTGCATTGAAAGTTGATAACCAAGACAAATTACTATCTGTTATTGTTGAGTTCAATAAATTAACTCTATAACTTTCATTTGTATCAACATAAGAAGCATAGGTGGCATTATAGGTGTCGTATATGCCTGTGCTGTTTAACAAATTCTGAATATTAGCAGTTGTGTTTATTGACAAAGGCATTGAATAAATTCCTGTTGAGTTCAATAAAATCTGCAAGGTGTTTGTGTTATTATTCATCTGTGCGAAGATGAGAGAGGTTGCATTGTAAAATGCCCCGATGTTCGCAGTTGTGAAATTTTGCAGGAAGGTTGTGTTAAAAATTTGGCTTGAAGTTATATTGTAAAGTTGCCCGATAGTTTTAGTGCTGTTTCCCATTTGAGCAAATTTTAATGATGTTGCATTATAAAGTTGTCCGATTGTTTGTGTCGAATTTCCCATTCTTGCAAAAATTAGAGCCGATGCATTGTAGAGATTTCCTATGTTAAAAGTTGTGTTAATCCCGTAAACTAAACTTGCTGTTGTGTTAATCGCTGTAAAGTTTGATGTCAATCCGTTAATTGCATCAAGTGTCCAATTCTTGGAAACATTAGTTATGAATGAGTTATATGTTTCGTTGTAAGTAGATAACCACGAAGCATTTGAATCTATCATAGTTTGATTTAAAAGATTAACCCTTAAAGTATCATTTGAATCAGTGTAACCTGCATAAGTGGAGTTATAAGTAGAAAGCCAAGAAGCATTTGAATTTGTTATTGTATCGTTCAAAATATTTATTTGTGAAACATAAGTTGAATTATCCTTATCATATAAACCTGTCCAATTAAGAATGTTTTGCAGGACTGATAAAAGTGATTGATTATATGCAAATTGATTTACCCAATTATTGTCCCAAGTTGAGTTATAAGTATCTGCAACAAGCTTGGTATGATTTACCCAAGTTATATTATAAGAATTAGCCCACGAGTTATCCCAAGTATTATTGTAGATGTCAAAAACTATTTGGGTGTAATTAGTTGAAACATTCAAAGCATAAGCATTATATGTTGCATTAAATGTTGAAAGCCAAGAAGCATTTGAATTAGTTATTGTGTTATTCAGCACTCCGATTTGGGAGTTATAAGTTGAGTTAAAAGTCGTAGTCCATAAGTCATTCCATAAATTGTAAACTGCTAAAGTATGATTATACCAATTTTCGCTGTATAAATTGTAAGTCGCTGTTGTCTGATTGTAATTCCAGATATTCATAAAGGAATTATCCCATGTTGTATTGAAAATTGTAAAGACAATGTTTGTGTGGTTAAGGGAAACATTTAAGGCATAATTGTTGTAGGTTGAATTATAAGTAGATAACCAAGAGGCATTTGAATCTATCATAGTTTGATTTAAAAGATTAACCCTTGCTGTATCGTTGCTATCTGTGTATCCTGCATAAGTTGAATTATAAGTAGATAACCAAGAAGCATTTGAATTTGTGATTGTATCATTTAGAACATTTATTTGGGAGATGTAAGTTGCATTATTGTTATCATAAATTCCTGTCCAGTTTAGGATTGTCTGGAGAGTGGAAAGCAAAGAATGATTATATGCAAAGGCATTAACCCAGTTGTTATCCCAAGTTGTATTCATCCAAGTAAAAGTATCTGAACTCCAATTCCTTGAAACATTTGAGGCATAGTTATTGTAAGTGGTGTTGAATGTTGACAGCCAAGAAGCATTTGAATTTGTGATGGTTTGGTTTAATAAATTAATTCTTGATGTTTCATTTGCATCAATGTAATCTGCATAAGTTTTATTATATGTTGAATAAATCCCTGTGCTGTTCAGTAATTGTTGCAGAGTTGCGGTATTGTTATTCATTTGTGAAAAAATTAAAGCCGTTCCGTTATAAAGATTGCCTATATTGAAAGTTGAATTGACAGAAGTTATTCTATTGTCTAATCTTGTATCATTTGCACTAAACAAAGCAAACAGAATATCAAGCACAGATGTTCTTGTGAATAATGTATCAAGCCAGTTTTCCTTTATGCTTATCAAGGTTGCATTTTCCATTTGAGTTGCATTAACTCCCATAGTCACATTATAGAACTGCGAGAAAAAGTTTTGGGTTATGTTATTATTATATGTTGCATTTGCCCCTGCAAGTTCTTCTTTCTTAACTATAGGTGCATCTGGAGTTTGGATTAGAACTGAAGACACAATTCCCATTAAAAAAATCGGTATCAATATAAATAATAATCCTTTCATTTCATCCTCTCGTCAAATAAACTGCCTGCGGTATTCGTTTCTCCTTATTTTTTTTATGTATTGAAATATATAGCATTAAAAAGGATATTACGAAACATAATACAATCCACCAAGTATTGATGATTATTAACCTTTTCCATTTTAGGACAGCAAAAGCTATTCCTGTTAAAAAAGGTGCAATCATTAATTTCATGTTTCATTTCCTTGGTTTTTCAATTTTTCCAACTCTTGATATTCTTGGATTATATCCTACATATTCTTCCTTTCTTTTATTTGCTATAGATTTTTTGGAGAAATAAGATATTTTTCCATTTCTCATAGCAATCCTTCTTATTCCCTTTTTTGTGGGAGAATAAGTTATAACATATTTGCTCATCTTTTTTTTTCACCTCCTTTCATCTCTTTCTTCTTCTGCTCAATTTTCTTTGAAGAGCTTCATTTCTTAATCTTGTTTTCTCAAGTTCCCGTAGTTTTTTCCAAATGCCTATCCCAACCTTTTTTCCTATAACACCTGATTTCTGTCCGAAAGAACTCAACTTTTTCGCTGAACTCAACAATCCTTTATGCTTCATAGCAAATAAAAGGTTTTTATTCTCTTTCATTAATTTATTTCTTTCTCTTCCAATTTCTTCCAATTCTGCTCTTGCTTTAAGTTGATTTCTCAGCTTTTCATTTTGTTTTTTCAATTCATTCAATGTTGACATTTTTCTTACCTCCTTTCATCTTTTTCTCCTTGCTAAAACTTTCCTTGCCTTAGCAAGACTTTTTAACATTATTCTTCTTTGAACAGGACTTATTTTTCTTTTATGATGTATAACTCCAGTTCTTTGCTCCTTCAAATATCTCGCAATGCTTAAACCTCTTTTTTCCCCTCTTGTGTCAATACCATATCTTGTTCTTTCAATATATTTTGGAGCAATTTTAAAAGCCCTTCCTCCTCTTATTTTGTATTCCCTTAACTTGTATCCTGCTCTCTGGAAATAATTTTCCTCTGCTTTTCTCAATCCCCCGACTTTCTTTTTTCTCCCTGCTGAAATTATCTTGAATGATTTTGAAGTTGTGTTGTCAATGGCAAATGTTCCCTTTGACAAAGCATCATTTCTTGCCAGTGGTTTTGTATTAAGTTTAATGAATTTCTTGCCTGATTTTCCATAGACATTGAAGACAGGGGTTGCTTTTTGTTTCTTTATCATTTTTCCAGTTTTGAATTTAATTTTAAATGCCTTTAATGGTTTTAATTTTAATGGAGTGTATGGTAATGTAAGAGAAATCTTTTTCATTTTTGCTATTTGTTCTTGAACTTGCCTTAATTTTAACCCCAACTTATATCTTTGGCTTTGCAATGTTTTTTGCGTTGTTTTTTGCGTTGTCCTCTGTATTTGTTTCTGCAATTCTCTTAAATTTTGCCTTGTTCTTTGTGCTTGTCTTGACAAACTACTTACAGATTGCCCAGCAATTTCCTTTCTTTTTTGAATAAATCTTGCTCCTTGTTTGGTAATCATATAAGGTTGCCCCCTTGAAGTATATGATATCTTTCCTATTGGAGCTTTTTGAACTGATTTTTGAATAACTGATGGCTTTATAACTGCTTTTTTAACTGACTTTAATTTAACCATTCCAATATTTCCTTTTTTTCCTATTGATTCTGCGATATTTTGATATGAAGCGATTATTCTTCCTGTTTCAGACAATCCGCCAATACTTTTTGTCTTTGATAAAGAAGCAGAAGCGACAGAAATGACATTTTTCAAAGCCTGTTGAAATTCATATTTTTGGACACCCGATAATCTTATTCTCCTTGTTCCCCCAACATTTTTAATCATACCGATAAACTTTATCTTGTCTTTGTTTTTTGTTATTGCCTTTCCTATTATCAAACTCAAATCCTTTTTAGAAAATATTGCCGAAAGAGAAGCAAAATCATTGGACGATATTCTTGGAACTCTTTTTGTAATAAATTTCCCGCTTGGGAATTTCACACCACTAATAAGAATTTTTTTTCCTTTTGCTGTAACGACTCTTCCTATTCCTAATTGCTTTAATCCCTGCAGATTTTTTTTAACAATTGCCACTCCGCCTCTTGGAATCTTAACTTTTGTCCTTAAAATGAATTTTTTCGGAGATACAATAGATTTTTCCATTCCCGCAAATGTTTGTTTTTTTAAAAATAATTTTCTCACAATCGGAATTTTCTTGTTTAATCTGATTCCTGAACGCCCTAATGTGAGAGTTGTTCCTGTTTTTCCTTTAACAATAGTTACTCCTCTCGCCACCCCAATCCTCTTTATTTTGCCAAATTTTCCAGTTTGTTGGAATACAATATCGGTTATTATCTTATTTCCCTTTTGCTTTTGTGTTCCTAAAAATTTAACTTTAATATTTCTTGGAAGCCCCATTGCAGGAGTTAATGACGGAGGAGTATCTGCTTTAATTTTAATTGTTCCTCCAGATTCAAGATAATCTTCATAATTTTCAAGTGAAGATTTTAATTTTTGCAATCTCTTTCTATTCAATCCACTTGCTTTTTTCAATTGTTCATTTATTCTTGACAAATCTTTCTTCGTTTTCTGCAATTCAGAAGGTGTTAATTCCTCTATATCTCTTCCACCAGTTAAAGCTCCATATCCCCAGACATAATTTCCTATTTTATTCACCAAAGATTTGCTAAAGGTTGTCTTTTCCTGCTCTAAATATCTTCCTAAACTTTCCAGTCTTTGCTGCTCTTTTAATGCTTCATTATATTCTTTTTCAGATAATTCTTTTCCCCCATATTTTTGATTGAATTTTTCTATTTGTTCATTAATTTTTTCTGTTCTTCCTGCAAATTCTTTTTTAGTTAATTTTCCTCCAGAAATAACATCATAACCTTTTCCGACAAAGGATTCTTTGAAAATCTTTTGTATTCTTGGAACATAAACTTTTGCCTGTTGGAATCTTATTAATAATTGCTGTTGTCTTGATTGTAATGCTCTTTGAGATATTGAAGGTAATTTTTGTTGCGGAAGTCGTGATTGTTGTAATTGTGAAAATGGGGGTGAAGGTTGGATATGCTTAGTGAAATATTTTAAAGCATCTAATTGTCCTTGAGAAACTACCCCCTTTTTGAATAAAATATTTCTCGCTTGGGAAGTCATAGGAATAGCTCCAGTAGGAAGTTTATTTCCCTGAATAGACATTCCTGCATATTGCCCCCCTCCAATTGGGACAAGATATTCTCCTCCAGTTTGTTTTGTTTGCAGATATTTCTGTTGCTGAATATAACCTTGCTGAACAGCATAACCCCTTTTTCCTGCTTCAGCAATTAATCGCCCCGCATAGTCTTGCACTATTTTACTTCTTCCATAATAAGATGGCAGTTTCCCTTTTCTTAAATAAGAACCAAGCATTCCCTGTGCTTCGTTATATTCGTCTTCTGTTAAATCAAATGTTCTACCGCCATAAGAAACCTGAACCATTAATCATCCGCCCATTCTTTTATAAAGTAACTATCCCTCACTAAGTTTAAATGGGTTGGACATTCCAAAGTTGATTTTTCCTGTAACTCACATTTAAAATATTTTTTAACTTCTTCACTGCCTATAAGAATTATTTCCCTATTATCAGGGTAAATTTTTATTGTTGGAACTCCACTAACATTATAATTTCCTTTGGAAATATCAAAGTAATAAAATTTCCATTGCGTGAATATTTTTTCATACTCTTTTACCAAAGGATAAACTTCTTGGCAGTGGGGACAGGAAGGATGATAATAAAATTCTATTTTTTTCTCACAACTGTTGGAGAGTTCTTGACGAATTTGATTGCTCAAAGCAAAAACAAATGAAATGACTGAAAGAATAGTCAAGAAAAATATAGCCAAAATTATTTTATTTTTTGTTTCCATTTTTTAAAACTCCTGAAAGACAAAGTTTTTTAAAATATATAAACTTTTGCTTTTTGAAGAGGGTTTATAAAGTTAAGTTAACTTAAAAAAATATGCCAGATTATAGAAGTAGCGATAGAGAAGCTCCATTCAATATGGCTATTGCAACTCTTATGAGACTTGATACAATCCTCCAGCAATTAAGAAATTTAGGTATAATGTATCCAAATGATGTTCCAGAGAAACAAAAAGCACATATAGAATTTGTGAGGCAATTTTTCATAAACGCTGTTCCTCTCCTTGAAAATGAAGACACAGAATCTTATAAAAAGGAAATTTTGGGGCTTGGATTAAATGTAAGGAGTGGAGTAAAATCTGGCACTCAATTTTCAAAATTTATCTATGATAAAAATATTGAAAAAAGACTTAATGAAATTTTAATTGAAATTCAGCAAAAAGTAAAGAAGTATTTCATGCCAAAAGGAAGAGACCCAAGAAAAGCAGTGGAAAGATTTGAATGATAGAATACGATTGGAAAGAAATCTTAATGCACTTGAAAGCATTTGCAAGAATAGAAGACATTACAGATATTATTTTATTAAGAGATAAATCTGGAGAAGGACAAGGAATTAGGAGAATAAAAATAAAATGAAAATTCTAAAAGAAAAATATCCATTAAGAAGTTTAAAGGGACAAAAAACAGCTGGAAGATATATCAATGAAATTTTATATGAAAATCTAAAAATACTTGCTAAAAAAATTGTTGATGATATGACTTTTCTCGGAGTTTGTTTTTCTTCTACTCTTGAAGTGGGAACAGGAAAAAGTGTTTTGATGACGCAGATAGGAGAAGCATGGACAGATTTAATTTATCAATTGCACGGAATCAAACTTCCTTTTGATAAAAATAATTTGGTTTGGCGTCCAAAGGATTTAATGCAGAGAGCATTTGAAGTTCCTAAATACTCTTTTATTCTTGTTGATGAGTGGGAAGACGCACATTATTGGAGTGAATTGGGGATGACGCTTAGGCAATTCTTTAGAAAATGCAGACAATTAAACTTATTTATAATGATAATCATACCTAATTTTTTTCAGTTGCCAATGCCTTATGCAGTAGGAAGGAGCATCTTCGCAATTGATGTTCGGTTTGGAGAAGGTTTTGAAAGGGGATTTTTCAAGTTTTATGATTTTGAAAAGAAAAAAGATTTATATTTGAAAGGGAGGAGGGAGCATAATTATCATATTATCCATAGTTCATTTGATGGGGAATTTAATGACGGATACGGAATAGATAGAGATGAATATTTAAAAGCGAAAAAAGAGGATTTAGAAAGATATGAAGAAGGCGAGAAACCAGATGTTACTATGTCTGAACCAGAGATACGCAATAAATACATCATAAAATTCCGTGAGAATTGCCCAGAAATTCCAATTAGATTAATTTGTAAGGGCTTTGGCATATCGGAGGCGAGATATTACGAAATTAAAGATAAACAAAAAAATTCCATTTCTCTTCCTCTCAAGTGTGCGGCGGTTATATAATGTTTAACTATAAAATGAACAATTGGATGAAAATATCAATAGTCCTGATGGCTTTAATCCTATTAGTAATAGGATTTGCTGTTGGTTACCTCTCTTCCAAAGGAAGAAGATGTCAGGAGAACCCATTTGTTTATGGAATAAAAGAAGTGAATGAACTCAATAATGATAACTATTATTGTGAGTGTCATTCAAATAAAGGTTACCTTAGTGCTTTCTCTTTTGATGACAGAGGGATTGATGGAGGAAGATATATTCAACCATAAATCTGATTATTCCTTTCTGTCCATCTTTTAAATAAAGGAGTTTCAATAACCAATCCTATAACAATTAAAAATATGCTTAATGCTGCAAGGGGTATCTTTTCAACCATACCCATGTTTTCATTTGCAATAAAAATAATAAAAATTAAAATTCCTATTGCTGCAATTATTATTCCTGTATGATTTGAGAAGCTCATATTATTTTTCGCATTGTTTTTTCATTGATGATTATCTCTATCCCACCTTACCATACCGCACCTTACCATACCTTACCCGACCAGACCATACCATACCATACCTTACCAGACCTTACCTTACCGCACCATACCTGACCTGACCACAATCATTATTTCTAATGACTATGATAGTAATTTATTTCCTTTTTTCCCAAATTACAATGTGGTCTTTTACTTGAATGATTATCCTGTTCTTTGTAATAGCAGTAATCTCTACTTCGCAATTTTTTATATGTTCTGCTGCATCTGAAATTATCGTCATCTGATTATCTCCATTTTGAATCCCTTTTCTGTAATTGCATAAAGCCTCTTTTCGTAGTCGTTGAATTCTGCCTCTGTCATTAAAATTATATGCTCCCCTTTTTCACCTCCTTTCAATCTTTCCTTTTTTTAAGTAGTGATATTTATAAATTAACTCAAAAAGCAATCTATTATCTCTGTCATTTTCCTCTAAAAAATAAATATATTTAATATCGGAATCTCTCTTTAGGATAAAGTGCATTCTCATCCTGATTTCAAGGTTGGTTGTTTGCCCAATGTATAATATCTTGTTATCCTTATTAAGAATCAGATATATTCCTTTTCTATTTTTATGGTTTACTATTTCTGTTGGGATTATTGTTTTTTGCGAAGATTCTCTTTCATCTTTAAAACTTATAATTCTTGGTTCATCTAATCTAACCCTTATTTTTTCTAAACATTCTAATTCTGGCAATTCTATTTTTATCATTCTATTTTTCGCATTCGGTTAACAGAAACCGAAAAATACCCCCTTTCCATATTTAATTTTTTTTCCATCTTTTCGTAAAACTTCAGTTATTCCACATCCGATTCACTAAATCCTGCGGATTGATATGAGTATAGATTTCTGTTGTCTGAATCTTAGAATGCCCGGCAAGTCTTTGAACTTCTAATGAACTCCACTTCTTCTTTACAAGGTAATGAGTAATACCTGAATGCCTTAGAGAATGGAAGTGCAAATCCTTTCCTGTGACTTCCTTGCAGATGCCCTTAAATGCGATTTGCAGGGCCCTACAGCCTATTTCTACTGGAAGATGTGATAATCCCCTTAAAACTTCTGGGGCTATTGGAATTACCCTATCTTTATGCCCTTTTGCCTGCTTAATGTGGATTGTCTTTATTTGATAGTTAATATCTTCTGGCTTGAGGTTTACAATTTCTCCGATTCTCATACATTCATAAAATCCTAAAGCATAAGCCAATTTATGATTCTTCTTTTTTACTTTATCCTGTATTTTAAGAAATTCTTCTTCTGTAATTATTTCTGGAAGTTTAAATGGCTTCATTCTTTCCCCCCATTATTTCATCTATTATTCCTTTAATTAAATATCCAACAAGTAATCCTACTATAAAAGTTCCAATTCCCCATAAGATTATAACTAATTCGATGCTCATTTCCAAAATCCTCTTTCTAATTCAATAACTTTCCTTTTGTAATCTCTCAAATCATACTGATGATGATTTTCGTAGTCTGCGATTGCATATTTAATAATAATCAAATCCTCAACGTCTTTTACATTCCTTAATAGCAAATCAAGGGCTTTTCGTCTGAGTATTTCCTGTAGTTTCATTTTCCTTTATAGTATGCTTTTATTCTCTTTCCACATTTCCAGCACCAAACATTAATTCCTTTTTTCATTATTCTTTTCCCTATAAAATATCCAATATATGAGCCAACTCTCCAATCATGTCTTTTGCATTCTTTTGTCATTTCCCCTGCCCCACAAGTAACTCAAAGAGAAACCAAATTATACAAACAAAGGCACCACAGCATAAAAAAACAAAAATTGGATTTTTATCCAATGGAGTGCATTGTATATAATTTAACAATTCACTTGAATAACTTCCACACTCCCTTACTATTATCATTGGTAGTTCAGTTGTCATTTCCCCATCTCCAATTTCTTCCTCTGACGATATGCTTTCTGATATGCTTTATACTTGTCAGTTTTCTGATATGCTTTATTATATGCTTTATATTTATCAGTTTTCTTATATGCTTTCTGATATGCTTTCTGATATGCTTTCTGATATGCTTTATACTTGTCAGTTTTATGATATGCTTTCTGATATGCTTTCTGATATGCTTTCTGATATGCTTTCTGATATGCTTTATGTTTATCAGTTTTCTTATATGCTTCCTGATATGCTTTAGCACATTTATGAGAGCAAGTTTTTTTCCTGAAACCATCAGGTTCAAATTCCTTTCCGCACCATCCACAAACTATTTTCATTTCTTTCTGTTCCCTTTTAACATTTTCAACACTTTGTCGTAACATTCCCAACACATTTCTTTTCCTTTTCTACATGTGCTGTCTATTCCACCCCAATCTTCAAAACCAATATGAAGATAACTCTGTCTTCTTTTAATTTCATTTCCACAATAATCACATATTATAATACTTTCTTTAATCATTTTTTATCCTCTGCCTTTTTCGGCTCTTGATTTTTTGAGAAGATTTCTAATATTTCATAAATATTGTTTTTTGTTTGTTCACAACATAAGCATTCGTCTACATTATGATAAATATTTCTTAATTGTAAATCACAAATCTCTTCAAATTGTTCTTTTTTAATTTCTTCAATCTCTTTCTCCACTTCTTTTATTTTATCTTCGGTTGTCATTTAAACTCCAACTCCTGCTTCTCGCTGTTCCATTCCTGGCATCCACATTCTTCCTTATGCAATTTCTCAAGTTCAGGCAGATATTTCTTGCAAGCCTCAGCCCTTTTCTTGCAAGCCTCATCCCATTTCTTGCAAGCCTCAGCCCTTTTCTTGTCAGCCTCAGCCCTTTTCTTGCAAGCCTCATCCCATTTCTTGCAAGCCTCAGCCATTTTCTTGTCAGCCTCATCCCATTTCTTGCAAGCCTCAACAAACTCTTTCGGCAAAGCCTTAACATTCTTAACAGGTTTAAATAATCTTAATCTTGATTCAATTTCATTCTTCGACTTTTCTCTTTTAATGTAATCAACTCTTTCCTGATAATCATAACACCATTCACAGAGTATATCGTGGTGGCAGTGCCAGAACATTCCTGTTGGATTTTTTTCGGTTGTCATTTTATTATCTCCTTCCAACCACATTTATAACATTCAAAACGAATAGTATTCGCATCTTTATCACAAACTCTAATGGTTTCTACCCAACCACATTTAGGACAATTCTCATCGTGACAAATTCCAAATTCTCCTTTATTGTATTTTATCTTTCTGTGTCCTTCATTCACTTTTATTTTTTGATTAATGGTGGCTCCATCAGACTCTGAAAGAGTTGAGCCATTCTCTTCTGAATTATTATCTGTCTGACTATGATTTTTCGGTGTGAATTTTCCTTCTCTTTCAGTTGTCATTTCTTTATTCTCCCAAACTCATTTTTCTGTTTCAGTAATTTACTTAACTCCTGTTCCATTCCTTCTAATGTTTCAAATTCCCACACTTCATTTTCTATGGAAATTCTCCATTTCACCCCATACATTTCTATTTTTATTGTCATTTTGTTTTGATTATGAAACCCCCTCGTTTCCGAGAGGGCAAAAGAGGACAAAAAAATTACTTTTGTCCGTCATCCCTACAGTCAAGGGATGAATATGATTTTGTGAGTATGAAAGGGGCTTGAAAGCCCCATAATAAATTAATCCAAAGGTATCACTGTATATTGTGTTTGAAGTCCTGTTCCTTTCTTGGTTACTGCAAACTTTGCCAAGTTTGCTTTTTTCTCAAGAATGGCTTTTAAGTCTCCTAACACTTTTCCCGGAACACGATAGTCTTCACCATCAACTACAACAACTTTGTATTTGTATTCTACATTGTTCTTGTCTACTCCTGTTCTTTCTTCAACTGGGAGTGATGTGCTGACTTCAGGCAAATCTGCGATGTTTTTGGTTTGCTGTGGGACATACTCCTTTGCTTCATCCTTTAGTGTTTTTTGTGCTGCCATTTTTTACCTCCTTGTTGTTTAATTAATTATGATTCTTTCCTCTTGCGAGGGGCAAGAAGTATCGTCTGCTGAGATATAACCCTCTTTATATTTTTCCTCTTGCCTATGATTTTCTTTTATTTCTTGTGTGATTATCATTTTTTCTTCTCTTCTTTTAATAAATATTCAATGACATCATCAAAGGTTCGCAAATCTTTGTCTATTTTTAGTTGGCAGAGCTTTTTCCAGATTACCTCGTCAATTCCAATTGTTATTTTTGGCATTTTAATCTTCACCCTTTTCTTCGTTGTCTTCATCTTTACCTTTTTCCGTCGGGGATAAATCTTCCCTGTGTATATTTTCAATTAAAGAATCAACCATAAACTGCCCATCATTAGAATAAGTTTTAACAAATGCAGGAATTTCTTTTATATTGGCAACCTTATGTGCTCTCCATCTTCTCTCTCCAGATACAATCATATATCTTCCACCTTTCCATTCCCGAACTGTTATTGGATTAATCAAACCATTAGAAAGAATGCTCTCTGCAAGTTCTTGGATTTTATCCTTATCAAACTTTACTCTTGGCTGATAAAAGTTTGCAAGAATATTATCAACTTTTATTGTTTGTAATTCCATATTCTATTAAGAAAAAGATTCTTTATAAATGTTTGTGTGGTTGTGTCCTTATGGAATTATGATATTGTTCTTAAAAAGTAGTGATAAATCTTTAAATATCCTCTCCGATTCTTAACAGATTATGGTAGCCAGCAAGACAGAAAATATTCTCGTTGAAAGATTAAAAAATAACAAAGGAAAGAGATGCGAAATCTGGCTTGACAATGGTTTTGTCCATTCAGGCATAATCTCTAACTGCGACGATTCTTATTTGGAGCTGATAGTCCAAAAAGGGCATATTTCTTATATCAAACTAATAAGACCAAAGGATGTCAAAGATGCGAATATCTATGGGGAGATTTCCACAGGAAATGGAGGGGTGAAATGACCTTAGAAACTATTCAATGCGAAATTGAGGAGCCTGCTGAAAATTTCAGGCGGAGAAGAGAAGAAGAGAGAGAAATGGAGGATTATTGGGGAGATGGATGAAAAGATTGAAGAACTAAAATCTATAGAACAATTAGAAGAATTGAAGAAGCAAAGAATACTTTTCTATCAATGCCATGAAGGAATTGTTGACAGATTAAAATACTATTGTGATTTAAAAGAGGATAGTTATTTGTTAGATTGCCTTTGGATTCTTGGAACTTACTTTCATCATAATTTTCCAACATTCCCTTACTTATTTTTCAATGCTATGAAAGGCTCTGGAAAAACCAGATTGCTTAAATTAATAGCTTTTCTTTCAAAAGACGGGGAGGTTTTGAATTCCCTTACTGAAGCTGTTCTCTTCAGGGAAAGAGGAACACTCTGCATTGATGAATTTGAAAATATATCAAGAGCTGGAAAAGAAAATCTAAAGGAGTTGCTTAATTCGTGCTACAAAAAAGGAACAAAAGTTAAAAGACTGAAAAAAGTCAAAAATGTTAAGACCGAAGGAGTATCAGGATTATCAGAAGAACAAGTTGTTGAAAAGTTTGAAGTTTACAGACCCATAGCAATGGCTAATATTTGGGGAATGGAAGATGTACTTGGAGATAGGTGCATAACCCAGATTCTTGAAAAGAGCGATAAAGCTGACATAATCAATCTGGTTGAGATTTTTGATACAGATGATGTCTTAGTTAACATCAAAAACACACTAAATGCTCCAAAAAGCCCTGTTTTGTGTAGTTTGTGTAGTGTAGTTTCGCTGTACAGTGTATACAAATGTTGGAATGACTTTACAAAGTTGAATTACATTACTACACACACTACATATACTACAAATAACTACACAAACTACACTAAGGAAGAATTAGAAGAACTTTTTAATAAAATTAAAGAAAGTGGAATAGATGGAAGAAATCTTGAACTATCATTTCCATTAATCTTAATTGCCTTTGAATTGGATAAAATTGCTAAGAATGACTTGATGCTTGAAAATATTGAATTAACTAATACAATCATTAAAACAATGAAAGAGTTAGTTTCTGAAAGAAAATCTGAAGAATTTTTAGAAAATAAAGATGTCCTAATAATAGACTTCCTATCTCAAGAGATTCCAAATAACAATTATATTTCTGTATCTGCATTGTTGCAACGATTTAAAGATTTCACTGGATTGAATGAAGAAAATATTAATGCGTGGTGGTTTGGGAGGAGGCTTAAAACACTAAAGATGGTTAAGGAACGAAAGAGAGAGGGTCAAGGAGTTAAGATAATCCCCAACTATGAGCACGCACAGGAAAAGATAAAGATGTTTAGATAACTCGCTAAACGAATAACTAATATGATAACATAAAACCCGCCTTTTTCAAGGCGGGACATTAAACTAAAAAATTATACCTCCCTTGTTCAAATGGAAACTAAAAGGAACTTAAATAAGTTATGAAAGAGAAATACAGAAGATGAAATTTAAAGAATGTTGGGAATGCGGAAAGGGACTTCCAAAGAGGAAAAAGAAGTTTTGCTCCTATGAATGCTATCACAAGTTTTACACAAGGAAATATGATGAAAAAGCTAAGTTATCTCGCCAATTAAAGCATTCCTATAAGCGAAATAAGGGGCAAGGTTAAACGATTGCTATGAAGGTATAGTTTTTATCCTTTCTTGCCTCTGCTTCTGGCACTTCTTTCAACTTGCAAGATAGTTAAAAAACCATCATTAGAAGTTCCGCAGCAATAGAGATATTCCTTATCTCTTTTAATATCTGTTTTCAAAATCACTTTTTTTGTCATTTTACCTCCATTAAGTTTACTTAGTAAGCAACATCTCTATTTTTATATGCTAAATGAATATGTTTTGCCCCAACAATATTTCCTGTCAACTCTATTTTTGAGCCATGAAGTTCTCTTTTGCAGTGAGGACATCTAATTAATTGAAAATCTCCCCATTTGTCCTTTATAGTATTTGCGAAAAAGTTTCTTCCACACCATCCACAAATTAAATAAGTGTTCCCTCTCCCGATTTCTATTTTTTCTTTTAAATCCATTTTACCATGTATCAGGCTTTAGAGGATGCCATTTTTTTTTATTTAATTGATGAGGAGTTATATTAGGAGCATTTCCCCCAATGCCCTGATTTTGTGTTACTATTGCCCTTGTTCTTAGATTTTCTTGCTCTGCCCCCCCCAATGCCCTTCTATAACAGCTTTCAATAAGATGAAGTATATTCAAAATAATTATGGCATAACGGCTTTCTTTGAATTTTGTATCCATTCCCATTTTTTCATAATTGCAATAAAGAAAATTATTAAGAGCATCTCCCAAATCTCCTAAAATTTCATTAATTCTTTCTTCAGAATAATACGACAAAAATGTCTCTTTTTCCACATACATAGAAATTATTCTCATTAGTTCTGCAATTCCATATTCATTCAGTGGTTTTTTATCTTCATCAAGAATTTGAATATATTTATATCCTAAATCCTGAAGTTTTAATTTATTCATCTTTTCTAAAATTCTTTTGCTATCTTGTTCAAGAACATTTAAAGCATCTCCATCTTTATTTTCTATTTTGACTA
>Ga0315295_10000791_pt1 | contig 26882 bp, 21 predicted proteins | sample YL17G14_0_MG_FD_204453 | JGI IMG/M metagenome (GOLD analysis project Ga0315295, IMG submission 204453) | Sediment microbial communities from Yellowstone Lake, YNP, Wyoming, USA - YL17G14_0 | ecosystem: Environmental > Aquatic > Freshwater > Lake > Sediment | place: USA: Wyoming | collected... | reverse complement strand
AGCAGGCTCCGGTTACTCTTCCGGATAATGTTGACCTTGACATGAATTTTAATTTCGATACCCTTATTTATAAAACATTCAATGCCAGGAATATCACCGGAACTCTAAGCATCAAGCCAAAGATGATGAATTTCAGGACAATCAGCCTGAATTCACAAAAAGGCAAGGTCTCCGGGAACGGCCTGGTAATTCAGAATCGTGATAAATCATTTATAGGAAGAGCAAGCTTTGCGCTTACAGGGGTGGATGTAAAAGAAGCTTTTACTTCATTTCATAATTTCGGACAGGGTTTTCTGAAAGCTGAAAATATTGCAGGATCACTTTCGGGGAATATTACACTGATTTTGCCTGTGGATTCATTATTGAATCCTGATGTAAATTCCGTTATTGCAGAAGGAAAATATATTCTGACCGATGGAGCGCTGATAAATTTTGATCCTGTTAAGGCATTATCTTCATTTATAGAACTTTCGGAGCTTGAGAATATAAAATTTAACAAGCTTGAAAATGATTTCTTTATCCGGAGTAATGTTTTTTACATGCCTCAAATGGATATCAAATCATCAGCTGTCGATCTCTCTGTTAACGGGAAACATAGTTTTGACAATGAATATCAGTATCATGTCAAAATGCTCCTGTCTGATATCCTCAGTAATAAAGCAAGGAAAAACAGGACTATTTCAGATGAGTTCGGCGAAGTACAGGATGACGGACTTGGAAGGACATCAATATTTCTGAAGATCGACGGAAAGGGTGAAGAGACAAAGGTCAGTTACGATATGAAAGCTGCTGGAAGCCAGATCAAAGAGGACATTAAAAAGGAAAAACAAACTCTTAAAACAATAATAAACGAAGAGTATGGGTTGTATAAGAAAGATCCTGAGCCTGAGAAAAGAGAAAGTTCACAGCCAAGGTTCAGGATAAAATGGGAAGGATCGGATACTACACAAACTGAAACAGAGCCTCCGGTTCAAAGAAAAGATAATTTTTTAAAGAGGATTTTTAAAAAGATTTAGTACTTTTTCACCTAAAAACAGACAAAAACTTGAATATCTTTCGGAACAGGAGCAATTGGCAGATTTTCTTATTCCTTTTTGCTATACTTATTGGTGTGGGTTCGCTCGTTTACACCCAGTTCCTTGTACGCGACCTTAAAGCCGAGGAAAGGAAAAAAGTTGAAATGTGGGCAGCCGCTATCAGGCTGATAAACTCTGCTGATTCTACACAGAATCTGGATTTCCCTTTTTCAATTATCGAAAACAACAAAACAGTACCTGTCATTCTGACTGACGGTCACGACAATATTATAGCTGCCACAAATATTGAACAGGGCAAAATTAATGATCCTGGCTTTATGGCATTAAAGCTCGAAAAGATGAAGAGTTATAACGACCCGATAATAATTGATCTGGGCTCGGGATTTACAAATCGTATTTATTATAAAGACAGTATTATTCTTAGTCAGCTTATGTATTATCCCTATGTCCAGCTTGGATTTATTATTCTTTTCATACTTGCCTCATATCTGGCTTTAAGTTCATCACGCAAGGCTGAACAGAACAGGGTGTGGGTAGGGATGTCAAAGGAAACTGCACACCAGCTTGGAACACCTACCACTTCAATGACGGGATGGATAGAGATACTGCAGAACAACTATCCTGATATACCTGTTATAAAAGAGCTTGCTTTGGATGTAAAAAGACTTGAAAAGGTTACGGAAAGATTCTCAGGAATCGGATCAAAACCATCGCTGACCCAGGAAAATATTAAAAGCCTTATTCAGAATTCCGTTAACTACTTAAAAACAAGATCCTCATCAAAAGTTTTGTTTGTCCTGCCATTCTCACCCGATGAAGAGATCAACATCCCTGTTAATCCTGCTCTTTTTGAATGGGTGATGGAGAATGTATGTAAAAATGCAATTGATGCAATGGAGGGCGACGGGTCAATAACAATCAGGGTAGAGGAATCTGAAAAATATGCTATAATTGACATATACGATACGGGTAAGGGAATTCCTAAGTCAGCTTATAAGAAAATATTCAATCCTGGATTTACTACCAAAAAAAGAGGCTGGGGCCTTGGTCTCTCCCTGGCAAAAAGAATCATAGAAGAATATCATCACGGAAGAATTTTTGTCAAGTCTTCTGAACCAGGTAAAGGTACCTGCATAAGGATCATGCTGAAAACCAGTATAAACTGATTCCTGTCGCTATAACTTAATTCTGCTCCCGGATGATGAACCGGAATGATATTGAAATAATGGCACCAGCCGGATCGTATGAATCGCTAATTGCAGCGATTCAGGGAGGAGCCGATTCGGTTTATTTTGGGGTCGAAGACCTTAACATGAGGGCAGCTTCCTCAATCAACTTCACTCTTAACGATCTGAGGAATATTGTAACCATCTGCAATGAGAACAACATTAAAAGCTATCTTACAATTAATGTTGTTGTTTTTGATCATGAGATTGAACAGATGCATAGTATCATTGATGCTGCAATTGAGAGCGGTGTTTCAGCAATAATAGCATCTGACCTGGCAGTTATCAATTATGCATTCCGTTCAGGTATTGAAGTGCACCTCTCAACACAGCTGAATATAACAAATATTGAAGCTCTGAAGTTCTATTCACAATGGGCCGATGTTGTTGTGCTGGCAAGGGAACTGACCCTGAGCCAGGTAAAGAATATCTCCGATAAAATCATTGATCAGGAAATAAGAGGACCCGGCGGTGAACTGGTGAAGATAGAAATGTTTGTCCATGGTGCTTTATGCATGGCAACTTCAGGGAAATGTTACCTTAGCCTTCACGAGAATAACATGTCAGCTAATCGTGGCAAGTGCTACCAGACATGCCGTAAGTCATATCTGGTTACCGAAAAGGAGTCAGGATACCAGCTTGAGATAGATAATGAATATATCATGTCGCCCAGGGATCTCTGTACTATCGGATTTATAGATAAGCTGATCGATTCAGGAGTAAGGGTCTTTAAAATTGAAGGGAGGGCCAGGTCGGCAGAATATGTTAAGAGTGTATCTTCATGTTACAACGAAGCTGTCAGGGCTGTTTCGGATGGTTCTTACGGCGATGATAAAATATCTGAATGGAGAAAGAGGCTGGCAACTGTCTTCAACCGCGGTTTCTGGGACGGTTATTATCTCGGTCAGAAGCTTGGCGAATGGAACAACCGTTACGGTTCGGTTGCCACAAAAAGAAAAGTATATCTTGGCAGGGTGACAAATTTCTTTGCAAAACTGAATGTGGCTGAGATCAGGCTTGAAAACGGCGATCTTGAAAAAGGCGAAACACTGCTGATCACAGGTCCGACAACCGGGGTGATTGAATACGCTGCAGATGAAATCCGTGTTGACCTGAAAGAGACAGCTAAAGCCTTAAAAGGAGAGTTTTGTTCAATAAAGGTGCCCGTTCTCCTCAGGCGATCAGATAAGGTTTATAAATGGATCGATTCGTCAGATAATACGGGGCAGAAATCTGTCAGTTCCGAATAAAGTATCTTGAGAAGAATTTTTTCAGATCATCTATTCTGACAGGTTTGGGTATGAATTCCTTTATTCCTGAAAGTTCAGCTTTGCGTTTTGAATCAGGCATATTATCGGCTGTAAATGCAGCGATCAGAAGTGTATTATCGTACTCAAGGATTTTGCGTGCAGATTCAAAACCATCCATCTCCGGCATAATCAGATCCATGAAAATAACATCATATCTGCGTGTTTTTGCCTGGATAAAGCCTTCAAAACCATTATCTGCAAAGTCAAATGAGTATCCCAGGCTCTTCAGCATTGTTCCTATTACTTTTTGATTCATTTTGTTATCCTCAACGATCAGGATCCGGAGTTCTTTTCTTACTTTTTCCTTTTCACCCTCAGGAGCACTCTTTTCAACCTGCGGAAAACTACTTTTGACAGTATCATAAAGCTCTTTTATTTCGTAAGGTTTCACTATATAATGATCAATCCCCATTGTAATACATTTCAGGAGATTGCCTTTTACATCATTTGAACTTATTATTGTCATTACGAATTGTTCCGAAAGATTATTTTCCCAAATCTCTTTTGCAGCTTCAAACCCGTTGAATTCCTTGTCATCAAGAATAACTACAAGATGATACCTGTTCTGGGGAAAACTAAGACTGGATTTAATCTGTCTGACCGTCGATTTCTGGTAAGTTGTTACCATGAGAGTGAGGCCCAGCTTATGGAGTGTCCCCAGGATCTCCTCATCGCGCGTCTGGCTTCCGGTAATCACCAGAGTTTTAATTTGTCCGAATGCCATTATATCATCAATATGCAGATTCTTTTCAGGTTTTTCGTTTGAATAGACCACAATGCTGAAATTGATCTTTTTACCGTTATCACCATCAAGTCCGGAGGGACTTTCGACTGAAAATTCACCTCCCATTAAATCAACCAGCTGTCTTGCCAGGATCGTGCCAAAACCTGAAGTGTCATCATCCTGATGGACTTTTGATTCAATGTTGATATAGTCTCCAAATATTTTTTTCAGTGTGGCTTTGTCAAAGCTTTTTCCTGTATCTGCCAGCTCAAATCCAAGTTTTATCTTTCCATCAGTTGTATTCTTTAAGCTGCATTTCAGGTGTATTTGCCCTTTGCCGGTGCTTGCGACGGCATGGTTAATGAAATTGGTCAGTATTTGTCTCAGCCTGAAAGGATCTCCAATAACTTTATCAGGAACATTTTCATCAACATTGCAATTCAGGGATACCAGTCCTTCATCAAGGCCGGTCCTGGCAAGGTCATAGCAGTAAACAATCTCTTCCCTGAGATTAAAAGGCATTTCGTCAAGGATCATTTTCCCTGATTCAATTTTTGAAAAATCCAGAATATCATTAATGATATTCAACAATACCTCACCTGAACGCCGAAGCAATTCCAGAATATCCCTGGCTTCACCCGTCAGGTTTTGCTTTTCAAGAATATCTGTCATTCCGATGATTCCGTTCAGAGGAGTACGGACCTCATAACTCATCCTGGCAAGAAATTCTGATTTGGCAGAATTTGCTGTAGCTTCCTGTTTTCTCGCCGACTCCAGCATTGTCACATCGACCAGCATATCCATGTTGGCATCCACACCCTTGAAACTGACAGGAATACTGGTCCTGAATAAAATAATTTCACCAGTATCTTTCTTGAGAATAACAAACTGATCGGGACTGAATACTCCTCCAAGATGCTTTGAAAAATAGTTGTTTTCATCGGTAACAGCTGTTTCAGGAAATATTTTACCCGTCATTTCGGTTTCGCCTGAAAATGAAAATTGTTCCGCTGCTTTTCTGTTGGCTTTGATAATTTCCCTGTTCTTATTATGGATTACTACGCCAACCGGCATTTCATCGATCATTTTAAAAAGCATCTTTTCAGAAGCATCAAGCCGTTCTATTTCTGATTTTTGTACTTTCAGATACTTCAGTAATGGCAAAACTACCAGTAAGAAGATTATAAGTGTTGCCAAACCCATAATAAGCGAGTTCTTGATAATGTATTTCTGAATTTTATCGGTAGGTGATGAAAATACGAGCCCAAATTTCCTTTGAAGGAGCTGGGTTGAATAATAAGATGAAATTATTTCTCTGGATTTCCCGTTACCATCAGCCCTGTGAATTATATTTTCAACTGCTCCGCCTGCAAGACCTTCGGTAATTTTCTGCAGTTGGAAATACTTGAGATTTTCTTCACTGTTGTTATAGATAACCTCACCTATATCATTTAATACCCATTGCCACTGGTAATCCTTTAAATTAAAAGCTGTGAAAATCTTATTGAAATACTCCTGATAATCAATCGTGACAACAATATTTCCGAAAAGACCACTATTATTTACTACCGGAAGATAATATTCATACTTTCTGTCTTCCTGAATCAGTATTTCTCTTGTAATTATTTCACCCTGGACATGCAGGACAAAGATCTGTTCCAGCCAGTTATTACCTGTTTCATCTTTTTTTATTGTAAACTCATTTTTATTGTTGTCGTAAAGCTTTATTCCGGTAATTAAATATTCATATTTCGAGAAAAACAATTTCATTTTATCAACTGTCCTGATTCGTTGCTCCTGGTTGCTGAAAAACTGTGTTATATCCTCTGAAAGAATGATCTGGTGGAGGTCGCTTACAAACCCGTCATTTGTATTGTCAACGGACAGCCCAACAATCTGAACCTGGCGGTCAAGCAAATTTGTTATGTAATTTATCTGCTTTTTATACAGGCCATTATAATAAAAAAAATTCCCTATTATCAATGCAATAACCAGAGTAATGGCAATTACAGGTATTTTTTTTATCTTATAGAAGCTGTTGACAGGCAAGGTACACAAACATTATACTAATTAACTCAATTTCACCTGTATTTAGTATTTTCATCATTTAAAATACTTAAATAGCTTCTGTACCTTAATGAATTTACCTCGCCCTGTTCAACTGCTTTTCTGACAGCGCATCCGGGTTCATCCAGATGAAGGCAATTATAGAATTTACAGTCTTGGGATACTTTAAATATTTCGGGGAAGAAATGATAGATTTCATTCCTTTCCATGTCCACAACGCCGAAGCCCCTTATTCCTGGCGTATCTATGGCAAATCCGCCAAAGGGAAGCCTGTGCATTTCGGGGAAGGTTGTAATGTGTTTCCCCTGTTTATGATAATCTGATATTTCAGCAGTTTTAAGTTTAAGCGCCGGATCGAGTATATTAAGAAGTGAAGTTTTGCCAACACCTGAATTTCCTGAAATAAGGCTTGTTTTATCTTTCATCAGATGTCTCAGATCCTCCAGCCCGGTTCCGATGTTCAGTGATAACCTGAGACAGCCATACCCGATCGCTGAATAGACAGAAATAAGATATTCCATGCGTTCAAGTTCCTCTTTGCCATACAGATCGGTTTTATTGAAAATGATCTTCGCCGGAATCCTGTAAGCTTCAGCCGTTACAAGGAATCTGTCGATAAATTCAACCGGAGTCCGAGGCAGTATTACGGTCACCATTAAAAGAACCTGATCGATATTTGCCGCAATGATCTGCGATTGCTTTGACAGGTTGGATGCTTTCCTTAAGATGTAATTCTTTCTTTCAAGAACCTCCGTGATAATGCCTGTCACATTATCCTTTTCAGAATTAACCAGAACATTATCGCCTACTGCTACCGGATTTGTTGTCTGCATGCCTTTTACTCTCAGCTTGCCCGGGAGTATACAATCAATTATATTCCCTGAACTGAGGCGTATTTTGTAACGACTGCCTACAGATTTAATTACAATGCCCTTTTCCAAAAATGGTATGTTTAGTATAAACATTGTAGGGGCGTTGCATGCAACGCCCCTACAATCATATAATTAAAACAATCATATTAATTATCCGAAGCCATCAGCAGGAACGGCTTCATTTCAAAGCTGTGATAATATGGTCTCAGTCTTTCTGTATTATAATGTTCGGAAACTTTTACTATCTTTTTCGAAGATGTAACCACATCTATAGGAACATTATCATATCTTCCGTTTTTCAGAACCACAATCCTTCCATGTAATCCTTTAAGAATAAGATCAAGGGCAAGGTTACCGTAGGCCATAGGTACAATGGAATCGAGAGCATCAGGATCTCCGCCGCGTACCATATAACCCAGCTTCTGGGTAATTGTGTTTATGGTTTTTCCATTATTGTATTTACTCGAAAGCTCCTTGAGCTGATCTGATACCAGATCACCTATTCCGCCAAGCTTTGCATGCCCGTATGCGTCTTTTTCCTGACCTGCAAAGATCATTTGCCCGCCTTTGAACATTGCTCCTTCTGAAATAAGCACAATTGAGTATTTGCTGGGATTATGGTTTCTGTCCTCTACAAGGAGCTGTGCAAGCTGATCAATATCAAACTCATATTCAGGAATAACACATCTGTTTGCAGCTCCGGCCATAGTTGGAAGCATTGCTGTAAACCCGGCATATCTTCCGAAAACTTCCAGCACAAGAAGTCTCTCATGCGATCCCGCAGACGTTCTCAGACTGTTGGTCATCTGAATTGTCCTGGTGATACAGGTGCTGAAACCAATGCAGTAATCAGTACCCGGAACATCATTATCCATAGTTTTCGGGATCGCTACAACCTTTACTCCTTTCTTATATAGTTGAACCCCGTAGCTTAAAGTATCATCACCGCCGATTGGGATCAGGTAATCGACACCAAGCCAATCGAGGTTTTTTATAACTTCCGGAGTCAGGTCGTTCATTTCTGCATTATATGTGTCCTGCAAATGTTCAGGGACATTTCCTTTTGCCATATGGCTTGGTCTTGTCCGTGAGGTATGCAGAAATGTACCTCCGGTCCGGCCAGCCTTGTTCACTTCATCATCTGTAAGGATCTGATAACAGTTACTGTTATCAGCTTTATTATCCCTTATCAGTTCTGTTATTCCTGCCCAGCCCCTGCGGAGTCCTATTACTTTAAATCCTTCCCTGTTTGCCCGGATAGTTACGGCCCTAATTGCAGGATTAAGTCCCGGAACGTCTCCTCCTCCGGTAAGGATGGCAATTACTCCTTTTGTTTTTTTAACTTCTGTCATGATCTTCTGCTTTTTATTTGAACCCATTTTCTGAAATTTTAAGACCTCTAAAATATAGCTTTTTGGTGAATTCAGAAAAGATTATTTGTCTCCTGTTTGCATTTATGTAACCCTTATGTTCGATGCATAACAGCCATTATTTTGCTTAGCTGTCTTTCATTTCTCACTGGATTATAAAATCTTTGTCTTTCAGAACCCCACCTCTTGTTGAAAACATGCTTGCCTTGCCCTTTAGTTCCTGCCTGTTGTAAAGCCGTATTGTAAAAACAACTTCTGTACCAGAACTTCCCAGGGTATACGGAATATTCCTTGAAACAATTACAGGTTGTGCAGGCTTTTCCATATCATCAAACATGCCTTCTCCTGCTTTTTGGTGTGAAGATTTTTTTTCTTCTATCACTCTAAAACCAGGTTTCCCCTTTGCAGACCCTGCTGTATCTAATTCAAGCTCTATCCTGTCTTCCCTGACTATTTTTACCAGATGAGCCTGTTTCAGGGCAGTAGGCAGTTTCCCTTTGTTAATTATCCCTATTTTAAGCTGGTAGTCAGCAGAATCGGCTTTATAAACCTTGGTTCTTTTTACTTCAATTTTACCCCATTCTAGTTCAGGAAGATATTTTACCATTTCAATATTGAACATACCTTCATTTATTAACCAGGGTTCAAGATGCTTTGCCGGAGGATTCTGGGAAAAGAATTTCAGATCGAATCCTCCGATTTCTATATCCCCGTAAACAGGATGTTTTGCCGGATTCCATTCAACAAATCCGGCACCGTCGTTTTCTTCATCATCCCATTTTATGATATCTAGCTGATTAGTGTCTCCGTCATTGTTGTAATCCTTGTACCTCGCTCCGTTCCAGATCTCATCTCCATACCAGATTGCTCCGTAATACCAGTATCCGAAATCAGGCCCGTGTCCGAAAAGGGGATTGCCCTCACCATAATCATTATATACATCTCCTGCTTTTTTATAACCGGTAATCTTCTTGCCTATTTCATCAAAAGTTTTGTACCAGACCAGGTCTTCGGGATACATTCTTTCGTCAGAAGGGGAGGTTGATGGCGGTCTGAGATGCATCGGGACACTGGTGTCCATTGAATTGACCACATATACGTTTGGGTGAGTCAGCAGGAAACCTACAACAGCTCTTGTTTCCGTTTCGCTTAGAGGAAATTCACCTGCCCCGCCCTGGGTAAAACCACGGCCGGTTTCTTCTTTTTCAGGTCTCCAGTTCCCGGGGTAGTTCCTGTGAAGATCGAGTCCCCCGATACCGTCTTCATTTATGTTGCCGTCACCGTCATTATCAATCCCCTCAGATGATGAAAGATAAATACCTTGACCGGCAGGAACCCTTTTCATTATCCTACCGGTAGAATCTTTCGGATCAGATATAAGGTTTCCTTTCTTCTCATCCTTCCATCTCATCGTAAGGATCATGCCATCATTGTTAACATCATCAGGTGGATCTTCATCAAAAAGGCCATCGCTGTCGTCATCTTCGGGCCTGACAGTACTTCTGTTGCTTTGCGATGTATTAAGATACAGGTTATGTCCGTCGGGATTGTTCACCGGCTTCAGATAAATGGTTTTCGTATCAAGTAAATGCGTTATTTGCGGATCCTTCCCGTAATTCGAAAGAAGATATTGTGCCATCCACACTATGCATTCCGAACTTGTGATTTCCCCGCTGTGCCTGCCTCCTTCAAAAAAGGCAGCCGGCTTATCTGTGTCTTTGCCTGTTTTTTTGTTTGTCAGAGTCATTTGCATTATAGGCCTTCCCTCGAAACTTTTTCCAATCTCATAAAGTTCAACAAGATCAGGGAATTCATTTTCCCATTTCCTTAGCCAGGTGTAAATCACATCAACTGAATGATACTTATCGAAGCCAAGGGTATCAGTCGCTTCATACTGGACTCCTGGAAATTTTACCTTTGGGAAAAAACTTGCTCCGTGTCTGGATCCGGTCAGTATATATTGTTCTGTTTTTTCTTCTTTATCGGATGACGATTTGGGCTTGGCAGGCTGAGCGGAAAGTAATAGTGAGAATAGGACAAATCCTGCAAAGAGAAAGCTGCTTTTCATAGAAGTTTGTTTACCCCCTTTTCGATATTATCTCCAGTTTTTCAATATTCACTATTTCTATTGTCTTCCCGAAAACTTTGATTATACCGTCTTTTTTGAAATCCGAGAGAGTTCTGATGACATTTGCTGAACTCATTCCTATATAGTCGGCAATCTCTTTTCTTGATACTGGAACATCGAAAATCCTCGAATTATAGATTTCCCTGGTAAAATACAATAGAACAAATGCGACACGTCCGGCAAGATTTTTCTGCCGGATATCCAGTGTCTGACTTATGATTTTGTCGTTGATCCTGGAGATTTTGGTGAGAAGACCCATGGCAAAACGGCCATTTTTCAGAAAGAGGTCTTTAATAAATTCCAGCTTTACAGAACAAACCACTGAATCTTCAAGGGCTGAGACGGAATATTTGTATTTTTCTTCCGAAAATATGCTCATATTACTGACAAACTCAAAAGGCCGTGTAATGGTAATAACCTGTTCTTCTCCGGTCACAGCTCTCCTGTAAAGTTTGACAAGTCCTGTCTTAAGATATTTAAAATCAGTTATTTTCTCACCTTCATGGTTAATTATTTCACCTTTATGATATGAACGCTCTTCCTTGAACATGCATAATTCGCTGATGCTGTTTTCATCAAGTGTAGAAAATACCACTTCCCTGAAATCACAGTTTTCGCAATCGCAGGGTTTGAATTTTTTGTCCACAATTGTGAGTTTTTCACAAAGTTATTATTTTCCGGTCTACTTTATCAGACCATAATTTGTTTTATTAAGAAAATTGAGGCTACTTTGAATACACGATTTCCCTAATATGTAACTTGTTAAAATAAAATGATTTACAGAACTGATTATCATGTACATTCGTGGTTCAGCGATGGAAAGTCAGCACCTGATGATTATATTGCCCCGGCCATTGCTGCAGGGCTGAAAGAAATTGGTTTTTCAGAGCATTTAACTTTAAACAGGGAACCGCTCGACTGGAGCATGAACGCTTCAGAAGCTGAACCATATCTGGCCCACATAAAGACCCTTAGCCAAAATGCGAAGGACATCAAGGTAAGAACTGGTCTTGAAGTCGATTTTTTCAGCGGAAAAGAAAAAGAGATTCATTCATTCCTGAGTACAAAAGATCTTGACTATGCGATAGGATCTGTGCATTATCTTGGTGATTCAACGGTGGATATGGGGCCCGAGTTTTATAACGGAAAGAATATTGACAGGTTGTATGAAACATATTTTGAAAAGGTAATTGCAGCTGCCGCTTCAGGACTTTTTGATATTATCGCTCATTGTGATCTGATAAGGATATATGGCTTTAAACCCTCATCCAATCCGGAGTATCTCTACCGAAAACTGGCGAAGAATTTTAAAATTCATGATGTCGCATTCGAGATCAATACAAATGGTAGGAACAGGCCGATCAGTGATTTCTATCCCGACAGGCAATTTCTCCGGATTTTCAAAGAGGAAAATGTGCCGGTATGTGTTAATTCTGATGCTCATATGCCATCAAGAGTAGGGCAATATTTTGATGAAGCATATGAACTCCTGAAAAGTGTTGGCTACTCGGAAATGGCAGTCTTTGAAAACAGGGAAAGGTTTTTGATACCGTTCGAATAATAAAATATGTAAATTTAAAAACCATGGAAAAATTCCTTAGGCTTCTTTTGTTTTCTTTTGTGTTACTTTTAATATTCTCAGGCTGCTCTTCTCCGGAAAGTAAGAAAGTTCTGACGAATAGCCCTGAAGTAGTACCTTTTGCTGCATTGCCATTTTCACTTACCGAAGTGAAACTGCTTGATGGTCCCTTTTTACATGCCACGGAACTGGATGTAAAAGCTTTGCTGAATTATGAACCGGACCGCTTGCTGGCAAAATTTTACATTGAAGCCGGATTGAAACCAAAAGCGGAGCATTACATGGGATGGGAAAATGAAATGCTGGCAGGTCACAGCCTTGGCCACTACCTGAGCGCCTGCTCAATGATGTACCAAACTACAGGTGATACACGGTTCCTTGAAAGGGTTAATTATATCGTCGATGAACTCAGCAAGCTGCAGGAAGCTGACGGGAATGGTTATATCGGAGCATTCACAAACGGTAAGAAGATATTTGAAAATGAAGTAACAAAAGGCAATATACGGTCACAGGGATTTGACCTTAATGGGATATGGTCCCCTTTTTACACTCACCATAAAGTTCTGGCTGGATTAAGGGATGCTTATCAGCTCTGCGGCAATCAGAAAGCACTTGAAGTGGAAAAACGGTTTGCCGGATGGATCGAAGACATTGTCTCTCCATTGAATGATGAACAGATGCAGAATATGCTTCGCTGTGAATATGGCGGGATAAGTGAGACGTTCGCGGATCTTTATGCCGATACTAAAGATGAAAAATATCTGAAACTTGCCGGAACTTTTTATCAAAAATCATTTCTCGATTCGTTGAAAGCAGGAAAAGATGTACTTCCCGGAAAACATGCAAATACCAACATCCCAAAGCTCATTTCACTTTCAAGAGTATATGAACTGACCGGAGACACTTCCGCCAGAAAAGCTGCAGAATTTTTCTGGGACAGGGTTGTAAATCATCACTCATATGTAACCGGCGGCAACGGTGATAATGAGTACTTCGGTCCGGCTGACAAACTGAGAAACCGTCTGGATGAAGGAACTACTGAATCATGTAACGTTTACAATATGCTGAAACTTTCTGAACATCTTTTTGAATGGGACGCTTCGGTAAAAGTTGCAGATTTCTACGAAAGGGCATTGTTCAACCATATTCTTGCCACACAGAATCCTGAAGACGGGCGTGTTGTTTATAACCTGTCTCTAGACATGGGAGGATTCAAAGCTTTTCAGGATCCTGAGGACTTTACATGTTGTATCGGGACAGGCATGGAAAATCATTCAAAGTATGGAAGGAACATCTATTACCACAACGAAGATGAATTACTTCTTTTTCAATATTTAGCTTCTGAGCTTACATGGAAAGAAAAGGGACTGAAGATTGAACAAAAAACTAACTATCCGGAAGACCAGGGATCAGTTCTTGAATTTACATGCCAGAAACCGGTCAGGCTTACTATCGGGGTCAGATATCCTGGCTGGGCTAAAAATGGTATAAAGATTCTGGTCAACGGAAGAAAAAAACAAGTTAAACAAAGACCGGGAAGCTATGTAAATGTTGAAAGAACATGGAAGACAGGCGACAAACTTGAAGTAAAAATACCTTTCTCACTGAGGCTCGAATCAATGCCTGACGACACCAACAGGGTAGCATTAATGTATGGTCCGCTGGTGCTGGCCGGCGACCTTGGACCGCTCGATGATTCAACATTAAAAGATCCGATGTATGTGCCTGTGCTGATGACTGAAAAGAGGGATCCTTCAGAATGGCTTGAGCCAGTGGAAGGAAGGGTGAACACATTTGCAACAATCAATACCGGCAAACCACGCGATATTGAACTGAAGCCTTTTTATTCAATTTATAACAGGAGATATTCGGTTTACTGGGACCTCTTCAATGAGGAGGAATGGAATGTCAGACAGACAGAATACAAAGCAGAGCTCGCAAGGACAATGAAGATAAAAGAAGCTACTATTGATTTTGTTCAGCCGGGTGAAATGCAGCCTGAACGTGATCATAATTTCAAAGGTGAAAAAACGACTCCCGGCGGATTTAAAGAACGGGCAAACCGTGAATCAAGAAGCGGTTGGTTTTCTTTCGATATGAAGATAGATCCTTGTATCCCTGTTGCTCTTATTGTAGAATACTGGGGAGGATTTCCGGGTGCAAAAACTTTTGATATCCTGATAAATGATAAACTGATTGCGACTGAAAATATATCCGGCAAGAAAGAAGGGCAGTTTATAAATGTTCAGTATGATATTCCTGAGGAGATTTCCAACGGAAAATCAAAGATCACCGTAAAGTTCCAGGCTTATCCCCATAATACTGCGGGACCGGTTTTCGGAGTAAGAACAATTAAACGCTGACCCCCCTGACTCCCCAAAAGGTAGTTAAATCAGTGCAATAAAAAGCCCCCCTTTGTTGGGGGATTGGGGGGTGTATAATTTAAGCTAGCATATGTTCCAGGAAAATTTTTATCCCTATCACAATAAGTATTAATCCCCCTATTATTTCAACTTTATTTCCGAGTCTTTCACCTGCTGATTTTCCAATCCTGATCGCAATCATCGAGGCAAGAAAGGTAACCGCTCCGATAATGACAGCCGAATACCAGATCCTGATGCTCAAAAGAGCAAAACTTATCCCTACAGCAAATGCATCAATACTGGTTCCTATCGCCATTGAGATAAGTGTTGCCGTACTGCTGTAATCCCTTAACTCATCATTCTCCTTTTGCTTTAATCCTTCAATTAACATTCTTATTCCGAGGATAGAAAGCAGGATCAGTGCTACCCAATGGTCAGCAGCTTTCATAAGATCACTTACAAATGATCCTAAGAAATAACCAAACACAAGAAGACCGGCCTGAAAAAATGCCATTACAAGTGCAATTCTTACAGCTTGTCTGAATAGAATTTTATTCTGAATAACACCATAGGAAAGGGAAACAGCAAAGGTGTCGAACGACAATCCGATAGCCACAGCGAGAATAGTTATTAAATCCATGAAATACCTGTAATCTGCGCAAATATAATATAAAACATCCTTTTGCAAATTCTTAATTTGATTGCATATATTTGGTCACCTTAAACGTTGTCTCAATGAGAACTGTTATCCAACGGGTAGCCGGAGCATCTGTGTCAATTAATGATCAGAAGAAATCTGAGATAGGTAAGGGTCTGCTCGTACTTCTCGGCATTGAAGAATCAGATGACAATACTGATGCCGAATGGTTGTGCAGCAAGATAGTACAGCTCAGGATTTTCAACGACGTCAATGATATTATGAATTTATCCGTTCTCGATACAGGTGGAAGCATTATGGTAATTAGTCAGTTCACGCTTCATGCCAAAACCAGAAAGGGTAACAGACCATCCTATATAAAGGCTGCACATCCTGATACGGCAATACCGTTATACAACAATTTTGTTAGCCGGCTTTCAGCACTCCTTGGCAAAGAGGTTGCAACTGGTGAATTTGGCGCTATGATGCAGGTGGAACTTGTTAATGACGGTCCGGTTACAATAATAATTGATACTAAAGAGAAGGAGTAGATACTACTCTTTAATTACAGAAAATACCCATGGAAGATAAATCTGAAAATACCTCTGAAAAAGCATTTAAAAGGTCAGTGATGATTGTAGCTGCTTTCGCAGCATTTCTGACACCTTTTCTGGGGTCGGCCGTGAATCTTGCTCTGCCGTCAATAGGAAAGGATCTTGGCATCAATGCAATCGGACTTGGATGGGTGATAAGCAGTTTCATTCTTTCATCTGCAATATTCCTGCTGCCATTAGGACGGCTGGCGGACATTATTGGAAGGAAAAAAATTTTTTCGACAGGTATTCTTCTGTTTACAATCTCAACTTTTTTTATTGTTTTTTCCTGGAACCTGACTTCCCTGATCATTTTAAGGATTATCCAGGGGATATCCGGTGCAATGATCTTCGGGACCAGTCTGGCTATCATAACCTCTGTTTTCCCTGTCGGGGAGCGGGGCAGGGCAATGGGTATAAATATTACTGCTGTCTACCTTGGATTATCAGCTGGTCCGGTAATCGGAGGATTCCTTACCCATTATTTCGGATGGAGAAGCATTTTTGCATTTCTTGTTCCCTTTGGTATAGCATCTTCTGTGCTGATAAAAACCAGGATAAATGCTGAATGGGCCGATTCAAAGGGCGAGAAGTTTGACTGGCCGGGATCACTGATTTATGGAATTGCATTGTTTGGGTTTATGTACGGATTTTCCAGGCTTCCTTCATCCACAGGTTGGATTTGTCTTATTTCAGGGGCGTTGCTGGCAATCGTATTTGTAATTTTTGAGAAGAGGGCTGCAAATCCGGTCTTTGATATTCGCCTGATACTCCGGAACAGGGTGTTTGCTTTTTCAGGGACGGCTGCACTGATTAACTATTCTGCAACAAGTGCGATCGGTTTTTTTATAAGCCTTTATCTTCAATATATTAAAGGATTTGAAGCAAGAACAGCCGGCCTGATAATGATATCTCAGCCAATAGCAATGACACTGTTATCTCCTCTTGCAGGAAGGTTATCCGATAAATATAATCCCGGTATTATAGCATCAACCGGCATGGGACTTACTGCAACCGGACTAGTTCTCCTTTGCTTTATCACACCTGCAACACAGGTGTATACCATTGTGGCACTGCTATTGCTTATGGGAACCGGATTTGGCCTCTTTTCTTCGCCCAACTCAAATGCTATTATGAGCTCTGTTGAAAAGCGACATCTCGGAGTCGCTTCAGGAGTAGTTGGAACAATGAGGATGGTGGGCCAAATGCTAAGTATGGGCATTGCTATGATGCTTATCGCGCTCTATATCGGGAAACAGACAATCAATCCATCCACTTATCCCGGACTTATATCAGGAATGAGAACCGGGTTTGTGATTTTCTCAATTTTGTCTGTTCTTGGGATATTTGCTTCACTGGCAAGGAACAGAACTATAAAAAATGGGTATTAGAAAAATCGTTCTAAAAATAATTATGATAACAAAAAACATTAAATTGAACCCGTTCTTTTTCCCAGTTTTACTTTTTGATTTATTAAGCAACCCGACAGTTATATGACAAAGCTATATCAAAAACTAATTAAACAATGCCCTTCGGAATCCGAAATTAAAAAAGGTCTGAAAACGGTTAATGCAATAACATCAGAAGTTCCTGATAAACATCTTCTAATGAATATTCTGAATTCAATTGATCTGACCAGCCTTAATACAACTGATAACAAGAGTCATATAATACACCTTACAGGAAAAGTAAACAGCTTTTCAGGCAGGTTTTCAAATATTCCTAATGTTGCTGCAATTTGTGTTTATCCTAATTTTGTTTCGGTAGTCAAGGAGAAACTTACTGTCAAGAATGTTAAAATAGCTTCAGTAGCAGGAGCTTTTCCATCATCCCAGACATTCAGGAGCATAAAGGTTTCTGAATGCAAGATGGCTGTTGAAGCCGGAGCTGATGAAATTGACATCGTGCTGCCGGTTGGTGCATTTCTCGGTAATGATTTTGCTATGGTTGCCGACGAAATTCTCGAAATTAAGGAAGCACTGGGAGACAAACACCTTAAGGTAATTGTTGAATCCGGTTTGCTCGGCAACTATGAACAGATTTTCAAGGCATCAATGATCGCTATGGATGCAGGTGCAGATTTCATTAAGACTTCAACCGGAAAAACGACTGTTTCGGCAACCCCCGAAGCTGCATTTGTAATGTGCAGAGCTATTATGAATTTTTACTCCGAGACCGGCATAAAGGTCGGTTTTAAAGCAGCCGGAGGGATTGTCACAACAGCTGAGGCTTTAACCTATTATCATATTGTAAAGGGCTGTCTCGGCGAGGAGTGGCTTACAAACAACCTGTTCAGGATCGGATCGAGCAGGCTTGCAAATAATATCCTTGCAGACATATCCGGGACTCAAAATGATTATTTCTGATAATTGTGTTTCCTTCAGACTTGATCCGGTAATTTTAATAATCATTACTTTTGTGGGTAATTCCGCAAAATGAATATGATAACAGGCTTCAATACACAGGATACTGTTAAGCCACAGATTGTTATCCGGATAAATACTGATAACCTTATTCCGGATTCAGTATTCCGGAAGCTCGATGAGGTACCTGCACATATCAGGAATGCTGAATTGGGAAGGACGAAGAAAAAAACTTCCACTTCTTTCCCGGAAATAACCGATACCATTTCAGTCTGCGCAAGGAACAGCATAGCTGATGTTACCTTCAGTGATTCAGTGGGTTTTGTGAGAAACCTTCAGCCTTTTCCGAGGGGTCAGTTTCCTTTTCAACTTGTCGAAAAGACCGGATCCACTCAGCAGGATAAAAAGTTAATATTAATAAAACCCCAGAAAGAGGGTTTGGATCTGCCGGAAAAACCGTTTCATCATGACTGGATATTAGGTATTATTTTTTTGGCGGCTTTTCTATGGCTGGTCTTAAGAACGACTACCAGAAGCATATTCCCTGAGTTGACCAGATTTTTACTTTTCCGCGGAATAAATGAATCCTCATCACGCGATATTGGATCGTTATTTTACTGGCAATCCACAATACTGAATTTTGTTTCATTTCTGATAATCGGTCTTTTTGCATACTGTGCTGCTGCCTGGTACGAATTTATTCCGGAAGGAATTCAGCCTTTTTTGTTCATGTTGATCTCGCTGGGCATAATAGTTTTTGGCATAACTTCCCGTCATTTTATCTGCCTGGCGGCAGGTAACCTCAGTTCAGAATCCGAAGCATTCAATGAATATCTGATAACTGTCTATCAGTCTTACAGGTTCAGCTCTGTTCTGTTATTTGCAATTGTGGTGTTTCTGGTTTATACTGTTATTTTCCCGCCCCAGATATATTTTGTTTTAGGAGCAATAGTGCTGATTATCTTTTATTTATATCGTATCGCCCGGTTGTTTTTAATTTTTATAAAGAGGAATATTTCAATTTTGTATTTGATTTTGTACCTTTGTGCGCTGGAATTTTTGCCTGTATTGATTTTGTTGAAGTATTTTACAGGCCTTAATTAACCAGGGAAGTATTACTTTGAAAGTAAAACTTAATCAATAAAAAATTGAAAATAAGGAAGATTTTAGTTTCGCAGCCAGAGCCAAACAATCCGAAATCTCCATATTTCGACCTGGCAAAAAAATACAATCTGAAAATTGACTTTAAGCCTTTTGTGGAGGTAGAAGGCGTTACATCAAAAGATTTCCGTCAGCAAAAGATCAACATTCTTGATTTCAATGCTGTGGTTTTTACCAGTAAGACCGGAATAGATCATTTTTTCAGGATTTGCAATGAACTCAGAATATGTGTTCCCGATACAATGAAGTACTTCTGTATTACAGAGAATGTTGCTTTTTATCTTCAGAAATACATTGTTTACAGGAAACGGAAAATATTCCATGGCAAAGCCAGGTTTCAGGATCTCATTGATCTGATAATCAAGCACAGGGATGATAATTTCTTCGTTCCTCTTTCTGAACCTCATAATGCTGAAATCCCCGAACTTCTTGATAAAAACAATATCAAATACACTATCGGAACCCTTTACAAAACCAGGAGCAGCCATTTCTCAAACAGCAGTGATTTTGATTATGATATCCTGGTTTTCTACAGTCCTACCGGTATTAAATCACTGAAAGAAAATTTTCCTGATTTTGTTCAGGGAGATATTAAGATCGCTGCTTTCGGTCCCACTACTGCAAGCGCTGTCGAACACGAAGGACTGAGGCTCGATATAAATGCACCAAATCCGAAAGCTCCTTCAATGACAATGGCTCTTGATGATTTTCTCAAGGAGCATAATAAAAACTGCAGGTAATAATAATCAACTTACAGGTTTGTCCCGGTTCCGGTCAGGTTTTCTGAACGACTCCGGAAATAAACGATTTTGACATGATCAAAGGTGAAAGGCACACATTCGGCAAGAATGAAAAGCTTTGCAGGACCAAATTTATAGATGAAATATTTGAAAACGGAAGTGTTTTCTATACCTCACAATTCAAAGTAGCATGGATCATCAGCACTATCAGCCTGCCATCACCTGCACAGATAGCAATCAGCGTCCCTAAAAAGAGTTTCAGACTTGCTGTCACCCGAAACCTTATCAAAAGGAGGATAAGGGAAGCCTATCGTAAAAAGAAGCAGATCCTGTACAATTTCCTTTCAGAAGAAACCATTCAGATAACATTTGTATTAATCTTCCGGAACAATATGATACCTGATTATGTTACTACGGAAAAATCCGTGGAAGAGGCAATTGAAAAACTCTGCGATGTTGTCAGGCAAAAACAGAAGAAATGTTAAAGTTGTTTTAAATATTTCAATGCCAGATTAATTGCCGGATATTCTTTCTAATTTTGCGACTCATATTAACAGAATTATAGTTTATGAAAAAGATACGATCTGTGAGATTTGCAATAGTTGCGGTTATTCTGATCGTGGCAGGAGTCAGCGTTGCATTTCTTTCCACACAGGAGACAAGAGATTTCAGGATTGCCAAAAACCTGGATATATTTTTGACCCTCTTCAGAGAATTGAACACATTTTATGTCGATGATATAAATCCAGACAAACTGGTTAGGACAGGCATCGACGATATGCTTAAAACTCTTGATCCTTATACTGTGTATTATCCCGAATCAGAAGGTGATGAGGTCGACTTTATGACAACAGGCAGGTATGGCGGTATCGGCTCTCTTGTAAGAGGCGGCGGTGACTATACGGTAATTTCCCTTGTCTATAAAGGTTTTCCTGCAGATGTGGCGGGCATCAAAACCGGCGATCTTCTCAAAAAAGCTGATGGCGTTTCCCTCAAGGGTTTTCCTACTGACAAGGTAAGTGAAAAACTCAAAGGGAACCCGGGGACGACGATAAACCTTACGATCGAAAGAAATGGCGTGGAGATGGATTTTGCAGTAAAAAGAGAAAAAATTTTAGTTCCGCCGGTTCCTTACTACGGAATGATCAATTCTAATACAGGATATATACGGTTTACCAGTTTCACACAAAACTGCGCAGAAGATGTTAAAAAAGCCCTGGTTTCGCTTAAAGCCAATAATCCTCAGCAAATTATTCTCGACCTTAGAGGTAACCCGGGAGGTCTTCTTACTGAAGCTGTTGAGATAGTTAATCTGTTTGTAGGCCCCGGCAATGAGATTGTTTCAACAAAAGGTAAAATCAAACAATTCGATGAGGAATTTAAAACCACAAAATCGGCTGTTGATGAAAAGATTCCGCTCGCAGTTATAATTAACAGAAGTTCCGCATCAGCTTCAGAAATTGTGGCTGGAGCAATACAGGATCTTGACAGAGGGATAATTGTCGGCCAGAGATCCTATGGGAAAGGCCTTGTTCAGATAACACGTCCGCTCAGCTATAATACCCAGCTGAAGGTAACCACTGCAAAATATTACATTCCAAGCGGCAGATGTATCCAGGCACTTGATTTTTCGCACCCGAATGAAGATGGCAGTGTTGGAATCATCCCGGATTCACTTATTTCGGAATTTAAAACCAAAAACGGAAGAGTGGTAAGAGACGGTGGTGGAATAACCCCCGATATCGAAATAGTGCCTGTTCAGCTTAGCCAGATAACAACAGAACTTTTTCTACGGAATTATATTTTTGACTATGCCAGTCAATATTACTGGTCGAATCCCGGAATAAAGAAAATTGAGGATTTCTCATTCACTGACCAGGATTATACCGATTTTAAAAACTACCTGACAAGCCGTAAGTTTAACTACAGGACAATTACAGAAGAATCACTGAATGAGCTTATCTCCAATGCAAAAAAGGAAAAATACTATGATCTTCATAAGGACCTTTTCACTGAACTTCAACAAGATCTGAATCATACTATTGACCAGGATCTTACAGTCTTTAAAACTGAGATCACTGAACTTCTTGAGGACGAAATAATAAACCGGTATTTTTATGAAGAGGGATCAATAGCCTGGTCTGTAAAAACTGATGAACAGGTTTTAAAGGCAGCTGAGATCCTTAATAAAAGGGAAAATTATGATTCAATCCTGCAGGGAAAAACAGGATCAATTCTAATTACACATGAGGATCAAAAGCCCGAGGTAAATGTAAGTTTTACGAAAAGTCCCGATATCGGGGAAATTATTTAAGGATTATTCATTCTCCTTCCACTGCCGGGAGTCATCTTCAAACACCTCTTTTTTCCATATCGGAAGCTTTTCCTTGATAAGTTCAACAGTTTTGGCGCATGCTCTCGATGCATGATCCCGGTGCCCGGCCGATACCATTACCAGCAGTGAAATCTCGCCTGCTTTTACAGGTCCTTTTGAATGGATTATCTCAATTGTTTTTACATCATTAAACTCCGACAAGATAGATTTGTTGATTTTGTCTGCTTCCATTATTACCATCTCTTCGTAAGCTGAGTACTCGATCGCTTTGACAATCTTTCCATCAATCTGGTCTCTTCTTACCTGTCCGAGGAAAAGCGAATGAGCCCCGCAATCAGGTTTTTCTCCGCATTTCGCAACTATTTCTGAAATTGCGTCAGGCAACACTGGTCCATCGATTAAGTGCATTTTGATATATTTTAAGTTACAGGGACAACTGTTTTTTACCCCCCTGCGAACGGAGGCAGATACGCGATTTCATCACCGTGGCTGAGCAATGGCTCTTCATTTACTATTTTGTTATTTACTGCAATCCTGAAATTATAGTGCACTATATCAGGAAAATCATCTTCGACCCTGTGTTTAAGATCGCCAAATGAATTAATGCTGCGGTAATGCTTAAGGTGTGTGCCAGCTACCTCAGCAAGGACCCCGAAGAAAAGTACGCTAATTTCCATATTCAATATTTTATTTCCCTTCCCCTTTTTGACCCCCACCATCTTACCAATCCCCTTTCCCCCCAAATGGGGGGTTGGGGGATTAATGAGCCTCCAGCCAGTTTTTACCTGTTCCGCAGTCAACCTTCAGCGGAATATCAAGTTTTACGGCATCAGTCATTTCATGAATTACCATTTCCTTCACTTTTTCCATCTCCCCCTGAACAACTTCAAAGATAAGTTCATCATGAACCTGAAGTATCATTTTTGAAGCATATTTTTCAGCCTTCATTATTTCATGGATCCTGACCATAGCAATTTTTATAATATCGGCAGCACTTCCCTGGATGGGTGCATTAATGGCATTCCGTTCGGCATTTCCTCTCACAACCTGATTCCGTGAATGTATATCACGGAGATATCTTCTGCGGCCGAACATTGTGGTAACATATCCCTGTTCTCTGGCCTTCCTGATGCTTTCATCCATATAAATTTTTACACCAGGATATGAATTAAAATACCCGTCAATAAGTTCTTTTGCCTCTTTCCTGCCAATGGTCAGCCTTTCCGAGAGACCGAAGGAAGAAATCCCATAAATTATCCCAAAGTTGGCTGTTTTTGCCCTGCTTCTCATTTCCCGGGTGACATCCTTAATGTCCACCCCGAAGATCTTGGATGCTGTGGCAGAATGTATGTCGCTCCCTGAGAGAAAATCGCTTATCATGCTCTTGTCTTTGCTGAGATGTGCCATAAGTCTCAGTTCTATCTGCGAATAATCGGCTGAGAGGAAAAGATTTCCTTCCTCAGGGACAAATGCTTTCCTGATCTCCCTTCCCCGTTCATCCCTTACAGGAATATTCTGGAGATTCGGGTTATTGGAACTTAATCTTCCTGTCGATGCAACAGCCTGGTTAAAAGAGGTATGAATTCTTCCCGTGGTTTTGTCTGCCAGCTGAGGTAATGTTTCCACATAAGTGGATAAGAGTTTTTTAAGTCCCCTGTATTCAAGCACTTTGTTTATTATAGGATGCCTGCCTGCAAGCCTTTGTAAAATTTCTTCACTTGTATTAAACTGTTTGGTTTTTGTAACCCTTGCTTTATCATCGAGCTTTAACCTGATAAAAAGAATATCGCCAAGCTGTTTTGGAGAAGAGATGTTAAACTCCGCGCCTGCAAGATCAAATATTTCCTTTTCGAGCGAAATAATATCCTCACGAAGTGTGGACGCAATTACTTTCAGATCCAACTTATTCAGCTTAACTCCGGTACGTTCCATATCTGCAAGCACCCTGATCAGCGGCATTTCAATATTGTCAGACAGATCTGACAATCCTTCAGCCTTTAACTTCGGCCGGAATACTTCTTTCAGCTGAAAAGTTACATCGGCATCCTCAACGGCATATTCTTTGATCTGCTCAACCGGAACAGAACGCATATTTTTCTGGCTAATGCCTTTTTCTCCTATCAGGGATTCAATATGGACCGGACTGTACGAAAGATAAGTCTCCGACAGAAGATTCATATTATGACGCATGTCCGGCTCCAGAAGGTAATGTGCAATCATGGTGTCGAAAAAATGACCTTTTACTTCTATTCCGTAATTTGCAAGAACCTGGATATCAAATTTCATGTTCTGTCCGATCTTGACAATCTCCGGATTCTCAAAAACCGGCTGTAAGATTCTAAGTTTTTCCCTGACTGCGTCCTGCGATTCAGAAAAATGAACCAGATAACCCGATCCTTTTCCCCACGAAAAGGAAAGTGCAACCAGCTCGGAATCGAGTGGATTTATGCTGGTGGTCTCAGTATCAAAACAGATCTCCTTAAGTTTCATTGCCCCTGCGGCAAATTCTATCAGTTCCTTTTCATTTTCAATCAGAACATAATTGTGAGTGACAGTTTCAATGGTGGCTTTATCGGAAGCCTCCAGAATCTGGTTGTTTCCAAAAAGGGTGCCCTGAGCCGGGCCCGACAGAGGCGTCAGAACAGGTTCTGCTTCAGATAATTTGGCTGCCTTGTCAATTTCGGGAAGAATTTCGGCAGCAACTGTTTTGAATTCTAGTTCATTGAACAGGCTCTTCAGTTTTTCACGGTCGGGGACTTCAAGAATAAGCTCATCCTCTTTAAGATCAACAGGTACATTCAGCTCTATGGTAGCAAGCTTTTTTGAAAGCTCAATCTGTTCTTTGTTTCCTTCAATGATCTCTTTCAGTTTGCCTTTCAGCTTATCAGTATTCCTGAATACTTCTTCGACCGAACCAAATTCCGAGATCAGTTTCATAGCTGTTATAGGACCAACTCCCGGAGCGCCCGGAATATTATCTGCCGTATCGCCCATCAGAGCAAGAATATCAATTACCTGTTTTGGATCCTGCACAGAAAACTCGTGTTTAACCTCATCAACTCCCCACTTAACAGATTCGTTGCCGCTTCTTGAGGGTTTAAACATAATAATCTTATCAGTAACCAGCTGCGCAAAATCTTTATCTGGTGTCATCATGTAAGTCATAAATCCTTTATCGGAAGCCTTTTCTGCAAGGGTTCCGATTATATCGTCAGCTTCAAACCCCGGATAATCGATAATAGGGATTTTATATGCTTCAAGGAGCCTTTTGATATAGGGCACAGCTTTTTTTATATCCTCAGGAGTTTCGTCGCGGGTAGCTTTATATTCTTTATACATCTCGTGCCTGAAGGTAGGCGTCGGAGTGTCAAAAACCACAGCGATATGAGTTGGCTTTTGTTTCTGGAGAACCTCCCTGAGGGTAAGGAGAAACCCAAAGATCGCCGAAGTGTTCATCCCTTTTGAAGTAATCCTGGGATTTTTAATAAATGCATAATACGAGCGGAATATCAGCGCGTAGGCATCTAGTAAAAATAGTCTTTTCGATTGATTTTCTGACATATGGAATTTATTCATTATCTGAAGCATGCCATTCTGCATATGATGTGGCCGTCTCATAAAGCTTAAGGCTGTGCAGCCGGACCTTAGCCGGGAAATGTTTACTTATCCTCGCTGCGAAATCTGCAACAAGATTCTCACAGGTCGGTTGATAATCAACAACAACAACGTTCCCGAACATACTGCTGAACACCTTCATTTTATCAGGGTCATAATTTCCCGATACTGTGACTGTATGGTCGAAAACATTTATTATTTCTTTTTTCACAATACTCTTAAGGTCTGTAAAATCGATTACCATACCGTTTTTGGGATTTTGCGGATCGTCAGCCGGAATTCCGCAAAGCGTCACAAACAGCTTGTATGAATGACCATGTACATTCCTGCATGGTCCGTCATAATTCCATAAAGAATGAGCCATTTCAAAGGAGAATTCCTTTGTTACCCTTATTAATGTTGCCATTGGCTTTTAAAATAAAACTTTTACAAATTTAACCAACTTACCTGAATAAAGTTTTTTTATTTATGGCTGTTATTAAAGCAATAATGCAATATTTATCATGTTATTAACAAGATGCCAACAGAAATTTGCATCTTTGTATGCTTATTAGATAAATAATATCCCAGGAGTGATGGAAGAAAATAATGTGCGTCTTACTTTTCCTGCATTGTTCTACGAGACAGTACGCATGTACGGGAATCATAACTCATTTTCTTTTGTCGGAGAAAAACCTAAAACTTATCTTGAATCTGCTGCAGAAATCAATGCGCTGACAGCTTTACTAGAAAATATTGGTATTAAACCGGGAGACAAAGTAG
>Ga0315295_10000790_pt1 | contig 26911 bp, 16 predicted proteins | sample YL17G14_0_MG_FD_204453 | JGI IMG/M metagenome (GOLD analysis project Ga0315295, IMG submission 204453) | Sediment microbial communities from Yellowstone Lake, YNP, Wyoming, USA - YL17G14_0 | ecosystem: Environmental > Aquatic > Freshwater > Lake > Sediment | place: USA: Wyoming | collected... | reverse complement strand
AATTACGGTCTTTCTACCTGGAACGGGATAACCTTTTCCGTAATTGATACAGGTGGTTATGTTAGAAATTCGGAAGATATTTTTGAAGAGGAAATTAACAAACAGGTAATATTCGCTATTGATGAGGCTGATATTATTCTTTTTATGGTTGATGTAACATGCGGAGTGCATGATCTTGATTCCTCTGTGGCTGACCTCTTAAGAAAAACAGGTAAAAAAGTGATCCTTATAGTAAATAAGGTTGATAATTACGAAAGATTACTTGATGCTGCTGAGTTCTATAAGCTCGGGCTTGGCGATTATTTTCCGCTCAGTTCGATAAACGGAAGCGGGACCGGAGAGCTTCTTGACTACATGGTTAAAAATCTTCCGGAACAACCTGTCGAAATAATTCCTGAAATACCAAGAGTAGCCATTGTCGGAAGGCCAAATGTCGGCAAGTCCTCGCTGGTAAATTCACTTCTGGGAGAGGACCGGAATATCGTTACTCCCCTTGCCGGGACAACCCGTGATTCAATTTATACAAGGTATAATAAATTCAACCACGACTTCATGCTTGTGGACACTGCAGGTCTGAGAAAAAAGAGTAAGGTCAGTGAAGACATTGAATTCTATTCGGTGATGCGTGCAATCAGAACAATTGAGAACTCTGATATCTGTCTTCTTCTGATAGATGCAACCAGGGGAATTGAAGCCCAGGATCTAAATATAATATCCCTTATCCATAAGAATAATAAGGGGATGATAATACTGGTGAACAAATGGGATCTTATTAAGAAAGAGAACAATACAGCCCTCGTTTTTGAGAAAGAGATAAAAAGCAAGACCGCACCATTCACCGATTATCCTGTCCTGTTCATTTCAGCCACTAATAAGCAGCGTATCCACAGGATACTTGAAACTGTCGACACGGTAAATGAAAACAGGAATAGAAAAATACCAACTTCCGAACTTAATGAAACCTTTCTTGAAATAATACGTGATAATCCTCCCCCTTCCCTGAAAGGGAAACATATAAAGATAAAGTATGTGACTCAATTGCCCGTTTATACGCCTGCTTTTGCATTCTTCTGCAATCTTCCCCAGTACGTCAAAGAACCTTACAAAAGATACCTGGAAAACAGGATGAGAGAAAGATTTGACTTTTCAGGTGTACCTGTACGAATATTTTTCAGAAAAAAATAGTTTACTTTGGTGTGATTTTTGTGCGAAAAGATGTATCAACTGATATCGATGAAAATAAAGATCTGTCTGGTTATTGTCGTGTTTTCCATTCTTGCATTAGTTTCATGCGGAAAAATAGACTCATTATCTGAATTGCCACTTATTAAATATACAAGTTTTACGGTTTTTGACACCACAGATCTTCTGGGTAACATCGTAAAGGGGGGAAGACTGAAGTTTTATTTTGAGGACGGTGATGGGAATGTCGGACTTCCTGTTCCTTCAGAAGAAGAGGAGGAGCTGCTAGATTCAATCAACCTTTTCATGACCCTGTACAGGATGAATGATGGTTCCATAACTCAGGCTCCTGACAATGATCCTCTGAAACCGACCGGGTACAGAATCCCATACATGGAAAGAACCGGGCAGAATAAAACACTGAAGGGAGATATTTCGGTTGTCTTTATGTATCTGTTTTACACAGAGGAAGACAGTATCAGGTATGATTTTTATATAAAGGACAGGGCAGAGAACTTAAGCAACACCATTTCGACCGGAGTAATTCCTCTGTTCTATAATGGTGTCTATGAGTAGTGACGGAATTTATACCTTTACTCCCATAAAAAGGACATCATCAACCTGGTCATAATTACCTTTCCATTCCTTAAAGAACTTCACAAGAGCTTCTTCCTGTTTATCAACCGGTAATGAGTATATTTCGCCAATGAAATTCTTTAATCGTGCCACTTTCATCTTTTTGCCATCAGGTCCCCCAAACTGGTCGGGAAATCCATCAGAGAACAGATAAACTGAATCGCCTTCATTAAGATAATATTCCTGGTCATCAAAATATTTCTCCAGAACTGATTGTCCTCCTACCGAGGCCCTGTTACCTTTTATGTAATAAATCTCACCTCCCATTACGAGCAAAACAGGTCTCATAGCTGAAGCAAACCGGATGTGCCTGTTTTTAAGAGTAAACTCACAGACAACTATATCCATTCCGTCATTCGAGACCCCCAGTTCAAGATTCTGGTTCAGTGTTGAAAAGATCTCTTTATCAAGCAGTGTCAGAATCTCTGAAGGTTTGGAAATCCTCTGCCTCGAGACAATATCCTGAAGCAATGTTGTGCCTATCATTGACATAAATGCTCCCGGTACTCCATGTCCCGTAGAGTCGGCGCATACAAGAATGAATCTGTCATCGTCGAGTTTATCAAACCAGTAAAAATCTCCGCTGACAATATCCCGAGGGTCTAACATTATAAAAGCACCGCTGAAGTGTTCCTTAATGCGTTTTACATCGGGCAGGATGCTGGACTGGATTCTTCTGGCGTAATTGATACTGTCGGTTATTTCAAGGTTCTGAAGCTCCAGAACAGATTTTTGCTCCATCACGACTTTTGTTCTTGCGTCAAGCTCCTTTTCGAGGTATTCCTGAATTTTCTTCTGAGCTTTTTCGCGCTCACGGATTATCAGAACTACAGCTCCTGAAGCAACGGCAAGGCACGATAGTACAAACCACCATGCTCTCCAGACGGGCTGTTTAATATTTATCTCAAACGTTAAGGGATTTTCCTGGGTTAAACCATCCTCGTTCACCGAGACAAGACTGAATTTATACTTCCCGTCCCTCAGATTGTAAGTTACTTCGCGTGAGGCTGAGGCTTCTGTCCAGTCGTCATCATAATTTTCGAGGTATGTACTGTAATATACTTTTTCAGGATCCTGGAAATTTATTCCCGTAAAACTGACTCTGACATTATAGCGTTTTTTGTAGGGAAGTGAGAAAGATGGCTGATACGGAAATTCAATATTATTAATAGTTATGGAATTTATATTATTTACAGGAGCGCTTTGTTTTTTCTGATCCTTCGATCTGTCATAAATAATAAGACCTTCAGTCGTGCCTATGAATATCTTTCCATCGTGTGATTCATAAATTCCGTTTGCATTGCACGATCCGCCTTTAGCAAAATCAGTTCTGTACACCTTTGTGATACCCGTTTTCTGATTGTATCTTGAAATACCACTCTCATGACCGACCCAGATATTATCCTCTTTATCTGCAAAGATGCTATAGGCATAGTTTGACATTAATCCGTTTGAAGTGTTTAGAGGTTTCACTGAATCCCTGTAACACTCATATACTCCGTTACCATACGTCGCTGCCCAGATAACTCCATTACTGTCCTGTGTAAGTGCAAGGATCTTATTAAGAAGAACTCCATACATTGTTGCATCTGAAGCACTTATGCCCGAATCAGGATAAATCCTGTAAAGTCTGTTACTTTCGGTTGCAGCATAACCGCTCCCATCTTTCTCCAGAAGAATCTGATTGATATTGTTATGAGGGAGGCCGTTATCCATGTTGTAACTCTTTTTCAAAGACCTGGTCTGTTTTGATATTATTTGTACCCCGTTGAGGGTGGAGAGCCATATGTTATAACCATTTATTCTGATATCTGCAATATTATCTGCTCCGGTATCGCCCGACCTGTAGAACTGAGTTATCTCCCCGGTCTTTTTTCTTATGAAAAGACCTGAACCTTTTGTCCCAATCCAGACGTTGTATTCATTATCAATAAAATAGGAATTGATTTCCTTACGTCCGGTCTGATCTCTCATAGATGTGAATGATTTCGGTTTCCCGGCTGTCATATCATAAATGTAAAAGCCTTCTGGAGTTCCAAGAAGATAATCATTATTTAGCTTCCCTGTAAATATTATATTATTTGTTTTGTCGCTGCCACCGGGAGTATGAAACTCAAATGCGTCGCTACCCAGGACTGAGAGACCGTCGCCATTGAAACCCATCCACAAGTTTTCTTCAGCATCCTGGAGGAGTGTCATAACATAATTTCCTGCAAGTCCTGAATTCTTATTCAGATAGTGAACCGATGTAACAGAATCTCGGTTGTTAAGAAACTGCATTTTCACTGCACCTGTTCCGGCTGTTGAAACCCAGACATTATTTTGTGAATCCTGAATTATTGATTTTACCTGAAGAGTTTCCAGGCCGGGTTGCCCGCTGAAACGGGACAAAATTTTGCTTTCACCTGTTAATTGCATGCGAAAGAGGCCGTTCCCGTCAGTTCCAATAATGAAACCTGCATTATTGTTCATCCGGTGGATGGCTGTGATCCTTGAATAGTCAAAACCCTCAATTGTACTATTGGTGGTCAGAGAGTCTGCTTGAATTTTGCAAATCATCAGGTTTTCCTGGGTTCCGATGAGAATTTCACCTGAATCTGAAAAAGCGGCTGAGAACATAGTGGGATCGGGTCCGAAAGATATGATCCCAGCTTCTGCGGATTTTGCAGGATCAATTTTGAAAATAGGTTTCTGCTGGGCAATAACATAGATGAAACCATTAGGGCCTTCAAGCAAAGAGCTTATACCAGTCCCTGATGAATTTGACAGGATGACCTGTTTTAGAATCCGGCCGGCCGTATAAAAAACAGTTCCGTCATTGCATCCAAACCAAAGAATTCCGTGTTTATCTTTTAGAGTGACAGTTGGATAACGCCCGACTGAAGAATCGGGAAACTGGACTTTATAGAATTCGAATCCATCAAACCTCGAAAGTCCCTCAGTGGTCCCTACCCAGAGATAACCATCATTGTCCTGGCTGAGAGTGTAAATCACCCCGCTAGGAAGGCCGTTCTCAACCCTGTAATTTCTGAACCTGTATGCCTGTCCGAATGATATCCCTGCAAACATTAAAAAGCACACCAGAGTGCTGAGACTGATTTTCTGAATATTGTATAACCTCATTTAAACTTTCCCTATTTTTGTTTTTTTCTAACCGTTATAACCGGTTGATAAACCGGAACGCCTCCGATTGGCGAGCTGAAGAACTTAAGGGCGTCCCCTCTCTGGTTTTCGAGTGAAACAACTACATTATTATTTCTTACCAGATACTCCTGTTTCTTATGAAACTGGAAATCAAGCGATTTGCCAATTTCTGCCTGTTCAACAGGTATTATTGATATTTTCTCGTCATCTTCATTGGATACAGGAAGGGGTATTCCTTGTTTATAGGTTGAAACAACCAGGATCACTCCGTCGTCGTCCCAGTCAAAGTTTCTCTGCTTAATAGATACTATACCGGTATCAACATATGGATAAATATGTGCAATACTTTTGGTATCGTTCCACATCCTGAATGTATATTCGTAAGTGAATGCATTTGCTCCTTCAATCGGCAGGTCGCTATTAGGATCACGGCTTAGAAAATACCTGTACAGATTTCCGTCATCCCCGGTAATGCCTTCACATACAATCTTGAAAATATAGCTTTTCCACTTTTCATTATAATCACCTTCTGTAGGATTAAAAGGCCCGAATGAATAATATTTGTTATCATATGTGGTTTCATTCCCAAATACCTTTGATGCCACGAGGTTACCCTGCTTATAATTTTCTCCATTCTTCAAACCCCTGGATGCCAGGTTCTTATCGGGATCCACTCCTTTCCCTCCATATATCGAAAACATGGTTTTGGAATCAAAGAATCCCTGTATTTCATCATTCTCACCACCGCAATCGGGATCAAAAACTTTAATATAGAATTGCCTGTTAAAATCTTTTGGTATGGTGAAAAAGAATATTGAGTTGAAATCATCATCTCCCCAGGAGGTCTCGCCATTTTTTCCAAAAGTGACAAGAAAGGGAATATTTTCATCTTTCCCGGGAACTACCTGCCCAATGATTTCACTCTCGGCCAAAGCCGCAGAAAAAATTATTAAAATCAGGATCCTATGTATTGCAGTTTTCACTTTTATCAAACGCTAAAATAATACTTTTCGTTTTCAGGGTTTGCGGATTATTGAAATATTTTTTGAAACACATGCTTCTCTTATCATCCCTCCAGTTTCGGGTTTAGTCGACACAATCAACTGAATGCTGTAATTTCCTGGTCTCGGGTATGTTTTTTCAACATTCTTTCCTACTGCAATTGTCTCATCACCAAAATTCCAGTAGTATTGCGAAATATCCCAGCCGGGAAGATTTGTACTGTCGGCACTGAATTTAAGAAGTGCGCCAGCTTCAGCTGTATTGGGACAGGAAATATAAGGTTGTTCAACATCCTGAACTTCAAGCATTTCTGATTTTTCATTTACAGATACTTTCTTTGTCACCAAATTGGTCACATCAAGCTGCACCTGGTATTTTCCGGGTCGGGCATAACAATGTCCCACTATACGGCCAATTGATTTGTTCCCATCTCCAAAACTCCACTCAAATTTGAAAGGCATTGAATCGTATTTCATAGCATTCTCTTCTACGAATTCATAGCAGTAGTTGTTTATTTGCAGAGGATCGCATGAAGTTTTTCTCATAATAGTTGTAGTGAACTCATAAATATCATCATTCCTTCGGCGGTTCGACGCAAAATAACCTTTCTGCAGATCGGGCCGGGCTGCAAATGCAAAATCATCAGATGCAGAATTTATTGGGTCAGCAAGCCTTATGGGAGCCTCCCATGATCCGTTAACAAAATCGGAATAATAAACATCAAGACCCCCGGCTCCTCCAGGACGGTTTGAAGCAAAATAAAGCTTGCCTGAAGAATGAATACACGGATAGTTATCCGTTCCTGCGGAATTTATTTTTGGTCCCAGGTTAACCGGTGCATTCCAGCCACCATCCGTTGATTCGCAGAACCATATATCGGACCCCCCCTGCCCGCCAGGCATATCTGAAGCAAAGAAAAGGTATTTGCCATCGGTGCTTATTGACGGCTGGCCCATATCATATTCAGGATTATTGTACTTGAAAGGCTGAATTGAAATCAGCTGCAGCCCGGAAAGCTGAGCTGTAAAGATCCCACTGTGGTTCCTGAACTTTTTGCTGCGCGAGGGCACACCTGTCTCAATTTCACTGGTAAACCAGACAGTTTTCCCATCCGGTGCAATGCATAGAGGTCCTGTATTGAACTGAGCGTTTCTGTCACTTTTTACTGCAATGGGTTTTCGCCAGTCAGATGTATCTTTCTTCTCAGCAATATATATATTATAAAGCCTGCGGTTGTCAAAAGAGGTACGGTCGGTGATTCCGCTCAACCGTCTGTCGGAACAAAACATAATACCATCCCCTATAATAACCGGGGAGATCTCGCTGAATCCGGAAAGGTTAACTGATAATCTTGAAACTGAATACGGGGATGTTTCCTGTGCTGAAACACCTTTTTCTGACAGAACAGTAAATAAGATCAATATGAATATGGATATGCCTCTTCTCATGTTCATCAGAAATATCTAGGATTGGCAGCGCTCACTTTATACCTGAATTCATATCTTAAAATAAATTCAGTCGATCCTTTAGAAAAGGAATTCATCCTTCCGAAAGGATAATCATAGGAAAATCCGAACATCAGCTGGTGATTGAGTTGTACCTGCAGGATCGCAACAGCAACCTGTTCCGAAATCCTGTAAGACCCTCCTGCCCAGATGAGGTCCGCGATAATAAAGTTTCCATTGATATCGAACTGTGTCAGTTTCCTGGTGCTCTGGAGCGAATAATCAATTAAAACTGATGGCTTGAACTTAAGAATCGGGGCAATTGAAATAAGGGCTCCTGCCGAAAACAGAAAATCATACTGGCTGAAACTATGATATGGAACTGTCGAACCGCTGCCTGTACGCCTGTAATTCAGGAACGAAGGGATCGATACTCCTGCAAAGAACCTGTCAGAATAATAATAAACACCCGTTCCAACATTCGGAAGTACAAGCGCCTGATCGTTTGTTTTAAAGACAGGATCATCCGGATCATTAAGAAGAAGGCCGGCATAATCGGTATTTGACAGGTCAACTCCTCCTTTCAGACCAAAGGATAGTTTTCCACTTTTAAGCCGGATATGATAAGCATAGCTTCCATAAATACTCGTTGATTTTGTTTCTCCATATTTCATGAACTGGGCTATAATCCCGAGAGCAACCTTGTCATTCTTCATGGGAGAATGAAATGAAACAGATTGAAGCAGAGGAGATCCGCTGGTTCCCATCCATTGAATCCTGTATGATAAAAACCCGCTTAATACCTCCCGTGTGCCTGTATACGCAGGATTGATCACGAGGCCATTCTGAAGATACTGGCTGTAAACGGGAAATCCGAGGTTTATCCTGGAAGAATCAGGGACATTTTGGCCTGCAGCAAAATTAAATATAAAGAGGAACAGAACAGAAACAATTTTATTTCTTTTCAGCTTATTAATTTCAGGATATGTTAGAAATTTCATGAAATCAATTTTCACTTAATATCGTTTCAAAACAATAAATCCACTTTTCTTGAAGACCTGCCCGTTACCTTTAGATGTGATCTTAAGCAGGTAGTAATATGTACCTTCAGGAAGATCAATACCCTTTGAGTTTTTACCGTCCCAGTCATTCCATTCATTACCGTTCCGGTTTGAAGTAAAGTAAACTTCAGCTCCGGCTCCGTTTATAATTGTCAGTTCCGCTGTCTGATTCGGCAGATCGAGTCCGTTAACAATGAACTTATTATTGTAGCCGTCAGGATCGTCGTTCGGAGAAAATCCCTCGGGGATTAACATATCCAGAATTGTAACATTTACCTGATCCTCAAGTTTGCAGGCTCCTCTTGAAACGGTCCACAGATAGGTGTTTGATCCTTTCGATAATCCTGTGACTCTGGTTTGGTTATCTGAATCATTTTCAAAGCTGCCCGAACCTTCAACGACTGTCCATTTGCCTGTTCCTCCCGAGATTGCCGGATCAGCTGTCATCTGGACAATATAATCAAAAGAGTATATAATAGTATCAGCCCCGGCATTAATTGATGAGCCCGGTGGCAATGAGTCAAGAACAAGTTCAAGAACATTTGAAGTGCTGGTGCAGCAACTGTTTGCACCCGAATTAACAGTACGGCGGTATTTCATTGTTTTTGTCATTACAGGAGGCTGATAACTGCCGTCCGACTGATTATTTGTACCCTGGGCAGGGATCCATGCTGTTCCGTCTTTGCTCTGCTCCCATAAAAACGAATATGAACCGCTGCCTCCTCCGCCTGAAAGAGATGCACCTGAAGCCTGGGTAAGAGGTTCCGGAGTATCGGATTTACAGACATTCTGATCTCCTGATATCGTATTATTGGCAATAGCAGGAAGTACAGTCACTTTAATTATACTGCTCTCTGAAGAGCACAGCCCTGAAACGGCTCTCCGTCGGAACCATGTTGTAGCTGTCAGGGATTGCGATTGATAATCCGGTCCAGTTGCGGATGCTGAAATGTTTGCCCACGAAGAATTATCGGGAGATGATGACCATTGATATAAATAATCGCCTGTAATATTTGTTCCGCCCGCAGCATTTGTTCCTATGAACCCGTTGGGTGTAGCGCCGCTGCAGAGAGTTGTATCAGTAAGTCCGCCGGCAAGCAGCGACACTGAATTATTGCTTATGGGTTTATGTACATTAATAATAATCGATTTGCTGATATCGGAACAAGCCGATGAATAGACAATCCTTCTGAATCTTGTAGTATCAGTAAGCACTGGAGGCGCAAAATTCTGATCTGTAACGCTGATATATCCTGAGATGTCTGTCCATGAATGGTATTTTGAACTATCCTGCCAGGTATAAGTGTACGATCCGGTGCCTTTGCCGTTTAACGGGGCGCTGCCTGTCAGTTGTGCAGGAACCGATCCGGAACATATAGTCTGGTCAGATATGACCTGGTTGTTTGTAATAACCGGATATTCACTCATAAGAACCGGTTTACCTATGTTTATACATACATCGTTGCTTCCTGATAAAACAACACGCCTGAAATATTCCTGCCCCGGGAAGTATGGTGCTGACTCATTGGGGTCATAGTTTACCCCATTGCTCGTTCCGGTTGCAGTCACCCAGGTTGAGCCGTCGGCACTGCTTTCCCAAACGTACCTGTATGTATTGTCACCGCCGCTGAGTGTCGGTGTTGATGTACCGGCAAGGTTTGTGAAAGTCATTCCCAGACAGATTTCCTGCGGCAGGGTAAGAATGGAATTATTTCTTACAGTATCCAGAACATTAATTCTTACTGAAGCGCTTACGTCAACACATGATCCGGATTTTACAGTGCGCCTGTACCATGTTGTCTGAGTGAGCCCGGCCGGAGGTAAATAGCTTGCAGTTGTTGCAGGCACACTATTAAATACAGCATTGTCAGTGCTCGATTCCCATGAATATGAATATATTCCATTCCCATTCTGGAGCGTAAGAACGGAGTTTAATGCAGAAGGATTCTGCCCGTAACAAACAGTATCGGGGTTACCGATTACATTATTTAATATGTAAGGATGAACCTCTATCATGACCGGGAGACTGACGTCGGTGATCGCAGCTCCGAAATCAGTCACTACTCTCCGGAACCATGTGGTCTGCGTAAGCTGAGCAGGTGGAGTATAATGCTGAAGGTTGTTTGTTCCTGCTGCTGCAGCGAATCCTGCCGTAGCTGATGTTGTGCTGCTCTCCCATTGGAAAGTATAAGGCGGTGTTCCTCCGACAAGCTGTGTACCGGTGATCAGACTGTATATTTTATTGGAACAGACAGAATCAACCCTGCTACCTGAGGACACTGCATGTATTGAGTTAAAAAGGAATCCGTTAAGTTTCGGGATATAATTGAATTTTATCTCCCCTGTACCTTCTGACGGAATTGTCGGAGCAGGGGTACCATACGCCACAGCAGCACCTGTGACAGAGGTTGGCATTGCTGCTGAGCTAAGCCAGAGAAGTCCTCCTCCTCCACCACCTCCTTCACCAAAACCGCCAGGATTTGTACCACCGTTACCGCCATTTGATGATAATTGAAGCTGAGATTTAAATCCCTGGAAGGAGATGGCAACCGATCCGCCCGCACCACCGCCACCAGCGCCCGCATCAGATACTGCATTAGCGGCAGTGACACCATTTGATCTTATAATATGATTATTCCCGGCTATTGAATCAGCTACAATAATAACAATTCCTCCTCCATTTCCACCGGCAGATGCAGTTGATCCTGTTACCTGTGTTGAAGCGCCTCCTCCGCCTCCAGGGAAAATTCCTACCTGGATAATCGAACCTAAAATATTCATTCCACCATATCCGCCCTCGTGAGGATCATCTCCACAAAGACCTGACACATATTTCTCAAGTCCCCCATCTCCACCTTTACCCCGGTTTGAACCTCCACCTCCTCCGGCAAACCATCCGTTACCGCCGCCACCTCCGGTAAAATTTCTTCCCTGTCCCTTTGCATGATTGGGGTACAGAAGAGCCCCGGTATAATCATGAATTGCCACGCCTTCTCCTTTTAATCCGGCATTGTTCCATAAAAGAGGATAGGAATCATGGCTATTTGCAGTAACATTTGTGTGTACACATTCTCCAATTCCGCTGACACCCTGAGCACCTGCAAATCCCTGCCCAGTTACATCTATATCTGCATTCAGAGTAAGTTTCTTACCGACCATCATGGCAAGAACACCTCCGGTGCCTGCCGAACTGTTCCAACCCTGGGCAGAGAGCGTTGCTGTTATAGTCGGTGAATCATAAAACGGCACCTGGACAAGCTGAACATTTCCAGCCACGTCATAATTATTTATGAACACATTCCTGGTGAAATCAATTCTCCCGGATACAATATTAACGGATAAGACAATAAGGAATTCATATCCGCCGGGTGTCCCTAAGATCGTCTGAACATTTATACCATAGGAATTATCAACTGTTTGTATGCCCACGCCCTGCATCTGGATAAGCAGAACATAGTCACCTATTGAAAACTGCGATGCCTGGGCCGGATCAACTATAACATATCCCGGACTGACAGAATTTACTTTTGCATATTTGTTTATAACGCCGTTGATGTCCTCCTGACCGTTAACAGCAATGTTGCTAAAACTAAAAAAAAGCAATAGTATAATTAACAGTTTATTAGTATGTTTAGACGTTTTGTTTGTCATCAAAAATCTGATTTTACCACTAGTAAACGCTAAAATAGCTAAATAATTGAGAAAACATTCCAATTTTATATTAACAGTCCGGCGATTTTATTTTTCCGCTTCCAGTGACATTAGAGGAAATTCAATAAAAAATGTTGAGCCGTTATCGGCTTCCGATTCAAACCATATTTTCCCTCCGGCATTTTCCACATACCTTTTAGCTATTGACAACCCAAGGCCTGTCCCCGATGATTTGGTTGTAAAATTGGGAGTGAACATTTTATTGCGGAGCGATTCAGGAATTCCTGTTCCGTTATCAGTAACAGATACAACGATCTTATCGCTCAGCTTCTCAATATTTACTTTTATGATCCCTTCTTTCTCAGGAGGGATTGACTGGATACCATTTTTAATCAGGTTTGAAAATATACTGTTAATCTGTTCTTTATCAGCATAAATTAAAACTTTTTCATCAATAGGACATCTGATCCTGAATAAGATATTTTCACTGTTCTTAAAAAGTTCAAAAGTGATCTTAAGCTGTTCCAGAAGATCGACAGATACCGGATTTGCTTCAGGGATTTTTGCAAACGATGAGAATGCTGTAGCGATTGATGAAAGATTATCGATATACTCTATCTGGTTTTTCGTAAATCTCCCCAGTTTTTTCTCAAATCCGGGGACTCCGTCGGTCCAGGATTTATAAAGCTGCTGGATATTAAGCTTCATCGGAGTAAGAGGATTCTTAATCTCATGTGCAATCTGTTTTGCCATCTCCCGCCAGGCATATTCCCTTTCAGAATTTGCCAGTTTTTGTGCACTCTCATCAAGTTCATCAACCATCAGGTTATATTGCCTTACAAGTTCTCCAACTTCATCGCTTCCTTCATATGAAAGATGTTCGCTTTTTTTGCCAAGTTCAACTGATGCAAGTCTGCTGCTCAGAACTGTCAGGGGTGAAGTCAGCCGGCTGCTGATAAATACAGCCAGACTCATTGCTATAACGATAAGCAGCAGCGTAAAATTAATCACTGTAACTATCATATCTGAAATCTCCTTTGTCAGCGCACTTTGCATTCTGAAATACGGCAGATTCAGATATGCCAGAAGTTCATTATCAGCATTATAAAAAGGAATATAAGCTGAAATATATTCAAGATTGCCGATCTTCTCCTTTTGAAGATATTCGCTCTTCCTGAGGTTCTCGAGGTTGATAGATGCCAAGTTATTCATCCTCTGACTGGTAAGGTTCCGGTAAAATATCTCTGGTCTGGATGTTGCAATCAGATATCCATGGAGATTAAAAAGGTTTATATCAGTATTAAAAATATTGGAGAGCTTTATCAGCATCTCATCCATTGAATTGTAATTACTGATTTTCCAGTCGGAAGCAGAGAGTACTTCCATAGATATTCTGCTTTCCAGTTCAATATATACCGAATTCAGCTTTTCCTGAATGTTCTCGTAATTCTTTGTCTTGTATTGCTTTATTGCCAGAGAAGCAATGATAACACCTATAAGGGTAAAAGAAAATAACAGTATACTGATGAATGACAATTGCAGCTTCTGCCTGAAGTTAAAACCAAAAGGAAACTTTATAACAGGCCTGGCAGCCAGGAAGATCATAAGATTTGAAAAGATGAAAATGAAAGCAAACAGATATGCAAATGAAACAATAACATCCTGAGCTGAAATCGCAGGCTGACTTATTATAACAGTTACATTTCCATTCCTGTACAGATTATGCCTGTAAGAGTCAGCTTTAAAAAAGCTGTAATCGGATACTTTTTCAGTATAACCGGCATCAGTTTTATTGTAGGGAAATTTCCCGGTTCTAAGCACTATTTCTCCATTAATGTATTTTGCAAATGAATAATCTTTAAGTCTGGCATAGCTTTGATATTTTTTATCCAGTAACAGTTCAGAATATCCGGGTTGAAAAACGTTTATATCGCTGTACAGGTCGATAAATAGGCCGTTAATCCTGTTGTTACCATAATTGAAAAAAACCTGTCCCAGATAATTTGATCTTCCCTGCTTATTGTCGATAAAATAAAAACCAGTTCCGGTAAGCTGATCGCCGGCACTTAAAATCTTCTGTTCAAAAAAGCTGAAACAATCCACGAAAGATCCATGGCGTTCGCCTACATTCAGGGAATCATTTTTCCGGCACAGAACGATATTAAAGCTAAAATTGCCCCAATATCCTCTGAAATATTTTTCATTCAGATAATTAGATATACTGTCAACATTATTTCTTTCAAAGACCATTACGTCCATCATTTTTTTAAGAGTCGAATCGCCCGAGATTTTTGGCCACATATCAAGCAGCAGGTGTTCAGCAGTCGGATCATTTTCAGTGGAATAAGTAACTAACTGTATTTTAATGTTTTCCTGAGTTTTTTTCTCTGAAAAGTATGTGGTCAGAAATAGTGAATATAAGCCAAAAACAAGTGAAAATATAACAGACTTATTAAAGGTTCCCACTTTCTTACTTCTCAGCCACCATAAAAGCATTGTTACAAGAAAATAAAACAGGGCAGCAGAAATCAAAACCGGCGGGTCGTTAATAAAGAACACCGGGAAAATTATTATTGCTGTCACGGCCGATAGTATTAAGGTTTTGCTGTCGGGCTGTTTTATTGTTTTAAAGATCTTCAGGATATATAGAAACGGAATGCTGAAAAACAGGAGGAGCGAAATAAAACCGGCAAAGCTGAAAATATTCAGATCCAGCACTTTATATGTTTCAAAATTGATATTTGAATTAAATATCAGGTGACTGAAAACAATATGATACAATGCGAACAGGAAGGCCCCGGGGATAAAAAGAAGGGTCAGAACAAAATACCCTGTTATGTACTTTTCTTTTAGCCGTTCACCTGCTTTTATGTTGTTGAAAAAGACATAAGAAAGCACTGACAGCAGAATGCTCAGAACCAGCAAATGTCCAAGCGAAGGGATAAATGCATTCATGGTATACCTGTAAGGTGAGAACAGTTCAGTCTGAAACAACACTGAAGGTTTCCGTACTATTAAAATCAGCAGATAGATTGCTGAGATAATGACAAAACAGGTAATCAGGGCCATGGTTTGCCTGTTGCGGCTGACCAGGTGTTTAACCAGCTTAAGTATCAGGAATAGAAGCAGGATAAAAGCAAACGTCCATAAAAGTAACGGGACAAAAATAAAATATGTCTTTCCCTTCACCTTAGGGTAAAGAAGTGAGAACAGGAATGTGCCGTCTCCTGCAAATATTTGATATTCTGAGGCATTCCTGTCCCTGCTGAATCCTGTATGATACGGGATCCCGAAATCTTCTACAAACCCGTTTTTGATAATGTCGTTTTCAAAACCATAATCGCTTCTTATCCTCATCAGGCCTACAATCTTCTCATTGCCAGCCTGGACTGATTTTGTGAGGAACCACCCGTTCTGAATGAATATTAAAGGTTTAGTATAAAGAGAATCCGTAAGGATACGAGGTACATCAAACTCGGTGTCGGACCAGTAAACAAGCTTGTTCCCAATGTATTCCAGAATAGTTATTCTGCTCTGTTCAGCGATTAAAAAAAGATCATTCTCCGGTTCTGATCCATGTGTTTCTCCTTTTGCCAATATCGGTTTCATTCCGTTTAGGCAGCTTTCCATTATCTTTTCTTTATCCTTCAGGATCGTGTTAAATCGTCTCGTCCTGAATTTGTATTCAAAATCACTCAGGTAGATCCATTCGGCTGTTATTGCCAGAAGAATGAGAGTTACTGTGAGGATAAACGGGGTAATCTTTAAATTTCCAACTTTCATGCTGTTCTGTTATCAGTCTATTCGTGATGATAGGGTTCACCTCTAATAACAGTGAAAGCCCGGTAAAGCTGTTCAAGGAACAACAATCGTACCATCTGGTGTGAAAATGTCAGTCTTGATAATGCCAGTCGCATATCTGCCATTCTGTAGACCTCATCTGAAAAACCCCAGGCACCCCCGATAACAAAAACAATTCTTTTCTTTTGTGACATGAGCATTTTTTCAATCCAGGATGAAAATTCAATTGTTGAAAACTCTTTTCCTTTATCATCAAGAATTACAATATAATCATCATTTTTAAAGAAGAGAAGGATTTTCTCACCTTCCCTGACCTTCTGTTCTCTTGCAGGCATATTGCGGGTACCCCGTATATCAGGAATTGTAAAGATCTCAAAAGCCGTATGTTTTCTTACACGATCTTCAAAAGTATTGATCCCGTCTGTCAAATATTTTTCTGAAGTTTTTCCGACCTGCAATAATGCAATTTTCATAATTATTGGCCCGACTTTTGTACATGAAAATTTGTCCGGCACTGTATACAAAAATAATAATTAATAACTTGCTGCGGCAATTATAATTAGGCTGAATGCCGGAAACGGATTTTCATTAAAATAAATTAGTTTAAATTTGCAGAGGATTTAACCTGAAAGTAGAAAGTAAATAAACTGAATTAAATGAGATTTACAGTTTCAATAGCGATCGTTTTATTCACAATTGGTTCTTTAGCTGCAATCAGTCAGGACCAGACAAAGATCCCCGCAGGCATTTCACTTGCCATTAAGGCAGGAAATGCCACAGAATTATCAAAATATATGAATTCAACCGTGGAGCTTCTGTTGCTGGATAAAGAAGATTTCTATAAAAAGAATGTCGCAGAGACAATTCTGAAAGATTTTTTTAATGAATATCATACAAAGGATTTTATAATTCGTCATCAGGGTGCAAGAAATGATGCTCAATATGCGATTGGCAACCTTGAAACTGAAAAAGGCAGTTTCAGAGTATATATTCTTCTTAAAAAGGTTGACCAGGAGTTACTTATTCATATAATACGTATTGAACCCGACAGTGCAAAATAGAATTCTGAGAGATTTCATTGTAAGATGTCTCAAAGAAGATATCGGCGATGGCGATCATTCATCACTTGCGTGTATTCCTGAAAATACAATTGGAAAAGCAAGGCTCCTGATAAAGGATACAGGCATTTTATCTGGCTGCCAGGTCGCGGGAGAAGTCTTCCGGATTGTCGACAAGGACCTGAAATTTGAGCCGTTCATACCAGATGGATCTGAAATCTCTCCAGGCGATATTGTCTTTCACATTTCCGGCAAGGTGCATTCAATTTTGAAATCAGAAAGGCTTGTTCTTAATATCATGCAAAGGATGAGCGGTATTGCAACCAGTACCAGGCTGTATGCTGACAGATTGAAGGGTTTGAAAGCAAAGATACTCGATACCCGTAAAACGACTCCCGGAATGAGATTCCTTGAAAAAGAAGCCGTGAGAACCGGTGGCGGTATGAATCACAGGATGGGCTTATACGATATGATAATGCTGAAAGATAATCATATCGACTATGCCGGCGGTATTGAGAATGCCATCATCAGCACCAGGGACTATCTTAAACGGAACAAAAAGTATCTTAAAGTTGAGATTGAAGCCAGAAATCTTGCTGATGTTAAAAAGATTCTGGAAACAGGCGGGGTAGATCGCATCATGTTCGATAATTTCAATATCAGCGATACAAGAGAGGCAGTTAAAATTATTGAAGGCCGCTATGAAACTGAATCATCCGGAGGAATTACGCTTGAAACAATAAGGGCTTATGGTGAATGCGGTGTTGACTATATCTCAGCCGGAGCCCTTACTCATCATATTAAAAGTTTAGATATGAGTTTGAAAGCTTTTTGATTTATGTATTTCATCAAAGGGATAGGGAGATTTAAAGTAAAGGAGATTCTTAACAACCTTGTGCTCCCTGGATTTGATGGTATTCCCATAAGCGATGTCATTAAATTTGTTATCAAAGGATTCAGAAAAGGCGTTCTAGTAACACGTGCCTCATCCATAGCATTTAACCTTCTGATGGCTATACTTCCGGCAACCATTTTCCTGGCTACCCTGATCCCTTTCGTCCCAATACCGAATTTTCAGCAGGAACTTATAAAAATGTTTGAAAACATTCTTCCGGTCAATGCCTATAGTTTGATGGAAAGCACAATTGTAGACATTGTCACAAATAAAAGCGGAAGCCTGCTTATTGTAATGTTTTTTGCCACAATACTTTTTTCAACAAATGGCATACATGCAGTTATACATGCATTTGTGGTCACCTCCCATTCTTTTAAGTCCAGATCGTGGGTTAATCAACGTAAGGTATCCATACTATTGCTCCTGATCGGAATTATAATGTTCGGGATTGCCGGATTCCTGATTATTTTCGGTAAAACGGCTGTCACCCGGCTTGTCGAACTCGGCATCCTTGAGAAAAGTCTTGTAATTTCAATCCTTATATTTCTCAAATGGATTATAGTGGTTCTTTTGCTTTTTCTTGCAATTTCATTCCTCTATTACCTTGCACCTGCAAGCAGGCACGATTTTAAATTCGTTACACCGGGATCGACGCTGGCAACTTTGTTGTTTATCATTACCTCACTTGGATTTTCGGCATATGTGAACAATTTCGGACAGTATAATAAACTTTACGGATGGATCGGGACACTCATGGTGATACTTGTGTGGCTCTACCTGAACTCAATTGCACTGCTTATCGGATTTGAGCTTAATGTAAGTATTAAAGATGCAATTGCACTGGATTCTGGAAAGAACAGTACCATAAGCCACAGCGAAGAAACTGCCTGATACAACCGAGCTTTCCCGTGAGTTATGCTGAAAAAATTGATTATTTTTGGACTGATATTCCTAAAAAATGAAAAGATGGATTTTTATATTTTTTCTGGTGACCCTGGCAAGCTGCAAAGGAAAAGTTGAGGACACATATTTTACACCAGAAAAAGCTAAGATAAGTTTTAAAATTATTGAAGAGATATGTAACAGGGATAGCGGAAATCTCTGGGGCAGAAACTTGTACGGACCTGTGATGTTTGTTGACAGGGACAGCCGGAAGATCTTTGCGAATCAACAGGATAAAGACGGCCTTCTTAAGCTTAAAGATGGTATTTATACCGGACTATACCCAAAAGAAAGAATAATTAATACAACTGCTGTAACTTTCGGCGGAACACTTTTTGGGATGGCTCCATTGCCAAATGAAGAGGATAATTACAGGATAACAACCCGAGGGATTCATTCCCTTTTTCACAGGTATCAGGAAACTGCAGGCATTAACCCTGAATATTTTAATGCTATCAATATGGATGAAAAAGAAGCACGTATCTGGATCAAGCTTGAATGGAAAGCCATGAAAAAAGCAATTGATTCAGATGGCGAAGAACAAATGCTTGCTATCCGGGATGCATTAATCTTCAGGGGATCAAACCGTGAGTCATTCCCTAAATATACAAGTATGGAAAACCGGTTTGAGACATACGAAGGGCTTGCTACATTTACCTATCTGCTTCTGACAACAAAATCCCGTGAGGAATATAAGTCGAGACTTTTTGAATACCTCGACAGGATCTATTCATATCAGTCATATTCAAGATCGTATGGATCAATTCACGGAGCTTTATATGCTACCTTACTATATTTCAAAGGCTTCGATTTTAAAACTATCACCTCTGATACACTTGACCTGGGCAACACTGTAAGGGAGCTTTATAGCATTGAGCTGCCAGGGGTTTGCAGGGATGTGGCAGGCAGTATATCAATCAATTATAATATTACTGAAATTTATAATGAGGAGGAAAAGAGACTTCAGGAAATCAAGGAGAGGCTGAATAATCAAGTCAGTATATTCACTGAAAAACCGGTTGTATTCCTTGAACTTGAAAGTCCCTATTTTGATTTCGAGCCAGAGGATGTTCATTTCCTTGATACACTTGGAACTCTTTACCAGACAATGCGGGTATCAGATAACTGGGGAAAACTGACAGTTAATAAAATTGGATGTCTTGTTTCAAATAATTACAAATATCTGCGCATTACAGCCAAAGGATTAAAAATCGATAAGAATCATATTTTCGGTGAAGGATGGCAGATAATTATGAATGACGGATGGGAGATTAAGGAATCCGATCAGAACTACTTTATTAGGAAAGTGATACCATGATTGTATATTCGGTCTTGGAGTCTTGCGCTTCGCCCTGTCTTTAAAGTCTTGAAGTCATCAAAGATTAAACCTTCATAAAGACCTCAGGACAGCGAATGAAATGAGCAAGACAGGAGGCGAAACCGACATAAAGACTACAAGACTTCTTCTAAACACTTAGTAAGTCTTTTAATGATTCCTCCAATGATTTTATTTTAAACTCCGTATCAGACTTCTTCTTCCTTTCAAGCTCGATAACAGCTGGTGGAGCATTCTGAACGAACCTTTCATTACCAAGTTTTTTCATGACCGAATCAAGAAACCCTTTATAGTAAACCAGGTCAGCCATTATTTTTGCCCTTTCACTTTCAATATCAATCCTCTCTCCCATCGGGATAAAGTATTCTGTGGTTCTGACCATAAATGAGGAAGAGTTACCAGGCTTTTCAGTAATAAATTTCACCGTTGAAAGATTACATAATTTAACTATGACAGTAAGAAATTCAAAATCAAAACTGCTCCTGTCCGCTCTGACAGACAGTTCGATTTTATCCCTGTTCAGTATTTGCTTTTCTTTTCTTACGGCGCGGATGGCGCTGATGATCTCCTTTATATTCTCAAACCTGGCAACAAACTCCTTATTGTGTCTTTTTAACCTGGGTAATGGGGAGATCATAATGCTTTCTCCGTCTTCCCTCTCTGCGATCATCTGCCAGATCTCTTCAGTTATGAATGGCATGAAAGAATGAATAACACGGAGAAGGTTATCAAAAACAACAATTGTCGAATCATAGGTGGTTCTGTCAACTGGCTTTTTGTATTCCGGTTTTATGATCTCCAGGTACCATCCGGAGAACTCATCCCAGAACAGCTTGTATGTGTTCATAAGAGCTTCCGAAATTCTGAATTTCCTAAAGTTAGCGTCGATTTCTCCAATCGATTTCTTCAGAACTTCATTCATCCATTTTACGGCAGCAGCAGATGACTCCGGCTGGGAAATCTTTTCATCCACCTTCCAGCTTTTTACCAGCCTGAAGGCGTTCCATATTTTATTCGCAAAGTTCCTTCCCTGCTCAGGAAGGGAATCATCATATAAAAGGTCATTTCCGGCCGGAGAGCATAACATCATGCCCACCCTTACACCGTCGGCGCCATATTTCTTTATAAGGTCGAGAGGCTCAGGAGAGTTACCTAATGATTTGGACATTTTTCTTCTCTGCTGGTCGCGCACCAGTCCGGTAAGATATACGTTGCTGAAAGGTTTTTTCCCCTGGTATTCATATCCGGCAATTATCATGCGGGCAACCCAGAAAAAGAGGATTTCAGGAGCCGTGATCAGATCATTTGTCGGGTAATAGTATTTTATGTCCCGGTTATCAGGATTGTTTATCCCGTCGAATGATGTTATCGGCCATAGCCACGATGAGAACCAGGTATCAAGAACATCGTCATCCTGCTGCAGATTGCTTTCCTTCAATGTTTTATTCCCGCTTTTTACTTTTGCCAGAGTTAAGGCCTCCTTAATATTTTCTGCAACCACAAATTCATTATCGCCATAATACCATGCAGGAATCCTGTGTCCCCACCATAGCTGGCGGCTTATGCACCAGTCATGTACATTTTCCATCCAGTGACGATAAAGGTTTTTGAATTTTGCAGGATGCAGGTGTACCTCTCCATTCATCACTGCATCAAGGGCAGGTTTGGAGATATCCTTCATCTTAAGGAACCACTGCACCGAGAGCCTCGGTTCAATTACTGCATTTGTACGTTCTGAACGGCCAATTTTATTGTTATATGGAACAACTTTCACAAGATTCCGCGTCCGGCGTAATTCTTTTTCTGCAAGATCTTTGGCGGCAAACCTGTCGATCCCGGCAAACATTCCAGCATTTTCGCTTATCGTGCCATTATCATTGAAGACATCTATTGATGGAAGCTTATGTCTGAGACCTATCTCATAGTCATTTATATCATGGGCAGGAGTTATTTTCAGACAACCGGTGCCAAATTCCATATCGACATAATCATCATAAATAAACGGCACCTCCCTGTTAACCATAGGGACAATTACCTTTTTCCCTTTAAGATGCCTGTACCTTTCATCAGCAGGATTGGCGCAAACAGCCGTATCTCCGAGGATTGTCTCGGGACGTGTTGTAGCAACCATTATGAAATTGTCTTCTCCTGCTATTCTATACTTTACATAATAAAGCTTTGATTTTTCCTCGGTATATATGACCTCTTCATCTGAAACGGCTGTCATTGCCTGCGGATCCCAGTTAACCATGCGGACTCCCCTGTAAATAAGCCCCTTATTATAAAGATCTACAAAAACCTTAATTACCGAAACATACCTCTTTTCATCCATTGTAAAAAGTGTACGGTCCCAGTCGCACGAAGCACCAAGCTTTTTAAGCTGTTCAAGGATAATACCACCGTGCTTTTCTGTCCATTCCCATGCGTGATTCAGAAATTTATCCCTTCCCAGATCACGTTTTTCAATTCCTTCGGCTTTGAGTTTTGCAACGACCTTGGCTTCAGTTGCAATGGAAGCGTGATCGGTTCCCGGTACCCAGCATGCGTTCTTTCCAAGCATCCTCGCCCTCCTTATAAGAACATCCTGTATCGTATTATTAAGCATGTGTCCCATGTGCAGTACACCGGTGACATTAGGCGGAGGAATAACTATTGTATATGGTTCTCTTTCATCAGGTTCGCTTTTAAAAAATCCATGTTTCATCCAGTAATCATACCACTTGCTTTCAGCTTTTCCCGGTTCATATTTTGAAGGAATATCCATAATCTGCTTTATAAAGGATTCTTTGATTGAAGTGCAAAATTATAAAAATAAGCCATAATTATCTGTCTGGAAATAAAAAGGGTTTACAATCAGGATTTTTCCTAATTTTGTTAATCTTAATTTGGATGTATCTTAATTGTTTAATTGTATGCCATTCATTTCAGAAAAAGGGAGGGCTATGCCACCTTCACCGATAAGAAAGCTTGCTCCTTATGCCGAAGAAGCAAAGAGGAAAGGCAGAAAAGTTTATCACCTTAACATTGGCCAGCCCGACATTCCCACTCCTGATGTAGCGCTTAAAGCTATCAGGAGCATAGACCTCAAGGTAATTGAGTACAGCCACTCGGCCGGCAATGAATCATACAGGCGCAAGCTGGCTGATTTCTACAGGAAGATAGGAATTAATGTTGACTATACTGATATTCTTATAACCACAGGTGGCTCTGAAGCTGTTTTGTTTTCGCTGATGACGTGCATTAATCCGGGTGAAGAAGTAATAATTCCCGAACCATTCTATGCCAATTACAATGGTTTCGCGGTAACTGCAGGCGTCAGGATTGTTCCTGTGACATCGCACATCATTGATGATTTTGCACTTCCCCCTATAAATGATATTGAGAAGAAAATCACTCCAAAGACAAAAGGTATAATAATATGTAATCCTAATAATCCGACCGGGTATCTTTATTCAAAAGAAGAGCTATTGCACCTCAGGGATATTGTAAAAAAGCATGATCTGTTCCTGTTTTCAGATGAGGCCTACCGGGAGTTCTGCTATGATGGAGCTGAACATATATCCGCAATGAACCTTGAGGGGATTGAAAACAATGTAATACTCGTCGACTCTGTTTCAAAACGTTACAGCGAATGCGGAGTACGAATCGGGGCACTGGTCACCAGGAACAAAGAGGTTATTTCGACCGCTCTCAAGTTTGCCCAGGCGCGTCTTTCTCCCCCGGGACTTGGACAGATCGCAGGCGAAGCTTCGATAGATACACCCCCTGAATACTTTACAGAAGTAAACAAGGAATATACTGCCAGAAGAAATTTCATGGTTGATGCCCTGAATAAAATACCCGGAGTTTATTGCCCCAAGCCCAAAGGTGCCTTTTATACTGTTGCCAGGCTTCCTGTTGATGATGCTGATAGATTTGCTCAATGGCTCCTGGAAGAATTTGAATACATGAATCAAACGGTTATGGTAGCTCCTGCATCTGGTTTCTATTCAACAAAGGGACTGGGGAAAAATGAGGTAAGGATTGCATACGTCCTGAAGGAGGAGGATTTGAAAAACGCCATGGAGACACTGGCTGAAGCATTAAAGGTGTATCCCGGAAGGATATGAAAGGAGGAAAGGTATGAGGGACAATGTACTTAATTGTATAGCCATTGATGACGACCCTTCATCTCTTAAAATTATGAGAGAGTTCTGTTTCAGGATCCAGTCAGTCAATATGGTCAATACATTTACAAATCCCTATGAAGCAATACATACTCTCAACAATAACCAGGTCGATCTTATTTTCCTTGATATAGTCATGCCGCAGATCTCCGGACTGGAATTTCTGAAAACCCTTTACAATCCACCGATGGTTATTTTTACGACAGCATTTAAAGAATATGCAGCCGAGGGATTTGAGTATGATGCTGTAGATTATCTGGTTAAACCCGTTGCTTTTGACAGGTTTTTAAAAGCAGTGAATAAAGCTTTTCAGTTATTAAAACTGAAAAATCCCGTTAATCCTTCCATTGAGGAAACTCACCGGGTATCTTACGGATTTCTGATGGTTAAGGTTGAGTACACTACTATTCGTGTTGATCTGAATGAAATACTGTATATTGAGGGATTAAAGGATTATGTCAAGATACATACTGAAGGGAAGCTTATTCTCACAAAAACAACCATGAAGAATATAATTGAGAAGTTGCCATCCAATTCATTTATAAGAGTTCATAAATCATATATAATTTCGATCGACAAGATTGATATGATCGAAAACAGCAGAATAGTTATCGGAAATCAGCGTATCCCGATCGGCGAATCGTTCAGATCTTCATTTTTTGAGGTGGTAAACATGAATCTGATATGAAGGTTTAATTGTATCTCCGTTTCTCGAACCATAAAGCCCTCAGGGACATATCAAGATGAAGGGTGACAAAACTTTCCTTGAAAAGTCCGCCTTTTGATGTCCCGTTTTGTCCCAGTTCAAGTGCAACATTAGCAATGCTTATAACACCCTTAAGAGGGATACCGGCCCCGAACGTAACAGCACGATAGTCTATCGGGGTACCGTCTATAACCAGATATGACTGACGATATTCCCCGCCAAACCGGTAGAATATCATCTTTCCGGTTCCCTTATTGACGCCTGGCGAAGGGAACTCCACACCAAACGAATATCTGTTGCTGTTCCTTGTCTGAAGATAATTATTGTTAAACTCTACATCTTTCCAGCTGCTCCATTCATAGTCAAATCCGGCACTGAAAAATCCTTTGCTTAAAGCAAACCCCGCTCCAATATTCTGAGGAATGCTGTATTTATATTTACGGCTTCTCAGAGTTTCAGTTTCTGTTTCCGTTTGAATAGTTGTTACATTCTTTGTTTTAAGCTTCTTTGAATTCCCATAAATAAGCCCCAGATTATATTTCCACTTTTTAACCTTAAGCTGATAATTCAATCCGTAATTCAGATTAAAATTCGAAACATAAGTTGCATCTTCAAGGTAATATTTAAAAGCGGTCGAAGATTCGGAACTGGTTATACTGCCAAAAATATAAGCTGCATTAAATCCAATTGAAAGATTCTTAAGGAGCTTTACTGCTCCACCGAGGTAAACCTGGTTCACGCCACCATCTCCGGAGAAGGTTTCTGTGTATTCCATATTGGTCCCTTCAATCGGGGCGTTTGTGGTGATATTATATCCGATTGAGCTGTAGGGTGAAAATCCGAAGCTTGTTGCAAGCCAAGGTGATATCCTGAACCCCATCACCATGTATTTGAGATTTGCATTAAAAAGTGATTGATTTTCACGGCTTGTTGAAAATATGGTGTATTTTCCGAAAACTCCCACTTCAAATATCGACAACAGACTGTCGAGGCCGCTGTAGGAAGCAGGGTTAGTAATATTGATTGACTTGTCAGATAAAAAGGCAATGCCTGTTCCTCCCATTGCTTTGTATGGGCCTATACTATTGCCTTCAAGATACCCCAGTCCGAAAATTGAATAAGGTGATGAGGTAGTTTGTGAGGAGACACTGCCGAGCTTAGAGATCAGTAGAATCAAAATGAGAATATATGTTTTCCCCCGCTTGTACATGTCATTCTAATAAGATAAATAATAAAGTTTCAGTTTTACGGGAGGTTTCTTTCCTTCTATAAGGAGTCTGTCCAAAGATGATTTGAACTCTTCCTGTTCCGTTCCTATAAGCAATCCGTGTTCATAATCAAAATCTTTGCCCGAAAGCTCATTATTTATAAAGGAAGTGATATCATAGGTATAACGAGTGTCCTTGTCATATAATTCATCAAATTCAAATGATGCCGTTAATGAATTTTTTTTATCATCCATCAGAATCGAATTTATCCTGTTTTCCCTGTCGGTATCATAAAGAATTAGTTGTTCAGGTAGTTTAAAAAGATCGTAACTGCCTTTTACTGGCTCGATCACAAGTTCAGCTTTCAAAATTTTCCATCTTTCAAGCTCAAGTATATTTTCCATTGTCGGAAACTGGATTTTCGGCAGAAGTCCGATCATGCCCTGCATGTACCCTTTATAATCAGTTTCACTTGATGGCATCTCATTTTTCTCCATTTTGATATTTCTCAGTGAAGTATTGGAAAGGTCATACCAGATACTGTTAAACTGACGACTCGAAGCACCCATTGCAATTGATATCTCTTTCTTTTCCGGCTCAAGATTATCAATATGATAATAAATCTTTAACAAGATTTTATCCCCTGCCGCGTCAAAACCAATTACAGCATGATTTTCT
>Ga0315295_10000789_pt1 | contig 26912 bp, 15 predicted proteins | sample YL17G14_0_MG_FD_204453 | JGI IMG/M metagenome (GOLD analysis project Ga0315295, IMG submission 204453) | Sediment microbial communities from Yellowstone Lake, YNP, Wyoming, USA - YL17G14_0 | ecosystem: Environmental > Aquatic > Freshwater > Lake > Sediment | place: USA: Wyoming | collected... | reverse complement strand
GGTTCTTCGCGAGCAAGAGCGCCAGGGGCGCCAGGAGCGCCGTCACGTTCATGATCTTTGCCGTGCTGGTGATCGAAAGCCTGATTATCCTGGAGGCCTGGGTCGCCTCCAGCCTGATGCCCAACGCTGCCATCGGCAAGTACGTCCTGATCTACGCCGCCAAGGACTTTCTGCCGGATGTTCTCGGCATGCTCTTCATGGTCACCATCGTCGGCATCATCATCTCGACGGCGGACTCGTTCCTCCTGATCCCGGCGACCTGTCTCATCCGTGATGTCTATCTGAACTACATCAATCCGAAGGCGTCGGACCAGAGGACCGTACTCCTCAGTCGGCTGCTGGTGTTATGTCTTGGCGTCGTTGCTTACGCCGTTTCGCTATCCTTCGCCCATTCGACAACGATATTCCAGAGGGCCATGTACGCCTACACGATCTACGGGGCGGCGATCACGCCGTGCCTCGTGGCCGCTCTGTTCTGGAAGCGGGCCACGAGAGTCGGCGCGATTCTGTCTATCGTGACAGGAACTGTGACGGCATTGATCTGGTCTGAACTCCAGTCCGAGGAGATCCTGCCGCAATACGTAGCCGGCTTCGATGCTGTATTGCCGGCAATTACGATTTCCGTACTCGCTCTGATCCTCGGCAGCCTGGCGACTCCGAAGAAGCAGTAGTGCATGTTCGATAGAAACGTCTACATCCGAAGAAGCCAACGGCTAAAGACCCAGGTTCAAGCGGGGCTGATCTTGCTGCTGGGCAACGACGAGTCGCCGATGAACTATGCGGCGAACGCGTATCCGTTCCGGCAGGACAGCACGTTTCTGTATTTCTTTGGGCTGGATCAGCCCGGCTTGGCGGCTGTCATCGATGTCGAGGAAGGCACGGAATGCGTCTTTGGCGACGATCCGACTGTCGAGGAGATCGTGTGGACGGGACCCATGCCGTTGCTGCGAGACAGATGCGAGCGCGTGGGTGTGACGCAGACTGCTCCCGGTGACAGGCTCGCGCAAGTTCTCAATGAGGCCGCTCGGCGGGGAAGAACGATCCACCTCCCCCCGCAATATCGCGCAGAGAACGTTCAGAAGATCAATCGGTTGTGGGGCCCAACAGTACCTCCTTCGCCCTCGGTGACGCTCATCCGGGCGATCGTTCAACAAAGATCGGTCAAGTCGCCGGAGGAGATCGAGCAGATCGAGGCGGCATTGGATATCTCCCGGCAGATGCACATCACGGCTATGCAGATGGCTCGGCCGGGCGTAGTCGAGCGAGAAGTGGCGGGGGCGATGGAAGGTATTGCGCTATCCAATGGCGTGCGACTGGCGTATCCTGCCATTTTCTCCACTCATGGCCAGACGATGCACAATCCCTATTACGACAACGTTCTGAATGCCGGCGATATCATCGTCAACGATTGCGGGGCCGAGTCGCCACTGCACTATGCCAGTGACATCACCCGGACCATTCCCGTCGGCGGGAGGTTCTCGCCGCGGCAGAGAGAGGTCTATTCCATCGTGCTCGCGGCGCAGGAGAAGGCCCTTGGCATGGCAAAGCCGGGAGTCGAGTGGCGCGAGGTCCATCGGCGGACCGCCGTCGCCTTGATGGAGGGCCTCAAGGAGCTTGGGCTGGTCAAAGGCGACCCACAGGAGGCGGTGGCGGCGGGGGCACACACGATGTTCTTCCCCTGCGGCGTCGGCCACATGATGGGACTCGACGTACACGACATGGAGGCCCTCGGCGAGGATTACGTTGGCTACACGGGGACGATCCGGCGCAATCCCGAATTCGGCTGGCGCTACCTGCGGCTGGCCAAAGCCATCGAGCCCGGCTTCGTCATCACGGTCGAGCCGGGCATCTATTTCATACCGCAGCTGATCGACCAGTGGCGCGCCGGGAAGAAACATCGCCGGTTCATCAAGTATGACAAGGTCGAGGAGTATCGCGACTTTCATGGCATTCGGATCGAGGACAACATCCTCGTAACCGCCAACGGCTGCCGCATCCTCGGCCGGCCGATCCCCAAGACCATCGAAGATGTCGAGGCTATGGCCTCAATATGAGGAACACGATGCCCGGGACGAAGACCATTGCGACATTGGGCCCTGCCACCAGCAGCTATACGGTGCAGCGTAAGATAGTGACTGGCGGCCTGGATGTCGTGCGACTGAATTTCTCACGCGGCCGCCGCGAAAGGCCGGATCAGAAATTGTGGGAGATATGTCTCAAATTCTATCAAAGGAATAGTCATGGAGCATAAATATCTATCAACTGCTGTCTGGCCGGCGATGGTCATGGTTTCTCTGCCCGTTATACTTTTGGCCCAGGGAAGGCCGGTCGATTACGAGCGTGCCGCCAACCTCAGGGAAAAACTTCAGCCGTTAGCTCTGAACATCGTGGATCAGAGCGGCTGGATAGGGAAAACATCACGCTTCTGGTACCGCAAGTCGGTCAAGGGTGGATTTGAGTTCAACGTTGTTGATGCCTCAACCGCGACCAGGAAAATCGCCTTCGATCATGAGAAAATGGCAGCCGCACTGGCCACCGTCCTTGAGGACAAAGTTGATGCCAATAAGTTGCCGTTCAGCTCCATCCGATTTACGGACGACGAAAAGTCAGTCGAGTTCGCTTTCAGGGAAGGGAGATACACCTGCGACTTGGCTTCTTACATCTGCAAGAAGGTCGAGCCAATCGAGCGCCGAGGACGTGGAAGAGAATTTAAAATGTGGGAACGAGGTCCTGCTCCGCAGGCCGCTTCGGAGGAAGCCAAAGAGTCTCCGGACCATAGGTGGGAGGCTTTTATCCGGAATTATAATGTTTGTATTCGGTCGAAAGATAAGAAAGAAGAACTCGTTTTGAGTCGGGACGGTTCTGAAGGCAACTACTACACTTATGCCTCGATAACATGGTCGCCCGATTCGCAGAAGCTGGCTGCTTATCGCCTCCGGCGGGGCTACCACCGCGTCATACAGTATGTTGAGTCGTTTCCGGACGACCAACTGCAGCCGAGGTATCACAGCATGGAATATGCCAAACCGGGCGACGCATTGGACATCGAAAAACCCGTTCTTTTCCATATTGAGGCAAAGAAGCAGATTGACATCGACGACGATTTGTTTTCCAATCCCTACGAGACGTCGGATCTCGTCTGGTGGAAGGACAGCCGAGCTTTTACCTTCGAATACAACCAACGGGGGCACCAGGTTTACCGGGTCATCGAGGTCGACGCTGCTACCGGGAAAGCCCGCGTGATCATTACTGAAAAGGCGGAGACGTTTTTCTGTTATTCCGGAAAGAAATATCGCCACGATATTCAGGACGGAAAGGAGATCATCTGGATGTCGGAGCGGGATGGCTGGAACCACCTCTATCTCTATGATGGTGTGACCGGTATGGTCAAAAAGCAAATCACCGAAGGCGAGTGGGCCGTACGAGGCGTTGACAAAGTCGATGAAGATAAACGTCAGATCTATTTTCAGGCCAGTGGGATGTACCCTGACAAAGACCCTTATTTCATCCATCATTATCGGATTGACTTCGACGGGACGGGCTTCAAGAGACTGACAGAGGGTGATGGTTGCCACTCCGTCGATTACTCTGCGGATATGGAGTATTATCTCGATACCTGGTCTCGTGTTGACCAGCCGCCTGTCACAGAACTTCGCCGAACCTCTGACATGACAGTCGTTATGCAGGTAGAAAAAGCTGACATTGGGGGACTCATCGAGGCGGGCTGGCAGGCCCCTGAAGTCTTTGTGGCCAAAGGCCGCGACGGCAAGACCGATATCTGGGGAATTATCTACCGACCTATGAATTTCAATCCGGAAACTAAGTACCCAGTAGTCGAGTATATCTATGCCGGACCGCAGGACTCATACGTGCCCAAGACGTTCAGTGCCTGCAATCCCATGCAGCAGCTGGCCGAGATGGGATTCATCGTTGTCCAGATAGACGGCATGGGTACGAGCAACCGGTCCAAGGCCTTCCATGACGTCTGCTGGAAGAACCTGGGCGACGCTGGCTTTCCAGACAGGATTCTGTGGCACAGGGCTGCGGCGGATAAATATCCCTGTTATGACATCAGCCGAGTAGGAATCTATGGAAATTCTGCGGGTGGCCAGAACGCTCTGGGGGGGCTCCTTTTCCATCCCGAGTTCTACAAGGTCGGGGTTTCCTCCTGCGGCTGCCACGACAACCGCATGGACAAAATGTGGTGGAACGAGCAGTGGATGGGTTGGCCGTTAGGTCCTGAGTATGCTGCCTCCTCAAACGTGGACAACGCGTACCGGCTGCAGGGCAAGCTCCTTTTGATAGTTGGGGAAATGGACAGGAACGTTGATCCGGCCTCGACCATGCAGGTGGTCAATACGCTGATCAAGGCGAACAAGACCTTCGACCTCCTGGTTATTCCCGGCGCGGGCCACGGTATCGGCGGGGCCTATGGCGTGCGGAAGCTTAATGACTTCTTCGTTCACCATCTGCTTGGCATTGATCCGCCCGATTGGAATGTCATCGAAACTGATAAGGAAACGACCCCTTAATCACCATCTCACACAGATTCCCATGGGATCTTCAAGCTACAGCTAAGTCGTGGATGCTGGGACAAATTCACCGGCAGCAATGGACCCGTCTTAGGGAACCTTCTGATAAGCAGAAGGAGACCGGGGTCTTTGATGCAGACTTGCCGACCCCTGATCCCCCGATCATGTGAGACGGTATCCAAGAAACGCTTGATAGCTATCCCACAGCCGGGAGGCGGTTTGTGTAGGAGAGACGAAACGGGAGCCCTGAACTGCGAATGGTCGTTCCAACGCGGGACGGGATGCTTGTTCCTCACGGCAATTTGCTCTATAATATCTCCCGACGAACTCTGATTCGTGGACACCTCGTTGGCATTACATCTGACCAAGAAACAGGAGGTCATATGACGGGAGTAAAATTTGCATATCAACCTGTGCTTGCCGTATTACTGGTCTGCCATTTCTCCACCTGCCTCGCCGCAGAAACCCCAGACCCAACCGACCCCAACAAATACCTCAACGCCGTCCGCACGTTCGCCGACAATGTACTGAAGTACGGCCGGGACACCTACGGGCCCAAGCACACACCGTTGTTTGTTGATGGCCTTAACGTCAACACCCACGAGCCGGTGAAGTGGATAGATCCTGATGGTTACAAGTGGATTCTCTGTAATCTTGCCAGCCAGCAGAATCTGTTCAGGACTCTGGACGGATTGACCAAAATAACAGGTGACCCGATATACAAGCAAGCGGCGATGGACGCGATTAACTTTGCCTTTGAGAACTTACGGAGTCCTAACGGACTTTTGCACTGGGGTGGACACCAGGCTTATGATGTGGGAGCAGACAGACCACGCAGAAGGAACATCCATGAGTTTAAGTGTTTCTACCCGTACTACGATCTGATGTGGGAAGTTGACCCCAAGGCTACAAAACAATTCATCGAGGCTTTCTGGTCGGGCCACGTTTTAGACTGGTCTGATTTGAGCTCGAATCGACACGCTTCTGACATGACGGGGCCATTGAACAAGCCGTGGGATTATCAATACAAGAGAGAGCCGGTATTCGTGCGTACTACGGGAACTTGCGATATTCTTTGCGGAAGTGATCTCTATTATGCCGCCGCATGGCTTACTAAGAGCACGGGAGACGAGGAGCCACTTCTTTGGAGCAAGCGGCTCGCTTATCGTTTCGTCCAAACCAGAAATCCCAAGACTGGCCTTGGCACTATACAATTCTCTGTACAACAACGGGCGGGCGAAGTCCGCCTCGGTGACGAAGTCATAAATGATAAGCTTGGGCCTTCGTTAGAGATCTTCCCTCATCAATGGCGGTCTAACCGGGAACATCGGGAAATAGGCCATGGTTACGACATGCCTACCCCCGGGGCGGCGGCTATTGATATAATCCACTCCCCTTGGATCTGTCAGCTTATGCTTGGAGACCTTCTTGGTGAAGAGGGGAAGGAATTCACCCAATGGGCCGTTGCAGAGCTTACAGCACGGGGCAAAGTCGCATACCGGAAATCAGACAACGTATTTGTCCCAGTCCTACGTGATGGAACGAGCTTAGAAGGCTATGTCTGCAAAGAAAATGGGCCACTGGGTCGGAAGGGCACGGCTTTGGAACCACTTACCGCAGGAACGGTCGCATTTTGGGCGTATTCGTTTGCCTATTGTCTGACCAGCGATGAGTTCATGTGGGAGATGGCACGGAACATCGCCATGGGCAACAACTATGGTGACTTGGGGGCAAATGGAGCTGATGAGTCCCGTCTAAACCTGCAAACAGATACGTCAGATCCATACGTAATTGTGGTTTTCCTTGAGCTCTACAAGAAAACCGGAAGAAGGCCATTCCTCGAAATGGCTAAGAGAATCGGAGACAACGTTCTCTCTGGCCGTTTTTACCGAGGGTTTTTCGTTGCAGGCCATAAGCACGTTTACACCAAGTTTGACGCAATCGATTCCCTCGCACTGTTGCATTTACACTCGGCGCTTATAGGCGATACGAAAAACAGATTGCCAAAGGTCTGGCCAGCCAGGTCGTTCTTAGAATTACCCTACCGCAAAAAGGACAACGCAATCGACAATCAAATTATCTATACACTGACCGATTCTTTTGATGTGCCTCTATCCCTTCAAGAAGCAGCAGCCATGGGGAACCTTGATTTAGTCAAGTCTTTCCTTGAAGAAGGGGCCAATGTTGACAGTCTTGAGGGCACATACGCCTGGACCGCTCTGCATCTTGCGGCTATGAACGGACATGCGGATGTTGTCAGACTGTTGTTAACTAAAGGAGCTGATGTCACTGCATTAGGTGGTTGGCGTGCTGAAACCGCACTACATTCTGCTGTAAGATCACGTAGCGTAGGCAAAGAAATCATTGAGGTACTCTTGGACAAAGGCGTAGATATAAACGCTAGGGACTTTGAGGGCCAGTCGCCGCTTGATATCGCTATAAACCAGAACCGCAAAGAGATCATTGATCTGCTCATCGAAAAAGGTGCGGTTTCCCTGCATACGGCAGCCCGTTACGGATTGCTGGAGAAGCTCAAGGAGCTGATCGGTAAAGGAACTGATGTCAATGTCAAGGACAACGCTGGTCAGACACCCCTTGACATTGCCATGCAAGAATATCGTCAAGAGATAACAAGATTGCTTGCTGCCAAAGGAGCGGAAGTTTCGGTGCACGTAGCTGCTTTCACGGGTGATATAGATAAAGTCAAAGCCTTTATGGGAGACGGTGGCTCAGTCGATACAGCAGACGCAAGCGGTCAAACACTGCTCCATTGGGCGGCGGCTGGAAACCACAAGGATATCGCAGAGCTACTTGTTTCTCATGGCGCGAATGTCAACGTCGTCGCGGGCAAGTGGAAGACGCCCCTGGGTACGGCTGCTCGAACAGGCAGTATTGATGTAGCCGAGTATCTGATTGCTCATGGTGCAAATGTCAACGCTGGTGAAGGCTACTGGACCCCGCTACAGGAAGCCGCTTATTACAGCAAAGAGATGGTGGAACTGCTTCTTGCTAAAGGGGCCAATATCAACACAGGCAAATGGACAGCTCTTCATAGTGTTCTTGATGCCGAGCGTTTTGACATACTGGAATTACTGCTGGCCAAAGGTGCGGATGTGAATATCAGGGATGACAAAGGCCGCACGCCACTTCATATCGCAGCCTGGTATGCAGCTGAGAAGAATCCCAAGGTAGTCGAACTAATCCTATCCAAGGGGGCTGATGTGAACGCAAAAGATGGGGATGGCCGGACTCCCTTGTACTATGCCAAGGAACAAGGCCACACCGAAATCGTCGAACTCTTGCGCAAGCACGGTGCCAAAGAATAGCCCCTCGAAGGTTATTCCGTGTCGAGTGAGACCTCGCTTGCCGAACTCCTCCGCAAACACGGAGCAAAGGAACAACCTAATCGACCTCTACCAGGCCTGGGGCAGGCCGGAAAAGGCCGAAGAGTGGCGAGCAAAACTCCCGCAGACAGAGAATATAAGGAAGTGACATAGCCCCAAGACAGCCCCAATTTCTTGACCTTCAAAATGTCAAATTTCCTTGACTTCGTATGTATCCAAAATGACACTACAGAGGCGGATTTTGCCCACATCGAGCGAGGAGGGACATCCGTTATTTGCCGAAAAGTGAATATTTTCGGAATTTTCCGTCGTCAACGTCTTCAATAACGTGCTCAGTGACACAAGTAAGAAGGTCTGACAGCGTCTCAAGCAGCCCTCATTCCGAGAATGGTTTAGCAGCAAAATTGAGTCGTTTGGGCAGTTTCTTCTACCGCAAACGTCGTCTGGTAGCAACTTCAGATCTGCTGGAGTATGTTGTGAGTGCATGCCTGCTCTCCCTTTTTCCTTTGGGGGAGAGCAGGCAGGAAGCAACTGTATTAGGTGTATAGCGTACAGATCATTCTTCAGACGAGCTGAGGTAGTATGATCCCGACAGGACTATCTCTTCTTCAGCGCCGAGAAGTAGATCACTGTTTCCGAGAGCTGCCAGGATGTTGTCCTGTACCGACAAAGTCGGCACTCTGGCACAGGCTATCGTTCCAGAGACATGCCACTCCCAGACCCCTACAGCACGAATGTTCTCAAATGTTCCCGTTGTCTCAGTTACTGTGATTAGAGCATCCGGGGCATCATTAACGACAGCTCCAAAGACAATCGTAATAGTGCCTGCAGCCTCATCTACGACAGCGTTCGCAGCGTTCACGTCGGCCACAAACGTACCTTTGACGTCGCCAAGAATTTGACCGGCGATTACCTCATGGTTGGTGTCAGTGTAATCGGTTAAAGCGAAGTTGCCGCCGAAGTCGAAACGCAGAATCAAACCCTCGTCAATCTGGGGGGCGCCTGCCGTTGTTGTTTCAAGAACGCCGACTACATCTTTGCCGAGAATGCCGGCATCAGGGTCCGCATCACAGTCGTACCAGTCGTATGGTCCGTGGCCCCAGGTTTGGTCCCATATCGCCCCACCGGCGCCGAGCTGCGAAGCAACACCCTTTCCGTATTCACAGAAGGACTTGACCTTCTTGCTCATATCTGGAACGTATTGGCCGCTCAGGGCAAACGTGCCGAGACCGCCGATCAGGGGGACCTTTCCTCCGAGGGCTGCGAGGATATGGGCCTGGGAGATGGGGTTTTTCGTCAGAGGCAACGCATACAACCCGGCCAACTGCAATCGCCAATTTCCTGACTGTTTGATGTAGGCAAACACGCCAGTAGCCTCTTCCAGGCTCATCGTCATTTCGGGACCCGGCGCATGGAAAGGGGCCATGCCTATGCCGCTGCCCTCATCCACGACGGCGCGTGCCACATTGAGATCGACGATGTTCACCCCTGTGCCGCGGAGCATCATGGTCCCAATGACCACGTTGTTGCTCTTCTCCTGGGCGGACAGAGTCAGCGTGCCCTCGATTGGAAGCGTGGCAACCAGATCGGCGCTCACATTGGCCGGGGCAGTGGTATGAATGTCCAGGATTCCGGAAACATTGGGATCCAGCAGGGGTTGAGCAGTGCTTTCAGAAGACCATGCCCAGGGCCCTTGTCCCCAGCTAATCTGCCAAGTGCCTTTACCACTGACCAGCTCGATCGTTGTTCCTGATCCGTAGTCAGTGAAGGGTACTGGACCTATATCGGTCAAGATAAAACCACTGATAGCCGAGGCATCAATATCAGGGTTAGACTTCATGGCGACGTTGAGCGTTGTATCGCTGGTAGTGAAAACACATCTGACTACAGACCCCCCCTTTCCCGTGACACTCCCCTGAATGGGAAAGGGATCATACCGCTCAACAACTGTCTGGCCCTCAATAATGATATCCATAGGGCGGTCATGATCTGTGTAGAATATAAGCTGAAGTAGATATGACCTCCCGACGGTCAGGCCACCAGCAATCGTGATAGAAGTCGTCCGACCCGTCGAGGAGCTGTTCTTCCAGATTATGCCACCGAGCAACATGTCAAGGTCAGGATACCCGGTGTTCGGGTATACCCCACCCCAATTACTGATGACACCCTCCGCTGAGATGTCCAGACTTATGTTGGGGTGATCTTGGTCCTGGGAAAAGACAAAATCTCCAAATCGAGGATTACCATTGTTGCCAAAATTGACTGCATAGACGATGTTTCCGGACAGATCTAAATCTGCCGGACTATTCACGGCTGAGGTTTCAACTACACCTGCGTCAACAAGACTCCCAATCGGTGAAAGCACGAAAATCACAGCCATACTTATGTTGATTTTTCTGTTCCACATATCACATTTCTCCTTCCGAATCAGATACATGCTCATTGTGCTGGCCGGCCTACGCATCCGGCCAAATCTTTGATTAGCACTTGCCCGAGTGCAAATTGACCTCCTTTCTGGCGGCAGTGTTTCTATTGTCTTGGCGCCATCTGCGTTGACTCCACAAGTAACTACACAGAAAAGGGGTGAATCTTGCCCGGTCGTCAGAAAAATTTGCCAATTTATCTCCTTTTTCATAGGATGGTATGTACCAGGTGAGGTTGGAGCTTAGGTCCCCGTTCGAAAGGCGTGGGAAACTGCGAGGCAAAAGCTTGAGTCCGTGGAGCCAAAGAGCATGGTTAACTCCAATAGACATACTTCGATGGGAGGCACGAACGGTCGATTTCCGCCAACGGAATGGACGAAGATTCTTGACCCGCTGCGGCGAGAAGATGTCTATTCAGAACTGTACACCAAGTATTGGAAACCGCTCTACTTTTATTTGAGGGGACGAGGATTCGGCAACGAGGAGGCCAAGGACCTTGTCCAGGGCTTCTTTACGGACAAGGTTCTCGGGCAGGAGCTTATTCAAAAGGCCGACAAGACTCGTGGCAAATTCCGGAATTTCCTCCTAACCGCCGTGAGGAACTACGCCATTATCGCCCAGAGGAATAAGGCTCAGCGACAGAGATTGGATGAAACACCTGAAATGCCTGCAAGAACCGGCAATCCGGAAATCGAATTTAGCCGTGTATGGGCAGATGAATTACTCCAGGAAGTCCTAAAGGAACTGAAGACCGAATGCTTTCGAAAAGGAAAAGCGGTACACTGGCAGTTATTTCAGGAGTGGCTCCTGGAGCCAGACGTGGAGGCCAACCATGTACGGCTGGCCGATATCGGTGCAAGACATGGTGTCAACAGCCCTTCGAGAGCATACAATATGATATCCAATATTAAGGACCGTTTTCGTGCAATCTTGAGGATGCAGTTGCTTCCGCTGGTGGAGTCCGAGGAAGAGATCGACGCCGAAATTGGCGATTTTATAAGCCTTTTTTCCCAAGAGTCAACAAGATCATAGGAATTCCTGTGTATATTCATATAGACGAAGATATGTGTGTCATTGTATCCATTCGAACTGTCTCAAGAAAATGACGTCGGATGTCAACGTGGTATCGACCCGAAGGAGCAGAAGTGTGCACGGATCGTAGATCGCGAGATTTCGACCTGACAGATGACCAAAAATCTCGTTTGTTGAAGCTCGGCCATGGATCCAAACACCATGAACAGAGTCCAGATAGAAAGCAAGAGAAAGTGGATATCCTCTATGAAGTGCTCAACTCCTCACCGCCTCTAAATCCGTCAGTTATCAATTCGCTTCCAATCGTAATGCGGGGTCTGTCCTCCAGACTCCATTCATTGGCGGGGCAATCCATAGGCGATCTTCTTCAAGACTCCACAACAGATATCACTACAATTACGAGAATCAAACAATATGCCAAAGAGACAGGAGCCCTTTTGGATTCCGATGATAAAAGAGAAATTTTCTTAGTTGTTTATTATGCTGCCATCGCAAGCGCTCTGCTCTTTCACAACGAGAAGATCACACAACATTCATACGCCGACCTGGAACAGTTCTTCTGTTCGTTCACTAAGAAAGACTGGATCCTGGATGAACTTGTTTCGCTTTTCACGTGTGCGCGGCAATACTGTCTGGAAAAAACGCGACGTCAGAATTCACGTTCCCATTGAAGTCTCATTGTTGGCCATTCTCACTCAGAGATGCTGACGTGATCTCATTTCGTGGCGTCGTACAGATCGCAGACTTCGTCCGAGCTCAAAGCCCGGTTGTAAATACGCACATCGTCAACAAGGCCCTTCCATTTGCTGTATGGCCACAGATCTGCTCCTATGGACAATGGGTCTTTATTCGAGTCTATAGTCCCCGAAGCAGCCGCGGATACACTCAGAGATCCATCTACATACAAGAACATGCTTTCTCCATCATAGACTCCGACAATATGATGCCAGTATCCATTGCTATCCTTTTTCCTACTGACAAGACCAGTGCTATAAGTGTCGGCTTGTATGTTTGGGGCAAGATCGCCAGGAACTTCAACACCAGCACAGGCAAAAATGAACGAATCCGACTGTTTGTCCAATAAGATCTTCCAACTTCTCGATCCTTTGCCGATGATAATCTGACATTCTTCGTTTGGCTCGGAAGGTTGTACCTTGGTCCAAAGAGCAACTGTTATAGACTCAGGAATATCAAAAGATGGGTCGTTGCCACAATCGACAAAATCCCCGACTTGCGCCAATAATAGCGCACTTTCTATTTGACCCGGTTGCCATTGTGGATCACCAACGAGCACGCCATGATGGTTATTCCCAGATGAGTCAAAAGCAATATGCCCTTTGGCTTCGTCGAATTTCCACCAGGCAATCATGTTATCGACAGGTAAATTCCAGAACAACTTCTGATTGTATGGTTGGTTTGACCGAAATAATCTCAGCCGCTCCTGGAAATTAGCTTCCCATTTATCCCGGCACTCCGGCGGAAGTAGCTCAACAGACTTTTGCTGGTAGTCTATCGCACTTTCGAATTGACCCCCTGCGGCGCAAGCGACAGCGTGCGTGCTGAGATATTCCCAATGTTTCCAATTTGTCAGCTCACAAGCTTTCTTAGAACGTTCGAGGGCCTCGTGGACGTCGAGCAACTGGCTATCTGGGCATGTCGCCTGTAGCCAAGCAAGGTCCTTCAACGTGAGAGGGTTGTTCGGGTCGAATCGGAGGGCGGATTCATAGTCGGCAACAGCCGCGGCATACTTGCCGCGCCGTTGTTCCCGCTCAGCGCGGTCGGCATAAGCCTTCGATAATTGGTTGATAACAGCCCGTCCATGTTGGGCAAGGTCGACATTCCCGCGTGGCCGCAACAACTGCAAGTCCATTGCTAACTGTGAAGCTTCGTCAAGCTCACCAGTTTGAATTGCGTACGCAACGAACTCCAGCGCGATACGAATCGTTTCGGCGTCTTCCTGTCCCTTTTCCATGACGCAATAATCCAACTTTGCCTGTAGGAGCTCTTCAGTTGAGGCGGGCCGAATTCTGCCGTTTTCTAAACGAAGCGGGACATGTGCCTTGACTATGCTCAATATACTTTCAGGTGGTTGATGTTCTGCGGTAATATTCCTCAAACCTGATATTGTGATCAAGCACGTACCATCAGCATTGAAACGGGGTAACTGTGTTGGTGAAATATGTGAGACTGAAAAAATCCTGTCCACATCTACGGACAACCATGTCGTTGTAAGGTTGGCCAGCCGTACCTCGTCCTCATACGGCGCAAAACAATCACCCGTGACGAGGTTCCAGACTTTCATGCTGGGTGACGAATGACTACTGCGCGTAATTAGCCAACGACTGTCGGGACTAATATCAGTTACTGCCTGGCCTTCTTCCGGACGTATCTCGAGAAATACGTTTCCATTTTCCACGTTCCACACGTTGATCTGTCCATCCACATACTCAGTAATCAAACACCTCGAATCAGATGTGAAATGCCAGTTTCTTAACTCATTACCGGTCAATTCAGCAACATGCCCCCCATCGGCGGTATCCCAAAGATTGATTGAGTGAATTAACTCAGGACTTTCAACGTTATTTGATAACTTTCTGATCTGTTTCGTGACGATGCGTTTACCATTGGGACTGAAACCAGCCCAAACTGCTGTTGGAAATGTTATTATACTCCTATTTGCTCTTCTGTCATAAAGTGTCGCTCCCATGTCCTCCAATAATATGAACTTCTTGGGATCCATTATTACAGACAAAGCAGAAGCAAAAGCGCGACTTTCTCCTATAGACTCGAGAGCGGGTAGATCCCAGAATTGCGCGAGACCATGAGAGTCCAAAGTGACTAGGCGCGTGCCATGTCCAAAAAAGCTCTCAGGTATGTAAATTAGAACTGAAATTAGGGAATTGAAGTGTTGATTTTGGGTTCTGTGCAATTTACCTGATTCAAAGTCCCACAGACTAATCTGCGGTTTCAGTTCGTGGTCTGAATCAACCACATCGACAAACACAAACCAATCTCCATTCGGACTCATGCAGAGAGAATCATAGACCTTTTCCAATTCACCACGCTCCGGTAGAGTATAATCGATGGACTCATAGAGTCTGTCTATGTCTGTGTTACTTCGCTTGATTGAAAGTACCTCTTTGCCATTGGGTATATTGAAGACCTTGAGAGTATGATGAGTACTGTCTTGTTCTGTCTTGACAACAATATACCGGCTGCCTGGCGCAAAAGCAAGCCGGGTAATAGCCTTGCCTGGAAGCTGTGCCATGAGTCTGCCTGTTGTTGTGTCAAACACATTGACGAGGCCCAGAGTCTCGTCAACAAACGCAACACACGTTCTGTCCGGGCTGACGGAGAAAGCTGAAATTCTGGCTGTGCCGGCGCTCTTATCCCATGGAATTAAAGTACCGTCCTTCTGAAAGGCCGGATTCCTGTGCTTTCTCATACACTCAGCCAACAAGAATCTCACTGATAACCGCTGATTATCAACATTGTAAGCCTCGCTCAAGACAACTAAGGCTTCGTCTAGACTACCGGATTCTATGTACCGGCGGCCTTGCTGTTCGTAAAGGTCAACCAACCGCTTCTTAGCCTCTTGCTCGGCCCTGACAGCTCGGTCCCGTTCCGCCGCGGCCACTCTTGTTTGTTCCGCTTCCGCAATTCGGGCCTTTTCAGCTATACTACGCTGCTGCTCAGCCTGGAAGTACATTGTTGTGCTGACCACAAATCCTACAAGGACAGACACTGTCAGGGCAGCGGCGGCTGTCACTATTCTCCGACGCCTGCGCACGAACTTCTTGAGCCGGTAAGTCACCGACTCCGGCCCGGCAATCAAGGGAGCTCTGCTCAGATAGTTTCGGATGTCATCAGCAAGTTCAGCAGCCGACCGGTACCGATATGTTCTCTCTTTCCGCATCGCCTTCATTGGAATCCATTCGAGTTCATCACGAAGACATTTGGATAGAGATCCAACCTTTGTGCGACGCTTTGCGGCAATCTCTTCGCCGATCTCGCCCAGGCGTGACAGACGCGTGCTCGGGGTTTTAGGTTCTTCCTCTCGGATCATCTGTCGCAGACGGTCAACGCCCGCCTCGCGGAATGCCTTGGGATCAAAGGGCAGCACGCCCGTTAGCAGTTCGTAAAGCACTGCGCCAAGCGAATAGATATCCGAGCGAGTGTCGATGTCTCTGACGGCCATATCCGCCTGTTCGGGACTCATATACTCAGGTGTACCGATGAACTGGCCCTGCTCAGTGACGAGAGTCCGTTCAGTTAGAGGCTGGCTGATGGCCTTGGCTACCCCAAAATCGATGACTTTGGGCACGGCCCCGCCGCCCTCGATGCTCACAAGAATATTCGACGGCTTGATGTCGCGGTGGATAATACCTTTTTGATGGGCGTATTGAACAGCGTCACAAACGTCCAGAAACAGCTCAAGCCGCTCCTCAATGTCTAACTTCTGCCAGTCACAATATTCAGTTATGGCCGAACCTTTGACGAGTTCCATTACAAAGTATGGCCTCCCGGTCTCCGTCGTTCCGGCATCATAGATGTGGGCGATATTCGAGTGGTCCAGCAAAGCCAAGGCTTGGCGTTCGGCCTCAAAGCGGGCAATCACTTGCTTGGTATCCATGCCAAGTTTGACGATCTTCAGCGCGACTTGGCGTCGAATGGGACTCTGCTGCGCAGCCAAGTAGACTATACCATAGCCGCCTTCACCCAGGACGCTGAGCAGTCTATATGGACCGATCTGAAAACCGGTTCCTTCCATCGGATTGCTGTATGACCCAGACGAAGCGGAGAAAAACGGCTTCTTGTCCCCCTGGGCATTATAGTTTTCCTCATCATGAGCCATATGCTTGAATCCTCTGAACACCGCGAGTTGCTTACACATGATGTGGCTTGATTATATTATACCCCACGCAGAGCCGGAAAACCAGAACAATCCGTACTACGCGTTTGTCCCACAGCTCGGTAACTTCAATGAGAAATTGAGGATTGAGCTATGAGCGGCCAAAAAGTGCCTCGGTAGAAGCACGTCCAAGATGACAATCCAAAAGCGTCGAACTGCCCCCCCCCGATTTACATAGAACGCCAGATAGGAAAAGGCCCAGGAATGATGGGCGAGACTGCCGAAAACGGAGAATATAAGTAAGTGACATGCCTCCCCAAACGGCCCTATTTTCTTGACCTACAAAACGTCGGATTTCCTTGACTCGACATGTCTCCAAAATGTTACCACAAACCCTGATTGTTTCATATCGAGCAGACGTGGACATCCATTTTTTGTCTCCACCTCCACCCAAACCGCCTCCTGGCTGTCGCGGGGGCGGGGTAGAGCTGATCGGGCTAATGCTCGGGGCATGTGTGGTAAAAAGGAGACGATTTTGGTCTCAGGAAACCACATGCAGGGCGTTGCTCAATCAGCACAGCCCGACTTTTCGCACACAGTATTATCGAGCTAACCGCATTCAGACGGGCGCAAAGACTTGCGGATATAGGCAGCTTTGTCGAAAATCTCTTCCCTGCTAATGCCGGCTTCGTCATACATGGCGAAGATATTGTCGTCGGGAGTCTCCGGAGGTATGGTGTGAGAAGCAGCAAGAACATAGCCGCCACCGTGAGTGGTCATCCCTTCGAGTAGTTCGGCCGTCGCTTTGCGGACCTGCTGCGCTGTGCCGTTGGGCAGGATTCCCTGCGTGTCCACGCCCCCCATGAACGCAAGATCCTTGCCGAATTCCCTTTTCAACTCCAGAGGATTCATGCCGGGACAGTTGCACTGAATCGGGTTCAAAACGTCCACGCCGATTTCAATCAGGTCCCCAATAATGGGTCGAATAGCACCGCAGGAGTGGAATGCTACGTAAAGGCCGTGTCTCTTGCCCACCTCAGCATTCTGCTTCAAGAAGGGCTTGATCATCTGCCGCCAGGTATCAGGGCTCATTAGCATAGACTGCTGGCCAGCAGCATCATCACCGAGCCAAAGCCAATCCAGATCAAATCGCTGACAGGCTTCTTCCGAAAGTACCATCGAGAACTCTGCGGATCGCCTGAGCAATTCTCGTGTCAAGTCAGGATTGGATGCGATCTCCAGCAATGTCTCTTCCATGCCGCGTAGACGCCAGTACATCTCAAAAACACAGGGCGAGACGTCACAGCCTACAAAGTAATCGTCCTTGAATTTCATTACTGGTTCCATAAGGTTTACGAGCGGCTCGATCCGGTCGAATGGAAACCTGTACTGTAAAAGTCGCTGTTCGTCAGCCTCGGCAAGAGGATATTTGGAGATTTGATTAAAGCCATCGATGCGAGTCCATTTTATGCCCCAGTCATCCACATGTGATTCGCCGTCGTGCTCGTGTACGATCCCTTCCATCGCATGATTATTACTTACCCATGCCTGGCGGATATCATCTCCCATCGCCAAAGGTACGTACCTAACAGGAATTTCAAGCAGGTTTCCCAGCCTCTTGGTGGTTTGAGGGTGGTACCACATGAAAATGGGAATGCGGTCCGTCGATTGTCGTTCCAGGGCCCGGTGAACGCGTTCTTTCGAGGTCATGAACATGGTATCCAATAGGTTCCAGGAATAAGAATTGGTTTCTTACCCGACTTCAATTCTGTTTCCGCAGGGCTGCCGGCTTGATCGTCCAGGCCTGCAGTTTGGCGATCTTCATCATACGGGGAGCATCAAAACCTTTCGGGAAGATGACCCATCCCCAAAGGCCGGGCGAATCGTCAGCAACATACTGTTTCGCCTCTAACTCTCTCTGCCGCATAGGAATGCTTCCCGAATAGCGTTCTGCTGCAATCAGCGATGCCAATGTTGCGGCAAAATCCTCCGGGCGCATAGGCTCACCAGCCACCCATATTAAGGACGGCAATTGTCTTGTTGTATGAACAGTATCAAGCAGTTCCTGGGCGGCTTGCCGGATCGCATTCCAGCCGAACGTGCCCTCGGTCACAAACCGCTGCGGCATGGAAGCCGGGCCATAGGCGAATTCCAATGTGATTTCTTCCGGTGGAGGGTCTTTATCGATCTTGGCAACGAAATGTGACAGGGCCAACAGGCCTTCCGCCGCCGAAACGATCTTGCCGTCCAGACCAACGTATGAAAGATGCTTCTGAAAGGCTTTGGCAATGGTCTGAACATCGCTTCGCGTCAAGGGCTGGGAATAAACACGGTCCGGATACAAGGAAGGGATTTCCCTTGCCGTCACCAGCCGTACCCCCGAATGGCTGACAATGTGATCAAGGTAGGACTCGAAAGCGTGGAAAGCTTGTTCCTGTTCGTCCGGAGGTTTTAAGGGGGGCAGTTTCCACTGCGAACGTGGCGGATTTGCACCACGGGCGAAATTGACACCATCCCAGAACTGCCGGTGCAGGAACTCGCAGGGATGATAGTAAATACTGATGATGCCCCCGCCTTCCTGAATGAGTTTCTCATGAACGCGATCGAATTTGGCGCAGGCTTGTTTCACCTCTTCGTCCGTCCAGCCGGTCCTCATCACACAATCCCCAAGCTCCAGGATCGTCAATATGCCGCAATACCAGAACGGACGATTGTTCAGATTGACGTGCGATGTCTCGTCCAGATAAAGGGGAATCCCAAATGCGTGAAGAGCGGCATAACTCTGCGGGGTCCAGGACCCGCCCGGCTGACCATAGCACGAGGCATTGACGCCAAAGACGTGTCGCAGCGTCTCAAGTCCGGCGCCCTCCCGGCGTATGAATTCCGAAACCCCTTCGTGCCAGTCCAAATCCCTGGAGTACTCCGAAGGTGTGGGATGGACACTGTGGTATGTGGAATGGTAGGCAATGTCGTTATTCGCCAACGCCAGGATCACATCGTCCCGTCCGCGTTCTTCCAGTACTTTGGCCTTTTCGCCCACGATTTTGAAGGTGGCTTTGACATTCCTCTTGATGAACATTTCAGCCAGCCGTTTCACCGCGTCGTCGGCTTGAGGCAGGATGAAATCTTCCGTATCAAACCAGAATGTGACGTACACCGTGGGCAGTTCCTTCGCCGTCAAGGAACACGTTGCGAAAGACAAACACAGGATGAAGGCGAATAGATACGACGTCTTCATGGCAAATCTCCTTATTTCAACTGTTAGCATAAACAAGGTAGTTCACGTTCATCAAGATATCTAAGTACCTTTCGTCTCCCGTACATGGAACGGATGGTCAAGACTTCGCCCTGATGAAACCCGAGATCAGGTCATTCGGGCAAAATGATGTCCAAGGGTTCTTTGCCGGCAGCCGGCCGTGTAAACCTTTGGCCGTACTCTGTGAAGCCCGATACAAAACCGCCATGGGAGAGAAAGAACTGTCCGCCCTCGATCCCCATAAAGTGGTCGAGCCGGTCTGCTTTGCCTGTCGGATCATGGCTGAAGCTGGCCGTGGTCAGCTCGATCCACCGCCCCTCAGCCGTGCGAATCCACTGATTTCCATAAAGGGCTTTTCGGAGCAGGTGCCCGTTGCTGCCACCGAAGTTCTCACTGAAACTATACAGGCGGCGCAGATAGCCGCCCTCCTTCGGCGCGTTCCAACGGGAGATAAGTACCCACTGCTTTTTGTCCGGGTGAAAGTAGTAGCCCGAGTAGATCGTATGCGTAGTATCGGTAGGTCTGGCCGTGACGATGAATCGCTGTGTCTGGCCGGTCTTCCACATGTATTTCAAGTGGCTGTGCCCTCCCGTGCCTTCATTGCCAAAGTCACCCGTATAAACACCCTCACCTTTGGCTACCAGCTTCACGCGATTGTCTTCAACCACCTTATCGCGGTCAACCGCCTCATTACCGCTGTCCCAGACGCTGAAGATGATCCGGCGTTCGGTGGGGCTATTGACCTGCATACCGAAATAACCACGATGCCACCCGCACGCCATGTAGTACGTCCAGATCGGATCTTCAAGGCCGGTCATCTCGCAGTAGAACGCTTCAACTTTTGTGTCCTTGTCCACGGGATAGATAAGGTGCACTGAGGCAGCATTGCGACGAGGCTGGAGATTGAAATGCGCGTCCTGCACTGCGGGGCCATCGAGCAAAAGTGCGTCAAGATCGCCGGATGGTTGGCCTTGAGGATTGAGCGATTCGAGAGTAAAACGCTGGTAGCCGGCCTTGGCGATGTCAAACGAGCCGAAGTCCGCGGTAAGAAGGTCAGGTCCGGCACCCTTGACTAATGCTTCGTGCGACTGGCCCGCAACGGTCAGTCGCAACTTGGACGTTACATCTGTCGGCAGCAGCAGGGCAACGCGGCAATCAAGTGTGCCCAAGGTCTTGATCTGGCCGAACCAGAGTACTTTCAATTCCGGATCGTTCCAGCCGGTGATGCCGGAACTTGGTGAAACGCGTGCCCCACGGGTGTCTGGGTCGAGGTAGGCGGTGAAGGCAGGGACGCGCAACTCGGCCGCCGACGCCACGCTCGCTATACTGACCATGGAGGTAATTATCTGTAGCAATGCGAAAGAGCGGCTGTTCCGTTTCATATCAATCCTAAACAAGAATAATCTGCCTGCTATGCACGCAAGTTCGAGTTGCCGAGAGATATTATAGACGCAATTCAAGTATAGAACAAGACTTGGGAATCTTTGGCCTCGGCTATGGAGGAAATCAGCGGACAAAGCAAGATACATGTCCTGCGTCGGAACGCCCTTCACCCGTCCAGAGCTACGGCTCCCGGTCTGTCGGGTAGAAGCACGGCGCATGTAACCTAATAGGTGGAGAGTTTCCGACTTCCTATCTTTCGATAAAAGGAGCGGGTTCCTAATTCCACCATAGTCCACGTCTCCGTGAGCCCCCCCTCTCATCCCGGACGGTTGGCTTTCCCGAGTCCGGTTGGCAGCAGCAGCTTTCCCCGGAGGGCCATACCCCACAGTGTCCTTCTGGTGCTCATACCCGTTTCTTCCCAGAAGGCACCGGCCTCGCGTTAGTTGAGAGATGCTCGGCACACTGAATAGTCCCTGCAATGCAGCTTCCACAGGGGGCGGTATTTCGGGGCTGCACCCATTCGATCATCTTCAAGCTCCTATACTCGCTAGACCTCCAAGCTGCACCTACCGCTGTGATTCCTCACAAGTGTAAGTCGTCAGCAAGAATGAGACAAGAAGGTCTCTGAGTTAGGAGACGATTTCAGCTCCGGGTGTCATTGTACTGTTGTATTTTTTCCTTTCAAGCACTGTTCTGCGTTTTATATCAGCTCGCTTCGCCAAGATCTTCTCACGGTGGCCATAGTACACATCATCAGGGCTCCCGCTCCGGCTCTCTCACAAACCGCCTCCTGGCTGCCGCGGGTCGGGGATAGTAGCGGTCAGGGCAAAAATAGGATAGAACAAGACCCACGTCGCGACAGAGGCGTTGAAATCGAACCACATATTGTGCTATTATAGAGGCTATAGTGTGAAGGAGTACTGTTTATGAACTCATATGGGAAATGTCGGATGAAACGTGCAGACAAGTCGATGGCGATGGTTGCGGGGATCGTGATTCTGGTCAGTTTGGGCAGTGCCTTGGCGCAGGATTGGCCTCAGTGGCGAGGACCCAACCGCGACGGCAAGCTGAGCGGCTTTACCACGCCCCAGAGCTGGCCGAAAGAACTAACGCAGAAGTGGAAGGTGCCGGTTGGCGTGGGTGATTCCTCGCCGGCTCTGGTGGGCAACAAGCTGTACACCTTCGGCCGCCAGGAAGCGAACGAAGTCATCAGTTGCATCGATGCCGTCAGCGGCAAATTTCTCTGGCAGGAGATCTATCCGGCCCAGTTCGTCGTCACCGGTGTCAGCTCACGCCACCCTGGCACTCGCAGCTCGCCCGTTGTGGCGGATGGAAAGCTCTGCGTGCTGGGCGTCGGCGGGATTCTCACCTGCGTGGATGCGACCTCGGGCAAGGTGCTCTGGCGCAAACAGTCTGCAGTGGATTATCTGGACACGCCGTATCAGTTCGAGTCGTCAATGTCCCCGATCGTTGTCGATGGAATGTGCATCGTCTACGTGGGTGGCAAAGGCCAAGGGGCGATGCTCGCGTTCGATCTGGCCACTGGGCAGGCGAAGTGGAAATACACGGGCGATGCCCCCGCCCCCTCCTCGCCGGCCATCATGACCGCCGACAGCGTCAAGCAGATCGTGACCATTAGCGAAAAGCAGGTGATCGGCGTCAGCCTGGCTGACCAAATGCTCCTGTGGCAGGTGCCGTTCAAGGCCCGGCCGGTGAACACGACCACTCCCGTGATCGATGGCCAGATGGTATTCGTCACGGGTCAGGGCATGGGCACGCTGGCCATCAAAGTCGCCAAGAAGGACGGCAAGTTCACGGTGGAGCCGATGTGGACCAACAGCGACACACAGGCCGGGTCGACTTTCACGACGCCGGTGCTGCGGGACGGCCTGCTGTTCGGCTATGCCGCTACCAAGCTTCTGTGCCTCAGTGCCCAGACGGGCAAGGTGCTCTGGGCCGACACGGTCGCCCGGGGTCAGAGTGCCGCTATTGTTGATGCCGGTTCCTGCCTAATAGCCCTGGCGGTCAACGGGGAGTTGTCCGTCTACCTCCCCAGCGACAAGCAGTACATCGAGCTGGCCCACTACAAGGTAGGTGATCCCGAAATCTGGGCCCACCCCGTCGTCTCCGGCAAGAGCATCTTCGTCAGGGACAAGGAATCCGTCACCCTGTGGTCGGTGGAATAGACCACGGATAGAAGTTGTCTTTCCCACTAAGGCCGCCAGGAAAATGAAAGGCAATGGACTCTGCCGGCCCGGAACCGACGACAAGGAACAGTTGTGATTGTTCCATCGTGAAGGCTTTATATGAATTACCTTGTTCAGAGCAGGTTACAATCCACACCTGTGTGTAGCGGGTGACAGCTGTTCGGCTTAGCGTGGACTGATTCTTCAGAGAACGATCTTTAGTTGTCCAGGATTACACCTATGAAGAGCTCAAAGTCGAACACTAACATACCCGTTGCCGCAGAATTTCTTTTTGAGGCATCCATATCCATGTCGTCACATAGTATCCAATGTGCATAGCCAAGGATCGCCCCGTTCATTGAAAACGATATTGGCCCGCTATTTTTTGGAAATTGCATCCTTGGCCTAATAGCCAACATCTCTTCGGACTCGATCTGGGCAAAAACAGCGTCCGTAGTGACATTTTGGTGACATGAATTGTCAAGGAATTTTGATATTGTCATTCATTAAAAGGGACTGGCACCAAAAGGCCTTCGATGTGTTCGCACAATGGACCGGCAAGCACGTCAAAATCGAGTTTGAAGGGATATAAAGCCACTACACGATTGAGAAATGAACATCGCTGGTGTATATCTCCATTCATTTGAGGATTGAATATGGAATCGAGATCGCGTACCATGGACAACGTTCATCTGCCTGCGAACAGGTACGTAATTTTCGCAGCCGATAACGGAGCGGCATAGATGTTTAATCGATAAAGATTGCTCTCTCATCAAATCAATACCACTACTATTTGCGGGAACATGATATGAGTCTGAAATCTCTCCTGATTTGGCTTTGCTTCATGGGTATTGTTGGATCACCAGGACTTAGCAACGGCACCTCGTTTTACAGGTCACGTTTAAACGATCCGGCAGCGATCTACCTGACGCCGGAGAATTTTCCCGTCCACGGCGATGGAATCGGCGATGATTCATTAGCACTGCAACAGGCAATTGACAAGCTCGCGTCAAGCACCGGAGCCGGAGTGCTGTTCATCCCGGAGGGAACATACCGGCTCACGAAGACCATCTACGTTTGGCCCGGTGTACGTCTGATCGGCTATGGTGACGTACGGCCGGTTTTTACTTTGGGCGAGAATACTCCAGGTTTCCAGGAAGGAACCGAGAAGTATATGCTGTTCTTCTCAGGAGGACGCGGATTCGGCAAAAACGACAGTCCCCCGCGGGATGGTGGCGCCGGCACGTTCTACAGCGCCATGAGTAATATCGATATCGAGATCGCCTCTGGCAATCCTGCGGCCATAGCCGTCCGCTTCCATGTCGCACAGCACTGCTATCTTTCGCACATGGACCTCCGGCTCGGTTCAGCCCGAGCTGGGTTGAAAGATATCGGTAACGAGGTTGAGGACCTCCACTTTCACGGGGGGCAGGTCGCCATCATCACCAAAAGGTCTGCTCCAGGGTGGCCTATTTTAGTCATAGATTGTACGTTCGAGGGACAGAGCGAGGCGGCCATCATTTGCGATGAGGCCGGCCTTGCGGTCGTGCGCCCTCATTTCAAAAACATGCCTACCGCCATTTCTGTTGTCCCCGACAAACCTGATGAGCTTTGGCTGAGTGATGCACGTCTTGAGAACATCAACGGCCCGGTGCTGATCATCAGCAATGAGAACAATGCCCGGACCCAGATTAACGCCCGGAACATTGTCTGCCAGGATGTTCCGGTCTTCGCCAAGTTCCGGGAAACGGGCAAGACAATCGCCGGTATCGCGTCCGCCTACGTGGTTGAGCAGTTCAGCCACGGCCTGCACATCTCCGGGCTGGTTGCCGCTCGGCAGATCCAAACAACGTTTGAGGCCCACGAAGTAGCCACGCTGCCTGCTCCAGCGAAGTCTGACATTCCCAGTCTTCCGGATAGTGCTGCCTGGGTCAATGTTCGGACGCTGGGAGCGAAGGGCGACGGCCAGACCGATGACACAGCAGCCCTCAAAAAAGCTATCGCACAGTACCGAACGCTTTACCTGCCGATGGGATGGTATTGCGTCAGCGACACTCTGACATTCCGGCCGAACACCGTCTTGATCGGGCTCAATCCTTCGGCTACAGTTATCAATGTGCTGGACGGAACCTCCGCCTTTCAGGGACAGGGGCCACCCAAACCCGTTATCGAGGCTCCGCAGGGCGGGACCAATATCATCACAGGTATCGGTGTCTATACCGGCGCGATCAATGCGCGGGCCGTCGGTGTGAAATGGATGGCTGGTGCGGATTCCATGGTAAACGATGTCCGTTTCCATGGGGGACACGGAACCACGATTCCGGGCCAGAGAGGCAGTTTCGGCCGACTGGGCAATCGCGACGCCTGGAATAGTCAGCATGCCAGTCTGTGGGTCACAAATGGGGGCGGTGGAACTTTCAAGGATATTTGGACACCAAGCCCCTACACAAGCTCCGGAATGGAGATTTCCGATACGTCAACCAGCGGCCGGGTTTACGCAATGTCCGTCGAGCATCATGTGAGCAACGAGATGGTCATTCGCAACGCCTCGAATTGGAGATTCTACGCGTTGCAATTCGAAGAAGAACGAGAGGAAGGCCCCAAAGCCCTGCCTTTGGAGATCGACCGTTCCAGCAATATCCAATTTGCCAACACCTTCTTCTACCGCGTGGTCAGTTGTTTTGTGCCATTTCCCTACGCGGTGAAAGTCAGCAACTCGGGCAACATTCGCTTCAGGAACCTCCATTGCTACAGTAACAGCAAGGTCTCATTCGACAGCACCATTTTCGAGGCGACCGCCGACGTCGAAATCCGAGATACCGAGCTGGCTGTATTGGATATTTCAGGAGGTTCGGTCCCGGCGCGGCCCCCAGCGGATTCGGTAGTGATTGCCAATGGAGCTAAAATAGAAAAGCTCTCCAGCGGATTTTCGAACATTGCCGGTGCGGCCGTCGATACCAAGGGCGACGTCTATTTTGCAGATGCGCGCGAAGATTGTATTTACCGGTGGTCGCAGGAGAAACATCGAGTGGAGCTGGTCCGTAACATTTCCCAGCACCCCGTTCAGTTGGCTTTTGATAAGGAAGGGAATCTGTTGGTTATTGCATACGACGGCGAAGGGACCGTGCTTGCCTTCCGCCCGGATGTCAACGATAGTGAAATCGTATCCCTCAGGCCACAGCCAGCAGCGCAGCACCAGGGAATGGTGGCGGTGCTGCCGGTAAATCGATGGATGGGTGATAGCGAGTTCATGCGGGACTCCACATTGCAGAAGCCGTCTCACTATGTCTCGCCCGACGGAACCACCTTTATTCCCGCCGGCCGAGACTTCACCACCGGGGCTGTTCAATGGGGCACCAAGCTGGCGGACCTTTTGCGTGCCTTCCGGATAGCACCCGCCACGGCAGGCCAAACCTTCTATGTCGCAAATGAAGCTGAACTGAAGACGTGGGCCTTCAGAGTTGGGTCCGATGGGACGCTCGCCGAGCCGAAGCTGTTTGTCCAGGAAGGCGGCGAGAACGTCGTAGTAGATGCGCGTGGAAATGTATATGTCGCCGCCGGCCAGATCCTCGTCTTCGATCCCTCCGGCAAACACATCGATACTATCGAAATCCCCCAGCGCCCCACCTGCCTTGTCTTTGGTGGCAGGGACCGCAGAACTCTGTTTATTACGGCCCGATCTTCGCTCTACAGCATCCAAACGCGCTTTGCAGAACTCACCAGCGACAGATAGTTTTGACAATCTCCGAATTTCCTGTTGATGCCCGGTTTAGCTCTGATGGCTGGACGTGTGCTTGTCAAGGGTGAATGGCTCTCAAACTTAGGGGATTTTTGAAAGAGTGTTTTGGGGGGGGGGATTCACTGAAGGCGCACTCCTTGTGCATAACGATATAAGGGGTAGTTT
>Ga0315295_10000788_pt1 | contig 26982 bp, 30 predicted proteins | sample YL17G14_0_MG_FD_204453 | JGI IMG/M metagenome (GOLD analysis project Ga0315295, IMG submission 204453) | Sediment microbial communities from Yellowstone Lake, YNP, Wyoming, USA - YL17G14_0 | ecosystem: Environmental > Aquatic > Freshwater > Lake > Sediment | place: USA: Wyoming | collected... | reverse complement strand
CGATGAACAGATACCGTGCCGGAACATGGCCCCATGAAGAAGGCTAACTGCACGGCCAGCCACCCACTCGATTGTCGGTCGGGCGCACACGGAGCCGCTGTAACGAGTGTGAAGGAGGGGACAAATGAGTGATCCGAAAGAGGCTGAACACTGCAAGGATTGTTCATCAAACTATCAGCAGAGTGATTGTCCTGGATTCGACATGAGTATTGAACTGAAATTGCAGGAAACGATAAATGGCCTCATACGCATTTATCGGGAAGGCACTCATGGGGAATTGGTAAGCGCTGTTGCCAAACTTTCTTTCTGGAATGGAGGGGCAAATGAGTGAGTGCGCCAAGTGCGGGTTACAGATAGAAGGCTACCCCGAGGAAGAATACTGCATGTGTGGATACAAGGGGCGTATCGCCAAGCTGGAGGCTGAGCTTGTCGCCGCACAATCCCACAACGGTAAATGCGTAGAGTGTGGCAAGTGGACGTGTGGCTTCTGCGGGATGCACAATAGCAAGGGAGAGTGGAGATGTGAGGTCTGTCACCACGGCTCTCATGTCTGCGGAGCCACTGAAACATTGCCAAAACTTGAAGCCAACAACGCCCGACTCCAGGCCGAGCTTACTGCCCGTGACACTGAATGCACAATCTACGCTATGATACATAACACAAACGTCAACAGCCTCATTACTCAGCATGAGCAAACGATATACCGACTCCGCGAGTGCCTGAAGCGGTTGGAGTGGTGCGTAGGCTTTGGCGTGAGGAAGAAGTGCATGATCTGTTATGGGATGGCTCCTGATACCAGATTGCCAGACGAAAATCCTGATCGTTTTGGCCACGACCCAGACTGCTGGCTTGCGGCTGAGATCGGAGGGAAGGAGAAGTGAAAGAACTGTGGAGAACGATTCCGGCTCCCGTAAAGTGGGTCGCACTCGGGATCACAATCGGCCAGTTTCTCGGAACCATTTATACCGTTGTCGCAATGGTCACTCTGTTTCTCAAACTCAGATAGGAGACTCGATGCTGGTTCAAGGATGGCAAGTTGTGAAGATTATCCGTGAACAGGAGAAGAGGAACAAAGAACCGCGTCGGCCAGGATTGATCGCCTCTATCCTGAAAGTGTTGACTGGCCTTCTTCGTAAAGCCGCCTGATTCCCAAGATCAGGTCGGTAGTAAATGGAGCGATGCTCACCGAGTCGCTCTGATTTCCCCCCAAGACGTAGATGTGAGCCCCAGGCTGAGTCGGCGGATACAGATCGAAGGCTCCATAGAACCCCACATGGCCGGATGAAGTCGTGTTCTCCGGCCCTGGATCCTCGGGCCGGCGTTTGAGAATCACGACGTCATACCCTACCTTGCAATCCTTCCCGAGTATCGGCATCCCGACAGATAGCCACGATCGAGCAGCCAAGTTCTTGCTTCGCGGCAGTCGAAGCAACCACGCAACGTAATTGGCAAACGCGGAGCAATTACCGCATGGGATTACTGCGCCATTGGGATCACGAATCACAATCGCGCCACTGGGAACCTCCACGCAGAACAGATCAATAGAGTCTTCGCCCTGCTCTACTTGATTGGCGCGGATCGTCCTTGTCCTCTTATTCGGCGCATAGGTTATCGAATAGCATGGTCGGCCACTGTACGGACTCTCACTACCTTCGTGCCATGACGAATGGTATCCGGCAAGAGTGAGGGCATATTGCAACCAGTCGCGCAACGGAACCGATGAGGTATAGAGAATGCAAGAGTCCTCTCTCCTGTGACCGTCAAAGTCAACATATGTGTCAAGAAAGGATCTAAGTTGTCGTTGGCTCAACGTTCTCAACAGATCATATCGCGGTCGTTTGTATTCGACGAATGCACTGTCAATCGCGTCCGGGATCGCATACTCAAACGTGGTCAGTGGCACCGTACTCTGGCCGTAGGCAATCGGAGCGCGATAGACATTCGCGGGTTCCAATGCCATCAACGCCGAAATCTTTCTGTCCTTACTGACCTGCACCGAAATCCTCCGGGGCGCACCCCGGCGATCCCGCCTAAAGAATCCATCCGACAGAAACGCGGCGAGCAGTTTGATCTCCCTGTCAGACCAGTCCTGATTATCCTCCATGACCATCGTTGCGACAGAAGGGATGAACAGTGAACTCGTCAGATCCGATATGGGCCGCAACTCCACCGGACCCGCGAATCTGTTGGCTCGATTCCAAACCCCAAGAAACCTGTGATTTGGATCGCAAGTCAGAGAGAAATCCCTGCCCGACAGTTTTGCCAGTGGTCCCTTATACTGCCTTCGGATAACGGAGATCGGCTCGACAAATGACACGCCGCCCATCCCGGTGTCCACCTGAGCCACCTTAGCGCTATCGCTCAGATCCGAGAATCTGACAAAACCCTCGCTTGTCATTACCTCAACCGATCCGCTCAGGCACCACGGCACCGAGTCATCCTCCGGCCATTTGCTGTCGAGCTGGAGCATTGCCATGATCTGAGGGTTGCGAAGCTGCCCAGGCAATTCCCTGACCCCGGTGAAGCGTTGTGCGATGTCGAATGCGGTGACGTTCATTTCCTGATGGGTTCCCTTGGAAGCGTAAAGAGCGGATTCGAATTTGTCATGTGAATTTCAAGCAACGCCACAACCCGCTCCTGGTTGCGACTCAGGATTGAAACATTCTCATTCATTTTCTCGATCGCCACGCGCAACTGTTGGTTGATCTGCATTTGCTGACTGTTGATAACCACGAGATTCGCCATATTGGCGTCGATCCCACCCTTCCATCTCTCGTTGGAAATGACGTACCCGATCGTGAGCCCACCCAGGACGATTATCTGAGCGATCGCCTGGAGGATAATCGACTGCCAATGGATCTTGGGAGATTCCATGACATAACGGCACGGAGTCTCTTCATCGTCACTTTTGAGTTTAGGAGGCATTAGGTCATTCATTCTTTCTCTGCTCCCCTTGAATGAGAGCCAGGAACGGAGCGAGTAACGAGAACAATTTCGGGCTGAAATCAAATCCCTTGCCGGGGGTGGATGGCTTTTTCTTCCCCTTGTCTAATCCCAACAGATCCCGTTTCGAGACGTTGCTATCTTTTGCCTGAAGAATCTTGTTGATGAGAGCCGCGCCGGCATCCGGGCCTTTCGGCTCCTCGTGCGCCGGAGGAGCGGCTGGAGTGAAGAGTCCCTTCTGTTCCGGCTCCCCGCCCTGTCTCGCAAACCCCTCCTGCCCAAACCACTGAGCCGCTGTCTTCTGAGGAGCAACCCACTGGTTCCCCGGAGTGGTTTTAACGCTCCAAGTGCGCGGATCCGCAACCTTCTCCGCGAACTCCCAGAACGAATGAACCTCACTCAACTTGCTGTAATCGCGTTGTCCCTTTGCCGTCGTGTAATCCCCAGGCCACATCTCCGCCATGAACCGCAGCTTCGGCCAATACTGCTTCAGCGACCTGATCGTGTCCACCTGAGCCGGAGTGGGCTTCTCGTGCATCTCGAAGATCATCTGGTTGTCGTAATTCGCCCCGCGCACCAGATTCGTGTCGCGCATCGTGTTGTGCCACCAATCTCCGATGGTCGCGTAGGCCAACTTGAACTTGCTTCCCAGAGCTTTATGGAGCGCCTCAACGTGCGGTCTGCTTCCGATGTCGATGATCTTCCCGTCTTCCGTGATGAATATCCCGGTTGCCTCCTGAAAATCTGGAGGGCGGATCGGCTTGCCAAGTTTCCTGTGATCCACGCTGAGACGCGCAAACCCCTCCTGCCCAGGTTCGCGGATCCCGGTCGGTCGGGAAGGTTCACCGACATCAAACGGGACACTCTCAGGAACGGCAGTCTCTTTCGGGATCCCAAGCATATCGAGAGCATCGTTCTGCATCCGGGCATCGTCAGTCTCCCCCTTCAGCTTCCGATACATGCCCTCCCAGTACCCCTCTTTTTTGATCTTCTCAGCCTCCCCCTGAGTCATCTTCTCAGCGGTCATCTTCGCCGTCTTTCGATCCTGGAGCGCCGCGACAACTGCTCTGTCAGTCTCAAACGGGAATCCCATCTCCCGTGCAGCCAGCGCCAACTCGTCCGGCTTCAGTTTCCCGCCTGACTTCTGGTTGAATATCTTACCGTAAAGCCATCCAGGGATGTTTCCCTTGATAGCCGCCGCGTCTACTTCGTCCGTCCCTCCGCCGCGCATGTCTATCCCAATCTTGGCAAGCCATCCTTCCAAGGTCGGATTCTTCATCCCCTTCGGCTTCCAGCCCTTAGCCACGGCGTCCAGCGGCTTCTGACCCGTTGTAGGGGGCAAAGTCTCGACTGGAGCGGTTGCAGGAAGAACCTGGGGGGTTCTGGGGGGCGGCAAGGTGGTCTCCGCGATCGGCGGAGCCTCTCCTGTCAAGGGTAACGACATCTCACCCTGAGTTCTGGGAGCGATCACTGGAGCGGTTGGCATCTCCGGCAACGGACTTCCGGCCCAGGCGGGATTCTCGCCAAGAGGGACCTGTCCAGTGGGAGCGGGAGCCTCTGCCGGGAGCTGTGTCGGAACGGTTGTCTCACTGATCGGCGGAGCTTCTCCCCGCAAGGGCATGGCCCCCTGAGTCTGTGGAGCAATCCTGCCAGGAGGGATGTTTAGCGGGGGCAGGGGAGGGGAGATCGGTTGAGTCTGTGGAACAGTTTGGGCCGGCGCGGGGGTAGCGGACTCTCTCGCCTGTATCTCTGCCTTCACTCCCCGGAGATAGGTCTCCGGGTCGAATGGAGCTGTCGCAGGACGCGCGGGAGTGGCCTCCGCCTGGAGCGGGAGAGTGGTCTGCGGTGGAGCAGCAGCCGCCGGCTTCGGCATTGCCGTGATTTCTGGAGGGACGGGCGGGACGTTCGCAGGATACTTTGGAGCCATCGCTTCTTTCGGCGTACTCCTCATCCAACTCGTCCATGATTCAGGGATCAGACCTTTTCCGTATCGCTCCTCTCCCTTCACTTTCGGGGCCCTGGCTCCCCTGATACCTTCTATCGCCCACGGAGCGGCGGCAAGTAAAGCATCAATCCCGATGCTACTTCCCCTAGCCCACTTGTCGCGTGTCGTCTCATTCGGTGGAGCTGGAGCGGTGGCCTGAGAATAAGCGTCTCCCAACATCGCCGTAGAAAACAGAGCATTGAGAATGAACGGAGCCATCGCATGAGGCTGTGCCATGGTTGCCGCTGCCATCCCACCCATCAGAGCTGCCGTCTTTGGCCTGGAGATTTCTTGCAAGACATGAGAGCCTCCCCGTCCAACTCCGATTGCGGCTTCGACTCCAATAGGGGTCCGTCCGGGGGGCTCCATCCCCTTCCACCATTCTTCGGCAGGAATCATCGGCTCGTCTTTGGACCACCACTCTCCTATTCCAGATTTGGCCGCAGTCTTCTTCTGCTCTGGAGGACCGACCTTCTCGCCCAATAACTCGCTGATGCGTTCCGGGGTCGTACCTGGAGGAAACTCGGAGATCGTGCCGTCCTTCAGTTTTACCCTGACAGGTTTTTGCTCTGGCATCTACTTAACCTCTAGGTCGAACTCTTCCCCGGATGGAGCCACGACCTTCTTGATCGGGCCTTTATTCTTCGGAAATTCGTATCCCTGTTGAGCCATAATCATCCTACCGGCCTTCTCAATGTCCCCTCTCTCAAACGATCGAGCGAGCGATGCTCTCCATACTGCCCCAGTCGTTCTCCATGCCGTAGAATTGGTGAAATCCCTCATGCTCGAAAGTACAAAGTGCCAATACCCCAACTTAGCTACTCGTGCGAGGGCATTGCCACCCCCGCCCATCAGTACCTTCATCCCCTCCTGTTGCGGGAGAGCCTTATTGAGCGCGGGATCGAGAACGTCGAGAGCCTTCAATCCGGCAGATATGATCTGATTAAACTCCGCTATCTTCGGTTGTCCAAGCCTAATCGACTCTGCAACCGCTTTCCCTATCCCCATCAACGGGGCAACCGCTTCAGCCGCCCAACCTTGTGCGGTCCTAGTAGTGAAGGCTTTCTTTTCCGCCGCCATTTCTCCCACGCGACCTCCCAGGGAAGTCATGTCAAGGTATGGAAGAATGTACTCTCCCGTGTTGTCTACAATCCCACGCCTGACGGCCTGATAGGTAGCATCTCCCAAAGCAACGCTAGGAAAAGACTTTCTAATTTCTTCTATCGAGGTCCCCTTCTTAATCTCGTCGGTGATAGCCTTCCTCTCGTAGCTATTGGCCGGAAGCAGTCCCAGATATTCGTCCAAGGTGCTTTCGGCGGTATTGCTCCACTTTGAACTTATCGGAGCTGAATTGGCAAAGCCTGGAACCTTTGGATAGTTAGCCCTGCCGCCAATTTCTCGTTTCGCCCAATCCCTTAAACGCGGAATCTGCTCGCCCCAAATGGTGGCTATCGGAGCCTCTTCGATCGCCCTTCCGGCAGAGGCATTATTAACCGTATCGGCTACCCAGTTATACATCCCGCGCCGGCTCCAGAAGAACGGAACATTGTTCATCAATCCGTCGATGAGCGGTCTGACCTTGATTACATCCTCCGGTGTGACAGCGCCCATTGCCTGTTCAAGTCTCTTTCGCGCCTCGCTCCTAAGTCCTTCGCTCCAACCCCGAGCCGTACTTCCGGTGAAGTGCGAGACCCCACCCAATGCCCCGGACATCCCCCCTGTTTCAGCGGGATTCATTCCTTGGGCCGCTCCGACGGTCGCTCCACTGGCGGTTTGAACTGCCGTTCTCGGGATCGCTCCAATCATCCGGCCCCACCACGGACCTTGCGATGTGAGCAATGACGAAATCTTCTCCCCCTGGGGTATCTTCGACCTAAGACCGGGAATCTTAGAAAGAAGTTCCAAGCCGGCCTTCTCACCCTTCGCCTCTGCGCCCATCGGGTAGAACCATTCAGCTAGTTTCTCTCCCTCGTATCCTAGAGACTGCCTTACGGAAAGAGGGTCGGGTTGCATGATCCTACTACGTTGCAACCTACCGATGTCCTTTCTGAAGTCGGTTGTGCCGGGAGTCAGCTTCAACAGGTTGAGAGCGGAATCAGCCGCCGCACGTCCCGCCCCGGCTGCAACCTGAACTGATCCGCGAACGGATTCCGGGAGGTAGGAAAATTCCTCTTTAGTAGGCAGCCCGAATGTCTCCACTCCGCGCATCCCCTGGAACGGCTCGACGGAGAAGGCTTTGTATCCCGGATACTGCGTGTTCACCCCGGCGGGATTGGAGAGGTCAGGGACAGTCGCCGGCTGAGACAGGTCGGGAACATCCGTTTCGTCCAGCAGATCGGGGTACTCGACTGGCTTGCTATTTGGCTTTTGCGGCATTCGCCCCCCTTATGTCTTCGGGAGTCGGCATAACGTATTTGTACTTGGCCTTCGCCTCTTCGACGCGAGATGTCAGGACCTTCTTCAGCGACCCGTCTGGAGCCTTCATTAGAATAATCGGATCCCCTTGAGCCCCAGTACCAACAACGGTCGCGCCCTTGGGGGTTGCCTGTTTCTGTGGGGTCCGCTGAGTGGCCCCTCCCCCTGCCCTGAAATACCTATTCGTCCCCCCAGGAGTGATCGGGGTAATCCCCTCCATTGACCAATTCCTCTGATCCATCAATGCGTCGATGCGCTTGAGGTTGCTGGCGAGCATCTCCTTGTTCCAGTCGGGCCGTATGTTTGCTTCTGCCAATTTGTTCGCAATGGCAGTCGGAGCGTAGCCTCCCTGAAGCACTATGGCAATCTCTCCCTGAAGATCCGCGATTGCGCCTTCGAGATTGGAAGCGGCAACTCCCAAGTCCCCTCCGATCTCCTTGGATCCCTTAAGAGCGACTGCATTGAGAATCTTGAATCTGGACAACCCTCCAGCCCGTTCCCAGGCGTCGATCCAATGCTCGACCGGGGGAATCATCAATCTCACATAATCGGTTGCAGCCCTGCTACGCATGAACTGAGGGGAGTTTATGCTGTTCACGGCTCGCTCCGCCGCTGTCCTTTCCAACTGCATCCCATTCAGGTCTATGCCTCTCTCGGCAGCGCGAGCTGTAATGATCGGAGCGTCACGGTAGAACCTGGTAAGGATAGGCGAAATGATTCCGGCTACCATGCCATCGAGGATCGAGTCCGCTTGCGTGAGAGTCAGCCGACTGCCAGCGGCTTGTTGCGAGGCGCTTCTTTCCGCGACCTTGAAATGATTCCGCCACCCCTGACTTGATATATCTACTCCGCGATCCTTTAGGAATCTCTCGATGGCCTCTCCCTGGACCTGAGGATCCTTGGACATCATCATCCGATACTGAGTGTCTCCGAACAGCATCATGCGCTGTGATTCGATCCGATCATCAGACCAGCCAGCCCTCTTCAGTCTCGGGACCTCTTGAGTCTCGAATGCCTGATTAAGAACCCTGCTTTTAATCCAGTCGGCTTGGACGTTGGTTTTGATCCTCTCATAGTTGTAATTCATCAGTTCGACCGCTTTCGACTGACCCCACATCATTTGGTCGAACATCATTTGATTTGTTTCGTCTTTTGCGGCGTAGCCAACAATGGCCGAAGCCCTCATCCTCTGATTGTCCAAAAGATCCCTGCGATTCTTTCCCTCCTCCTCTACCTGAAGTTTCATTGCGGCGTTGCGAGCTTGGATATTGGCAATCTCGTCTTCGTGCCCCATTCGCTTCAGTTGACGATACCCAGGAATGTAACCCTTGAGCGCCTCGATCAAGGCTCGCTTTACAGTAACCTTCTCCTCCGGGACGGGTTCAGGGGTGTATCCACTGGGAACCTGCGGAGGGGGCTGACCTTCCATCTGTTGCCAAAGGTTCGCAAGATCGGTGTATTTCCTGCTCGATTCGTCCGTGACTCTCCCTGGGGCATTGCCGAGCGTTTCCGTCCCACGACCGGAATACTCATCTCCAGGCAGTCCAGCCCTGACCCCTTGGATTAGAGCCGGAGCGTATTCGGGCACAACAGGATTTTCTGACGCGAAATTCATCGGCGCACCGACGAGAGCGGCAGGAGTCGTCTCCTGAACCACTTCGGACGGAGAAGGAGATTGGGTCTCCAACCCCGCCTCAAACTGCCCAGTGTCAGGGTTGTATGTCCGACGCTTCCCGTAATTGATGATGTCGGATGCTGTCGCCATCTATCCTCCTCCGCCAGTTACAAGCGCACTCAGCCCACGCTCCGCAATCCTCTTCCAGAATCCCGGCTCGTTCATCTGCGAGATCGCGTTGTAGGTCTGACCCAGGATGTCTCCCTGGAGACCGTATGCCTGTGTCATCTGATTGATTCCTTGCTGCTCCATCTGGAAGGTCTGGTTCACGCCGGAAATCGCTTTCCAGAGATCGTCGCGCTTCATTGCCTCGTTTCCGAGAAGCACATCGCGCTGCCCTTCCCGTTGCTGTCGGGCGTAGTCGCGGCCATACTCCACCCCTTGTCGGATCCCGATGCCGGTGTTTCCCAGGCCCGAAGCGGCAGTCTGCCGGGAGATGTCTTTCATGGCAGTCGTGCGAGCGCCGGCAAGAACGTCGGATTGCTTGGACTGAAGCCCTGACAGTTCCGTGGGACTCATCCCGCGCTTGGTGGGATCGGTAATCATGGCCTGTTGCGTCGTGGTGGACGGAGACTGCCACAAGCGATTTGTCCAGTCCTTGACCCCGCCGACTACGTTACTGGAAATAGAATCACGGAGAGCCTTGCTTTCGTCCAGCGCCCCTTTGTACTGCTCTTTTCGTCCCATAGTCTCTCTCCTATCTCAGCATTCCGCGTCTAGCACCCCCGCGATCTCCGCGAGCCGTCCCGTAAGTCCCTGCTCCGCCGCCGCCACCAGGCTCCCTTGTCGGGCCCCCGGCAACAACCGTACTCGTTCCTACCGTGCCGGTGATTCCGCCAGAAACCGGCCCGACCACTCCAGCAGTATTGATCCACTGAATCCAGTAGATGTAGGTCCTGCCGTTTGTCACATCCAGGTCAACATAGTTGGTTGTCCGAATCGACGAAATCAGGACTTGCGCTTTTTCGTTCTTGTTCAGGTCGCTATTGTCGTCCCCATCGGCAGTATCAACCTTCCAGATCCGTGCGCCATCGACCCACTTCAGCATCTCCAGGGGAACGTCATCCCACTTCAGGGAGCATCGCACCATACTCGCTCCCGAGAAATCCACGGAGAAATTCAGCACTGTTGGGGGGAACGGAACCTGAGTCAGTTCATTGACCTTCCGGGTGAGCGCCTGGAGCTGGACGTAGAGCTTCCTCGCTCCTTCCGTGGTTTCCAGCTTCTCAATCATCCCTGGATCGGTAATCAGGTCGTACTTGTCATCAACCATCAGTCAACCGCCGGCTTTACCTTAACACCGAATATCGCTTTGTGGAGCGACCATCTTTCTGCCAGGTAGTCATTCGAGAACCTGAACTTGATCCATCGGTATGTCCCGATCTTCCCGCCGTAGTGGATCGTCTTCTCGTAAGGCTTCACCACGGGCCATTCGTGAGTGGTGAATGTCAGGTCGAATGTCCCGATGATATTGTCGTGATCGAAGTCCACCCAGTATTCCGTCCTCAAGTGGACCTCATCGACGTTCCCTGCGTTTTCCCCTGAGACGTACAGCTTCAGGAATCTCGGGATCACTCTCGCCCTCTCCCAGTCGGGAGAACCAAGCATTCTTGGGAAATTCAGCCACGGAGTCGTGACGTAGCTGGAAATCGACGCGCTCACCGTACCCGTCACCGTGTCGCTGTTCACCCCGGAATAATTCGGCGGAGTGAACATCCATACGCGCCCCTGATCGTCCCCGCCGTACAGGTACTCGTAATCGTCATCATTGCCGATCAGCCCCATCACGCGGGGAGCGTTTCCCTTCCACCTGGTCCATGCCGCTCTCTCCCAGTTCAGCACCAGAAGGGTATCGTTCTCTCCCTGGACGAAGTTCGGAGCCATCTCCCGCAGCGACAGAAGAAACTGATGATAGTACGGGTATGCCGACACCTTGATCTTTGGAGGGCGGTAGGCCATGTTCCGCCAATCGCACGTTCGCAGGAAGTTTCTGATTCCGGCACTCGCTTCGTCTGGATCCCCGGCCTCGTCGAAGTACAGTCCATCATCGGCCCACCAGGCCATGCGATTCATCCCGTAGGTGATCGCCCCTTGAGCCTTGCCGCCGCGCTTTGAGGAATACAGCCTCGTGCGAAACTCCGTCTCGCTCATCCCTTCGATCATGTGGAGCGAGTTGGACTTCACCGCGACCGTTCGATCATACGTCTTGCCGAATCCCACAACTGGTTGCCCGTCTCCCGTGGTCGCCCTGCCAACATCGTCGGAGAACTGTCGGTGAAACTTCCGGTTGCTGCACCAGATCGTGTCAGGGACATCGGGATCGCCGGCAATCAGCAGCATGTCCTCATGGATCGTGACGTACTTCCCGTCAGGAACGGGCTGGAGATTCTCTGGGGCAAACTCGCCGGCCATGAGCTGATCCATCGTGATGTCGTGATTGTACGTCCCGTTCGTGTTGGCGAACGTCCCTGAGAGCTGATACTCGCTCATCATCGGGCCCAGAACGTAGATCGCCATGTACTCGATCGTCGGATCAGAGGACATCGTTACCGACACGGCAAGCGCGGTTCCAGAGAGTGCCAGATCAATCGAGACAGGAGATCGCGCACTCTCGTTCCCCCAGGCGTCAACGTAGGTGTAGAGTGCGGAGAATGTTCCTGTGAGGCCGTTTGAAGCACCAGGAGCCAGGTCCGGGCCAGCCGCAGGGGGAGAGAGCGTGGCGTCCTGGAAGATATACGTGCCGTCCAGATAGCAGAGCATCTTCGGAACGCCACCAAACTCGTTCGAGATGTAGCAGACACCCACATCGTCATTGACGGCGTAATGGTAGGTGCTGGTTGCCGTGAAGGTCGCTTCGATTGATGCCCCCGAGGTGTCCAAGGCCCTAACGACATGGAGAGTATCTCCGGCAACGATCACGCTTCGCTGATTCTCCAGAACTGTCGTGAATCCCAACTGGTTGCCCCAGTTGTGAATCATCCAGATTGTTCCAGAGAAGGTTGTGGAGACCCCACGACTTCCCCGGCGCTTGGTGATCGTTCCACCTTCGTCGAACTCTACGTTCAGGCAGTCGGAAAGATAGAGCGGATCCATCTCGGTTTCGGGATCCCACCGATTCATCCCCTTCCATCCTGTCATCACTACCTGAAGCGTCTTTAGAGGCATCGCGTCCTTACATCGTCGAATTGGTTATGTCAGGCTCGACTGCGAATGACCCTTCGGAGAGGGTGTATTTCTGGCCAGAGGCGTACTTGATGCTGAGATCGTACTGATACACCGTCCTCTGCGATGGACACCCATCAGTGTTTCCAGGGTCGATTGCGACAAGAATCTGCCCGTGAGTCGGATCGTACAAAGAGATCCCGGATCCGTTGGTGAGTTGAAACAGTGCGGCATTGTCGGCATCGGAAAACCGCTGCTTGACCGTAAACCAGAAGGTGTCATTAGTGACATCTCTCGTCAGCCCGCCAACCTTCACTGTCACAATCCATCGTTTCGTCCTGCCCCGTTTGATTCTAATTTGCATCTTCCACCATTATTGAAAAGGGTTCGTCGCATCCTTCTAACTCGAAACAGGGCTCCACGTCATCATTTTCATCGTCTGGCGGTAGACCCACCCTGATTACGAACATCGGGCAGGAATCGGAGGTATAACCATAAGTCCCTATGGATGGTCTATTATAATAGATGTCTCCCGAAGTATCCCACAAAGGAACTCCGGTCTCCGGCCCCGCCCCTATCACGGGAGAACCGTCCTGCTGATTGTAGGTGAAGAACTGATTATCTATGGATCCATCGCTTGCCTTGACATGGAAGAAGAAACTCTTCTCACTGTACCATCCGGCAGTGTTATCGAAGCACCAAACCCAGAAGTAGTCCTCATTAAAGTCCAGACACATCCTGTCAATGATGTACCCGTCAAAGTCATAGTCTTGCAGAACCGATCCATCGGTATCGTATCTTCTTATGAAAGCAGAAGTTAGCCCATTAGTGCTAGTCTTGCGGTTATTGTAAGGGATGAAGACCGTTCCATCTTGCATGATAAAAGCACGATCTCCCGGAGCTGAATAGTCATTCGGACCCGACCAGCTAGACAATGCGATTTCGTTTACGAGATCATAGCGACATATAACCTCATAATTCGGACCAGCATATCCCCCCGCCAGTTGAGTGTAATAGGCAATCGTTCCCTCTGGATTGACGCAGACAGACAAGGGAAATACGCCTGTTACTGGCCTAGGCAGAACCCATGTCTTCGCTCCTATGCTCCCATCTATGTTAATTGTCTTCAATAAGTACGGTGAAGTCGTGTTGTTGGTAGTGAAATAGCTCACCCAGAAGTAATCGGAATAACCTCCATAAATCTGAAGACCCATTAGATTATAGGTAGTCAGAGGGCCAATGGTAGCAACGAGATTTATCTCTGGATCGTATAGGAGAAGATACCGCCTGTTCCCTCGATCTTCGGTAAGTTGATAACCGCTTTCTATCGTGTCCGCTCTCTCGCCAGCGGGATAGGGGTAGTACCCACGAACTAACTTAGTCACCGGATTGATTAGTGCCGCTGGATACCAGCTCGTATCGTCTGGAATCCACAGGTCTCCGATGTGCGGAACGACAGATGGCATAGAAGTGCTTAACTGGAGGATTTGAAGAATGAACTCAATCCCCGTCTGGTCGAGTTCGTAGCCGGATACGTTCATCAGGTGGATGTAGTAGGTAACTCCTGGTGATAACAGTTTCTGGAAAGAATCAAGAAAGTTACCCAAAGGCCGTCCCGTGTAAAGATAGACCTTAGTGACCCCGGAGTAGTAATACACATCAGTCGCAGGCTCGTACTGACCATAGCAAGGGCTTACCCATGGATGAATATAGTATAGATTATTTGCGGTGGGAGTAAACTTGAAATACAAATCCTGTGTCCCGTCTTCCATTGACTCCACTAGAGTATATGGAAGAGAAGGAATAACTTTGGCTGTGCCCTCAGTAGTGTTAGTACACGGGGTTGCTATCTGTTCGTTATAGGTAAGGGCTACTTCAGTTGGGTCTGGGGTGAGGGCAAAACAGATGCCCACATTCACCGCGCCCCCTGTGGGAAGGAGATAACTGGTCGCTCCAGTATCCCCGTAATCAGGCATCATCTGATAAGCAGAAGCTAAATTGCAATCGGTTCCGAAAGTTATATTGAAATAATATCCCTCATACAACATTATTGGGAGGTTGGCTATCGCCATGTAATCAGGACCGGATGGCCTTTTGTTGGCTCCAATCGCTCCGATACTGAAAATCAGCGAATTGTCAACCGTGGTGGTTACTCCAGCCGTCCCCGATGATCCGGCTGCATTTGCGCGAGCCGCAGAAGCAGCTATCGGACTTCCCGTTTTAACGCAACCTCCTAGAACAATCATGAAAGAGGCGCAGGTATCTGCCATTCCTGTTATTGCATAATTGACAACCTCTGATACTCCCGCCCTCTTCCAGTAGACTTCGCCCCTTGTAGAACCACTTATCTCCCTACATACCAGACTAAAACCGTCGGGGAAAACGGCCCAACCCGTTCCTTTATGAACTAAACCTATAATGATGATGTCGTTTTCTTCTACTGGAATTACATCTTCTGGGTCAATAGGATCAGTTAGAAGAAAGGAAGAAGGGTCTCCCTCGTAATCATAGTAGACTCCACCCCAACTCGTACATCGTGGGAAGATTCCACCCCTGGTCACTTGGGTTCCTTCTCCTTCTTTTCTTTCTCGCGCCGCTTGGCAGACGCATGCACTTCGCCTCTGAGGACTACGAATCTGTCCTGATCGTCAAAGACCACTTGCGCCCTGCGGACAAGTCTATCCTGATCCTCGTTCTTCAATTCCTTGATGAGTTCAGTCACGGTTATCATCATTGCCCCTTCACGATTTTAATATCAAAGCCTTTTCCACCCATTCTCCCCAAGGTTCATCGCAGGAAGACTGCTCAAAGCACGGTTGCCCTTCGTGATTGTTGACAGTCCCCGAGCCCCACATCGAGAAGCGGAAGACGAGAGCGGCGGCACCGTGAGTGATGTACCCACCGGTGCCGTTGATGCCGAACGTGAAGGCGATGCCGCCACTTCCGATGATCTTCTCTTTCGCCGCACCGCCAATCGAGAAGCGGAAGGGCAGATTGCCAGTGCCACCTGGAGCGGCAGAGACGAACCCTGTACCGGAAATCGACGGATGGAAGTGAAGATCGCCGGACCCCTTGAATGTCTCTTTGCCAACACCGCCGATGGACGGTCGGGCAAATGTGAGATTCCCTGTTGCCTTGAATGCTTCCTTGCCACTTCCTGAGATGGAAGGCCGAGCAAAAGACAAGCCCCCACTACCCTTGAACTTCTCCGCGCCGACACCAGAGATACCCGCCGCGTAGGACAGTCCACCGGAACCAGGGATTGTCTCCTTCCCTGATCCTACCAGCGCGGACATCGAGAATGACAGATTGCCATTCCCCGCCATCCCAGGTATGGTGATAGTGCCGGAACCGTCTATGGCGGGAGGGCCGAATCCCAAGTTTCCTGTGCCAACAAAGGTCTCCCCGCCAGTTCCAGCGATTGCCGGAGCGCCAAAGCCGAGATTGCCTGTTCCCTTGAATACTTCTTTTGCTTCTGCGGAGATGGCCGGAGCGCCAAAGGAGAGACCGCCAGTGCCGACGATCTTCTGTGCGCCTTGGCCAGCAATGCTCGACATGCCGAAGGCAAGTGCGGCAGCCGCAACGAACCTCAGAGCACCAGAGGAAGCGATGGATGGGCGAGCGAACGATAGATCACCCGTCCCGGTTATCGGCGCAGGTCCTTCGGTCTCAAAGTTCCAGAAGAGTATTCTGCTCATTGGTTAATCAACTTAAACGTGACGCCATCTGCAGGAATGCCGGTGAAGGCACCAAACGTGAGAATCTTCGATGCTCCGGTATAGGCCGTTACCTTCTTCACTTGGTATATCAGTGCCCCGCTGGTGATCAGGATCAGCATGTCCTTGTAGTAGTCATTCACCGCACTGGCGAGGGTTGTTTTGACCTGTGTAGTGCTGTTACCACCATCGGTCGCGACTGCATCGGTGACCACACCTCGTTCGATCGTCAGACCGCCAGTGAGGCCAGCTGCCACTGCGGGAAGTCCGGTGATTTCCACTTCCTGAAATACCGTGTCGCAGCCAGAACAGACAACGATCAAGTTCACCACACTCTTGACCGCATCTCCCCAGATATCTGGCCAGTCAATGCGATAGAGGCCGAGGCCGATCTCGAATCCGCTATTGTCTGCATGGGCAGAGTTCGCAGCTCCAAGGGCAGCACAATCGACCTTCGCGGAGATTGCTGCACGGTAGTTTACGGAGTAGAGGTCGATAGTGGTGACGGTGACTCCCGTTTTCGGAAGATGAGTGACTGAATCACGGAGGACGAAATATGTTGAGACATCAGCCGAATCTTTGGGTATCTTTAGCATCAGTATTTTCCTCCCGACATATCGCCAAAGTGTGGATGTCCCTCCATACCAACTGCTCCGATATCAGGATAGCCGACCATTATAGTTTGCCCTTCAAATACCCCAGGGAATCCGCCTCCACGATCCACATTATTTGTTGGAGCAAGAGTAAAGTTGTTCCCTGCCTTGGCAACAAACGGGTCCGTGTCTTCGTCAATCAGAAGATTAGCTATCCATAGTCCATCCGTTGTGACTGATAGTTCTGTCACATAAAGGACATTATTTGTGCAGCCGACGAAGTGATTGTTAAACAGAAATATATTGTGGGTGTTCGTTCCAACCGCGTTACTGATTCCTGTAACACAGTATAGAATTGAGTTCCCAATGAATACGTTTCCCGTACCGGGGAGTAAGGTAATTAGTATGGCAACTGAGCTTGCGCCGGAACTGTATATAGAGCAATGGTCAACATAACCGGTGTAGGCACCTCCATTGATCCGTATTCCATTGGTTGTGAACCCTTCCACTATACATGACAATGCAGTGATATGCCCAGTGGAGGAAGTGCATAATCCAGTGACTCCTCCTATGACATGACATCCATAGTACAACATATGTCCAGAGGAATATGAAACATAACCCGCAGTAGTCGTAGCCTTTAATCTGCATCCGACTAATATCCCAACTCCAATATCAGTATAAAATGCGTAGGAACTCGCGTTGGCAGATGTGTTTTCTATTCGGCACCGGATAAACTTGAAGTATCCTCCAGTCTGCATAGACACTGTTCCTCTAGCTGAGGCGACGTAGGCACTGGTAAAGTCGATGTTGCTGAAGGTTTGGTATGTTGCAGTGGTGTAAAATCGTCCGGTCGTCCATGTCCATAGAGGAATGTCAGTCCCTGCCGTTCGGCTGCCTCCAGCTGTATCCTTATCACCAATTGTTGTTTTGTACCCACGCCACCAGATAGGAGCCGTCGTGCTGCCGGAGTTTACTATGGTCCTGGTATTAGTGGTGTTGTCATAGCAACCACCGGACCCAGCTTTTACGTTCACACGATCTCCAGCCGCAGCGCCAGCTATAGCAGCGGCAAAGTCCCATGGGCCGGTGGCGGAGGTTACGTCGGTCTGGTTTCCAGTAAACGCTCCTCCGCCGGCAATGTAGGTTCCCAAGACAATCACATCATCACTGGTCCTGGACGCAATAAGGTAGAGGGAATTAGTCTTTCCTTCGGTGGCCGACGAGATACAAATGTAGTCTCCGCTGGCCCATGTGTAAGCAGCAAAAGCCCCGGCTTTGGTTATACTCGTACCAACATGAGTATAGGTCGCTCCAGACAAATTGAACCCAACGGTATCCTTACCGTCTTTGCTGGCCGCCGCTCCCGCAGTCATAAACCGTTCGACCCAAGCCATTTTTTACCTCGGTGAGCCGTTTACTTGAATCCCAGAAGATACCGCCGATACACTGGAACCAACCCCCGCAACTGCTGTGTCGAAGTTCGTGCGAAGCTGGTTGATGGTCGCACTCAGATTGACCAGAGTCGTTCCCGTCATCGGAGTTCGACCATCAGTTGCAGAACCGTCCACGATAGTCTCACCGATTCCAGCTGCGATGATCTTGGCTCCTAATCCAGCTGCTGTGTATTCGGCTTTGTATGCAGTCAAAGCGTAGTCGAGTCGCGTGATGAGATCGCAGATTGTCCGCGCTCTCAGGTTTGCCCATGTCACTATTTGAGGATCTGTAATTGGCATTTAAGCCTCCATCCAAAGTTGATTGAAATCGCACCGCATCGCTTGACTGATTGCTGCGGCACGCTCCCTAGTAGCTCTGATCGCCCTACCTCCGTGCATCCCGCGTTTGTAATCAATCAGGGCATAGCGGCTGATTCCGGTGAACACCGATATCGTCAGGTCCGTCCATCTATATCGACGCTTGAGCCGCTTGTAGAATTCATGGTTCAGCGAAAATAGTGGACGGTGGCGAGATGGGTACCCACTTCGATATGCACGAGTCCGTAGCATGTGACATCTCGCACATCCTCTATCCGAGCGCCTGAACTCAGGTCCGTGTCCACGCCAGCACATCAGAGAAACTCCGCCTATGCAAGAGCTTCGGTGATCGTCAGCGAAGTCACAGATACAGTCGCGTTCGCAACGATGGCCACCGTATTCAGGTTCAGGTCGGCACCACTAGTCCCGCACAACCCTTGGAACACCGCAGCGCCCCCACTGGCAAGGATACGGAAAAACGCCGCCGTTCCGGTCTTGTCGGCAGCGGCATCATCCGTAATCGTCCCGGCAGTCGCCACACCAGGCGTCACAGCCCCAGAAGCGCCAAACGCGGTCGCCGCCATAGGAAGAGTCGCCAAAAGATGGCTTGCCTCGTCAGGAATGGAGGCGGCAACATTCGCCGGTACTCCGTCCCCAACCTCGTAGATCTTGAGGCTCCCGTTGTTACACAGAGCGCACTGAGCGTCATTTGCGGCGTTTGCCGCTGCTGCACTTCTCTTCGGTGAATATGCCATCTATCCTCTCCTTTTGATTTCTACCACTCGCCTTCCATGAACCCCCGAACAAACTGCGGTTCACGGACCTGTTGATCGGCAAGACTCTCGACTACCATCTCCCGTTGCTTCTCCAGCTTATCAAGATACCCCGAGAGTTGCGGGTCGTTTGTCTCTCTCAGGCACTCGCAGACAATGAAGTTCACGATGAAGTCATGATGCTCGGGTGGAATGCCCGTGGGAGTGTCCGTGGGCAGGGCCATGTCTGGAACGGTCTGAGAGTAGTACAGTATCCCGTTAAGAACCATATCAGGACTAGGGGCCACCACAACGGACTGTCTCCCCGCGATGTCGTAATAGAAGAACCCCTCACCAGACGCGAACGATCCGCCCGTCTCGATCATCTGCTTAAATCGCGGATCCGCCATGTCGATGTGGACGAACTGAATCCACTCGTATCCCGCGTCCGTTATCTGAATGTCCTTGAGCTGAGCGAAATCTGCCGGGAGAACGAATCCGGTCGGAATCCACTGAGCCGGAGCCGGAGAAATAGAGAACGTGGAAGCGGTGGTGAAATAGTCCCGCTTGGACTGGCGAATGATCTTCACCAGTTCATTCTTCGCTTCGTTCGCGGCCAGAACCAACTCAGGGTCGCGCCACCGCTTCATCCCCTGATCTTTGAGTCTTCCCCTTGCTCCGAAGACAATCTCTCTGAGGTTCACGACTTGCCCCCTGAAGACTCCTTCTCAGTCTTCCACGGACGAGTGTATCGGTCATTCTCTGCCGCCACCCGTTCCTTGTATCGCTCCATGTAGCGCGGAGCGTCTTCGTCATTCACCTTCGCCAATGCCTGATGAGTGGCATAGTTGACGATTGGCTCCTCGTGCTCCTGCCCGAGCGGGAAGATTGAATTGCAATGAGCGATGGACGCTGGATACCCAAGATAGGTAATCGTTCCGCTCACGCAGTTCGGGCCGACGCGAATAACGTGATCGCCAATATCATCCCGATCGAACCGCGCCCATGCTCCCATGATCGCTGGCTGGTAGAGCACAAGATTCTGCTCGTCAACGTCTAAGACGTAAGCCTGTTCTGTCAGCGTGACCGTGATCGAACCCACTGTGAGTGTGTGATCGCAGACGACATGGAGTAAACGTAGGTAGTCGTCGGTGATCGACCAGTACCCACCTGTGAATGTCCGGTGGACTACCAACTCCGGCACAGCATCGGCGGGGATCTTCGCTATATAGTCAAGCAGTCCGTCTTGGAGCCACTGAGCGATTTCCAGGTCTCCGCGCAGAGGATCATTGTTGGAGGCAGGCTCATTTATATTCGACCTCACCCTTTCAACAAGCTCGGCGCTCACTGTGACGAAACTAGCCATTTAGAAACCCCGAATTGAAGACGGTCCTCCCGTCACGAATCTTGAGCCAGTTGTAGAAATCCCTGGCCTGTTCCTTGCACGTTTCGCCAAACTTCTTCATGCGATTTTCTTCCACGGAGGCATCGTACTCATCGAGGGCATCAGCGACTTTCTTCCAGCCGCCGAGCGCCCACAAGTCGTTATTTCTCAGGATTTGGAACAGGTCTCGATTGAGTCTGCTGAATGGCAGGGAACAGACAAGGATGTATCCGTCACGGGCCCGAACGTAATCGTCGTGCCAGCCGTCCGTCTTGCTTGTCCCTGGGGCGAGACTTCGCCTGACCTTCTTCTCAAGCTGCCACAGTTGCAGCCTTGGAGACCATCGAAGTCTCAGGTAGGGGTCAAATGCTGCCAGTTCCTTTAGGAACCAGTCTGGAGCTTTCGGCATCTAAGAGTTCCTTCCCGCTTTGGAGTGCGGGAGAGGGAAGTCTTAGAGCTTGATGTCCCCACGGGGAGCAGCCTTCTTCGCTCTTTCCGCTTCATGTCCCGAGATGTGATCCTGAAGCTCCTTGAGAGTCGCAAACGAAGCCGCATCGCACATCCCCATCCGAGACATCGGACAGGAATAGCGGAACGTCTTCGGATCGACTTCCGAGGCAACTTTCAGATAGAAGTCCATCTCTCCGGTATCCGAGTTGAAGAACTGAGACTTCCGAATGGCGTGTGAGGCCAACCATTCCGGCATCTCCGTTACATCCCCTGGACGGAGTTCTGGAAACATCTTCCCGTCGTACATGAACTCGAAGGGCTTCTTCCCCGTGTTGACTACTCTAACGGTCATGATAACAACTTCCCTCTCGCCGTCAGCTCCGTTTAGTAGATGTGATTGATGGTTGGAACGGCAGTTATGCCATCGAGCCGGAACCCATCGTTTGGCCGATCCGTGTGGAGTTCGTCCCACAGGCGGTAGAACCCGTCCCATACGTCGTAACCGAAGACGTTTCTGAGAACGGTCCCATCGTCATCCGCCCATTCGCCCTTGACCAGAATGTATCGAGTCAAGGAGCCCTTCAGGACGCCGAACAGCATGTTGTACGGCGCATGCTTGGCGATCCTCCAGGGGCGGTCTCCGTAGGTGATCTCTCCAGCGCGTCTGATTCCGGCGTGAGCCACGCCGCCATCCATCTTCACAGGCATCCCGCTCGTGTACTGCCGGTCAGCGGTCAGCAACGACAGGTAGGCCCTGCGGACGGAGTGGTGGCAGAAGAACACACCGTTTGCGCCGAAGTCTCCCTTGCCCAGTTCATCGACGGCATCCACGCCCTGCTGGATTTCGTCCAGTTCGAGCGTTCCGATGCTGCCAATGACAGGGCTCTTAAATATCGGATAAACGGTTCGGTTGACCCCATGGAGGGTGCCAACGTAGGTTCCGTCATCTATCAGGCCCAAAAGTCCCATGGACTCGTGGCCCAGATTGTTTGTGAGGCCCGACGCGTCCGTGGAGTTCCAGCGGACGATTCGGGCATTGTTCGAGAGCGCCCTCCCGGCTCCGATTTGCCCGACCATCGTGACAACCGTGCCGGCGGCATTGACCGAACTCACCGTGAACGTCCCCTCGACCGTTGCATCGGTCGTAGGATCCAGCACGGCGACCGTCATTCCCGGATTCAAGAATCGACATCCGTTAACGACAGCAGAAACACCATAGGGGCTGTCAACCCCGATAGTGTAGCTGGTTGTGTCGGTCACAGCCCCATTCACCAGGGCCAGAACTCCACTTCCAGAAGAGAATCGCTGCCGCTCCATGTCGTTTGCGAGGTCGCGCACAAGACCCGTCATTTCCGATTCCATTGCGCGTTCAAACGCGCCACGGTCGGTCAACGACTGCTTGATTACCTGTGCGGTGAGTCGAACCCTGCCGTAGTTGTACTTGGCGGGGATAATGACTTCCGCGTAAGACTGCTTGCCGGCCACCGGCAGGGCTTCATTCTCTGGAGCCGCGCCGACACCCTGGTTTCTGCCAACATGGATCGGATAGCGCACTTGCCGTCCGGTCCAGGTTGCCGTTTCGTTCTCTTCGACGAAGTCCGAGAAGACGTTCATGAGGCTCAACTGCTCCTGAATGGCAGGGCCGTAAACGTCTTTCAGGACTTTATCAAAAGAGCTAAGGTCCATTCCTGGCATTTGTTTTCCCTCTTCGTCAGAAGTTGCCGGCGACCTATTCTTCCGAAACGGACTTCAGATAATCCCACGCTGCTTTGTGGGTTGTTTTGGTGATGCCTTGCGGCTCACCCTTGTCCTTGGGCTTCTCCGTGATGGCAGTTCCGCCCTTTGGAAGAGTAGGCAACCGAGCTATTTGTTGTCTGGTTTGGAGGTCCTTAGCCTGACCCTTCATCGCCCCGTAAAAGTCCTTCTCCAACCTGTCCCATGCGATTCGCACGGTCGAAGTGTCGCCCTTCTGCCATTTCCGGTAGAGTTTCTCGTCCTGAGTAATCTCCACCATGATCTGGCTTCCGAGTCTGGAAAGGAAATCGTCGGTGGTCGGGAGCTTCCGTTCTTTTACGAGCTTGAGGATTTCGTCGTGGGTGTCAGTCACGAGATCCTCTTCGGATTGTTCCGACTCCTTCAACTTCTCGTCCAGCTTGCCGGATTCTGCGAGTTTGGCGAGCTTCTCGTAGTTTGGATCGGACGAACGCAGCAATTTTCGGATCGCGGCCTTCTGTTCCTCCGTTAGATCTCCGTCATCCCCATCGGAGCCTTTCTTCTGGCCCTTGTTCTTCTTCAGTTCCAGAAGGTCCATCAACTCTTTTGGAGATTCAAAGTTTTGCTGAATCCAGGTCAGAATCTCCCGACTCTGCCGAAGCTCATCGTTGACAGCCTTGAATCGGCTGAAAGGAACGTGCTGTTCCTTCGATGATTCCTTGGAATCGGAATCTTCCGTCTGGTTGTCCGGAGACGAACCCGGTTGTACGTCTGTTTCTTCAGCCATTACATCCTCTCCTGACGAGGGAGAACTACGTCGAAATGCCGAGGACGATCCGGCGTTACGTCCAAGATGTCAGGTGACGAGCCCGGAATTACGTCGAATATGATGCCGTTAAACACTAACACCCTGCCACTTCTGAGCAAAATATGCTTTGTTCTCCTTGAACATCGGATCAATCGGGCCGCCGCGAGCGAACGATAGCGACCAGTTCTTTCCCCGGTCCATCTTCTCTCCTCCGGCGCCGTGGACCACGTACCGCTCCCGAGTCAGAAGTGTTGCCCACCCCTTCGCCCGAAGTCTCATGGAGTAATCCACATCGTCCCGACCATAACCCACGAAGTTTTCATCCAACTCGCCTACGTCGTCCCAGGCGTCGCGCCGGATGTAGACGCAGATGAAGCACACGGGAATCTCGCCAGTGGTCGCTATCACATGACAGGTTCCGCCGCCCTCTTTCCGTGGCCACCTGTTCGTGGAATAGAGACTCTGGTACGGATTTCCCACCCCGCCATCCACCAGCGGAGCGACCAGGCCGATCTTGTCTTCCCGATACGCCTCCTGCCGAAGACGCAGGAAGGTCGGCATCACAAGACGCACATCGTCATTGAGAATCACGATGTCACGATCTTTGGGAAGGTTCGCAACAGCGGTGTTGACTGCTTTGGAGAAGTTCCACGGCTCAGGGACGGCTACCCAATCCCTGTTTTTTGGAGCATCGGCGCTCAAGCCGCTCCACGCGATCATCATCTCGAGGTGAGGGTCTTCGTGCTTCTCGATCGACTCGGTGCAGGGATCGAGAATATCGCGATACTTCGATGGGATTACGACCGCGAAATGCTTTCTCATTTCTTGCCGAAACTCCAGTTCTTAGTGTCCCCGGTCTTCCGTTTTCCCCTTCGCGCAGACTTCGCTCTCCGGGCAACCGTCTTGATGCTGCGTTTCAGAGTGGAACTCGCTAGGAACGCCAATTGATCCTCCCCGTTGTCTTGTACTTCTTCCCGCCGATTTCTTCGTCTTCGTCGGCATCACCCTTCCCTAACCAATCCTTCCGAAAGTCGGAGATGGGCTTCCTCGCCTTGTCTACCTTCCCCTTGATCTTCTTCGCCGCCCCCGCCACCTTTTTGATCGCCCCGAACAATGCTCCGATCATGTCACTTCCCTTTCTTCGCCTTGCGAGCCTCAGAGAAGGCAATGGCGAGTGCCTGTTTCTGATCCGTCACCTTCGGCCCCTTCTTTGACCCGGAATGCAGTCCACCCTGCCCCCACTCGTGCATTACCTTATCAAACTTCGCGCTGTTTCCAGGGCCCTTGCGCTTACGCGCCTTCGCCAGTGACCGGATATTGTCTTTCATCGAGCGCATCACATTACCCCCTCAATGGATTTTGGCATTCCCGGCTCGCCTGGAGGGCCCGGAGGGTTGCCTAGATTCGCTTTGGGTGGTCGGCCTCCATTTCCCCCAGGGGCTCCCTGTGGACCGCCGGAAGGGGGTCCAGCGGCATCCGGAGGGAGCCCCGCGCCCTGGTCTGTCGGCTGCTGTCCAGGAACACCCATTGGAGCGCCCATCATAGGCGCTGGCATCATTGCCTGAGTGTGTTCGGCAATGTGCTGGAACATCTGCATCCTCAGAGCCGGCTGGATTCTCTCAAACTCCGGCGTGACTGCCAGTTTCTTGTGAGTGAGGATATGGACATTGTGATTGTCGATCTGCGGGTTGACCGTGGGAACGAGCTGAGTGGACATAAACATCCAGTTCTCACGTTCAGACTGTTTGATGTCGCCATCTTCCGCCCCCGCCAGCTCGCTTACTCCGAACCGTTGCAGGATCTTGTATCGCGTCTCGGGATTCGTCGGATCAATCATCCCCATGTTTGCCAGGTCCTGCACGATCGCTTGGAATCCGATCGTGGTCTGCGGCATCGCACTTCCCGCTTCCACGATCACATCCAGTTCTCCGTCAACGTCAGCCTTTGAAAACTCAGCCGTCTCCCACGTTTTGCCTTCTGCCTGAATCCTTCCCTGCCTCTTGTCAACCCCGAATTGCTGGAAGATAACCAGTCCGTTCTTGATAACTCTAGCGGACTCGTCCTCCATGTCCTTAATTACCGGAGTGAAACGAGTTACCGCCCTGTCAAGAAGCAGTCTCAAAGCCGTTCCAGCCGTAACTCCTGGAGGGGCATTTCCTTTCAGGACATCGAAGGTTCCGGCCAACTGCTCCATGTCGCTGTCATTCTTTTCCAGCCAAGCAATTACCGATGTCGGGACGCCGGCTCCCGGAATCATGTCGGGCTTTACCGCCCCGCCGGGGCCTATGGGAAGTGGGTTGTACTCAATGAGTTGCCCAGGCTCTCCGGTGATTACGGTAATCCCGCTATTCTTTGGCAAGAGCCAGTGAGGGGAGGCTGTTCTGGCGATTGTTAGCTGGATCAGGGCTTCGAGGCGGTTTCGCTGCTCTTGCTTTGGGGCAACATCGTCCAGTGGGGTGCGACCGTAAATACGCCCCGGCACACGATCGAAGCGGAATAAATGCCAGGGCCATATTGGGGAACCGGACCGATCGACATAGGGAATCCCCCGGTCGAGTTCGGCAGCATTTCTCAGTTCACCGTGGGTAAATAGGGCAACAACGCCTTTGGGATATTCCGGTGAGGGGCGTTTCCAGAGTTGATCCACCAGAACGGTTTTATTCGACGCTTGGCCGGATCCTGCGTAGGGCAGAGGGCCGGAAGTGGCGTGAGCGATTGCGCGAAGAAGACTGATACCGGTTGTGTCAGACTGCCCCTGAGCGTCGGGCTCAGTGTAGAATCCCCATCTCCTCCGAACGAGGTCCACTGGATACCGTCGCCGTATCAGCACCTCCTGGCACTCGTCCATCGAGCGCAGTTCAGGGTCGATGTAAATCTCGAACGGAGAGAAGACCTCGAAATTCAGTTTGCCCCGAGCATACGATTCCAGCGCATCCAGATCGTCAGACCAATTCAGGGATCCGCATTTCGGACATTTTGCGTCCTCGTCCGAGTTCTTTCCTGAGAACGTTTTCGCGCAGTCATCGCACTTCCGGGCCGGCTGCATGGTTGTTCCGTAAGACGGATCGTTGTCATAGCAAGCGTGTACGAACGCATTTCCCGTCAGAACCATCCACGGAATCATGTCGCCGCGAGCGAGATCCCACCCACCTTCGTCCAGAATCGCCGGAAGAAACTTGTTGGCCCTCTCTGCTGCCGCACGGTTGGGCTCCGTGTCGATCGCTGGAGCCGCGAAGACGCTCGGAGCCTTCTGGATGAGCGTCTGCATCATCGTCGCGGCATGGCTGGCGAATTTGTTCGTTACCGGAGTTGGGACTCCCGGCTTGATGTCGCGCTTCTGCCAGCGCCGGCCCGATGGATTGTACTTGATCCACTGGACTCCAGCGTAGAACAGGACGTTGCGATACCAGTTTTTTTCGTAAATGTAACGCGAGGACGATGACTTCTGCTGCGATTCTTCGTAGAGTTCTCTAACCCGTGCCTCAAGGCTGGACTTGTCCACGGGATAAGTGTTACCCCTAAGACCGAACCCCTGTCAAGCTAATTCTTTCACCTAACCCCAACGATGCCGTGAGGAACGACGATGCCCGATTGCTGAACAGACGCCTTCCCTTCTTCGTAGCCCTTGATATA
>Ga0315295_10000787_pt1 | contig 27003 bp, 21 predicted proteins | sample YL17G14_0_MG_FD_204453 | JGI IMG/M metagenome (GOLD analysis project Ga0315295, IMG submission 204453) | Sediment microbial communities from Yellowstone Lake, YNP, Wyoming, USA - YL17G14_0 | ecosystem: Environmental > Aquatic > Freshwater > Lake > Sediment | place: USA: Wyoming | collected... | reverse complement strand
AGAATTGATACTTCAGACCCATGCTCACCCATGTTTCGTCTTTATCGTCGTTCACCGACGTGTCCATTGTGACCTGATGATAGATTCCGGGGGTCAGGATGACGTTCTGAGCCAGGTCAATATTCGTGGATATGCCGAACACGGCGTTGGACCAGTCCTGGTCCACGTTCTGCCCGCCCGGGCCGACGCCGTCGTTATAAACCGCCTCGGCATGGAGGTTCAGGACCTGCTCCGGCGTGTTGGGTAAGATGCCCCCGACGGTCCACGCATAGTCCAGCATGAAGATGTGGGCAAAGCCCGAGGCCGTGCCGCCTGAGGGGGACCGGGCTCCGACCATGGACTTACTACTGGATGGCCACAACTTCACGAGCACGTAGCTAGGAACAATCCCTACCGGGCATACTTTCGGCAGGGAGAGAATCGCGTGTATCTCCTGCAGATCGGCGTCGCTGGAGCTCATGTCCGGGTAGTTGTAATAGACATATCCCAGCCTGTACTGGACGTTGCCGTCAAGCAGATTGTTCATGTAGTACAGGTTGTAATCCCAGCGTTCGCCGGATTCTTCGTATCCGCTCGAGTTGGCCCGGTGCCCGGTGACATTGATTCCGAGGCCGGTGCCGAACAGGTTCAGGTCAACACTGGGATGAATGGCGCTCTTATCGTTGTAAATGTCAAAACCTCGCCAGACGTATTTGCCCGACCAGGTCAGGTCCGCGTATCCGTGCAGGGCTGTATCCTGCGCCTGGGCCAGGCTTCCTGTGGCCAACAAAACTACAGCGATCCCCAAAATTCTCTTTTTCATAATCATCTCCTTAAAAACCTTACTTTGTTCCAGCAATACTCAATCCAAAATATATTGCCTCAAACGAAATCATGTGTCAATACGAAAACAGCCAATCTTACCACTTCCCGCTCTTCCTCATTTCGGCTTTTGGGAATTTCTTGAGCTCTGCCGTGTACTTCTTAAGGTCTTCATCCGGCAGCTCATAATCAGAAAGCTTTCCGGCCAGATACGCATCGTAGCCGACCAGGTCCATCAGGCCGTGTCCGCTGTAATTGAACAATATCACCTTCTCTTTGCCTTCCTCCTTTGCTTTATTGGCTTCGTCGATGACCGCTGCAAGAGCCTGACTGGTTTCAGGAGCGGGGATGAATCCCTCCGTTCCGGCCCATGTCACGGCCGCCTCGTATGACTTCAACTGATGGTACGCTCGGGGCTCCAGCAGACCTTCCACGATGGCCTGGCAAACCAGCGGGGCCATGCCGTGGTAACGCAATCCGCCGGCGTGAATCGGAGGCGGTACGAAGGCGTGTCCGAGCGTGTGCATTGCCAAAAGCGGCGTTGTGCAGGCGGTGTCGCCGAAGTCATAAGCGAAAGGCCCGCGGGTCATCGTCGGACATGCGGTCGGCTCGACCGGAATGATCTTGATATCCGCGCCGTTGATCTTGTCGGCCACGAACGGGAACGACAGCCCTGCGAAGTTGCTGCCGCCTCCGGCGCACGCGATGACCACATTCGGCAGCTTTTCGCCGGCCTTCTCGAGCTGCTTCTTTGCCTCGAGACCTATTATCGTCTGGTGGAGCAGCACGTGATTCAGCACGCTGCCCAGAGAGTAACGTGTCTTACCGGACGGATCGGTTACCGCCGCTTCGATGGCTTCGCTGATGGCAATTCCCAGGCTGCCCGGCGTATCGGGCATTTCTTTGAGTATCTTTCTTCCGGCGTTTGTTTCCGAGCTCGGGCTGGCAACGCAGTTGGCTCCCCAAACCGCCATCATCATTTTTCTGAACGGTTTCTGGTCGAAGCTTATTCTGACCATGTACACTTTGCATTCAAGTCCCAGTAGTTTGCAGGCGAAGGCCAGAGCGCTGCCCCATTGACCCGCTCCGGTTTCCGTCGTGAGCCTCTTAATGCCGAACTGCTTGTTGTACCAGGCCTGGGCCACGGCCGTATTGGGCTTGTGACTTCCCGGCGGGCTGACGCTTTCATCCTTGTAGTAGATTCGCGCCGGCGTACCGAGATGCTTTTCCAGATACACGGCGCGGCGCAGAGGACTGGGCCGCCAGCGATAAAGGATGTCAAGAATCTCTTCCGGGATATCGATCCATCGCTTCGTGCTGACTTCCTGCTCGATCAGATTCATTGGAAAGACCGGTGCGAGCATGTCGGGCGTGACCGGCTTGCCATCCGGGCCGAGGGGTGGAAGCAGCGGCGTCGGCAGGTCGGCCGCTAAGTTGTACCATTGTCGCGGAATGTCACTTTCGTCTAACAATATCTTTACTGGCTTCGTTTTTCCGGGTTTCATTGCTGTGCTCCTAATAAAAGCCGATTTATTGTTTTTGCGCCGTTGACAATTCTTTTCGATGGTCCGTGTCCGACGAAAACGCCGAACTGTGATACTAATCCCTATTGGCGGAAAGGTCAAGCATAATTGCTCGATCCGGATGTTGTTTTTAGAGGCTCATGACCATCGAGCATTTTGAATTCAAGCATAACTTACGCGGACGATAGAACTTACAGAAACGAGTCTTCCTCCGGCCGGGCACGTAACCGTCGCTGGCGGCCAAGCGGCTGGAGGGTCCGAAAACCTCTTGTCACTTGCATTCATAAAGCTTTTGAATCTACGGAAAGGCTGATTTTTTTTGCTTTCTGGACGAAATAATGTTTGATTATGCCGAGGTCACGCACTAAGATAGTGCAAATGTCCCGCAAACCATAAGTTCAGTTAGTTACGAAAGGGGGCACGCCATGGCGAAAAAAAGAGCCGTCAAGGGGGTATGGACAAAGAGTGACTTGAATCTGCTTAAGAAACTCTTTCCCAACAATCCCACCGCCAAGATTGCCGCGAAACTTGGCAGGGCAACCGATGCGGTCAAGAAGAAAGCTTCCAGAATGGGACTTCGCAAGTCGAAGAGATACATGAAGTCTCTCGGCAGGGCGTAGGCTATTTGGCTGGTTCTGCAGCAGCGTGACAGGGAATCCCATCTTTGTGGTGACTGCAGCGCCTCATTCACGGGCGGACCTGGTGTCTTTGGGCCGGGTGCCCACAAACCTCAAGGGTTTTGGTGCGCTTCCAAAGTCTGTCTATTGTGCTGAGCCGTGCATTCTTATCGAAATTCTTGACAGTCGTGTCCGCGGGCGTTATTCTTGGGGGTGTTACGCGCGTTTTGGAGACTTACGGTTTTCCGTCGTGAGTTTCAGGAGGTTAATTTGAGAGTACTTTCGGGCATACAGCCGTCCGGTAAGCTTCATATAGGCAACTATTTCGGCGCCATGCGTCAGCATCTTGCCCTCCAAGCGGAGCACGAGTGCTACTATTTTATCGCGGATTACCATGCCCTGACCAGCAATCCGTCGCCCGATGACGTTGCCGCCCACACGCTCGACGTCGTAATGGATTATGTCGCCCTGGGCCTCGATACTTCAAAAACTGTTTTTTGGCGCCAATCGGATGTCCCGGAGGTTACGGAGCTGACCTGGCTGCTTTCGTGTGTGACCCCGCTGGGGCTGTTGCAGCGATGTACCAGTTATAAGGACAAAGTCGCTCAGGGTTTGAGTCCCAATCACGGGCTGTTTGCGTACCCGGTTTTGCAGGCCGCGGACATCCTGATTTATAACAGCGACCTGGTCCCTGTCGGCGCCGACCAGAAACAGCACATCGAAGTCACTCGCGACATTGCCATCCGGTTTAATAACACGTACGGCGAAATTTTCACGCTGCCTAAAGAGCACATTGTCGAATCGGTTGCCGTAGTCCCGGGCGTTGACGGCCGGAAAATGAGCAAGAGCTACGGCAATACCATCGAGATATTCGAGCCGGAAGCCAGCGTCAAAAAGAAGATCATGAAAATCGTGACCGATTCGACGCCGGTCGAAGAGCCGAAGGATCCGGACAAATGCAACGTGTTTGCCCTGTTGAAACTGGTGGCCTCCGCCGATGAGTTACAAGAGTGGGAAAGCAGGTACCGCGCCGGCGGCCTGGGTTACGGCCAGGTAAAGAAACGACTCGCTGAGCTGGTGATCGACTACTTCAAGCCGTTTCGACAGAAAAGAGCCGAGCTTGAAGACAATATTGATTATGTGAAAAAAGTCCTTGCCGACGGGGCCGGACGTGCGCGAGCCGTTGCTGCCGGAACGCTGGAAAAAGCCCGCCGGGCCGTTGGATTGCGGAGATGACCGTACGGGAGCAATAAGTGGCTGATTATCGCGTCAATCTCGACATATTTGCAGGGCCTCTGGATCTGCTTCTGTATCTTGTCCGCAAGGAAGAGGTGGACATTTACGATATTCCCATTGCCAAGATCACCGACCAGTACATCCGTTACATCGAGCTGCTCAAGAGTCTTGATATCGATTTGGCGGGTGACTTTCTGGTTATGGCCGCGACGCTCATGCATGTCAAATCGGCCATGCTCCTGCCGAGGGCCGAGCCGGACCAGATTCAAGACGATGATTTGGTCGATCCCCGGATGGAGCTTGTCCGCCAGCTCCTGGAATACAAGAGGTTCAAGGATGCGGCGAATCTGCTGAATGCCGCGGCCGATGATCAGCAGGAACGATACCCGCGGCCCGGCACGCTTGTCGAGAGGCTCAAGCCCACTGCTGAGCCGGAGTTTGACATCGAGCAGGTGAGCATTTGGGACCTGCTTGAAGCGTTTGACCTGGTCTGTAAGGCGATCGGCACAGTCGGTGACATAAGCCACATTCAGGACGATACACCCATCGATTTATATCAAATCGAGATTTTGCACCGTTTGCAGACGGAAGGCCCGATGACGTTCGAGCGCATCTTCGAGTCCAAAACGGGCCGGGTTGTGATGATTGGCCTGTTCCTGGCTCTTCTGGAATTGATTCGGGAGAAGCTGATTTGGGCCGAACAGCCGGTTCATTCGGCCATCTATCTGCGCTGCCTGACGGAGGAGCCCGCCGAGCAGGCGGTGCAAAAGGCGATTCTTCTGGCGGAGGCTGGCGATGAGGAGCCGGCTCAGGCCCAGCGCGAAGAAACACTGCCGATACCGATTTCCGAATTGCCTGCGAAACACAAGACGCCGGTTGCATCTGAGCCTCAACAGCCTCATGAAACGGCCATACCCATTGTCGAGCTGCCGGCGAAGAGCGAGCCTGCTGTTGTTTCCCATGAGCAGGAAAGCCCGGAATCGGCGCCCTTCGAAGACCACAATCACCAGACGGCGGGTTAGCAGGCGTATCGCAAATCAGTCCATGAAATTTGCTTTTGATGCGTCCTGTGTTATACTTTAAATGGTGGAGAATAACCGCGGTTCCCAAGCGGCGACGACATGAGCTTTTTGGGGACTGCGGTGAGCGGGCGGAGGGTTGGATGGGATGGTTTTTCACATAAACTTCCTTCTTGTTTACGTCGATTAAATCAGTTGTTGCAGCAGCGTGACTGCGCGCGGGCTCTGTAACGAGCTCGGCCGGCGGCGGCGTGCGGCCCGACGCGAGAACATCTCGTCTGATAATAGCCGGGTACACGGGTCTGTTGGATTTAATTGCGGCTAAACAGGTGAGTTGATTTTTGTATTTAGGCTGTTATCTTCAGCCAGTGAGGACAAAAATGGATTCGACGGTAAGCAAAATTCGGTGTCGCCGGGGAATGACTCTGGTGGGCACAATGGTCGCCGTTGTTATTCTTTTGATAGCGGTTATCGGAACCTCCAGCTTCAGATATTATTCGGCTATGGATACGCGAAGGGCAGATGCGCAAACGGCGGCCTCCCGAATCGCTCTGACGCTTTGCGAAAGTTGGCGCGGCATCAACGGCGATGTGACTTACAATCCGATAACCAATTTGGGTACGAACCTGGCTATCACACAGAGCACTACGGGTCCCGCCAAGCCATCGGATTTTACCCTCCTGGGAAGCTACGCAATTGAGTTGGACGAAATCCACGGCGTGATCCACTATGCGACGCTGTCGTGGAAAGATGTTCAACCCGGACTGAGGGCTTTGAACGTTGTTGTGGCGTGGGCCCAGCGGGGTCCGGGGGCGGACGGTACCGAGAATGTCGATAAATCGTTCAGGCTTACAATCTACACCTCTACAATATAAGAATGGGTGGTGCAATGAATAGAAGAAAACCAAAAGCCGCCGGGGGTTTTACGCTTGTGGAGCTGGTTATCACTGCGGCGATCACGAGCATTGTCGCGCTGGCCATCGGCGTGGTCATCGTGGACGGCCAGTCAAGCTGGAACGTCATGTATGATCGTGTCAACAGCGACGTGATCACCGATGGCTACGTCGCGCGGACGAAGTTTGACGCCGTGATGCGCAAGGCCAGCAGGGAAAAATTCTTGTTGGGCAGCTCCGGCGGTTCCGTCGAGGTCTATTATTACGCGGATGACTCTTCGACTGTCCCGGACCGTTATGCGCGTTTCTATACGACCGACGGTGATCTGAATCTCGACTGCGGCCAACTGAACCCAAGGACGACGCTGAGCGTGGACACCATCTGCGGAAACGTCTCTGCTTGCACGTTCAAGCAGGTCGGCCGCTCCGTTCAAATGATACTGACGCTCGATAACGGAACGCAGACGAATATGGTTGTCTCGTCTGCGGTGACGCAAAATCAATAGGACCATGGTCCTGCAGAAAGTGAGGGTGAGGTGAATATGAAAAAGCTCCTGCAATCAAAGAGGCGAGGTGCCGCGCTGGCGCTGGCGGTCGTTGCGATCCTGATATTGCTTGCCGTGGGTGTGGGTTTGCTGGGCCTTGGATTTCAGGGACGCGTCTATTCTTTCCGGACGGCATCGGATATTGCCGCACGATGCGCCGCTGATGCAGGTCTGGCGAAGGCTCTGTTTGAAATGAACCAGAAGCTGCAGGTCAAGCCCTTCAGCGAAGGTACGCTGCCCCAGGCCATAGACGTGGCACTGCCCTATTCTGACGAGGTCTGTAGCTACAAAGTCACGGGTAATCTCGGCTCCGGCTATACCATCGAGGCTACGGGCGTATCCGGCTCGGCCAGCAGAACGGTTCGAGGAGTCATAGGACTGCAGAGCGCATTTAGCCACGCCATTTTGACGAAACAGAATCTGACATTGAAATTCGGCACGACCGTCGATGGATACAACTCCCTGGACCCGTTCGATAAGGATATCAAGGTCGATATCGGCAGCCAGAGTGCGTCAAATGCGAGCATAATCTTGAATATGGGCACCACGGTGAAGGGGGACGTTTTCGTGGCCGGCAATCTGAGCTCAGCCATAAAGGACCTGGGCGCAACGGTAAACGGGGATAAGTATGTTTCTGCACCGCAGCCCTTACCCGGCGTGACCGCGCCGGCCCTGCCCAGCAAGGGAGCTCTTAGCGCCAAGGGCGCTACCGTAACAATCACCCCGGCAGACAGCGGCACATACAAGTCGATTGATTTGGCTGGGGGCGTTGTGAAAGTAGCAGGAGTACCAAAAAGCGTTCCAGGGGTATTGGAAGTCAGCGGGGGAGATGTTGTGCTGCACCTGACAGGCGATATCCAGCTTGGCAACTCATGTGAGATTGTTATACAAGAGGGATCGTCTTTAACCATTTACACGGATGCGAATATTCACTTCCGCGAAGGCAGCGGAGTCAATACGAAGAACCCTCCTGAAAAGGCTGAAACACTGCAAATATATGCTACGGGTACGGGTGCTCAGTATTTCGACGTCAAGGCCAAGAACCAGTTCACGGGAATAATCTATGCCCCCAATGCCACAGTTGATCTTTTTGCCAAGGGAAACGCCTACGGCTCCGTTGTGGCACGGGATTTTGCATTTAAGGCCGGCGGCAATTTCTACTACGACGAAGCGCTGCAACAAAAGAACACCGTGAACGACGAGGCCGTTCAGTTCGTCGTGACGCGCTGGTCTGAGAGCCCGCCCAGTTTCTCAACGTCGCCTTCGAAGACCGTTTCTGCAGAGCCTGTGCCGATGCCGGTAAAGTAGAGCAAGCTGGGCGGCATTTCCTGCTCTGCGAAGCAGCGCTTCCACCCTCCGCGGTGCCACGGAGGACGGGCCCGGCTTTCGCAGCCGAAGCCGCTTCGGCGGAGTTGGCTTGCTGTGCAGCACGAGCGGTGTTTCGTGTTCCCTGTTGGGCATGGGGGCCTTATCGGCGGTTGTCGAGCGATCTTTCGTCAAGGTGGGAATACAACAAGAGACTATACTTCAACCAGCCGGAGGCCACACAAGGTGTCCTACAATGACACTTCCGAATAAGAAACCGGGTCGTACTTCAACACGATTTCGGGCACAAATCCCGCCGGGACCTTCGTTAAGCCGGAGCGATTGAAATAGAGGTCGCTGTTGCCCCAGACCATCATGATCTTGTCCGCATAGTTGATGACAGAACCTTGTATCTTCCCGCCGGCGTTGCCGAAGAATTCGACGCCGTTAGCGGCGATGGCGCCGCCGAGCGTGTCCATCGTACCTCCAAACGACACGGAGAAGCCCGGCGCGATAATGAAAGTTCCCGTCTGACTTTGTAGTCCGGCAAACTGGGGTTCCTCCGGCAACAGGGCAACCGAACGGTTTGCCACATGGCCTCTGAATATGAGCTGATTGGTTCCGGAGTCGTCGGTCGGACTGCCGTTGGTCACTATGACACCCGTGATGCTCACCCCGCCCGTGAACTCCACGACGTTCGGCGATTCGATGAGAACGACCCCGTTGAGGGTGGCTTGGCCTGAAAACTTCGGATTCATGCCGGCCGGGATCCGGATATTTGTGAGCGTCACATCCTTCTTCAGGTTTACCGAGCTGGTGAGCACGTTCGTCGCATAACTGTAAAACACGGCCGGCACCATCTCGGGAAACTCGACCGCGGGGACGCCGATTTTAATGTGTTTCATGGCGTCTGTGCCTGTCGCGCCTCCCACGCCGGCGTTGGCCCCGATGTCGGTCGCGGCCAGGGGATTGACGATCTTGACCGTGCCGGCGATGTGCGAATTGCCGATCATGGTCAGCGCCAAGAAGCTGCTGAGGCTCTCGATATAAGCATTGGACTCCACGGCAACGTTGACGCCGGCGATAGTGATGTTGCCCTTAGTCGTCAAGGGGCCCCTCGTGGCCACCCCAAAGTCAAAGACATTGTTTGCTCTTTCACTGAGTTTGTACTTGGCCCTGATGGTCTTCGTTGTCGAGCCATAGACACCTGTAACGTCTATCTGGAGTGCTTCTGTACCCAGGGGTGTTATTGCGGCAGAGAAGCTGGTTGCGTCGGCTGAATTCAGCGTGACGCTTGGGATGCTTATAGCGGAGCTGCTGTGCGAAGCGGTGATATTTGTAATGCTGTTGGCTGTCAGCTCGCCTTGAAGCGCGTTCGCGATTTCATGGAATCTCTCGCTTGGCGAGGTGGTCCCGGATATCGCAACCTGGCTCAACCAGAAGCGAATCGTCTCGAATCCCGATTCGGCACAGGCCCGTGCCTGATTGGCTCTGTGGTGATTCTCGGCCAGTTGAACGTTCGTGCCGGACAGCGTCGCCATCGAGACGGCCAGCGCCGAGAACACAACTGTGAAGATCATGGCCAGGATAAGAGCAAAGGCTCTGCGCCGACGATGACTGGATTTTTTTGCGTGTGTCATTTTCTCTCCCCCACTGGACAGGTCCCATATTGAGGGGTCTCCAAAACCCTCTCTGTCCTGAATAAAGTATAGAAAATGTTGTATGGAAAGCCAAGCGGTCTGTGGCTATGGGCAGCCACTCAAGGGACGGTCCATCACAATGAGGGTCGCCCGTTGCTGGATGGAAGAGAAAAGCCCAGGTGAACATCGGCTTCTTCCTTGACTCTTCCCCTCTCGGCTTGTCGCACGGGATTTGCGGTCCGTAAGACCGATAAGGTGAAGTCCGAATGGACAATTTCGCCGATTTTCACCACTACCTTCACGTATTGCTGCAATCCACAATAGCACTTGACGCGAAGTGCGCCATGTGCAATAATCCCGGCTCTTTGGAGATTTAGGGCAAGTCCGACAGGTCGGACTTGTCGGACAGGTCGGACATTGTAGAAGATGGCCAGATCGGGGAAAAAGGGTTTGCCTGAAATTGCAGATATTTTAGCGAAACACCCCGCGAACCGCGGAAGCCTGATCCCCGTCCTGCAGGACATACAGGAAAGAATCGGCTACTTGTCGCAAGAGGCGGTAACTGAGCTGGAACAGCGACTGGGGATATCGGCCAACGAAATATTTGGGGTAGCCACGTTTTATACGCAGTTTCGCTTCACGCCCCCGGGCCGGCATACCATTTTGAGCTGCCAGGGAACCGCCTGCCACGTTCGCGGCGGACGCCAGATTCTTAAAGAGCTGGAGCAGCGTCTGGGAGTCGCCGCCGGCCAGACCACGGCCGATGGTCAGTTTGATCTCGAACGGGTCGCTTGCCTGGGCTGCTGTGCGCTGGCGCCGGTTGTCGCAGTGGACGGCAAAGTGCATGCGCAGATGACCGCCAAGAAAGTCCCGTCCTTACTTGATTTATGATTTATGAATTACGATTTTCGATTGCCAAGCGACTCATAAACCGTGGCTTTGCCATGTGGCCTCGCCGTGCCAAGAGCACCGAGGGCATAAATCGAAAATCCTTGGGGTGTTGATGCCTTCGCGGTAAGAACTCAAAATGGCAAATGGCAAATGGCAAATCGCAAATCGAAATATGACCTCATTGCAGCAAGTTTGTACCAAAGCCAAAGCCCAGTGGGACAAGCTCCAAGACAGCGAGATCCCCGTTTTCTTCGTGGGGGCGGCGACGTGCGGCCGTGCGGCCGGAGCGACCGACGTCCTGGCGGCCCTCCGCGGGCATATCAAGCAGAACAAGCTGGACGTCTTGGTTGTTGAGGTGGGCTGCCTCGGACCGTGCTCTTTTGAGCCGTTAGTGATCGTGCATAAGAGCGGCTCGCCGCGCGTCTGCTACGCAAACGTCGGGCCTGACCAGATCATCCGCATACTCGAAAATCACGTCCTCGGTGACGATCCCTGTACTCAATGGGCTTTGGGGAAAATGACGCCGGGACAACTGGACGGCATCGATGATTTCGCTGCGCATCCGATGATGCGCCGGCAGGTGCGTAACATTCTGCGTAACTGCGGATTGATAGACCCCGAGAACGTGCATCATTACCTGGCCCGCGACGGCTATCTCGGATTTCTCAAGGCCCTGGAACTTGGGCCCGACGGGGTCCTTAAAGAGGTCAAAGCGGCGGGGCTGCGGGGCCGCGGGGGCGCCGGGTTTCCGACGTGGCGCAAGTGGCAGTTCTGCCGCGATGCGCCCGGCCAGACAAAATACCTGATATGCAACGCCGACGAGGGCGACCCCGGCGCGTTTATGAACCGCTCGCTGATCGAGGGCGATCCGCACGCCGTGCTGGAAGGCATGCTCATAGCGGCTTTTACCTTAGGGGCTTCACAAGGCTACATCTACTGCCGGGCCGAATATCCGCTTGCCTTGCAGCGATTGGAGGTCGCTATCGGTCAGATGCGCGAGCTGGGACTGTTAGGCGAGAATATCCAGGGCTCCGGTTTCTCGTTCGATCTGGCCGTAAAGAAAGGGGCGGGAGCGTTCGTCTGCGGCGAGGAGACGGCACTGATCGCGTCCATCGAGGGCCGGCGCGGAATGCCGCAACCGCGGCCGCCGTTCCCGGCGGTCAGCGGTCTGTTGGGTAAGCCCACCGTCATTCAAAACGTCGAGACGCTCGGCAACCTGCCGCTGATCCTTCGCAACGGCGCCAAATGGTACACCCAGTACGGCAGCGAGTCCAGCAAGGGAACCAAGACGTTCGCCTTAGCCGGCAAAATCGAGCAGACCGGGCTGGTCGAGGTCCCGCTGGGTATCAAACTCAAAGACATCATCTATGAAATCGGGGGCGGTGTCCCCGGCGGCAAGGCGCTGAAGGCCGTCCAGACGGGCGGGCCTTCGGGCGGCTGCATCCCGGCCGAAAAAATGGACCTGCCCGTTGACTACGAGACGCTGACACAGGCCGGTAGCATCATGGGCTCCGGCGGCATGATCGTGCTCGACGAAGATTCGTGCATGGTTGATATTGCACGATATTTCCTGTCCTTTACTCAGGCCGAATCCTGCGGCAAGTGCGCGCCGTGCCGGGTGGGGACACGAGCGATGCTGAGCATCCTGGAGCGCATCGCCGCCGGCGAAGGTCAAATGGCCGACCTGGAAAAACTCGAGCGCATCGCCCGGACGGTCAAGGACGGCTCGCTGTGCGGGCTGGGCCAAACGGCCTCGAATCCCGTTTTGACGACGTTGCGTTATTTCCGCAATGAGTACGAAGATCACATCCAAAAGCGACGGTGCCCCGCCTTTGTCTGCAGCGCGATGGTCAGCTATCACATTGATTGTGACCGATGCAGCGGCTGCGGCGCCTGCGCCCGTGTATGCCCCGTCACGGCCATCAGCGGCCAGAAGAAAAAACCGCACGTTATCGACCAGGCAACCTGCATCCGGTGCGGGATGTGCCTGAGCACCTGCCCGCCGCGTTACGCGGCGGTTTACCGCCGCAGCGGCGAACTTGCCCGGTACGAGCAGCGTAAGGAAGAGAAGAGAAAGACAACATGAGTAAAGGAACGCGCTGACGTGAAACTGACCATTGACGGAAAATCCGTAATTGCCGAAAAAGGCCAGACGGTTCTCGATTGTGCGCTGAAAAATGATATTGAGATCCCGCATCTTTGCACGCACGCGCATTTGTCGCCGTTCGGCGCGTGCCGTCTGTGCGTGGTCGAGATCGACGGGGTCCGTGGGTATCCTACCTCGTGCACGACGCCGGCGGCCGAGTCGATGGTCGTGCGCACGGATACCGAGGCGCTGCGGGATTTGCGGCGGAATATTCTGGCGCTGATGATGCTCGAACATCCCAGCGCGTGCCTAGTGTGCGGCCGGCGGGAGCTTTGCGAACAATATCGGCCCGAAGCGGAAAAAACGGGCCGCACCACCGGCTGTCACACCTGCAACAACAAGGACGTCTGTGAGGTGCGTGCGCTGTCGCAGGAGCTTGGATTTGTGGAGCTGCCGGTCGCGCCGATGTACCACGAGCGGCCGGTCGAGCGATCCGAACCTTTCATGGACCGCGACCTCAATCTGTGCATTCTCTGCGGCCGCTGCGTGCGAATATGTAAGCATCACCAGGGCAAGGCGGTGATCGATTTTGTCGGCCGCGGCAGCCAGACGCGCATCGGCCAGGCCTTCGGTCGCTCGCTGCTCGAAGCCGGCTGCCAGTTCTGTGGGGCGTGTGTTGACGTCTGTCCGACGGGCAGTCTGGCCGACCGGTACGCGAAATGGTACGGCCGGCCCGGCGCCATCACGCAGACCACGTGTATCTTCTGCGAACAGGCGTGCGCTCTGGCGTTTGGGGCTAAGAACGGCAAGCTGATCGCGGCGCAGGCGGCCAATGAGAATATTCCCGTCTGCGTGCTGGGCAGGTTCGCCGTTCCCGAATTTTTGAATGCGGCTGACCGTCTGGCGGCGCCGTATGTGCGCGTGGGTGAGGTTTTGCGCCAGACCGAATGGGACGAGACGATTGAAGCCGCCGCCGCGAAGCTCAGGGAATTTGTCGGCGATGGCTTCGCGTTGGTTTGCGATACGACAAGTACGCTCGAGGACCGTCACGTTTTCAGGAAGTTCACCACCGAGGTGATGAAATCGACAAACTACATTGAGATCGAACCGGACGCACGCGGCGTTTCGCGCGGCTCGTTACCGAAGGGCGCCAAAGCGGCGCTGCTGATGGGCGATTTTGTCGATTCAGCGGCTCTGGAGAGACTTGAGTTATTGATTGTTCAGGACTGTTTCCCGACGCCAGCCAGCGAGCGTGCCGACGTTGTGCTGCCGGCGGCGGTATTCGCCGAGGTTGACGGCACAATCCTTGACCGCTCCGGGCGCAAGCGGCCTCTGCATAAAGCGTGCGAGCCGCCCGGCCGGGCAAAGCCGGAATGGTGGATTATCTGCCGGCTGGCGAAGGCGATGGGAGCTGAAGGTTTTGAATATGACTCAGCCGGTGCAATCGCGCGAGAATTGGGTATCTCAGACGCCGAGCTGTGGGTTGATCGCCAGGAGGCTCCCCCTGCGGCGACGAATTTCAAGCTGCGGCGAACGTACTTCCGGGGGCATCGCATCGACGAGAAGGTGCACGGGCTGAAAGAATTGCCCATGGATGAGCCTTGTGCTCTTGATGTGACGGAGCCGCAGCGCAAAGGGGTATTTGAAATCGTCGAGAAAACCGAGATCGCGCCAAACGTTCACGAAATCATCATCAAAGCCCCCGAGGTCGCCAAAAAAGCCCTGGCCGGACAATTCGTTATTGTGATGGTCGATGAAAAATCCGAGCGTGTTCCTTATACGTTGTGCGGCTGGAACGCTCAGGAGGGCACAATTACTCTGATCGTGCTGGAAAAAGGTCAATCCAGCCGCAAGCTCGTTCTGCTGAACACCGGCGACAAGCTGGCTCACGTGGCCGGGCCGCTCGGAGTTCCGTTGGAAATCAAACGGTATGGCACAATTGTTCTGGCCGCGGGATGCTACGGAATCGGCGGGATTGTGCCCATTGCCGAAGCGATGAAGGACGCCGGCAACCGTGTAGTCGTGGTCACTGAGGCCCGCAGCCATTATCTGCATTATTACAAGAAGAAGCTCCAGAGTGTTTGCGATGAGTTTGTCGAGACGACGATTGACGGCTCTATGGGAATCAAGGGACACGCGATCGACGCCCTCGTGCAAAAACTCAAAGCCGGCGAAAAAGTGGATTGCGTCATCGCTATCGGATGTCCCTTTATGATGATGGTGACGGCACAGGAAACAAAATCCTTCGGCGTAAAGACACTGGCGGCACTGAATCCGATTATGCTGGACGGGACCGGCATGTGCGGGGCCTGCCGCGTCACCGTCGGCGATCAAACCAAATTTGCGTGTGTCGATGGGCCTTTCTTCGATGCCCATCTTATTGATTGGGATGAGCTTCGAGACCGGCGGGCGGCATACAGCGCCGAAGAAATCCGTTCGCTGGGCCGGACCGAGCCGGTTGTGGTTCATCACGCCGGCGAGTCCGCGTGCACGTGCTTACATTAGCCGCTGGTAGAGAGTAACAAATGGCCAAGGAAAAGATTCCAAGACAACCGATGCCCGAGCAGGCCCCAGAAGACCGAGCCAGGAACTTCGAGGAAGTCCCCTACGGCTACTCGGAGCAAACGGCCATGCTCGAAGCGAGCCGGTGCCTCAGGTGCAAAAAGCCCCGGTGCGTGCAGGGCTGCCCCGTCAACATCAATATCCCCGATTTTATTTCGTTGGTGCAGGAAGGCAAATTCATCGAGGCGGCCTGGAAAATCAAGGAGCAGAATGCCCTGCCGGCGGTGTGCGGGCGCGTCTGTCCGCAGGAAGAGCAGTGCGAAAAGCTGTGCGTGCTCGGCGTCAAGGGCGAGCCGGTGGCGATCGGACGACTGGAGCGTTTCGTCGCCGATTTCGAGCACAACAGCGGCAAGATCAAAGTGCCGCAGATTCCGCCTAAGACGGGCAAGCGCGTGGCCGTCGTGGGCGCTGGGCCGGCGGGTCTGACCGTTGCGGGTGACCTGATAAAGCGCGGACACCAAGTGACCGTCTTCGAGGCCCTGCAGGAGGCCGGCGGCGTGCTGACGTACGGCATTCCCGAATTTCGTCTTCCGAAGGTCATCGTGCAGGCGGAAGTGAATTACCTCAAGCAGCTCGGGGTCGAGTTTGTGATGGACTACGTGGTCGGCCGTAACAGCACCATCCGCGAGCTTTTGAACGGAGAAGGGTACGACGCCGTGTTTGTTGGCAGCGGGGCGGGATTACCCTCCTTTATGAAAATTCCGGGCGAGAACTTGGTCGGCGTGTACTCGGCCAACGAATATCTGACCCGTTCGAACTTGATGAAGGCGTACCTGTTTCCGAAATACGATACGCCGCCGATAAAACGGCAGCGCGTCGCGGTGGTGGGGGGCGGCAACGTGGCGATGGATTCGGCGCGAACGGCGCTTCGATTAGGCGGCGATGTCACTATTGTTTATCGCCGGGCGCGCGAGCAGATGCCCGCGCGGGCCGAGGAAATCCACCACGCTGAGCAGGAAGGCGTCAAGTTCAAGCTGCTCAATAATCCGATTCGTATCATCGGCGACGACCGTCACCGCGTCGTGGCCATGGAATGTATCAGGATGGAACTGGGCGAGCCGGACGACTCCGGGCGGCGCAGGCCCGTCCCTGTCAAGGGCTCGGAGTTTATCATGGAGCTGGACACGGTCATTGTCGCTATCGGCAACCAGCCGAACCCGCTCATCCCGCAAACTATGCCGGAGCTCGAAACGACCAAGTGGGGCACCATCGTCGTTGACGAAAACACGATGCAGACCTCGGTTCCGGGCGTATTCGCCGGCGGCGACATCGTTTCCGGCGCCGCCACCGTCATCTTAGCCATGGGCCAGGGCCGAATCGCCGCCTCCTCAATAGACAAATACCTCACCGCCTCCCAAGCCAAGTAACCGCCGAGCACGCTCCCTAAGGGACGCGCGCACAGGCGTCCCAAGCGAGGCCGAAGGACCTTCCGACGAACCGCAAATTCCGCTCCTGACCCCTTTTCACATAGTTATGCAATTTTAAGCAAATCCCTCCGCTCGAATCCGTAGCATAGAATCAGAACAAACGTCAATAGAGTGGCGTAATTTGAATTGTGAAGCGGGGCTGAGTCTTCACGTTCGTGATAAATATTTTCGTTTACAAATTGAGGGTAAAAAAGATGTTCATCGATTACGTGACATTGATGCTGATAAATATGGCGGGAGGACTATTTATCTTGGCATCATTTATCTGGAAAGATATTGATAAAGAGAACAATCAGTTTTGGGCTCCTGCATTTGCCTTGCAGGGAATGATAGCGGCCATCTGAGGGTTTGCCATGACCTTCAGTTGGCCTCTGCCGAAGCCGTATAATGTCGCTTTCGGCGAAAGTTCCATCTTGCTGGGATTTCTTTTTCTAACTGCGGCCTGGTCGCTTGCCAACGGATGGGAGCTTTTGCCACTGGGCATTTACGCTTTTTTCGCAGGTCTGACAGGTGTGCTGATCGGGATTCGAATCATCGATCTTGGTTTGACGAGCAGCCCGCTAATCTCCGGCCTCGGGTTCATATTGACCGGTTCGGGCGGCGTTTTTGCCGCAGCAGTATTGTTAGATCGCCGCAGAAAGTGGTTAAGAATCATTGGCACTGTTGTCTTGATAGCCGCGGCTCTTATTTGAGCGCGGACCGGATACTTAGCATACTGGGTTCACCTCCACACAAGCGGCAGCTAAATGACCTGGGCAAAGACCAGCGGTGCCTTCGCCGCGGAATGCCGCTCGAACCCGGAAACGGCTCCTGACCCCTTTTCAACGTTTTCAAAAGACAAAGCCGATTTCGGAAAAGCCGGGCGAGTGTAACCGTCTTTGCCATAAATGGTTATGAATATGTATGCCGCCGACGGCTCAAAAAACAAACCCAGTCCAAGCTGATTTCAAATGGAGCGCCTATGTTGCTTTGCGTAGCAGCAACGCGGTGTAGCACGAGGTCATCGGGCGGATGGAGCTTGATTCTCACTTTTGCAAAAATAGCTTGCTTTTGTTTGACAATAACACTTTTGGTTAGTATCATCCCCGGTTCTATAGTTGATGCGTGGTAAAACGGTCGTTTTCGATGCCGGCGTTTGATACCCGCCGACATTCGAGACAGAAGATGCTAAACGTGACAGAGAGAGTATGCAAGTTAAGCCTTTCAAAGCATTTAGGTTCAATGCGGACGTGGTCGGGGACGCGGGCGGTTGCATTGCGCCGCCATACGACGTAATCGACGACGCCCAGCGGGAGCAGCTCTACACCAAGAACACGTATAACATCATCCGCATCACCAAAGGAAAAACGACACCTTCCGATAACGGCCAGAATAACCAATACACGCGAGCCGCCGATTATCTGGCCCGCTGGGTGGAACAGGGTGCTTTGAAAGAGGATTCGGCTGAAGCTATTTACGGCTACTTGCAGGATTTTGAGTCGGCCGGCGTCAGGTATCAACGTCTGAGTTTCATTGCCCTGGGCAAGCTCGAAGAGTTCGGAGAGATTGTCAAGCCTCACGAACAGGTGCTCCAGAAGCCGATGGTTGACAGGCTTAATCTCAAGCGGGCGACCTGCGCTGACTTCGGCCTGGTTTTCATGCTTTATGAAGACCGCAAGAAAGTCGCCGATGGGATTATGGCAAAGGCCGCTCAGCGAGAGCCTCTGATCGACTTTGTGGACGAGCAGGATGTGCGCCATCGTCTCTTTGCAATCACGGCTGGAAAAGATATCGAGCGAATCGCCAAGATGATGAGCGACAAAAGCTGCGTCATCGCCGACGGTCACCACCGCTATACAACGGGTCTGGTCTATTCCAAAGAAAGCAGCAACCCGGCGGCCAGGTATCAAATGTTCGCTTTCGCCAATGTGCACCAGGACGGCCTGATTGTCTTGCCCACGCATCGTCTTGTCGGCGGCGTCGAAGACTTCAGCATGGAGAGGCTCATGGCCCGCCTCGCGGAGCAGTTCCAGATCACCCGCTATGAATTCAATTCGGCGCCGGCCAAAGCACAGGCCAGGCAGAAGATGCTCGAGCACATGAAGGTTGAACACCAGGCCGATAGAAATGCGTTCGGACTATACGGATCGGGCGGCGCTTTTTACGTTATTGTTTTGAAGGATAAAAGCGCGATGGACGCAGTCGTGCACGATATGAGTCCGGCCTGGAGGGCCCTGGGCGTTTCCGTCCTGCACAAACTTGTTTTGGAAGGACTGTTGGGCATCGACCAGGAAAAACTGGCCCAGGGCGAGCATATTCAATACATGAAAGACACCCCCAATGCCATGGATGATTCAATCGCTCAGATTGACGCGGGGCAAAAACAAGCGGCTTTCTTCATGAACCCGGTGAAAATCCAGCAGTTGAAACTGGTCACGGACGCCGGGGAACGAATGCCGCAGAAATCAACGTACTTTTACCCCAAGGTGTACTCGGGCCTGACAATAAATAAATTTTGACTGTATTTTTGGAGACTGTATATGGCAGATTGGAAAAACCCGCCGCGATTGTTTATTCCGGGACCGGTGAAGGTCAATGAGGACGTCCTGCAGCAGTTGGCGCGCCCAACGTTAGGGCATCGCGCGAAGGAATATGCTCAACTGCACGGTGAGACCGTCGATATGCTCAAGAAGATCCTTTTCACCAGCCAGAACGTCTTTCTCTCGACGTCCTCCGCTTCAGGTCTCTGGGAGGCCGCCATCCGTAACTGCGTGGGATTTGATGAAGTCGTCCTGTGCACCTGTTGCGGTGCGTTCAGCGACAAGTGGGCTGACGTTGCGCGAAGCTGCGGCCGAAACGTTGAAGAGTTGAAAGTCGAATGGGGGATGCCGACGACCGCCGAGATGATCGACCGCAAGCTCGCTTCCGGCAAATACGCGGCCATTACGCTCGTGTACAGCGAAACGAGCACGGGCCTGATGAATCCCGTGTACCAGATCAGCGAGATGATGAAGGAAAAGTATCCGGACGTGCTTGTCCTTGTCGATGCGGTCAGCGCCATGGTCGGTCTGCCTATTCACTTTGATGATTTGGGCTGGGACGTCGTGCTCGCTTCGGTTCAGAAGGCGTTTGCGATTCCGCCGGGAATGGCTGTGGCTGCGGTCAGCAGCAGGGCTTTGGCCAAAAGCAAGAACGTCCCCCATCGCGGATACTATTTCGACTTCCAGCAGTTTGCAAAGTCGGCCGAAAAGAACCAGACGCCTACCACGCCGAGTATTCCCCATATTATGGCGATACACTATCAGTGCAAAAGGCTCCTTGCCGAAGGCATGGAGAACGTCTGGCAGCGCCACAGGGAAATGGGGGATTACGCCCGGAACTGGGCCAGAGAAAAGTTCGACGTGTTCTGTGAGGAAAAGTACGCCTCAAACACTCTCACGACCGTCAAGAACACCCGCAATATCAACGTGGGCGAAGTGATCAAGGCGGTGCAGGACAAGCACAATACCGTTTTCGGAAACGGCTACGGCAAGCTCAAAGACCTGACGTTTCGCGTCGCGCACATGGGCGACATTACAATCGACGAGCTCAAAGAGCTTCTCGGCTGGATCGACGAGGAGGTCGGTTAGAGAATCCGTATAGTCGTTTTCGGATTTCGCAGCAGCTAAGGACGTCACATTGAGCCCCCGGATTTTTCCGGGGGCTTTTTTCATTACGTCAACGCGCGGCAGACTCAGGACATAACGTGATAGGCGAATTCAATCGCTTGCGTGGCGGGTCCGGCGAAAAAAGTTTACAGAAACGATAGAAAAAAAAGGGAGGCACAGGCAATCATAAAAACTGGTTTTAGGGCCTGCCTCCCTGTTGCGATATGCCTGTGTGGCGCGTTACCGCGGATGGCGCCTTGGCGAAACCGCCGATCTGCACTCGCAACAATTGTATTATAGAAAAGAATAGCCATGTTTGTCAAGTAAATACTTGCCCCCTATTCATTTTGGTGTTGATTCGGCGGCCTTTGAGAGATTGAGGAAAGGATGAATATGTCGCGGGGAAAAGCGGTCGCGGTTAATGAAAGCACCACGGCGCGAGCGGCGCCGTGGTGCCATATATTCCACCTGTCAACTAATCGTACAGATGTGTTGATTCTGTTTCTTCGACGGGACGAGTGAGCTGGTCGGCATTCATGATGACTTTGAATCGTACGTCTCCCGGCCTTACTGCCTCGACGACTACACGCCAGGCGGCCTTGGCCTGGGGGGCGAGACTGCCCAGCGGGAAGAATCTCACCGTTTGCCCCTCTTTGGAGCTTGCGGTCGCGCCGGCGGACGAAATGTAGCGAACATTGTCCTCCAGCACAGCGGTGACAAGAATATTTGTGGCGGTCGCCGAGCCCTGGTTCTCTACTCGTATCACATACGTCGCGTACGAGCCTATTCGGACCGGGTCTTCGACGTCAACAACTTCCAACAGCAGGGCGGAAATCCCGGTGACCGTTGTCTTCATCGATGCGTTTACCGCCGTGGCGCAGTATGCCGTTGCATTAGCACTGTTTACCAATATACCCGCTTTGGTCGGTATATAGGATATCTTTACGTCTTTGGATGCGTTGGGTTCAAGAGTGCCGAACTCCCAGATTAATTTTGATCCTGAGAGTTTCGCGCCGGCGGTCGCCTTCACGGAAGTCACTCCTTCCGGGACGGTCTCTTCGACAATGGTGTTTTTCGCAGAGACGTTAGACTTGTTGGTGATTTTTAACTCATACTCTATTGGACGACCGATGTACTGTTGCTCAGGACCGGTCTTGGTGATGGCCAGCACGGGCAGACCGACGGATGTTGTTGTCGGGGCGGATTCGACGCTCAGTCCGGTTGTGGAAGTCGCCACGGCCTTGCTGACGTAGCTGCCCGCCTGGGCGGCACGCAGCTCGCCCGAGAATTGCCGGGACTGGCCCGCCGTCAGGGTGCCCGCGTCGAATACGAGCTCGCTCTTGCCGTCGGTTGTTCGCAGGCCCGCAGGAAGGGTTTCCACGATCTTGACGTTCTGCACGGCCCCCGTTCCGGCGTTGGTGATCACGAACCTCACCGGAATCACATCACACAGCATCACCTCCGCCGGGGCGGTCCTTGCCAGCTTCAGCTCAGGCTGGATAACCTGGACAGTGGCACAGGCCGGAATGACCGGGGTGATGACCGTAGTGCAGTGTTTGAGAGAATCGATGTTAGTGGCCGTGCCGGAGATTGTAAATTGTCTTGTGCCTTTCGGCCCAAGAGACTCTACGTTCCAAATGAGCTTGTTTCCATCTTCCTTCGCCGAGGGAACAGCGCTCATGAATTTGAAATGCCCCGGCAGCTCTTCGTTGACTATGATATTGGTCAGCATGGACTCCGTCAGATTGGTCAGGTTAATGGTGTACTTGAACGGTCTGTTCAGGCCGACTTCATTCGGCATGGATTTGTCCACGCGTACAATCCCGCATTCCGGCCAGGGGTACGCCCTTGAGACTACGGACGATCCGGACTCGCTCAGCGCTATCATACCTGGCTCAACGGTCGTCGTGGTGGTCTGTGCCGGTATGGGAGCCGGCACCGCTGCAGCAGGAGGCACGGAGACGGGCGTGGCGCGCGTCTGCTCCTTAAAGAAGTCGCTGGCGCTGAGGCCGGGTTCCGCCTTCTTTGTTCTTCCGTATGGGCTGCAGCTAAGGGAACCGAACAAGGCCAGCACCAGTAGTAGAGCCGAGATATTCAAAAACTTCTTCATCGTATATCTCCTTTCGCGTATTCGGGCGACAGAAAGAAAGAAGATCGTCAGGTGGAATCTCGATCCTCCCCTTATCTACTCGAACGAACCAAGTACAATTCCAGTGGATATCACGTGTTATATCGGTACACAACTTGTCCAAGTTAACAAAAAAGCAAGATAGAATCTTGCCTATATTATAGCATTTTTCAAAAGAAAAGAAAGCTCTTGTAGCGGAGAATATTTCATGAGCGTTTGTATCTGAAAGACTTACGTTCACGCCCGATAATAAAATGAATCCAAGACCTGGGCGACGGCGCGTCTATCTGTCTCGATGCATTACTGAGATACCGAGATTGGCACTGCAATCGAGTGAGCCGGGGTCTGTCAGGTTGGCAGAACCTGGGGTGTCCGGCTGAGATTTTGGCAGACGCCGGCAAAATGGACGCTGCAAGCATAAATGGCCTAAAAATAACGACTTATGTAAACATGGGCCGCTTGATATGTGGCTGGCACGTTATTTGCATGTTACCAGAGAAAGGAAAGTACGTACATGGTGTCGAATTTGTCAAAACTCGAGGAAGTTAATGTCCTGGCCAGCCACGCAAACTGGGCATGGCCAGAAGCCCTTCGGTGCATTTTTCAGCCCCGGGGCGTGAACTTGCTTGTCGCTGAAACGGCGTCTGAGTTCGTAAACGTTATCGAGAGAAAGCGGATCCATACGACCATAGTCGATATGGACTCGCAGGAGTCAGACGCGTTGGCGACCATAAGGATTATTCGAATGGATTATCCTTTGCTGCCGTGCATTCTGCTGGCCAGCACCGCGGGCAAGGTCCTGCTTGGCAAAGCACTTCGTCTCGATGTCTTCAGTGTGATTGACAAACCGGTGGATATGCACATTCTACGAGAACAACTGAACAGGTTGTTTCTGAAGAAGTATCACAGCACCATATTTCAGTGAGATTGGGAGCTTGCAGCGATCAAATATCGAAATCCGGGATTCCGGGTGTATTTGGTTATGATTGATGACTATCAGGAACACAAGAAAAGAGATTTTCTGAAAGGAGTAATGAGAAAATGAAGATTCGACCATTAGCAGATAAGGTGCTTGTTCAGCGTCTGGAAGCTGAAACCAAGACGGCCGGGGGAATCGTTCTGCCGGACAGCGCCAAAGAAAAACCTCAAAGAGGCAAGGTCGTCAGTGTCGGCGACGGCAAGATGCTCGACGACGGGACCGTGAGAAAACTGCAGGTGAAGAAGGGCGACACGGTGCTTTTCACCAGCTATGCCGGGACAGAGATAAAGATAGACGGCAAGGAACATCTGATCATGAGCGAGTCGGATATTATGGCCGTCATTGAAAAGTGAGAAGGGCAGAGAAAATCAGCCACAGATTAGGAGAAAGACAGATATGGCAGCAAAAAAAATAGCTTTTGGTACTGACGCACGCGCCGCTATCCAAAAGGGTGTCAAGAAACTGGCGAAAGCAGTGAAGATCACCCTCGGGCCGTGCGGCAGAAATGTAGTTTTGGAAAAATCGTTCGGCTCGCCGACTGTAACCAAAGACGGCGTGACCGTGGCCAAAGAGATTGAGCTGGAAGATTCATACGAGAACATGGGCGCGCAGATGGTCAAGGAAGTTGCTTCCAAGACCTCGACGGTGGCAGGCGACGGGACCACCACCGCGACCATCCTGGCCGAGAGTATCTTTGACGAGGGCCTCAAGAACATCACGGCCGGGGCCAATGCCATGCAGGTCAAACGCGGCATTGAAAAGGGTGTCGAACAAATCGTCAAGGAGCTGCAGAAGATGAGCACGCCTGTGGATCTGAAGTCGAGCAAGCAAATCGAACAGGTCGCGACTTGCTCGGCCAATCAGGACGTCGAAATCGGCAAGAAACTGGCGGAAGCGATGGAAAAGGTCGGCAAAGATGGCGTCATTACCGTCGAAGAGGGCCAATCCCTCGAGACAACGGTCGAATTGGTCGAAGGGATGCAGTTCGACAAAGGATACCTGAGCCCGCACTTCATCAACAATCTGCAGAATATGACGGTGGTGCTGGAAAAGCCGTACGTTCTAATCCATGAGAAGAAGATCAGCTCCGTCAAGTCGCTCGTTCCTCTGCTTGAGAAGGTAGCCAAGCAGGGCAGTCCTCTATTGGTGATTGCCGAAGACGTTGAGGGCGAAGCGCTGGCTACGCTGGTTGTCAATAAGCTGCGGGGCATCCTGCAGGTGGCGGCCGTCAAAGCGCCCGGCTTTGGCGACAGGCGCAAGGCGCTGCTCAGTGACATTGCCACGCTGACCGGCGGCGATGCGATCTTCGAAGACCTGGGTTTGCAGTTGGAGAACATCGAGCTGCGGCAGCTCGGCAGAGCCAAACGCATCACCGTTGACAAGGACACCACCACGATTATCGAAGGCGGCGGCAGCACCGAGGCGATCAAAGGCAGGATCGAACAAATCAAGAACGAGATTGAGAATACGACCAGCGATTACGATAAGGAAAAGCTGCAGGAGAGGCTGGCAAAATTGGTTGGCGGTGTGGCCCAGATCAACGTCGGGGCTGCAACGGAAGCAGAGATGAAGGAAAAGAAGGCCCGCGTGGAAGACGCCTTGCATGCCTGCCGAGCGGCGGTTGAGGAGGGCATTCTGCCCGGCGGCGGTGTGGCCATGCTCAGAGCGCTGCCCGCCCTGGACAAGGTCAAGGTGAGCGGCGATGAAAAGATCGGCGTCGATATCATCCGAAGGGCGGTCGTTGCACCGATCAAGCAGATTGCCGAGAACGCCGGCCTGAACGGGTCGATTGTGGCTCAACGAGTCATGGAAAGCGCGGATAAGAATTTCGGCTATGATGCGCTGCGTAAACAATATGGCGATATGGTCGAGTTTGGCGTCATTGTGCCGACGAAGGTCGAAAGGGTGGCGCTGCAGAATGGCGCATCCATTGCGTCACTGCTGCTGACGACCGACGCAATCGTCAGCGAGATTCCCGAGAAGAAGGAGCCCGCTGCTCCTGCAATGCCTCAGGGCGGTGGAATGTATTAGTAAAGCGCCGAATGCGAAGCGGGCTCCATACGGGAGCCCGCTTTTTGCTTTATCAAGAGGTGCGGCATGAGTTTTCGTTTTTACACGAACGTAATTTCCCAGGCGTCCAGGACCGTGGCGGCGAGCCTGTCCGTCCTGGGCCTTATGCTGGTCGGCTTCGGGGTCGTCATCGCGGCGTTTCCTGAGATTTTTGCGTATCTGGCTGCCGCCATCTTCTTTGTCGCAGGGGTCGGCTGTGCCATTACCGCCGTTAAAATTTTCTGGGCCCAGCGAAAATTCGACAAAGCCGTGTCTGACGATTTCCACCCTTATAGGGAAAATGTTCGCATCCATATCGAGGATCATCAGGATTTTTGAGCGAGAATCTCTTTGTCTCCGTGAAAATCCCCGATATATTCATTGATATGTACAATCTATCTGAAAAAGAACACATACTGCACACTCAAACTAAAAACCTGCTCCTGCGGTGTCGAGGTGTAGTGCATTCAGACCATCCCAACGCAGAGATTATACTCTACGGTTCACAGGCAAGAGGTCAGGCTCAGCCGGAATCTGATGTTGATTTATTAGTGCTCTTGGACGGAGAAGTGCCAGCGGCGGCCAAAAGACGTATTCACGATTTACTTTATGACATAGCGCTTGCGCAGGACGTCGTCATCAGTTCTATCATAACGAGCAGTCGCAAGTGGAATCTGCCTATCAGCCAGGCGACACCACTCTATCAGATTATCCAGAAAGAAGGGATCAAGGTCGCATGACGGGGAAACAGGCCGATCTTATACAGTATCGCCTGAACAGGGCCAAAGAAACCCTTTAAGAAGCACAGATAATGTTCGACAGCGGCTATTTGTATGGAGCGGCCAACCGTATCTATTACGCCTGCTTTTACGCTGTCGTTGCTTTACTTCTAACGAAGAATCTGTCCAGCAGCAAACACAGTGGCATAATTGGTTTGTTCAACAAACACTTTGTCAAAACAGAGGAGATCCAGAGAGATTTTGGGAGATTTTATGCACGTATGTTCGATGGTCGCCTGGAAAGTGATTACGGTGAGCTCGTTGATATCGAGGCGGACGAAATCCGGCAAGATCTAATCACCGCTCGGACATTTATTGACTTAATCTCCGTGAGAATATCTGGTGATTAAGCAGGACGTTTGAAACTCGCAAAGGAACGGTTCGTTTTGGGGCTTTATCGGATTTTAAGCGTGGCCAGCGCCAGGGCGGCAAAGGCAGCGCCTATGAGCCAGAAACGCACGACCACCTGCGGCTCACTCCAGCCGATCAAGTGGAAGTGGTGGTGAATTGGGGCACACCGAAAGAGGCGCTTGCCGCCGGTATATTTGAAGTAACCGACCTGCAGGACTACGCTAAGCAGCTCGATGACGAATACCCCACCAATCACCAGCAGGAGTATTTCATTTCTTGTGACCAGGGCCCCGTAGCCCATCGCCGCACCCAACGGAAGCGAACCCACGTCGCCCATGAAGGTCTGGGCAGGGTGGCAGTTAAACCACAGGAAGCCGAGTACGGACCCCAAAACTGCTGCAAAAAAGATGCTCAATTCGCCGGCCTGGGGTATGGCGGGCAGCAGGAGGTAACTTGCCCAGGTAACGGGGGTCGCCCGTGTCATTGTTTCTGAGGCGACGTAACAGAGCAGCGCCAGCACCAGCGAGACCATTCCCACGCAGCCGG
>Ga0315295_10000785_pt1 | contig 27023 bp, 22 predicted proteins | sample YL17G14_0_MG_FD_204453 | JGI IMG/M metagenome (GOLD analysis project Ga0315295, IMG submission 204453) | Sediment microbial communities from Yellowstone Lake, YNP, Wyoming, USA - YL17G14_0 | ecosystem: Environmental > Aquatic > Freshwater > Lake > Sediment | place: USA: Wyoming | collected... | reverse complement strand
GCATATCAGACATAATAGACTTCAATCCGACAATCACTCTTAACGCCTATTCACCAGACCCAACAACAGATACTACGCCCACATACACGGGATCAGCTGACTCAACACAGACATTACAGAACAACAATCCTGCAGATCCAGGAGGCAATATAACGATAAACAAAATCACACAGGTACAGTACAGGGTGGATTCTGGAACATGGACGGATGCCATAGCAACGGATGGCGCTTTCGATGAATATAATGAGGATTATACGTTTACCACATCGGCATTAAGCCTGGGACCCCATACTATTGAAACGAGGGCACGAAATACCGCGGGTAACTGGAGTGATCTTGCCTCAGACGCACTAACCATTATTTCCCTCTCCACCCTCACTATCAACAAGACAGGCACAGGACAGGGTAGTGTGACGAGTAATCCTTCGGGCATAGATTGCGGTCTCACCTGCCAGGCACAATATACTTCAGGTACGCCAGTTGTATTAACGCCTACGGCGAACATAGGGTCCACATTCGCAGGCTGGAGTGGTGATCCGGACTGCACGGATGGGAATGTGACAATGAACGCAGACAAGACATGCACGGCAACCTTCACGCTCAACACATATACCGTCACCGCGAACGCGAACGGAAACGGTACGGGGACCGTAACGTCGAATGTGGGCGGCATCAACTACACCTATCCTGCAAACAACACAGGAACCTCATCTGCCATTAATCACGGGACAAATGTGATCCTCACTGCCACCACGGGCATAGGCTCGACGGCGGCGTGGAACGACTGTGCTGCAGCTGGAGGCACACCTGCAGGCAATGGAACGACAACGGCAACCTGCACCTTCGGTAGCCTGGACGGCGCGAAGACGGTCGCGGCTACATTCACTCTCAACACGTATCCGTTGACAGTCACCGTGGTGGGCAATGGGAGTGTGACGAGCAATCCTGCAGGAATAGATTGTGGCTCTGATTGCGTTGAGATATACAATTATGGGACGATAGTGACACTCACCGCTATACATACTTCAGTCTCATCGTTTGCAGGGTGGTCTGGCGATTGCACGGGAACGGCTCTCACATGCACACTCACCATAGATGCTGCCAAGAATGTCACGGCGACCTTTGGATTGAATCAAGCCAAAAGGATTCATCGACCTTCTCTCCGCCCCATGGCTTTGAATAATATAGCCAATGCAGAAACCCTGCTATCTCAGGCGAGTGAATTACTCTCTCAGGCAAAAATGAAAGGCACCGATACGAGCCAATGTGAAAAATTCATAGAGGAAGCCACTGACCTCCTTGCGAAAGCAGAAACCGTCATCTCTAATCCGATTTATGCCAACAATCTCGCACTGCAGGCCATCGACCTACTCCGACAAGCGATAGAGTGCCTCTAGAGACTGTAGAGTCGAATTGAAAAAACATCATGAGGAGGACATACGTCTGTTATTACATTTTTGTGTACCGAAATCCCAACCTTTTTTAAGCAGCTCATCGAGGAACTCTCATGAATGAGAAATCCGGGTTTGTCGTCCCGCGAAAGGTGAAGGTCATACGTGCCCTCCTCGCCGCGGCTTTTCTCTTAATCGTCCTCTCCATTGCCATACCGAGATTGACAAGACCCGACACCAAAGAGAAAATCCTCTCGGAGGTATCCCCGCAGTACAGGACGCAGGCGGAGAAGGTTCTCGGTGAAATTCCACCCGGACTCTACAACGATTTTTCGGGGGAAGAGCTTGAGCGATTCCTTGATGGAACAGCGCCTTTCACTCCACCCGAAGGTCTGTGGAAGTATGTGCTCTCCAATAAGACGGCATCTACCAATGCAGGTAATGCGCCCCCCTATGGATGGAACTATCCCCCCCTCTTCAATCTCGCAAGGTCTGTGGCAGAAGGGAAAGATGAGAGGCAATCCACAGAAGCACTCACCATATACGTGCACCAAAAAATCAGTTATAACGTAGACGATGCCTCGCGTCCCTACAGCGCCAATAGAATGATGGAGGAAAAGACGGGTGTGTGCGAGCAGAAGACGAAATTCCTCATCGCACTCCTGCGTTCCATCGGCATACCCGCGCGGGAGGTGGAGGCAGGCTACATCGCGCCACAGCCGGGACACGCATGGGTGGAAGCCTACGTGGATGGAGGGTGGGTAATGTGTGACCCTACGAATGGGTTCTTCGATAAGCCCCAGATTTTCATGACGATAGGCTGGAACTTCGATTATGTGCATGCCACAGAGCCGGACATGGGGGAGAGTTACACCGTTGACAGGAAGAAGTATTACTTTCCTTAGGACTCCTCGCATCAAAATGCCGATTATATCCAGCGACTTTTTTCTATTTCCCCCCATTGAGGCATTGTAATGATTATTCTTGAGAAATTGAATTCAACAAAATGTGAGGGAGGGAAGAGTGAGTATCTTTCTTCACTCAACTCGAGTGGCTAGATGAGTATTTCTCTCAGACGCACTTCTTCACGTCTTCTTTCACGATTCTTAAGGCGATGGAGGTTTGCGTTGTCTTGACGCCGTTTATGTGTGAAATCTTTTCCTCTATGATTTCGTAGAGGTGAGAAATGTCACGGGCAATGCCCAATGCGACTATGTCGTGCTGCCCCGTGGTGACATAAATCAGATGCAGCTCAGGAAACTCCATCAACTTTTCCTGTATTTCCTTCATTTTGGTAATCTCCAAATCGATCTCGACGACAAAGCTCATGGGGGACCCCAATTTCTCCTGATTGGTCAGAGCCGTGAACCGCTCTATGACATTCTTCTCCACCATCTTTGATACCCTATCAGATATCGTCTGGGATGTGACATTGTAGAGGTCTCCTAGCTCTTTGTAGGAGATTCTACCATTCTGCTGCAGGAACTTTATTATTTTTTCATCCAGTTCATCCACCATTATCATCACCAATTTGATTTTCTATGCCCTTATGTTATTTTTTGTTGATATATTCAAGATATTTTTCTAAACTTATAAACTTATCGATAGATTTATAAAGAAATAGTTTGGAGATTCAAATGGTGATCTCATGGTAAGCATAATCTCGGAGCCTCCCGGACCCAAGGCAAAGAAAGCCATAGAGGAGGACATATCGGTCATGTCCACCGTACTCAAGAAGGATTCGCCCTTCGTCGCTGTAAAGGGAAGGGGATGCGAGCTTTGGGATGTGGACGGGAACAAATACATAGACCTGACAGCAGGAATAGGCGTGTGCAACACGGGTCACTGCCATCCAAAGGTCGTTTCGGCCATACAGAAGCAGGCTGGGGAACTCATACACATCTCCTCGGACTTCTATAATCTGCGTCAGACGGAATTCGCAAAGAGATTGATAGAGGTAACTCCCGGCAAGTTTCCTAAAAAGGTTTTCCTCACAAACTCTGGAACAGAGTCTGTGGAGTGCGCGCTGAAGGCATCGCGCTGGACGAAGCGCAGGCCACGCCTCATGGCGTTCATTGGGGCGTTCCATGGGAGAAGCATGGGTTCTGTTTCACTGACAAACTCAAAGGTTGCCCAGAGGAGATGGCTTGCCCCCATGCTCTCGGAAGTATCCCACATGCCCTACGCATACTGCTACAGATGCCTCTTCAACACCACGCCCGACAAGTGTTCACTCGACTGCCTCAACTACATGCGCAACGCCTTCAAGTACTATCTTCCTCCCGAAGAAATCGCGGCAGTATTCGTCGAACCCATACAGGGGGAAGGCGGTTACATCGTTCCGCCTGAGAGATGGATGAAGGAATTAAAAAAGATAGCCGAGGAGTATGGATGGGTCTTCGTGGCAGACGAGGTGCAGTCCGGGTTCGGACGCAGCGGCAGGATGTTTGCCATAGAGCATTTCGGCATCGAGCCAGACATGCTGACCCTCGCCAAAGCCATAGGCTCTGGTATTCCCCTGGGCGCGTGCGTGGGACGCGAGGAGCTTCTCGCATGGGATGTCGGTTCGCATGGAAACACCTATGGCGGAAATCCCATCGCCACGGCTGCGGCTACCGCTACTCTCGACATAATGAAGGAAGAGAACCTTGTACAGAACGCGGAGAAGATGGGAGCCTTCATGATGAAGCGATTCGAGGAGATGAAGGAGAAGCATCCCATAATTGGAGACCTGCGCGGCAAGGGACTCATGATTGGCCTTGAGCTTGTCAAGAATCAGAAGACAAAGGAATACGCAAAAGAGGAGGCAGGGGAGTTCATACAGCTCGCATTGAGGCGTGGACTCGTCATGCTTTCCGCGGGATACTCTGCGATACGAATCGCACCGCCTCTCGTTATAACGCAGGAACAAGCCGACACCGCCTGCACAATCATGGACGGCATTTTCACAGACGTCGAGAAGAAGTTCGGGATAAAGAAGTGAGACTTTTTCCTTTTTATACTTTTTACACTATCATTTTTATTCGTTTCGGGCTTTTACAGATTTCAGGGAGGGTGAGTGGTTGCTCACAATAGCCATTAGTCACTATCTTGAGATATCCGAAACTACTTCCACCTTTATAGCACCAATTTATTTCATCCATTAATCGCTTGAAGGCTAATGTTGTTTTTCCCGAGAATTGAACAGCCTGACAATCCCTGAATCTTATTTTCCAGGGCAATAATGAAGCAGAGTCATATCCAGATTCAATCAGTATCCACTCGCCGTTTTCCAGCTGTATTTCTATAGAAATCTGTACCCAGGAAGTGGAGGTTGTCTCATCGAATCCTGGATCTATATACAGATCGGTAAGACTATTTAAGAAGTCGGTCATAATTTCATTCTTGATAATTTCCTTCTCGAAATTCTTGATTGAATCAAAATCTCCGCATCCCTCCTCTGATCCATTAATTAATTTATATGAATTATCTTCTAAAACAATTTTGATGTTTCCTTCTAATCTTCCAAAATCATAACTGTATCTATAATCTATATTCATTTGGGATATGTTTCCAAACTCCTCTGAATAATCAACTTTTCTTTCATGCCTTTTAAAAGGAAATCCGTTGTCAATGGAAGAACCATAAACTTTTCCATTATCACTCGTGACATACAACCTCCCGTTGTTTACCAATAAGCCAGTAAAGATGTAGAGATCTTCTGCATGTTGCCATACAAGTTCACCTGTTTGTATTTTGAAGCACATAAGACCCTTTCCTGTGGAAAAGATGACCTTTTCTTCATCAAAGTCTGAAATCAATGTGCTATCTTCCACATCAAATACTATCTCACCATCGCTCTCACGCAAGATAGATATTGTTCGAGGATAATTGAATGAAGATTCGAATCTCCACCCTGATTCATCCCAGAGAAAGAGTCCATCACCGAGCACACCATAAATCTCATCAAAGAAACTCTCTCCAACGAATTTCTTCCATATGATTTCACCAGTTTTCTGATTCATTTTCATCAAATCTTTGCCGCTTCCTATAATTATAGATTCTCTGGTGAGAATAGGAGCATGTAAGGTTCCCCAATCAGGCTCTTCCAATGTCCAGTTTAGCTTACCAGTCTCAATATCTACACAGAATAGCTTCTCCATAAGCACAATAGCAGAATCCTCGGCATCATAGATACCTGGTGCATAACCAGTGTCTTGCGAAAATCTCCAGAGTAGCTCTCCGCGCTTCGAGTAACATTCCACTCCGTTGGTTTTCCCAACTAGCAGCTTATTTCCATGAATCAATGGTGCCTGGAAGAATGAAAAATCTGATGATTCTACTTTCCAGATGATGTCTCCACTTCTCTCATTAAGGCGTATCAAGGCTTTGTCCGAGACATAGTAAATAGAATCTTCTACAGCAATAGAATAAGTTGATTCCCCTAAAGAGGATTCCCACAATTTCCTTCCTGTGATGAGGTCAAAGGCATGCAATTTTTCATATTCTTCCAAGATAATGACTTCTCGTCCTACTGTGAGCGATTCTTCATAATTTTCTACATATTTTACTTCAGTTTCGGTCTTCCATATTATCTTCCCATTCATGGCATCAAAACAATAGAGATACCCATCTAAAGAGAATACATAAAGCCTCCCCTCTTTGAGTACTGGTGGTGTGACTATTGAACCATCGGTCTGGTACTCCCAGTCTTGTGGCTGTGATGGAGGTGGCTTCTGAGCCATGCACCCCACAACCAAAAACACAAGGAGCAGGGAAAGGTGCAACTTCACGGATTCTTTTTATTCTTCGCACTTAAATGTTTTGCCCTACCATGCCCCCTCCCTCTTGTATACAATCTCCCCGTCAAACAAGGTCATGTCAATTTTAATTTTTTCAATCTCCTTTGTCTTCGTGGGGTCGCCCGAGAGGACGACGAGGTCTGCGAGCTTACCCTCTTTGATGCTTCCCTTTATCGTCTCCTCGAAGCTCGCATAGGCTCCGTTGATGGTGTAGCATTCGAGAGCCTGTATGAATGTCAACTTCTGGGCAGGGAAGGGCGCATTGACGGTCTGGTGTATCCCGTACAGCGGTCCGAAGGGCATGCCATCCGAACCGAATGCAATCTTGATACCTCTCTCAAAAATGGTCTTGTACATATTATTGTCTGGCAACCGTTTCGCACCAAGCCTCTTTTCATACATGCCCCCGGGTGCCGCCCATTTAAGAAAGTTGGGTTGCATGGAAGCAACGATGCCGAGCTTCTTTATCGTCTCAAACTGAGCCTCGTTGGTTATCTCGAGGTGTTCTATTCTGTGTCTGAATGGCGACAGGTCTTCTCCGAGTTTCGCATAGGAGGAGAGGACCTCGTCAATGGCGCTATCGCCTATGGCGTGCATCATTATCTGCATCCCCGCACCATGCATGTCAGAAAAAATTTTTTCCATTTCTTTCTTCTTGTAGAATAGTATACCCCTCGTTCTTGCATCTTCATACTTCCTTGAGAGATACGCGGTGTGTGCTCCGAGGGAGCCATCGGAAAATAGTTTTATGCCTCCGAATCGCATCCTCTCATTCCCGAACCCTGAACGCAGGCCCAGGGTCTTGAGCGCTTCGAAGCTCTCTGAGAAGTAGTACAGGATGACTCTCATTTTGGGCTTCTCTTTGAGGTACGCAGAGACGTGAGAAGGACCCACAGAATCCACCACGGAGGTAACGCCGATGGTGTGCGCTTTCCTCGTCGCCGCATGCAATCCCTCCTCGTTCCATCGCTGGGGTATGAGGGAATGGTAGAGATCGTCGCAGGAATCCTCGAATATGAATCCCTTCCTCCTGTCTAGTTCTCCCTTCCGTGCCTTTGCGTGCTTTAACGCAGCCTCGTTGAGTGTCGCCATGTGTCCGTCCTCGCGACGAAGGATGACGGGTTTTCTTATTTTTTCAAGATCGGCTTTTTCAATGTAACGCTTCTCTGCCCATCTGCTCTCATCCCACCCCCTGCCTATGACCCATTTTTCCTTGCCTTGTGCTCTTTCCCTCACCAACTCAACCGCCTCTCCTATGCTCTTGGTGTCTGAGAGGTCTAACACTTCCTCCTCTGCCCCCATGCCACAAAAGTGCGTGTGGGAATCTATGAATCCAGGAATGAGAACCCTTCCCGCCATGTCAACCTGCATGCCGCCGAGCGCTTTGACTGCGCCGTTTCCGCCCACCTTTATAATCCTGTTACCCGAGACCGCAACCGCCTCGGCTTCGTATCCTTCCATAGTGAGAACGCGCCCATTGACAAACAAGAGATTCATGGTCGCAGTCAAAAGGAGGAAATAAAAGGGTTTGGGTGGGAAATCTCATGAAGGGCTGGGCTGCACATCAGTATTGCGAAATACCCTTCAACTTCTTCGCCTTCACCACGGCGTCATGAGCATCCGCCCCATACGCATCAGCCCCAATGTCGTCTGCGAATTCCTGGGTGACAGGGGCACCACCTATGATGACCTTCACACTGTCACGCAGCCCTTCCTCCTTCAACGCATCTATGACATCCCTCATGTTCTGCATGGTGACTGAGAGCAAGGCGGACATGCCTATGATGTCTGGCTTCTCCTTCCTCACGCATGCGAGAAACGCATCAACAGAGACATCGATGCCCAGGTCAATGACGGTGAACCCCGCACCTTCAAGCATCATGGAGACAAGATTCTTCCCTATGTCGTGAATGTCTCCGAAAATGGTGCCCATGGCAACTGTCCCGCATGGTGTGGCATACGATTCTTGAAGGAATGGTCTCAGGATTTCGAGGGCTGCATACATGGCGCGGGCGCTCATCAAGACCTCGGGGATGGAAATTTCCATGTTTGAGAATCGGACGCCTATTGCCGCCATGCCCTCCATGAGACTCTCCAAAATTTCATCGGGGGAAACGCCCTGTGCGAGGGTTGTCTCCACGAGTCTTGTGACTTCAGGCACATTACCCTCTTCAAGATTCTCCCTGATATCTCCGAGATGCATGAAATACCCTCCCCGCCTCACTTTAAATCTTTTTCTCTGCCACGCCAAGCCTCAGGAAGAGGAGAGGCACTAGGGTAATCCACGCCCCCAGGAGAATATAGCGCAGCGTATCGAAGGGTATTGTCGCAGGGAAGAGCATCTTCAATCCCACCCTCAAAGCAATGACACCCACTCCCCCAATAATCAACGCCACAATTAATCTTGTGCGGGTGGGGACTCTCCAATCCATCTCAAGAAAGCTCAGCACCAGAAAGGCACTCAATGCGAGGGGTGCCACCTTATACCTGAACTCAAGCTCGGCTCCAAAGAAGAATATGATGAATGCAAAAAGGAATGCAAATGCAACTCTCTTGCCGGCTGTGTCATAGAATCGTATGAGCCTTTTCTCTTCTAGAGCTTCTATGAGCGTGGTGGTCGAAAGAAAGAAGGCCACGCCAAACATCCATCCACCCAAAACGTCTGAGGGATAGTGAACACCCAGATACACCCGTGAGATGCCAATGCAGATGCCGAGAGGAACAGAGAATGAGATTCTCCTTTCAATCCAGACCAGGAAAGAAAACACGTAGATGCCATTCTGGGCATGGTTGGAGGGATACCCTCCAGTCGTCTCATGTGCCATAACCAGGGCTTCATGTGAAGAGGGGCGTGGGAGGGAGAAGAAAGCTTTCGTCTGGAAATTCACAATCTGGGAGGAGATGAGTACCGCCATGTAAGTAATGCCTTCCCTTTTCTTCCCATACCAGAAGAGGGAGGCACCGATGAGGATGAGAAAATCTTCCCCACCGAGGGCAGAAAATCCGCGCATGATGAGGTCCAGTGCAGGCGAACGGAAGGACTGAAGGAGGGAGAGCGTCCAGATATCCATAGGATAGAAGAAGCCACTCATTTGCCTTACGAATCCTAAAAGAAAAACAAGGAGAAAGAGGATGCATGACAAAATGATATTCCTCTCAAAGCGCCGTCGAAGGCATCTCATGGTGTGTGGGAAGGCGTGGGCTTAAAAGGGTTTTGTCCTCTGCACCACGAAGAATCTCACGCGCATCCCCGTGGCCTCGTCTGTGGTCTCATACACTATTCTGAAATGGGAAAGCGTGGTGCTCTCGTAAAGCATTCTGTAGGCGAGGGTTGTCTTCACATATTCCATCTTGGCATCGGGAGGAAGGAATCGCCGGTAGTAAGGGTGAAGGGAAGCGGATAGGTTCCTTGTTGCGGGGTCTATGTAGACCCTGAATTCCCTGTCTGAGATGAAGAGGTAGGTGACAGGGTGCTCTGCGAGTATGGCGTATGCCTTCTCCTCATCCATCATGAGGATTTCGTAGTATTAAAAATCCACTGCCCCGGGGGGAACCTGGGAGGGATGTCTGGAAACCGTCGTAAAGAAAAAAGCCTGCGCCCAGGGAACGAGCATCATTCCATTGTCGGCAGGAAGACTGCGAGCTGCCCTCCACTCTCCCTCCGTAGCCTGTGGAGAAAAAGAGGAGACCATGAGATAGGTGAAAGGTATGTTGAGGAGGCAGATGATAAGGATGACCGCATATCCCAATCGCGCACCCTCCCGCCTTCTTGAATAAATGATGATTCCGAAAAACAGAAGGAGAGGCACGAGGAAGACAATGAGAAGGAGGGGAGAGAAGTGACTTCCTAGGAGGAATACAATGGCAAGGATGAGACCCGATGAGAGGAGAAGATAGGCATACCTGTCGTAGCGTCTGTCCCATTCGAAGAGTACATGAGGTATGATGAGTGCGAAGGCGACATCCATGAGGCGTGTGGCTCTGTCAAAGAAAGTGACATTGAAAAAAGTAACAATGAGGAGGGTGAGGGGAAAAAAATATCTCTTTCTGTGAGCCTCATAGAGGGAGAAAGGGAGAAGGAGCACCAATACGGTATACCTTGTCCAGATGGCATCGAATCCCACGGGCACAAAATCAGGGCTGCCCGCAAGAAAGGTGGATATGAGTCCCTCGTAGCGATACGCGGGAAAGAGTGTAGATATGATTCGGAGCGTCGCAGGAACGGAAAACACCCCTGCAATCCTCGCAACGATGAATGATACGACAAGGGCACCCAGAAGCCACCCGCGCACATCGTATGCAACTTTCGCCTTTCGTCCTATATGCCCCGCGATTGAGAGAATGGAGAAGAGGAGGATGGTCTCCAGGGCGATAAAGATGACGGCATTGATGAACCATCCAAGAGCAAGGATTGTGAGAAGCAGGACAAGGTATGCCACTCTCAGGCGCACATTCTTTTCATTTGCCACACGAAGGGCAGTGAGGCAGGCCAGAAGAAAGAAGGGAAGCTGGACGAGGTCGTGTGTAAAGAGGAGGATGCCCATGGTCAACGGTTCCACCATGAAGGCATACAGAATCCCGCACACAAAAGCGCGCTCTTTGCCAAATAACTCTTTGGCTACAAGAAAGACGAGAGAGGCGGAAAGTGAAATGAGAAGAATCCCCAAAAAAATCAGGAAGGGGTAGAGGAATCGAGAGGGAATGAATGAACGTGATAGATAAAAGATAATGTGCGTGGGGTCGTGAGAGGGGAGGACATAGTCGCCAGAAAGGACACCGTAGTAGAAATATGTCTCCACATAGGGAACTGCATGGTTCCCGAACCGAAGCGCGTACAGGATGCTGAGCAGGCATCTGGTGAGAAAGGAGAAACCCATAATGGTAAAAAAAATTATTGCCGTGGAACAAGAGGAACATCTCTCCTGCAGCTCCTGTGGACGCATGGCTCACGGATATTCCAAAATATAAAAAGGTTTCTGTCTCATGCAGGAATCGAAAGATATATAACCCCAAAAAAAATTTCTGTGCAATGAAGCGCGTGCTCATGACATCGGGGTTCTTTCGTCCCCACAGGGGGGGAACGGAGCGGTATATTGAGGAACTCTCAGACTTCCTCTCTTGTGACTTTGCCATAACCATACTATCCACCAACACTGAAGGTGCCGCTCCACAAGAGCATGCGGGAACTGTCGAGGTGATACGCCTGCCGGCGGCTCCCCTGTTTGCGGGAACCTATCCTTTCATGCTTCCCACCCCCTCTTTCTTTTTCCTCATGAAAAAAGTCCTTGAAAAGAGGTATGATGTCGTAGTTACCCACACGCGGTTCTTCCAGACGACGTTTTTGGGTTATCTCATAAGCATTGTGTGTGGAATCCCCCTCCTCCACGTGGAACACGGCGCCTCTCATATAATGTTTGAGAACAAGGCGATAGAATTGGTGGCACACGCTCTCGACCACATATGTAGCTTCTTCCTTTTGAGAAGGGTAGAAAAGGTTGGTGCGGTGTCCCATGCATCTTCGGAATTTCTCAGGCACATCGGGGCAAGAGGCGATATCGAATGCATCCCAAACTTCGTCGACACGCGCATCTTCTCCGGAAAAGGGAAAAGCGAGTGCCTCACCGTGACATATGTGGGGAGGCTTGTCGAGAGGAAGGGCATATCAGACCTCCTCGCCATATGGCCAGAGGTAAAAGAGAAATATGACGCACAACTTCTCATCATAGGAGAAGGTGAGGCGCGTGAGAGGCTCGAGTCTCTCGCATCAGGGGATGTATTCTTTCTCGGTGAAAAGGATGCCTCCGAGGTGGCAAGGGTTCTTGCCTCAAGCGATATATTCGTGAATCCCTCACTCTCCGAGGGTTTGCCTTCCACGGTGCTTGAGGCGTGTGCGTGCGGGCTTCCCGTGGTTGCCACAGATGTTGGGGGAACGGGAGACGTGATAGGAAGGGAGTTTTTGGTTGCGCCCCGCGACAGGGATGGACTCCTCCGAAAAATCCTCCTCCTTTTAGGAGACGAGGGGATGAGGCAGGAGGTGGGGAGGAGAAACAGGGAAACAGTCGAGAAAGAATTCTGCCTGGAAGTGGTGGCACAAGAATTCAGGCGATTCATTGGGACATGACGGCTTCAAACCTGGCAACAACCGACTTCCAGTCGTAGTACGATTCAACCTTCCTTCTCCCCGCCTCCCCCATGGCTGCGATGAGGGAAGGGTCATCGAGGAGGGCATTGATTTTTTCTGGAAATTCCCCATCGTTCTCCAAAAGAATCCCACAGTCTGAATCCACAATCTCAGAGACACCTCCCACGTTTCGCGCCACAACGGGACATCCGCAGGAGAGAGCCTCCAGGGCAACGGTGGGCACGCCTTCAATAAGTGATGGGAGGACAAGAATATCTGTATCGGCGAGAAGAGAGGGAATCTGCGAATGTGGTACATCACCTGTGAAGGTGACAGGAAGGGACCTGCACTCCTTCTGCAATTGTTCCCTCAACGTGCCTCCTCCCACAATCCTCCACGATATTTCTCTGTCCCTCTCATGCACCTCCGCAACCATTCTGGGAAGGCTCAGCACGCCCTTCCATTTCTCCAATCTCCCTATGTAGGCAATTCTTTTATTTTTCCCTTTTCTCGCATAGGGGAACTGGGAGGTGTCTATACCATTGGGCATCCAATGTACTTCTTTTCTCACACCGAACCTTTGGTGCAGAATCTCAATGTCAGTCTTGGATATGGACATGATTCTGTCGGCTGCATTGAACATGAATTTCCCCATGAAGGGGTCATAAAGATGTTTCTTGAGGAGAGGTTTGAATCCTCCTATCTCGGGTGTGGCAAGACCGCCATGGAGGTGGAGGTAGAGCGGGAACTCCCTGACTTTTCTATACAGTCCCACCTGATTGGACATTAAAAAAAGATACGAGTGGAGATGGACAAAATCATATCCGCCAACAATTTTTCTCAGGCGGGGAATGATGAGGCTCAGGGCGGAAATGTTCCATCCTTCCCCCCATGCATGAATTCTTTCGACGTTGACGCCGTCGATTTCCTCTCTTGCCGGTACATCACGGGGTATTCTTGAAGTGAGGACCGTCACCTCATGCCTTGAGGCGAGCCTTCGCGACAGCTCGAAGCAGTACCTGCCTGACCCGCTCGTCTTGGGGTGGAAGAAATTGGATACCTCGAGTATGCGCATGGGGAAAAAGAAAACACGGGATTTTAAAGGTTATGCCCATCGCAGGAAGCCTATGGGTGCATACTATCTGTGTATTAGCCGAGTAATGTCTTAAGACATTCTATCGCAGACTTCAGTTTCTCTATAGCCTGCAGTGCAAAGTAGTTGGCTGCGGGTGGGTTGGTCATGGATTTCTTTGCCTTTTTAAGAAGTTCTGTGGCTTCGTTTATCATCTTCTCGCATGTGGATGTGTCAAGCCCCTTTGATTGAGCCTGGGATAGAAGACTATTAGCTTCTGTTTGCAGATTTGAGGCTTTTACCATGTTGGTGTTTGCGAGGGGCAATATTGATGCAGGCTTGGTCTTATTCTTGGCGTCACCATAAGAATAGGTGATGGTGACCTGGTGTTGATTGTAAGAACAGAAATAACCGACATCTGAACTATTTCTAACTTCTACAACAATCTGTCCATCTGCTGCCCAGGCAGATAACTGGGCACTTGTCACTGTAAAACTCACTGTTTCCCAATTTGAATCACATTGTATGGCAGGTCCCTGATTGGTCCCTATGATTGTTCCTTCGACATATACGTCTGCGTATTCACTGGACGAATTATAGTCTCCCCTGACACTCACAGTCAGCGTCCCATCACTCGGGGGATGCTGGGGAGCCCCGGGAATGTTTGTGAAGGTGTGGGTCGTCGTCGCGTGATCAGTGGTATAAACTATAGTGGAAGTCTGGCTGTAGGTTCCTCCCGCCCTTGCATAAAAGCTGCCTGCTACCAATACAATGATTGCAAGACCTATGGAAATCATGCTTTTTCTCATATTTATTCCTCCTTTAATTCTGGGGCGGAAACCCGTCAATATCAAAAGGGATGTGAAGAATGAAAAGTTTGACTATTTAGGCCTTTCCTCTTCGTCAATCGTCGTATAATTTGAGAAATTTTCAATTTATTGCCGATATCTTTTTAAGTTAAGCCTTCAATAGTAGCTATATGAAGAAATGGTTCGTCTTTGCTTTTCTCATCCTCATCCTCCCCCAGATAGCACCGCAGGAGACCCCCGAGGTGCAGTTGCTCGGTCTTGTAAATGCCGAAAGGGTAAAGGCAGGACTGTCTCCCCTCTCCTGGAACCAGACACTCGCGGATGTCGCCTCTGCCCACAGCAGGGATATGTTAGAAAAAAGATACTTCTCCCACGTTTCGCGCGAGGGGACGACGCCATGGAAGAGAGTCACTAACAGCGGGTACTACCAGAACTACAGGGGATTCATGTTCGTTGCGGAAAACATAGAGGTGCACTCGGGTGCCATGAACGTTTCCCTCACCCATTCCAATCTCATGAGGAGCCCCGGTCATAAAAGAAATATACTCTCACAATACGCCAATGAAGTGGGGATAGGATTTGCGGTGGGGCAGCTCACGTATGGCACACATACCTTCACCATAATCGTCTGCACCCAAATATTCTCCTATCACTCAAGATAACCTTTTTGATATGTAAGTCATCAACCTTGACGCTATCTTTCCACATACGCCTTCTTGAGGATTTCTACATAATCTTCAATCTTTGCCTCCCGCGGGTTGGAGGGTGAGGAGTTATTCTTGAATGACTTCGTGGCGATTTCCTCAAAGTCCCTTTCCCCTATATCGAGGTCGTGAAACATAGGAATGTGGAGGAAGCGCGAGAGTTCTTTGATTCTTTCTATGAGCATGCGGGAGGCGTCCTCCTCATTTCCTCCAATTCCCACCTTATGCGCCAGGGAGGCATAGCGCTCCTTCACGGCAGGCAGGTTGAAATCCATCACATGGGGAAGAAAGACAGAGTTTGCCACACCATGGGGGACATCAAATATCCCGCCAATGCTCTCAGCGATGCAATGCACACTGCCCACGTCGCTGTTGCCGAACGCCATGCCTGCCAGGGTGCTTCCAAGCATGATGCCCTCCCTCGCCTCCCTGTTTTTCTGAATGTCTGAATAGGCATCCCGGATGGACTGGAATATGAGCCTGAATGATTCGAGTGCAAATAAGTCTGTGATGTGGGTCGCGGGTTTTACAGTGTATGCCTCTATGGCATGGGTGAGCGCATCCATGCCTGTGGAAGCGATAAGGGGAAGGGGAAGTGTTAAAAGGACATCGGGGTCGACGATTGCCACTGCAGGAAACATGAGGGGTCCTTTGATACTCATCTTGAATCTTCTTTTCTCATGCGTTATGACCGCAACCCATGTCACCTCGCTTCCCGTCCCGCACGTTGTAGGGATGGCGAGAACTGGTGTCGGCGGATTTTTATATTTCTCCCTCCCCTCATACTCTTCTATACTGCCTGAATTTGTCCTTAGCAGGGCGATGGCTTTCGCCGCATCGATGGCAGAACCACCACCGAGACCTATGACGAGGTCAGGCTTTATGCTGCGGGCTATCTCCCCCGCCCTGTCCACGGTGGTGGAGCGGGGATTCTGTTCAACCTCATCGAAGACGGTGATATTCACCATCTGCGAAATGACCCTGTCCGCGATGCCCGAATTGCGTATGCCCTTGTCCGTGATGAGCAGAATGCGCGAGGCTCCAACCTCTTTCCCCACTATCTGCGGAATGGTGTAAAGCGACCCACTGGAGAACACCAACCGGGTAGAAACATGAAACCGCATCTCAATCCTTGTAGAGAGGAGCATCCCCTCGTTTAAAACCTTTTCCTATGGAAAGATTTCAAGATACTGCAGGAGGAGACCCACGGCACGCCTGAATCCTTCCGCATCACCACCCGCCACGATGAGGACACCGTGCCCCTCTATATTCTCTATGTATTCCAGGTCACCCGAAGATTTCTCCCAATCTATGCGTGATATTCCCTTTTTCCTTAGTTCAATGACAATCCTATTCTCTCTTCCGAAGAGGATGAGGTTCTTTGACATTCTCTCCATATCCCCTAACTCATAATCGAATCGCACGAGTGTGACGGATGATAGGTACTGGAATGTGGGTTTGGGTGTGAAGTCTATTTTTTGTATGAGGAATTTGGCAGAAGAGAAGGTGTGATGCTCGGAGATCTCGGGGACAGCTTTTTCTTCTTCATGGAGTTCTTCAAGTATCAGTCTGAAGTACTTTCGTGGACCCCAACAAACACTTCTCCCCTCATTCGAAAAATGGATGGGGTCACGCAGTGCGACCTTCACGCTTCCTTCATGAATGAAGTCCGATGGATTCCTATCGGGGTAAATGAAAAGATCCCAGACCTTCCCTCCCTCTTCTGAAAAACAACATTGAGTTGAGAGTGTACCCGTGTCCGTGAGTGTGTATGCATTGAAGGTCGCATATTTCTCCCCCGATGCCCCCATGCCTGCGGAGGTGGATTCGATTGCGAACACGACTTCGTCTGTCTCCCCATCGCCATCCAAATCCTCTGCGATTTCAAAGGTGGGATACAACCGCTGTTCGCCGGAGGCAGGCACGGGAGGATAGATTTCACCGCGCGCTTTGTCATATGAGGAAGAGTTGAGTATTTCTCTGGGAACATCATAGCTTTGCGGGCAGAGGCTGCATTCATATCTCTGCAGTATGACGGCAACGCCCACGTGTGCGGGGTTGTCTATCTTTATGTTCCAGTCGCAATTCTGTAGATCGAATACTCGTTGGAAAAGGTAGCGCTCGCCCGAGGCAAGGCGGTGGTAGCTCCACCAGTCGGCTTTGGTGTGGTTCTGGAAGACACCGTCTGCCTCTTCCACAATCCCGCGTACGACATAGTCGTGGAGTGTGTTTCCATACACTACGTTCCTTTCATAGAGTATGTATTTGAGGTGAAGCTCTGTGGGCATGCCCGAAAAATCCTGCAGGAGGCGGAAGGCACCCGAAACATATACAAACCTCCCCTCTATGTCTCCATTCACTATGAGTTCTGCGTCTGGGGGGGAGAACGATTCGCGAAGAATCGCTCCAAAGTTATCTTCTTGCGATTCAAGCATCGCCCCCTCGAATACCGCGAAGGGATAAATGGGGGGAGGCACGCGGAACTGATTCCAGTATGCCGAGGCGCGGGAGGTGGAATTCTGCGTATGCCACCACATGGGAGTATTGAGTACGGTGTCGTGTAGGGGGTCTGCGATATCGGGGTGGTATTCGAGGACGACCATGTTATCGCCAGCCCGGTAGGCGAGGTCGTACATCTCTTGCCTTGCTCCAATGTTTCCCGATGCATCCACGAAAAGCTCGCCCACTACTTTCTTCTTGCCTCGTGTGGGGATGAAGACTTTTTTTTCAGATGAAGAGGTCTTAATGGAGAGTGCGACCTTGTTTTCCTTCGGGTCAACATCCGCAAGTGAGATAGACACCCCATCGATTGTAGTCTCCTCGCCTCTTTTCATCTGAAAGGTGTGGTTATGGGGTATTCCGAAAAAGAGGAGGGATTGGTTGAGCACGGGATTTCTCCAGAGGCGGAGGGGAGTAATCTGCCTGTCGAATAAAAAGTAGCCATTGGGAGGACTCCTCCAAGAATGACCTCTCGTCTCCATGAAGTCTGAAAAGGGTGTGGGTACCATGCCTGTGACCCAGAAGTCGAGGGTTTTTAGTGTGATTTCAAATCTGTGCGGGTCTTTCCAGAAATCGATATAGTAGTGACCCGAGTAGAGGATGCTGAAAGGGTCGCCATAAATCTGAAATTCATAGAGCTGGTGTGGAATGCCTGAGAGGTCTGTAGGCGTGATGAGGAGCTTCACCGCTTTGGTCTGGAGAGGGGAAAAGAAGTATTTCCTCACAGACTGCCCGATGGAGTTGCCCACTATGTTACCCAATGGGTCCAGGGCAGGAGGAGGACCAGATGGTGCACCTTCATGGAGATTCGGGATATCCTTCCATACCCATCGCGCACAGTTGATATCATAATAGCCATACTGCAATCTGTAATTTCCTATGTGCCCCACCGCCAGCACTATCCTCTCAATCTCCTTTTCTTCAACAAACTCGACGGTGAAGTAGTTGTCGTCAGGCCAGAACCAGAAACTGCCGGAGGCAAGGTAGGTGAGCGTTCCCCAATCCCCGTCCACTGAGTTGGCACCCAGATAATCATAATTACCGTAATCTGCGGGATTGGGAATGTAGTTACTTCCGCCAACGCCGATACTCAGCTGCACACCTGTGTACCCCAATGCGACATTGCCCCTGTTGAATCTGCCCTCATACGGCAGAATACCATCGTCGTCATAGTAAAGGAAATCAAAAAGGTGCTCTCCTTCCCAGACAATGGTCTCATTCTTTCGCAAATCCGCTTCATATGTCATGCGCCCTATTCGCGCAGCCACCGAGGAAACGAGAAGAATGTCTTTGGCAGAGGCATCGCCCTGTACGATGAGGAGGACATCGGGCTGTCCATCCGAAATAAAAAAATCACGAGGGGGAAGATGCTGCGCGCCGCAAAGGGGAGAAAGGACAATCACAATAAATAAAATCCATTTTCGCACAAAGACACCTATGGTTTCTTATATCTCCATTCCACGAAATCTCCTTCCTGCAGCACGAACGCGTCTGACGATACGGTCGCATAGACCCCATTCACCCAGTAAAGCCAGTAGTGACCGCGCGTCGCATCGTTGGCAAGACCATTGATGCTTGTCACGAAAACCCCGAAGGGCCATACGGTGTAGTCTACCTGCGTCTCCTGACGCAGTAAGTCCAAAACTGAAGAATCTTTCTTTATTTGTGTCTCCTTCCGTTCCTGCGTTGTGCCATAGTCAAGCAGGAGTGTGACGTGAATCATATTCTCCTCTGGAGTTGCTTTCTCACCCACATCAATCTCCTGTAAAGTAACTGCACCATCCCGATTCTTATCATTCCACACCATGAGGAGGAGATGCTCTGCTGACCAATTCTCTCTTTTGGAGAGATAGAGGCACGACGCATAGGTGCCTTTTCTCCCATACCCCCACAAGAGAAGAATTTCCCTCCCTTCATGTTCTCCGAGGTAGGCTATGGCGACATCCTCATACATGTTCGATTTGTTGTGTGTAATGCTTTTTCCCTCCACATTGATTGTGACGGAGCTTCCTTCATCCGTAAACGCTATGCCAAAAATACTGCTGTATTTCTCTGTGAGGGTATTTGCCAAGGGTCCGCCAACGAGTATGAGGTTCCCCTTCTCCCCCGTTCCCTCCTTTACCTCTATGCCCATTTCGTGAAATGAGGTTTTGAGGAGTGAGGCAGCCAGGCGATCAGAGGCATTCGAACCCGTGACGATGTGAGCTCCAGAGAAGAGTTGAGAAATGTCAGAAAAGGAGGGTCGTGCCTGAAGAGTTCCCGTCAGTATGACGAGTGCGAGTATGCCATGCCACATCTTCATGGATGGATTATCCATCCATATCTTTTAAAGGTTGCTGTCACACAACTCATATTTCTCAATGAGGTAGTGCGCGATTTCAAGCTTCTTTTGCTTTATGGGTGATGCGTTCCTGTCTTTTCGGAGGTAAGGTTTGCTGTACCTCCCAACCACATCGCCAAAGTCAAACCCGAGACAGGTTACCCGAGAAGCACCAAAAGCCTTAGCCAGAAAAAGCGCCCTGTCTCCGTCTGTGAATCCTCCGAAGTTATAGACGTTTCTCCGCGGCTCAATCTGTGTCGTCCCGACCACATTTTTAAATCGAAGAACATACCTGCGTATCCTTTCCATGTTGTCCCCATGGGCATGGATGAAGAGAATGGAACCGCAGGAGTCGGCTTTCCTCAGATCACCTATTCTCCCATCCAAATCGGTCACTATGATTTCCGGAGTCTTTCCCTTTTCAAGAAGGTAGGAGGTTGCTCCATCTGCGGCGATGCTGGGGGTTCCCACTTTCGAAGCCTCAAGGCTCGGTCCTGTGCCGTATACAAAAACATGGCGACCCGAAATTCTTTTTTGCGCCTCAGCAAGAGGCGGCTTCCTTTCAGAAAGGAGACGCGAGAGCAGGAGGGTTGCTTCCCTGTCTTTCTCCTCGTCAATGTTGAGGAGAGAGGCGATACGTTTGTACTCGGAATGCCACTGGGGAAAAGAAAGAAGAGGATTCAAAAGGTATCACGAGATGGCGGAAGTGAGACCTTCCACACCCACTTGTATGATGAAGGCAACTGCGATTATGATGCCAGCCATGAGGATTGCCACCGCGATGTTCCCGCGCTTCAGCTCTGCGTACTCGTCTACGTCGCGTGTGTACTTGTCAAGAATCCACATAGCGATGTAAATTGAGACGACTGCAAGTATCACCCCGACCACGAGTTGGACTATGGCGATAACTATCGCAACGATGAGGTCTCCCATATGTCCGAGGATGGGACGAGGAACGCCCGCCACCGCAGCGGAGAACCCTGCAACCCCAGACTGCACTATCACCGCAATGGCAATGACAATTGAAGCCATGAGGATGCCGACCGCCGCATTTCCCTTCTTCAATTCCTCAATCTCGTTTATCCCGCGCGTCATCTTGCTGAACACGGAGATGCCCAAAAACTGCGCGCCGACCGCGAGGAGGAGGGCGACGAGCAGTTGTATCACACCTACAACCAGTGCAACGATTTCCATTAAATCACCTTCCACTCATTATCTTTGTTCCTTAAAAACTTTACCTCGACACCACAATACTTAAATAATATGGAATGAATTTGAAGATATGAAAAATATTTCCACCCTCTTCGTGGTGTTCGCACTCCTCTTGAGTCCCGTACAGGGTCAATTCATAGAGATACAATTCCTTTCTGAAAAACCATACCTTGTTGCGGGAGACCAGAATGTGTCCATCGGCATTTTACTGCTGAACAAGAGCAACTACTATTTGGAGGATATTCACGCACAACTCCTGCTTTCGTATCCCTTCAGTCCCGCTGTCGCCACTTCTCCCACGCTGAGGAGTGACATTTTCAATATGAGAAATCTCGACAGAAATTCCTCCACAAAGATTCTTTTCAAAATCGACGTAGACAAAGGCGCCAGATATGGAGACTATGAAATCCCACTCATAGTGGATTACATGATAGATACCATGCCTTACAAGGAAACCTTTGCAATCAGACTCCACATTGTCGGTGAAACACTGTTGGATGTTGTGGATGTGCGCATCGAAAAGAGTGTCGAGGTCGGTCACGAATTCGAGATGGAGATGAAGATACGGAATGTGGGACAGAATGCCATAGAGTGGCTCAAGGTATCCCTCACCCTCGACAGGAATTCCCCCGTCATTTCCGAGGAATCCTCAGAATTGATATTCAGGAATCTCAAATCCGGAGGCACCGTGACTGTGCTCTTCACGCTCACCACGAAGAGGGATATAAATCCCGACAACTATCTCCTCCCCATGGTGCTCACCTACCAGGACGAAGCGGGGCAGATTCACGTATCAAGCGAGACCCTCGGCATCACCGTGCTCGGGAAGGCGGAGGTGGATATCGCAGGAATCAAAATGACACCTGAGCAGGTTCGTGCGGGAGACAGGGTGACACTCGCCATCCAGCTTGACAACACAGGGACGGGTGATGCCCGGGCTGTCTCAGGAACGCTTTCCTCCTCTTCACTCACTCTGCAGTCGTACAGCGGCGAGATAAAGAGAGGGGACAGTGGGGCGCTCTTCTTCTCGTTCCCCGTGCCTAAGGATGCGACCCTGGACGTTCCGTATACACTCTCCATTGCATACGAAGACGATTTCGGCGCTCACACATTTGAAACTCCTGGAAAAATCAATCTCGAGCAGGGGGGAGGCACGGAAGGAAAATCCATCTATGGCGGAATATTTGCCGCAGTGCTCCTCGTGGTCATACTCATATGGCTGTGGAGGAGACGTGCAAGGAAATGAACCCTTCTTTATTCCTTGCCTACAAGGAACTCGAGAAAGCCAAGTTGAGAAATTTCCTAATCGTGCTCTCGGTCTCTGTGGGCGTCATGGGGGTCGTCCTCGTCGATTCGATGCAGAACGGTATGATTGACGATTTTAAGGTGAAAACGATTGACATATTCACTTCCCACCTGCAAGTCCTTCCTGAGGAGGACAAAGAGTATATTCAGAAAGCAGAGAGCAAGAGAAGAATTATCGAGAATATATCCGGCGTGAGAGGAGTCGCCCTGAGAATCGAGACGAAGGCACTCATCGGCACGAACGGGCAAAACAGACAGGTCCAGGTCTTGGCCATAGAACCCGAGAGGGAGCCTGGTGTTACGAGTCTCGATCAGAAGATTGTCGAGGGACGGTTCCTCCTCCCCTCAGACAGGACAAAGGTAATAATGGGAAAGAGACTCGCTGAGGATTTGAAGGTTGGGGTGGGGGAGAGTGTCACCATCGTGTTCCCCAATGGCACGGGACAGCAGTTCAAGGTGGGGGGACTCATCGATTCAGGGTTCTACGACTTTGATAACGGGGTCGTCCTCATGCCATACAAGACATTGATCGAGATTGGGGGGCAGGAGAACATCGCCTCCTCGGTGGTCGTCCGGGTTGAGGAGGAAGATAAGGTGGACGCCATTGCATTGCAGATAAATCAACTAACCCCCCAGGACAGGGTCGAGACGTGGGTGGAACTCTCTCCCTTTGTGCAGCTCATCCTCCAGACCCAGAGTTACAGGACGATGATGTCTGTCACACTCATTTTGCTCACCGCGGGATTCTCCATGATTTCCGCCATGGTGATAAAGGTCTCCTCGAGAATCCGCTATATAGGCATGACCAAAGCCATGGGCGCCACGGGGGGATTCATCCTGAAAACCTACCTCATGCAGGCAGCCGCTATAGGGGTTGTGGGGGGGATATTGGGAGACGCATGGGCATACCTCGGTTATTCATATTTCTCAACCCACCAGATAACGGTTGAGGGTCTCGAAAAGACATTGGGGTCAGCTATCATCCCCTTTCGCATGAACCCCTCGATGTACGTCTCATCCTTCATCTTTGCCGTGGTCGTATGCATATTGGCTGCGCTCTACCCGGCTTACAAGGCGTCCACACTCGAGGTAACGGAGACGGTGCGACATGCCTAATGCCGTGTCTCTCATTGCATTGCGGGAATTCTCCGCCGAGAAGAGGAAGGTTGCGGTGATTGTCCTCGCCATCGCCGCGGGAGTGATGACTTACATCATAATGGATGCCATGCTCGTGGGATGGGAGGATGATATCCAGAGCAAGACCATTGACGTGTGGACCTCCCACATGAAGATTCTTCCCCCAGAAGATGAGCCATACGTGAAGAATGTCGCCTACAAGGTAGCGATGGTGGAGAGTCTGCCTTCCGTATCGGGCGCCTCAGCTCGTCTTGTCTTCTCGGGGTTCATCGCATCCTCCAAAAAGGAAAAGACTGCCCTCATCATGGCAATCCAACCTTCACGGGAGGTCAACGTCACAAAGGTTTCAGAGAAGATGGTCGAAGGCTCATACCTGGACGATGGCGACAAGGCAAAAGTAGTGCTTGGGTACAGACTCGCTCGTGAACTCGAGGTCCGCACCGGACAGCGTGTCACACTCATCTTCCCCAACGGGGAAAAGAAGCAAGTTGTGATAAAGGGATTGTTCGACTCGGGGTTCTACGAGTTTGACACAACCTTTGCCCTCATGCACTACGACACTGCACAAGAGATACTTGCGCAGAGAAACGTTGCCACAGAAATCGTGGTGCGAGTACACACGGATGGGGAACTGGAACAGGCAGTCATCGCAATCAAAGGCATAACCCCGCAGGATAGAGTCACGACATGGAAAGAGCTTGCCTCCTATCTCCTCTCCCTGCTTAAGGTGAAGAGCGTCGGAGCCTTCTTTTTGACCTTCCTCATCTTACTCACCGCTGCCTTCGCTATGGGAAACAGCATGATAATGAAGGTGTCAGATAGGGCAAAGTACATAGGCATAATGAAGGCCATCGGGGGAAAAGAAAGATTCATACTCAAGGTTTACCTTCTCGAGGCCGTTCTCGTGGCAGTTACGGGTGTTGCGGTGGGGGAAGTCGTCTCTTTCCTTTCTATACTCTACCTGAAGAGCCACCCTCTCGTCTTCCCCGGAACAGAGGAGATGGTGGGTACCTCCGTGTTTCCCTTCGAATTCCATCCTGCAGCCTTCCTTTACGCATTCCTCTTTTGCGTCTTCATGTGCATAATTGCCTCACTGTACCCATCACTCAAGGCGTCGAGACTCGACCCTGTGGAGGCGATGAGGCGTGGGTGAGAACTCGAATTTTGTTGTGGAGACAGAACATCTCCAAAAAATCTATCTCATGGGAAAGGTAAAGGTCGCCGCATTGATCGATGTGACACTTAGGATAGCACGGGGCGAATTCTTGGCAATCATGGGTCCTTCGGGTTCAGGCAAGTCCACACTCCTCAATCTCTTGGGCCTGCTTGACAGACCCACGGGCGGTACCCTCAGCCTGGACGGGAAGAATACACTGACCCTCAGCGAAAATGAGAAGGCGGAATTCAGGCTGCGCAGACTCGGGTTCGTATTCCAGTTCTTCAATCTCATACCCGAACTAACCGCACTCGAAAACGTCATGTTCCCCATGATGCTCGCCAGGAGGAAAGAGGATATGAGGAAGAAGGCGGGCACCATACTTCTTGACGTGGGGCTCGCGGAGAGGTTGTTCAGTCATCTCCCCGCGGAACTGTCGGGAGGGGAGCAACAGAGGGTCGCAATCGCCCGCTCCCTCGCCAACGACCCCGCACTCATCTTTCTGGATGAGCCTACAGGAAACCTCGACCTGGGCGCATCCCGCGAGATTTCTGTATTGCTTGAGAGATTGAACGATGAGAAGGGGCAGACCATACTAATGGTGACGCACGAGCTCCATATGGGAAAGACGGCAAAAAAAATTATCCATCTCGAAGACGGAAGGGTGCGAAGGGTGGAGGAGCAGAGGTAGCACCTCTAGAATCGCTCTATCTTTACTCCCGTGTTTTGTGCCTTCGTTTTTATGAATGTACCTTTATAGTTCTGGTGGAAGATTTTTTTCATTTTCTCTGTTTTTTCTCTGTTGTCCGAAAAAGCGAATACCGTGGGCCCAAACGACGAAATGGACACGCCATACCCCACCTTCTCAAAGTCTGAGAGGAGCTCTCGGACGACTGGCTCTTGTATTTCAATCTCGCGCGATTTGAATCCCAGCCGCCTGACCGCATCGATGCCTGCTCCAAACATCCTTATGTCATGAAGCACGACTGCAGGAAGCATCTGCGCCAGTATGATGCGGGAGATTTTTTCCACCTCGTGTTCGGGGATGGGGCAGTGAATCTCAAAAAAGGCTCTCTCATCCTCACCCGACAGTCCCTTTCCGGCGTCGGGGATGGCGAGTAGGATATCCCAGTTGGGGAAGGGGAGATTCGCAATGGTTGGGGCGGGCATGGCTTTACTCGCGCGTGAGGGGAGGAAGGAATCCTTCTCCAATCCGCATCCGAAGTAGTGTCCGCCATCGAGAATGAATCCACCCCTCTCAAATGCCGCGATGCCAATACCCGAGGTCCCTCCCCTGTGCACCATGCGAGCCAGATGTCGCGTATTCCACTTCTTTCCATACAGTTCAAAAAGTGAGGCGGCAACACTCAGCCTGAGCTGGGTTTCGCTCCCCAATCCAACGTGCGGCTTTATACGCTTTTTTAATGAAAGAGAGAAACCCCGCCTGAACGGCAGCATGCCGACAATATAACCAAGTTCCTGGGGGAACCCTTTTCCCTTCCGCGCCTCAACGACAGTACGGGGGTTCCTGAGAGCGAGCCCCACCCCGCCATCCACCCTGCCAAGGCTCCCGTTCATATCCAGAAGAGAAATATGGATGCGTGAGGGGGAGGCGACGCGTATCATGGGATTTCTTTGAGATAGAACTCTTAAACCTTTTTGAAGATAGAAAAGATTAAAAGAGGTAAATCGAGTTGGAGTGGTGGTAAATTGAGAAGGTGGGTATTTATCTTTGTATGGCTACTTATTGTACCCTCATATGCGACGAATTGTACATATTGGGTAACTCGAGAAAGCAGGCATTTTCTGATTTATTACAGTCAAGATTATCTACTGGAGGCGGAGATAGATCAGATTGTTGAAGAGGCAGAGGGTGCATATGAGTTTGTCACTGGTTTCCTGAACATGGAGCCAAAGAAAAAGACACCAATCTACCTCTATGCATCGGCAGTGGGTTATGGGGAATTCTTTTCCGGGGGGCGTGCGGAAATTGGGGAGATATACGTAAATTGTAAATCAGGCAAATACGATAGTTGCAGAAATGCTTCTTCAGACGAATCATTTGGCAGCCTCATCGCCCATGAACTGACCCACATCGTCATGAGTTCGGAAGGGAAACATCCCACCGCACTTTTAACGGAAGGAATCGCAGAATATGTGGATACTAAATATGTGGATGGAAGTCCACATTGGGGTGCGAAATTCTTCTTGGAAAATGGAGCGTTGATACCCCTGAAAAAGATCATCGAATATTTTATTCCCTACTATCCTCTAGGTGTCTACCAGGAAGGATCCTCTTTTTGCGCATTTCTTATAGAGGAATATGGGATTGATAAATACAAAGAATTCTATTTTAAAGAGATAGAAAATCCCGACAATAGCTTTGAGATATTTGGGAAAGATGCGGAACAGATTTATAGTATGCCTATATCAGAGCTAGAGGATGAATGGATAAAAAAACTCGAAGCCCTTCCTTCAACTAACACTTTCTATGAGGGTTTGGCATCGTTCAATAT
>Ga0315295_10000783_pt1 | contig 27032 bp, 17 predicted proteins | sample YL17G14_0_MG_FD_204453 | JGI IMG/M metagenome (GOLD analysis project Ga0315295, IMG submission 204453) | Sediment microbial communities from Yellowstone Lake, YNP, Wyoming, USA - YL17G14_0 | ecosystem: Environmental > Aquatic > Freshwater > Lake > Sediment | place: USA: Wyoming | collected... | reverse complement strand
TACGATAAATTAATTGCATTACGTCATGCGTAAGGTTTGTTTTGCATTGCTATCAATTTTTATCGTTATGGAGACATCTTCCCAATCCAGGTCATCTGACAGGCAACCTGTTGCTGCAGGCAGATTCTATTCAGCAGATAAGGAGACATTAACGAATGACATCGCGCAGCTCTTTGAGACTTGCCTAAAAACCACTCCTCAATCTAAAATGAGGGCAATTATCAGTCCCCATGCCGGTTATATCTATTCAGGCAAGGTTGCTGCTTCGGCTTTTTCTGCAATCGACAGGAACACCGCCTACAGGAATATATTTGTCATCGGATCAAGCCATGTTATGGCCTTTGAAGGTGCTTCGGTCTATAATACCGGCGATTTTTTAACTCCGCTTGGGAAAATAACTGTTAATAAAGAAATTGCCAACACGCTTAAAGCTGACAAGCTTTTCAATTATCCTGTTAATGCTCATTTGCAGGAACACAGTCTTGAGGTCCAGATGCCTTTTATCCAGTATTATTTTAAGAATAATCCGCCGGTCATTCCGATAATAATTGCAACAAATAATGCAGGCAACATCAAGAAAATTGCCGAAATCCTTAAACCATGGTTTACTCCCGAGAATCTATTTATTATAAGCAGCGATTTTTCGCACTACCCTTCATATAAGACGGCAAATGAAATTGATAATGCTACAGCAAATGCAATAGTCTCTGGTGATCCGAAAAAATTCCTGGATATCTTAAAAAAGAACTCATATGTAAATGATCCCGGATTATCAACCAGCATGTGCGGATGGACATCAGGGCTTCTTCTTCTTTACCTTGCTGAGGGTAGCAGCAATCTTGTTTTTAAAAAGATCGATTACTGTAATTCAGGAGATTCCCGCTACGGTAACAAGGACGAGGTGGTCGGTTACAATGCCATTGTACTGTTTGAAAAGAATCCCGGGAACCAGATAACAAAGAACCTTGCAGATGAAATAACTTTCACAGATAAGGAAAAGGAACAATTAATTTCCCTTGCCCGTGAAAATATTAAATCATTGTTATATGACAAGAAGAGAATTTCTGTCAGTAAAGAAACTCTGCCTGAAGTTTTTAAGAAGCCGCTTGGAGCTTTTGTAACTTTAAAGATCAAGGGTTCCCTGAGGGGTTGCATAGGCAGGTTTATCTCCTCTGATCCTCTTTATCAGGTTGTTCTTGAATCATCCGAGTCTTCAGCCTTTGATGATCCGAGGTTCTCTCCGCTAACAAAGGAAGAACTGCCGAAAACTGACATCGAGATAACTGTTCTCGGACCAATGAAAAAGATCAGCAATATCAAAGAGATCGTTCTGGGCAGACATGGTATTTATATTAAAAAAGATTACCGTTCAGGCACAATGCTGCCCCAGGTAGCAATTGAGAATCACTGGAGCGTGGAGGAATTTCTGGGATATACATCACGAGATAAGGCCGGAATTGGCTGGGATGGCTGGAAAGATGCTGATATTTACATCTATGAAGGGATAGTACTTGAAGAAACGAAAAAGTAACTATGTATAATATTATCGGCATAGGATTATCTGCAATTGTCCTATATTCCATAAGTTACTTCTTCTGCCGCATCAATTTATTTTCCTTACAATTTCACAGAAAACTATGGAACTTCATCCTTGCAGCTGCATTTATTCTGACAGCTCTTGCAGGCTTTTTCCTTGCCCTTCAGATTAATTACAAATGGAATATCCCTGTCATAAAAACAATTCTTAAATGGCATGTGGAGATGGGAATCGGGATGGCTGTAACAGGCATTTTTCATTTCTTCCGGCATTTATCCTACTTCACTAAAACATTAGCTATTAAGGAAACAATAATTTCTTCAGACGTCTCCGTCAACAGAGAGGCAGGTCCGGACGTTGCTGCAAATCTGTTTATTATTGGATTTGTCAGTTCGTCGGTCCAGCTATTGCTATTACGGGAGATTATGAACATCACGGGAGGGTATGAACTGATTGCAGGTGCCTTTCTGTGTTCGTGGCTTATAGGTTCAGCTGCAGGATCTGGTTTGGCACCCCGATCATCTTTGACAGATATCAGGAAAATCAACCTGCTGTTTTCAACAGGTCCTCTCTTTTCCATTATCCTGATGCTGTTATTGTCAAGGCTTTTTCTGAAACCCGGGGAGACGCCCTCTTTCCTGTCGGGAATTGTTTTTACGTTCCTTGTTCTTCTTCCGTTTTGCCTTATCTCAGGATTCACTTTTATAAAGCTGATCTCGGCCGGAAAAACCAGATATTTTATTCCCGGAAAATCATTTTCAATTGAAACTGCCGGCGGAATAGCTGCAGGAATTATTGTATCATTATTAAGCGCCGGAATATTAAATACATATCAGAGCCTTCTCCTTATAATAACAATGGGGATCTCATATACAGTTATTACCTTCTATATTGACAGGAAAAATCAAAAGCTTGTTTTTAAAACTTCAGTACTGATCATTTCTGCTTTAATAATCATTTTCTCTCCCGACATTTGTTTCCGTCAGTTTTTGCTAAGGGGAATAAGAGTCTTGGAAACTAAGGACACTCCCTATGGAAATATTACAAGGGGTGAATATCACAATGAGACTAGCACCTATTACAATCAAAGGCTTCTGATCTATAACAATGATGCCGTTGAGAGTGAAGAAGATATACACTATGGACTGCTTCAGGCTGAGACTACTGACAATATCCTTCTTATTTCAGGGCCTGTTGAATCAAGGATGAAGGAGATAAGCAAATACAATGTCAGAAAAGTGGTTTATGTGGAGCGCGATCCAGCACTTTCCGGAACTATAAAGCCGGCAAATTCGGAAGTATCTCCAGTACTGCGAATTGAAAATGATGATGCCTTCAGCTATATCAGGAAGACAGATGAAAAGTTTGATGCGGTGATAATGCTTCTGCCTCCGCCTTCTTCACTTTTACTTAACAGGTACTATACTTTTGAATTCTTTAAGGCAGTGAAGAACAGGATGAACTCTGACGGAGTTTTTTCATGCTCCCCGGGAATCAATCCTAACTATTTCAACCAGGAATCTATCAAGTTGTATTCTTCTGTATTCAACAGCCTGAAGGCAGTATTTAAAAGCGTCATTCCGATAAGCGGCACTAAACTTTATTTTATTGCTTCAGATAAAGATCTTTCAACTTCTGTCTGCGAAATGGTCAGCAAGAAGAATCTGAATAATTTCTATGTTGGTCCCGATTACCTGTCAGACGATCTGATAGCCTCAAAATCAGAGGAGGTGATTAACCTTATGGACAGCAGTATAAAGTATAACAGGTCAACGCTTCCGATAGCCTGCTTTTATTTTCAAACATTTAACCTCAGCAAAAACCTTAATGAGAAGGTACCTGCAATTATTCTCCTGGCACTGCTCTTAGCATTTTCATTGAGAGACTTCAGAGCAGAAAATGCGGTAATGTATTTCAGTGCATTTGCCCTTGCAGGCTATGAAATAATACTTCTGCTCATACTTCAGCTTACAATAGGGAACATGTACCAGATAACAGGTTTGATAATTGCAGGACTTATGGCAGGGTTGGCAGTTGGTGCTGGAATAAGAATCCCGTTCTTTGAAAAGAAACCTGCCATAATAAAAGCTTTTCTTTTAATATTATTCTATGTAATTGCAGGTTTTTCCATTGAAAGAATTATGGCCATTAACGGAAATTTTATGCTTACCGGATTATTGATCCTGTCAGGATTCTTGCCAGCAGTGGTCACAGGCAGTTTTTTCCGGGATCTGACCTCCGGAGAAATCACCAGTTCAGATACTTCAATGGTTTACAGTGCCGATCTTTCCGGATCAGCTCTGGGATTTATTGCATTCTCAGGGCTGGCTGTTCCTCTTTTCGGAATAAACAAGTCACTGTTAATTCTTCCGGTTCTGGTTCTGACAGGTTTTCTGTTAACGTTAATATGCAAAAAACATTAGTTTTTTTTAACTTTGAGTATCATTTTTCCGGTATATGGAAAGGAATAGTTGTAAAATCAGTAAACGCAGGTTTATTAAAAAATGTGCTGCCCTTTCAGCAGGAGTTTTCTGCCTGCCCGGAACCGGGATCATCCCGGATCTGATTGGTGAAGAAGCACCTGTGTTCAGAAAAGAAGCCATGTTCCAGGAAGAGACTGCAAGGGGGATTATGTGCAGGATATGTCCAAATGAATGCGTGCTTAAAGAGGGTGAACTTAGCAAATGCAATAACCGCAAAGTCATTAAATCAAAACTTTATACGCTTGCATACGGGAATCCTTGTTCAGTAAATGTCGATCCGGTTGAAAAAAAACCACTTTACCATTTCCTCCCCGGATCGAGAGCATATTCAATTGCAACTGCCGGATGTAATCTTGTCTGTCTTAACTGCCAGAACTGGACGATATCACAGACGAGCCCGGATAAGACGAGGAATTATGATCTGATGCCGGAGAAAGTCGTTTTAGATTGCATTGCAAAGAGTTGCAAATCAATTGCATACACCTACTCTGAACCGGTTACATTCTATGAATATGCTTACGAAACAGCCGTACTTGCAAAAAAAGCAGGGATCAAAAATATTTTCAAATCAAACGGGTACATTTATGCTGAACCCTTAAAAAAGCTTTGCGGTGTAATCGATGCAGCCAATATTGACCTTAAGGCATTCAGCGAAAGCACTTATCTGAAACTATCGGGGGGCAAATTACAGCCGGTTCTCGATTCGCTTAAAATTTACAGGGATATGGGCGTATGGCTTGAAATAACAAATCTTATAGTACCCAAATGGACCGATAATCCTGAGGAGATAAGAAAGATGTGCAAATGGCTGGCTGAAAACGGATTTAATAAAGTTCCTGTTCATTTCAGCAGGTTCTATCCTTTATACAAGCTGGAACAACTCCCTCCCACCCCGGTTGATATCCTTAACCAGGCCGTGCAGATAGCCAATGATGAAGGACTTGTATATGTTTACACCGGCAATGTTCCGGGAAATGAAATTTCGGATACAAAATGCCCGGATTGCGGTAATACACTTATCATTCGTCAGGGATACAGGATTGCAGCCAACAGCCTTGCCAACGGGAAATGCAATAAATGCGGAAAGGCTGTTGACGGGGTATGGAGTTAAGAAAATCAAAAAAGGATCGGATGAACCAGGCTGAAGCAATGGAACGGATTGAGAAACTACGGAAGGAAATCGAGGAGCATAACAGGAGGTATTATGTATTGAACCAACCTGCTATTTCGGATTTTGAGTACGATCTCCTTATCACTGAACTGGTGTCCCTCGAAAAGAAGTTTCCGGATTTTATTGTTCAATCGTCTCCCACACAACATGTTGGCAGTGATATTTCGAAGGAGTTCAGGCAGTACGAGCATAAATACCCGATGCTCTCACTCGGAAATACCTACAATCATGAAGAGTTGGGTGATTTTGACGGACGGCTTAGCAAATCTGTTTCAGGTAGCGTCGAATATGTTTGTGAGCTTAAATTTGACGGAGCTTCAATAAGCATAACATATTTAAACGGAATAATGACTACTGCCGTCACCAGGGGTGATGGCACAAAAGGCGATGATGTATCTGCCAATGTCAGGACAATCAAGAGCATTCCAGTAAAAATAAATGCTGCGGGAATACCTGATGAGTTTATTGTCAGAGGAGAAATACTGATGCCAAGGGCTGTATTTAACCGTCTTAATGAGGAAAGGGAAAAAGAGGGACTGAATCTGTTTGCCAATCCGCGTAATGCGGCATCAGGCACCCTTAAAATTCTGGATCCTTCTGTTGTAGCATCAAGAAGCCTGGACTGCATATTTTATTTCCTTCTCGGAGAAAAACTTCCTCACAAAACTCATTATGAAAACCTGATGGAGGCCGCTGGATGGGGTTTTAATGTGGCTGATAGCATAAGAAAATGCCCGAGCATTGTGGACGTGATTAATTTTATCGAATCATGGGAAAAGAAAAGAAATGATCTGCCATACGATACCGATGGCGTTGTAATTAAGGTTAATTCCCTGGATCAGCAGGAAGAGGCCGGCTATACAGCCAAATCACCAAGGTGGGCAATTGCTTATAAGTACAAAGCAGAACAAGCCTTAACTAAATTATTATCGATATCTTATCAGGTGGGGAGAACAGGAACTGTAACCCCTGTAGCCAATCTGGAACCTGTCCTTCTTGCAGGAACTACCGTCAAAAGGGCATCTCTACACAATGCCGATCAGATATTTCTCCTTGATCTTCATTTCGATGATATGGTTTATGTCGAGAAGGGAGGCGAAATAATACCAAAAATTGTTGGTGTCGACAATTCTTCCCGTGACGAAAAAAGCATGGCCATAGGATTCATTGATACATGCCCGGAGTGCGGCACTCTCCTGGTTAAAAATGAAGGAGAGGCAAATCACTTTTGTCCTAATTACCTGCATTGCCCACCCCAGATAAAAGGACGGATAGAGCATTTCATAAACCGCAGGGCTATGGATATTGAAGGACTCGGAGAAGAGACAGTTGATCTGCTGTTCAGCAAGGGACTTATAAAAAATATTGCTGATCTTTACGATCTTCAGCCTGAACAGCTGGTTCCCCTTGAACGAATGGGTGAAAGATCAGCAGCAAAGATCATTGAAAGCATTAGAGGGTCAGTAAATGTTCCTTATTCCAGGGTGATATTTGCGCTTGGGATAAGACATGTCGGAGAAACTGTTGCAAAGACTCTGGCATCGAGATTTTTGTCGCTGGATGAACTCATGGCTGCTGATCAGGAAATGCTGACCGGGGTGCGTGAGATAGGGCCCAAAATTGCATCAAGCATAATATCATACTTCACCGATCCGGAAAATGTTGAGATTATCCGCCGCCTGAAATCGGCAGGAATTAAGATGTCCGGGGAAACAAAGAGTCTGTACTCAGGGAGTGCGCTGAGTGGAAAAACAATTGTAATTTCGGGAGTATTCAGTCGTCATACCCGTGATGAATATAAAGATCTTATCGAAAAAAACGGCGGAAAAAACTCTTCATCAATATCGGGCAGCACTTCATTCATCCTGGCAGGCGACAATATGGGCCCATCAAAAAGAGAGAAAGCAGAGGAACTCGGAATAGAGATTCTAAATGAAGAAGAATTTCTTAAGATAATTGGCAAAGATTAGCAGCTTCAATTGCTTACATTTATAAAAAACTGTTAGGTTTGCACCATGGAATTATTAAGGAGTTTACGGATCAGGGCAGGAAGGTCAAAGCTGTCAGGAAAGATGGCCAGGATCACCCGTAAACCATATTATATCAACTTTTACCATATCAAAACCATTGGCATAGTATGGGATGCTTCAAAAACTGAGGATTTCATCATATTATCCAGATTCCATCAAAAAATGGCTGAACAGAACAAGGAGGTAAAAATCTTCGGATATTATCCCGGGAAAGAATTTCCTGATAAATATACTGCAATAAGGTTCCTGACATGCATTAAAAAGAACGAAGTAAACTTTTTTTACTGCCCGGTTCATCCAGATACCGAATCATTTATTAAAACAAAATTTGATGTATTGATTGATATTAATTTCAAAAAGAATTTTCCACTGTTTTATGTCACTTCGCTTTCCCAGGCAGGGTTAAAAGTTGGGCTGGCCGATTCAAAGCCTGAAGCTTCTCCTTTCGACCTGATGATATCGATGAAAAGTCCTGTCAATATAGAAAAATACCTTGAGCAGGTTCTTTATTACCTTGATATGATAAATTCCGAAACCGCAAAAAAAGCAGTCTAATTATCAGATGATGAAAAAATTCAAAGGAACCGGCGTTGCAATCGTAACGCCATTCAAAAATGATTCCAGCATTGATTTTTCAGCTTTGGGACGTGTTATTAACCATATTATCAAAGGGGGTATAAATTACATAGTAGTTTTGGGGACAACAGGTGAATCGGTAACTCTGACAAAGGATGAAAAAAATGCTGTCATTTCTTATGTTCTGGAAACAAATGATGGCAGGGTGCCGCTCATTATAGGCATAGGCGGGAACAACACCCAGGAGGTTGTAAATAATATCAGGCAGACTGATCTCACCGGGATCGATGGCATACTGTCAGTAGCTCCTTACTACAATAAACCCTCACAGCGCGGTATCTTTCTGCATTTTAAAACCATAGCAACATGGAGTCCTGTACCGATTATAATATACAACGTTCCAGGCAGGACGGGCTGTAACATCTTGGCAGAAACCTGCCTTGAGCTGGCACATAATTGCGAGAACATCACCGGTATCAAGGAGGCTTCAGGTGATTTAACCCAGATTATGAAAATAATCAAGGGCAAACCTGAGAATTTCGGCGTTATCTCTGGGGATGACATGCTTACAATCCCGGTCATTTCAGCCGGCGGCATTGGGGTGATCTCGGTGCTTGGCAATGCATTTCCTGCTGCCTGTTCGGAGCTTGTCAATTATGCCCTGAAGAATAACTTTAAATCGGCCAGGGAGATTCAATTCCGGTATCTGGAAATGATTGAGCTGTTGTTTACCGAAGGCAATCCGTCAGGGATAAAAGCGATGCTGAGCATAATGAATATCTGCCAGAATAGCCTGAGATTGCCTCTGGTCCCGGTTAGCAGGACAACAATGACCAGAATTCAGAAAGCCATAGAAGAGGTTTCCAAAGCCTGATCATCTTCCAGCCTGAGGACCGACAGGGGCCGAAGAGTGTTGCATCCCGTGGCATTGTTTATATTTCTTCCCGCTTCCGCACGGACACGGATCATTTCTTCCCACTTTCTTTTCAACCCTGACAGGTTCCACTTTCTGATTTCTATCAGGACTGCCACCCCCGGTACTGCTGTATTGTGAAAAGTCGCTTTTTGAAGCCCGGTACTTATTCATGTCTACCTGCCGCCTCCGCTGTGCCTCCTGTACCTGATCAGGGTCCTGCGACGGAATATGACCCTTCATCAATGTACTGACAACATCCTTATTGACCTTGGTGATCACTGTCTTAAACAGCTCAAACGATTCAAACTTATAGATAAGCAGGGGATCCTTTTGTTCATAAGTAGCATTCTGAACCGACTGCTTAAGCTCATCCATCTCCCTGAGGTGCTCTTTCCATATTTCATCAATAGTGGCAAGAACCACTGTCTTTTCATATGATTTCGCAAGTTCCCTTCCTTCTGATTCGGCCGAAGCCTTGAGGTTGGTAACAACCTGAAATACCCTTAATCCGTCAGAAATCGGGACAACAACATTCTCATAAACATGTGACATCCTTTCATAAACATCCTTCAGCACCGGATATGCCTGCTGGGATATTGTTTCAACTTTTCGTTTATAAGTGTCCAGAACCTTTGCGTACACAGCCTCTGTAACCTGAGCGGAATTTCCCATCAGAAATTCCTGCTTTGGCACAGGTGAATCCATTGAAAATGAGCGTATCAGATCTAAATCAAAACTATCAAAATCACCGTCTTTATGATAGGTGTCAACCAGGATTTCAGTCACATCATACATCATATTGGCGACATCAAGAGAGAGTCTTTCACCCAGAAGTGCATGTCTTCTTTTCTTATAAATTACTTCCCTCTGTGAATTCATTACGTCATCATACTCCAGGAGCCTCTTCCTGATTCCGAAGTTATTCTCTTCAACCTTTTTCTGCGCGCGCTCAATGGATTTTGTTATCATCGGATGCTGGATCATCTCACCATCCTTCAATCCAAGCTTATCCATAATACCGGCTATTCTTTCCGAGCCGAATAATCTCATAAGCTCATCTTCGAGTGAGACAAAGAACTGTGAAGAACCCGGGTCACCCTGACGGCCTGAACGGCCTCTCAGCTGGCGGTCGACACGGCGTGATTCGTGACGTTCGGTACCTATAATTGCAAGTCCTCCGGCTTCACGAACCTCAGGTGCAAGCTTAATGTCGGTTCCCCTGCCGGCCATGTTTGTTGCTATTGTAATAGTGCCAGGCTTCCCTGCTTCAGCGACAATTTCTGCTTCACGCTGATGCAGTTTTGCATTCAGGACATTATGCTTCAGCCCTTTCATCTTCAGCATCCTGCTGAGCAATTCAGATATTTCAACAGATGTTGTTCCCACCAGCACGGGACGTCCGTTTTTGTACAACTGAGAGATCTCATCAATTACTGCATTATATTTTTCCCTCTTGGTCTTATATACCAGATCCTCCCGATCGTTTCTTATTACCGGACGGTTAGTAGGTATTACCACGACATCAAGCTTGTAGATATTCCATAATTCACCGGCTTCTGTTTCGGCTGTACCAGTCATACCCGCAAGCTTATGGTACATCCTGAAATAATTCTGCAGGGTGATGGTGGCATAGGTCTGTGTGGCTTCTTCAACTTTAACATTTTCCTTGGCTTCAATAGCCTGGTGCAATCCGTCCGAATAGCGGCGCCCCTCCAGGATACGGCCTGTCTGCTCATCAACAATCTTTACCTTGTTATCTATCACCACATATTCGATATCCTTATCAAAAAGGGTCCATGCTTTAAGCAATTGCGTCATTGTATGAACACGTTCCGACTTAACTGCATAATCCTGAAGCAGTTCATCCTTCATCTTCAGTTTTTCCCGTTCGCTGATGCCGGCCTTTTCAAGATCAGCAATCTTGGAACCAACATCAGGCAGAACGAAGAAACTTGCATCTTCAACTGAGTCAGATATAAGATCGATACCTTTTTCGGTAAGCTCAATGGAATTTGCCTTTTCATCAATTATAAAATAAAGCTCATCTGTTACTTTAGGCATTTCCTTGCTATTGTTCTGCATGTAAAAGTTCTCTGTTTTCTGCAGAAGAGTCTTATTGCCCTCTTCACTCAGGTACTTGATAAGCGCATTGTTTTTAGGGAGACCTTTAAATGCTCTGAGAAGAAGCTTTCCTCCCTCTTCATTCTTGTCTTCGGCAATCAGCTTCTTGGAATCAGCAAGTATCTGTGTAACGAGCCTTTTCTGTGCATTAACCAGCTTATCAACCTTGGGTTTAAGTTCATCAAATTGCTGTGTGTCGCTTTTGGCTGTCGGACCTGAAATTATAAGAGGGGTACGGGCATCGTCTATCAGAACTGAATCGACCTCATCAACTATGGCGTAGTGGTGTTTTCGCTGAACAAGATCCTCAGGATTAATTGCCATATTGTCTCTCAAATAATCGAAGCCGAATTCATTATTGGTTCCAAAAGTGATATCAGCATTATAGGATTTCCGCCTGTCGACTGAATTCGGCTGATGCTTGTCGATACAGTCCACAGTCAGGCCATGGAATTCATAGATTGGTCCCATCCATTCAGAGTCACGTTTGGAGAGGTAATCATTTACAGTTACGATATGTACTCCTCTGCCTGCAAGTGCATTCAGAAAAACCGGAAGCGTTGCCACCACAGTTTTACCTTCACCGGTAGCCATCTCGGCTATCTTTCCCTTGTGCAGGGCAACACCTCCGATCAGCTGAACATCGTAGTGGACCATATCCCATACAATTTCGTTTCCTCCGGCTATCCAGCGATTACTCCACACAGCCTTATCCCCTTTAATTGTAATGCTTTCCCTTATGGCTGCCAGATCCCTGTCGTACTGGAGTGCCGTGACTTCAAGAAAACTGTTTTCCTTAAACCTTCGGGCGGTCTCTTTAACTATTGCAAAAGCTCTCGGTACAAGGTTATCCAGATGCTTTTCAAGCTTTTCATCAATAAGCTTCTCGATCTTATCTACTTCATTATAATATTCCTCTTTACGGTAAACATCTTCTTCTGCTTCAGCTTTGTTTTTAAGCGATTTGATCTCATTCTCATCCGGTTCGATCGCTTCCCGAATCTCACTTTTGAGTACAACCGTAAGTTCCCTGAGCTGATCATTTGACAAATCCTTTAGCTTATCATATTCCTTAAGTATTTCTATTGTGTAAGGAGCTATCTCCTTAATGTCCCTTTCATATTTATTCCCAAGAAACAGACCAAGTACCTTGTTTATAATATCCATTTACTACTGTTTTACAGATTTTTGAAAATATCCCGCAAAATTAGTTTTTTTCAGATTGGGAATTAAAAAAGCTGATATTCGGAGTAATCATTTGATAAGATTGTACTTAATTGTTTGGGTACTATGACCATCATTAATCACAATAAGATACAATCCGGAAGGATTTCCGGTAATATTCAGGGTTATTATTTCTTCAGTGAATGACGTCTCCTGATTTACGCACTTCCCTGAATAATTATATACACTTACCCTGACTGGTTTAAAGTTGTTATCTGAATTTAACATGATATTTAGCTTTCCATTCCCCGGATTTGGGAAGACTTTTATATCCGTCGAAATTATTTCTTCAACTTTGTCGACAAGCGGATTTATTTTAAGGTCATCTATCACCCATCCCCAACCGTGTGCATAGGGATCGGAATATAGCCTGAACCGTACAAGCAAAGAATCACCGTTGTGAATCTTGTCAGAGATTCTGGGATAAAAGGCATGTTCCTGCATCATTGATTCGTTGCCGGCATAAGTGGAATTCTGCCCGTCAATAGAGCTGTTATATGCTGATTCCCATGATGAAATACGTCTGCTGTCATAGCCGTCGGCCAGGGCAAACCAGTTTTTGCCAAAATCCTTCGATGCTTCAATTATCACATAGTCATAAAAATCGGAAAATCCGAATACCGAACCTTCGGCCCCCGGTTCAACAAGTACAAGTTCCCTGAATGTTATTACCATTCCTGAAGCATCAAAAATCACAGGATGCCGAAGTACAGAACTGAATTCCAAACTCTTATAATCCTGATCAGGGCTTTGGTACGGATGTTCAGAATGCAGTCCGGTAGTATTGAAGTTTGAAGGTTTTTTAATTTCAAATCCGGAATTAAAGAATTCAGCGGATGCATTATAAAAGTCAGTTGAATAACTTTTCACTGCCGGCAGTAGAGTCTCAATCCTGATATTATAATAATCGCTTGCAGGAGAAATAATTGTGTTCCGTGCTAAAGCATTATCAATCGCAATAATACGGTATTTAACTATGTCACCTCCGTTCAGTAATAACGGTTTTACATCCAGATTTAAATTGTATTTATCCGGTTCTTCTGAAGTCAGACCTGAATATTTTACAGGACCGTTGTTCACTTTGTATTCAATATAAACTGTATCAATACCAAGGTTATCAGTAACGCCGGCTTCAAAAAGAACCGAATCAACATTTTCAAAGTAATATTCTGCCGGCGTATGAGAAATAACCGGTTTCACCGTGTCGGTGCCAATATAAAGGCTGTAAGGATCTTTTTCTGCAAGTGAGGGAGATTTATACAGGCGTAAAAAATCGTCCGCAACGAAGAAGTAATAATCCAGTTTAGTATTATATGAAGAGATTTGCACGATCCCTGAGTAGGAATCGTTCAGCAGGGGCGATGTCATTATCAGGGTGTCTGAAGTAAGGAAATCATTGAACGAATAGACCAGCCCGACCATTCCCTTTTTATATACCGTGTCTGATCTTATAGTTGCATTTATTTGAACTTCCGAAAGATGTTCTTCTGTATCCTTGATCCGCTGTGGAACTATCCTTGTATTGATCCATCCAAGGTCGCCAAGTATCGACTTCGTAAGTTTTCCAGGATTATGTATTGCTTCACCAAAATCAATAAATGGCGTCATCAACCCATCTGCCTGGGCCGTCCGTGTTTCATCCAGATGGGAGACGCTTGAACCTGGATCCCATTCTGAGGGAGAGAAGAGCCGTGCCCTGTTTCCTGACAGATACCTTCGTGTAAGCGGCCCGCTAAAATATAGCTGCCCCCCGACAAGCTCCAGGTAGAGGCCCACTGAATTCTGTTTAAAATATGTTGTATCGGTAAGTTTTTCTCCTTTGAGATTCTCAACAAATTTATCATATACAATTGGCATTGTGCCAATTCCATACGAACCGACCGAATTCACCACATCCATGCTGTCGAAAAAGCCAAGGCCGTGACACAATTCATGTATCACAACTGTGACAAGATCATATTTTGAAACCGGAGTGTTTCCGTCAGTTCCAAGGTACCATTTTGCTGAATTGTTTAGCACCAGTTCGACATCAGCTTCATTATCTTCATTCAGTCTTTTTCCAGCTATTTTTTCAGCAACTGTAACAGGGTAAAAAGCCATAGGGTCAAGGGCATCAATGCTCCATCCTACTGCAAAACCTGTTATTAATGAATTTCCAAGCACTCCTGCTGACGAAATTCTGGTCCAAGAGACTTTGACAGTCATTCTAACATCTGAGGGGAGCATCGACTCCAGAATTTTTACGGCATAATCGACAGCTGTTCTGGCTTCCGTCGTAAAGCCGGAATAGGCAACATTTATTTTACCCCCTCCTTTTGAACCTGATTTTGTCAGGAAGTTTTTTGGAGGAGGTATATATATTCTGTTTATCTTGTTACCGGCATAACAAACACCTGTAATTGAACGATTTGAGATAAGCATCTGAGCCCTGCTGGCGGACACAGGAAATAAAAATAGAAAAACGGCGAATATAATACCAGTTCTTCTCATGCAGTGGCAGTACCACCTCCTGCCGGGGTTCTCAGGGTCAATATGTCCCTGTCAAATTGATACATATTGTTTTTCCCCACAAGTTTTACCTTATCCAGGATATTCCTCACCGAAGCTTCTTCTTCAACCTGTTCCATGACGAACCACTGAAGAAAATTATGTGTATTAAAATCTTTTTCTTCGAGCGAAAGACCAACAATTTCATTTATGCTTGCTGTAATAAATTCCTCATGCTTCAGAACCTCCCTAAACAGTTCTTCAACGCTTTTATATTCAGTTCCTGGTTGTTTCAGGGCCGGGATAACAGCCTTGCCTCCTCTTTCATTAATATACTTTATAAATTTCAGGAAATGAATTCTTTCTTCGTCAGCCTGCGCATAAAGCCAGCCGGCAACTCCGCTGAAACCGTTTGTTTCAGCCCATGACGCCATCGCCAGGTACAGGTTTGATGAGTATCCTTCTCTTTCTATCTGACGGTTGCAGATATCTTCTACTTTTTTCTTTAACATAATCTTAAGTTTAATTTTTGAAGTTATAACATTGTTTTCACTCTGTATGTTCAATATTCAGGTAATATCGAGATTAAAGGCTTTTTTAAGATCTTTCAGCCCGGGATATTTTGACGACAGATAATTGTATTTCTGTTCATCAGAGTATAAGATCTCGTTTGTCTCTGAAAGATCAACAACTGTTTCAATATCAATCTCCTGAGACTTGAATTTGTTATTCAGAAAGGTTGTAAGCTTTTGTTTGTAATTCTGCACAAAAAGGTCCTTTTGGGCCGCATTGCTTAGATGTATAATTATATTCAGATCATTTTCGACTTCAGTTGTGACACTCTTGAACATGCTGATAACTCTGGTGCCCTCTCCTTTGAGAGAATCTTTAAATTCGTTCCAGGCTTTCTCAAATGATTGTGCATTAAACTCCTCCGATGGCTGAGCCTCATTTTTGATTACTGGTTCCATGGCAGGTTTTGGATTCTCCTGCGTCGCTTTTTTTTCTTCAGAGATTATGTCTTTAATTGAAAACGACTTGGTATGTTTTTCAATAACGGGTGTATGTTTTCCTGAAGAAAAATCCTGTTGTTTGGTTTTTAATCCAATAAATTCCGGGGTTTCTCTGATTATTTCAGATTTTGAAGGAAGGGGAAGATCCTCCTCGCTCTTATCCGTCAGTTTCAGGTCAGACTTTTTTTTTTCTGTCTCCTCAGCCGGAAGAGTTGTCAGCCGGCATAAACGTATCAGGAATAATTCAACATGCAGCCGCAGATTCTTGCTGGTTTTATAAGAGATGTCACAATTGCTTCCAAACTCGAGTGCCTTGAAAATGAACTCTTCCGGACATGACTTTGTCTGCCGGAGGTATCTTTGCTTTATCACAGGAGTAGCTTCCAGAAGTTTCAGGGTAACCTCATCCTTGCAGACCAGGAGATCGCGAAGATGGCTGCTAAGTCCTGAAACAAAATTATGTCCGTCAAATCCCTTTTCGAGGATCTCATTGAAAGTCATCAGAACTGATGAGACATCACCATTCAGCGCCCCTTCAACTGTAGTGAAATAATATTCATAGTCGAGAACGTTGAGATTTTCAATGACATCCTTATAGGTTATCTTTTTCCCGCAAAGGCTTACTATCTGGTCAAAAATTGAGAGTGCATCCCTAAGAGCGCCGTCGGCTTTCTGTGAAATTACGTGGAGAGCCTCTTCTTCAGCCGTCACACCTTCATTCCTGGCGACATACATAAGACGGCCCACAATATCCTCTATCCTGATCCTGTTAAAATCGAAGATCTGGCACCTTGATAGTATTGTAGGGATAATCTTATGCTTTTCAGTGGTAGCCAGTATGAATATCGCATGAGCCGGAGGTTCCTCAAGAGTTTTAAGAAATGCGTTAAAAGCAGATGAAGAAAGCATATGCACCTCATCAATTATGTAGATGCTGTATTTCCCCACCTGCGGAGGTATCCTGACCTGATCGGTAAGACTCCTTATATCATCGACTTTATTGTTTGAGGCTGCGTCAAGTTCATGTATATTAAATGACCTCAGTGTATTAAAAGAAAGGCACGATTCGCACTCATCACAGGCCTCACCATTCTCTTTCAGGTTACTGCAGTTAATTGTCTTGGCAAATATCCTCGCACATGTCGTTTTGCCCACACCCCTGGGACCACAAAAAAGGTACGACTGTGTAAGATGTCCGCTCTTTATTGCTGCTTTCAGAGTATTGGTAATGGAATCCTGACCCACTACCATATCGAATGTTGCCGGACGATACTTTCTTGCTGAAACGATAAAGTTCTCCATAAGAATAATGACTCCTGCCCAAATATTTTTTCCTGAAGTACAAATATAATCAAAAAGCAATCTGTATAAAATCCTGCCTGCAATTTCACTATCCGGATCCAGGCGGAAGCCTGAAAAGGGCACATACATCATATTATGTTTTAATTTCATAGAAAAATTTTTCTTTAAAAAATAATATTGTACTTTTGCGAGCCGAAAACATTAAAACTTAAAAACAGTTAATTATTATGTCAAATCAGTACGAAACCGTTTTCATTGCAACTCCCGTTTTATCTGAGAACCAGATGAAGGAAGCGGTACAAAAATTCAAGAAGGTCATCACCGAGAACAGCGGTGAAATCGTTCATGAAGAGAATTGGGGCCTTAAAAAGCTGGCCTATCCCATTCAGAAGAAGTCGACAGGCTTCTATTATCTCATAGAATTCAAAGGAACCGGAGATCTGATCGAAAAGCTTGAGGTTCAATACCGGAGAGATGAAAGGATCATCAGGTTTTTAACCTTCAGGATGGAAAAATTTGCCATCGAATATGCAGAGAAGAAAAGAAAACAAAAAGAATCAGGTAAATCGAAGGAGGAATAAGACATGGCACAGAACGAATCAGAAATCAGATATTTGACTCCACCTACCGTTGAGGTCAAGAAAAAGAAATACTGCCGGTTCAAGAAGAACAGAATAAGGTATATAGATTACAAAGATCCCGAATTCCTTAAGAAATTTCTGAACGACCAGGGTAAAATATTACCACGCAGGCTTACCGGAACATCGCTTAAATATCAGAGGAAAGTGGCTAAAGCCGTTAAAAGAGCCCGTCATATCGCTCTTCTTCCTTATGTTACTGACCTATTAAAATAAGGAGGATAAATTATGGAAGTCATATTACTGCAGGACGTAAGCAAACTGGGACAAAAGGATGATATCGTCAATGTCAAGAACGGATATGGAAGCAACTTTCTGATCCCTAACGGCTATGCCGTGGCTGCAACACCCTCAGCAAAGAAAATGCATGCCGAGAATCTAAAGCAGAGAGCTCATAAGGAAGAAAAGATAAAGGTTACAGCCCAGGAAACTGCTTCAAAACTGGCTGATGTCTCTCTTGTTATAGGTGCAAAAACCAGTTCATCGGGAAAGATCTTTGGATCAGTTAATACGATACAGATAGCTGAAGCACTAAAGGAAAAAGGGTTCGAGATTGACCGTAAAAACATTACCCTTCCGGAAGATCAGATCAAGGAGGTTGGCAAATATAAAGCTGTTATTAAACTTCACAGGGAAGTAAAAGTATACGTCGGGTTTGAGATCATAGCAGAATAAGAAGATCCGGAGATATATTTATAAGGACATGCCGTGGCATGTCCTTATTTTTTTATAGGGGGAAGGGGGCGTTAAAACTGGTCATGATAATCTTTCCGCCTTTCATACTTCAGGTCTGAAAGGACCGCAGCCTTAACCCTTATTGTAAAGTTCCACATTTTCATAGTACCGTTGGGAATCCAGTTAAAGCTCATTGTCCAGCAATGAAGATCACGCGTGATCCCGATCTGAGTCATTGTAATCTCTTTCTGTGTGAAGTCATAACCTGTGGTGTAGGTAATAGCAGTCTTCTTTGTCAGGGTAACATTTCCGCTTGCTGAAAGAGTCTGGGTTAAGATGGACTTAAATGCAGGTTTGGAATAATTGATGTTATAACTGACTCTCATCGACCAGGGCACATCAAAAATATAATAGCCGTACTCATCATACAACGAACTGGCCTGGTTTTCTCCCGGTTGCATACCGCCCAATCTCTCCTCCTGCCCCATGGCTGTTGCAACTGGCCTCGATCCATCTTGTGCAGCAGCCTGTCCCTTCTTTTCCTTATCTCCGGTTAGCAGCCGGCCAAGATCAAAATCGAGGCTCACAGAAAAGTTGGTCAGCCTCATAAGTCTTTTATTCTGAGCATAAGCAAATGTACCGATTGTACCACCGGATTTGTTCAGCCCATAAAGCGAAAAATTGCTGTTGGCCGAAACACCAATATTGTCAAAAAGAGTTGTTCTCAGACCCATTGTAACCGGGGACCATTTCATTGAATCGGCGAAAATATTATATGACGTTGATATCCCAAAATTATCAATGATCTTGACTTTTTTCGGTTTACTTGATGTGTCATTTTTTTCGAATACTTTGGCCTCAAGGATATTCGTAAGGTTGAAAGCTATATTGCCGTTTCGGCTTGCCAATGAAGGTGTTCCATAAATATTCCCGTCAAAAATTGAATATTCTGTGTAATTGCCAAGAGTATCTTTCTGAACCTCCCTGTAAAGGTCGCTGTTAAGTCCTTTTAGGTAAGGAACATAGCTGAAACTGACTGAAGGCTTCATTACATGCCTTATTGCCTGGATCCTTGATTCAGGTTTGAAGGAGAAGGTTCCGTACAATTGGGGATTGAAGCTTGCACTGAAAGAAGGATTAATGGAATGGCCATAAAAAGTTCCCCTGAGAGTATCTGTAACAACCTGAGGCACAATTTCATTTTTTGCCCGATTAAAATATGCAGGGTCCCATCTCTTTTCATATTTCTGTGTATATAGAACGCCGCTGTATGTTACCTGAGGTGAAATTGAGAAATTCTTGAAAGGACGGAACTGGATGCTGACAGGGGCTTCGTGCTTAAAACCATTCCTCATATTACTCCAGACTCTCTTTGTGAATAAAAGACTGTCGTAAGTATTCACCTGATTATCAAGTGATGCAGAGTATTGAAATTGGAGCTCCTGGTACCATTTTTTTGAACCGGTGGAATTTTTTCCCTTGAATGGATAGATCCTTCCGACATTAAAACTGACTTTGGGCAGATTCACTGCGACAGTTTTGTTCTTCACATTCTGGCTGTGATTCATGCTTGCAGAAAGGTTAAAAGGAGTTCCGGTCCATGTTTTTGAATAGCTTATGCTTGACTGCCTCTGTGTGGTGACGTGCTCTGAAACATTATAGCTGTTTGTTTTATCATAACCGTTCGAGCTCATATTTACATTGGCAGAAAACCTTGATCCCGGACGTGCTTTTGCATTCTGGTTATATGTCCAGCCAATTTTATAGTTAGTGGTTTTATTATAATCCTTTAATCCCCTGTGCCCCGAAATATTATTTGCATAGCTGAAAGAGAACTGCCCATCGAATTTGTACCTTTTTGAATAATTTGACTGGGTGGTAAGCATCCATGTACCATTTGTATAAATATTCCCTCTAAGGGCAAGATCGAAATAATCGCTGATTGCGAAATAATAACCGCCTTCAGTCAGGTTATATCCTCTCTCCTGTTCCTGGCCGAATCTTGGTATCAGGATACCTGAAGCAGCCTTTTTGGTCTGGATCGGAAAGAATCCGAATGGAAGTGCCAAAGGGAGAGGAATTCCCTCGAGCACAAGGTATCCGGGACCCGAAATAATCTTTTTGCCCGGATAGATCTTTGCCTTTGGCAGGTTAATATAAAAATGGGGATGTTCTGCATCGCATGTCGAATAGGTGCTTTTTGCGATATTTGATGTCCCGTCTTCGAGCAGCTTCGTAACCTGGCTTCTGAGCAGACCTTCTTCCTGCTTTGTGACTATTTTATAAGCAACAGCCTTTCGGGTTACGAAATTATAAAACAGTGAGTCAGATTCGATTTCCTGGGTACCCTGCTTAAAAACAGGCTTGCCGTTTACCTTGCCCGTCGTATCAGTTCTTCCGGTTGCAAAAACAGTATTGGCAATCATATCGAAAACAATGGAATCAGCTGTTATCAGGATATCGTCATACTCAACTTCAGCTTTATCAGTCATGTAGATCCTTTTATTGATAAGGTCATTTCTTTTGGTTCCGGCTGATTTATATTTTACCTGTTTATCGATCGCTTCGGGAGAAATCTTTTTTATATTCTTAAGGAGTGTGTCAGATATGAGGGTATCCTGTCTTACCAGATTTATATCAGGAACAGATTTGAGTTCCTGGGAAAACAATGAAATAAACCGGACCATCACAAGGAACATTACAAGTAACCGCTTTTGTTTAAAAAAATACAACTTTAATACTATTTTTGTACAGTTTTTGTGTGACGTCCGGATGTCAGGCGCAAAACTAATTAAAAAAACATGAACTAGACATGGGTTCAGATTATAAAAACGGCAAAGAACGTACCAATTATATATATATGCTGAAATTGCTTTTTGCTGCAATTCTTATGTTCATAATTTCAGCATGGCAACCTGGTGACACAAATGAGAAATCCTGGGTGATAGTGATTGATGCAGGTCATGGCGGGAAAGACCCTGGAGCAGTTGGAACAAACAGTAAAGAAAAGAACATTGCTCTTTCCATTGCTCTGAAAACAGGGGAATACCTCCAACAAAGCCTGAAAAATGTAAAAATCCTTTATACCAGGAAAACAGATGTATTTATTGAATTGAGAGATAGACCCGAATTTGCAAACAAAAACAATGCCGACTTGTTCATATCCATACACGCAAACTGGATAAGCAAAAACAGCATTAAAGGTGCTGAAACCTGGATAATGGGACCGGCTCAGGATGAGCAAAACCTTGAGGTTGCCATGAAGGAAAATGAAGTAATACTTCTTGAAGATGATTTCTCGACAAAATATGAAGGGTTTGATCCAAAGTCACCGGAATCATATATTATGTTCACGGTAATGCAAAATACATTCCAGAAACAAAGTACTTTACTTGCGTCAAGTATCCAGAGTCAATTTAAAAACCGGGTAGGGAGAATTGATCGTGGTGTCAAACAGGCCGGGTTCTGGGTCTTATACATGACAACTATGCCAAGTGTGCTTGTAGAAACAGGATTCATCACCAATCCTGAGGAGGAGAAATACCTTGTCTCCAATGAGGGACAGGATTTTATTGCCTCGGCAATTTACAGAGCGACACGTGATTACATAAACGAAATTGATAAAAAAACCAATATCTCAACTTCTGTTGAAAAAGAGCAGGTTTCAGTCACCGATTCCTTAGTTATAGAAAACAGCTCTCCTGCTGATGAACTTCAATTTATGATCCAGATTGCAACATCAGCTGAGAAAAAGGCTCTTATAGCTGATAATTTCAAAGGAATAAAAGAGGTGATTGAAATCCCCTCACAAAATCTTTTCAGGTATGCCACAGGTAGTTTTGTCAACTACTCTCAGGCTGCAGAATACCGGAAAAAACTAGAGGTCATTTACCCCGATGCATTCGTGATTGCAGTAAAAAATAATAAAATACTACCTTTACAGGATGCCCTTAACTTAAAATAAATCAAAACAAAATAAAGCCTTAAATGAAAAAAATCTCGAATGAAGTCAAGATTGGTGTCACAGCTATAATTACAATCCTGGTGTTTATCTGGGTATATAATTTTCTTAAAGGGAAGGATCTTTTCAGCAAAACAGCTCGTTACTATGTGGTTTACGATAAAGTTGGAGGGCTTGCTGAATCTAGTCCCATTGAAGTCAACGGATACAGAGTCGGGGTTGTCCAGTCTGTCAGGTTCCTTGACCCTGAAAGCGGCCGGCTTCTGGTTACACTTACGGTCGATAAAGGATTCAAGCTTCCCGTAAATACTGTCTCTGAGATCACTACAGCTTCACTGATTGCCGGAATGAAAATACAGCTTGTCTATGGTAATGGACCGGGAACCTATTCTAACGGAGACACTATTCCCGGAAGGCTGGCCGAATCTCTGGTCAACAAAGTTGAAAGTGAGCTTGGCCCCCTGAAAGAAAAATTATCTGATCTCATTTCTGCTATTGATACAGTTATCGGTTCAGTCATTGAAATCATGGATCCCCAGTTCAGGACCAATCTCAGGTCGGGAATCTCCAGCCTTAGCAACACAGCAAAAAGCATTGACGAGGCAGAACTTAAGGCTACACTGGAAAATGTAAATAAGTTCACCCAGATGCTGGCTGATAATTCAGGTAAACTCAGTTCGACATTCAGCAGTCTGGAGAACGTTGCAGATACTCTCGCGGCGGCCGATATTTATAATTCTGTGAACAATCTTAAATCGAGCCTCGAAAAAGCATCGGTTTTAATGGAGAACCTAACTAACGGACAGGGAACTGCCGGAAAACTGATGACAAATGATTCGCTTTATACTAATCTTTCAAACAGTCTGGAGAGTTTGAACCTGCTTTTGCTCGATATGAAGGCAAATCCAAAGCGCTATGTTCATTTTTCCCTCTTTGGCAAAAAAAATATCCCGGAAGAATAGGATTTTTATAAAAATCAGATTATCTTGATCTTAAAATGAATAATTAAAATGATGGCAAAATAGTCCTCATTTTTATTGCTATTGGTATATTTTTGATCAGGATTTTATAATAAATTGTCTTACACGTACAAGCCGATTTTAAAGCTTGTAAATAGTTGAATATCAATCAAATAAAATTAATAAAAATATTTTTCCCCATAAGTTGTTGATGATTAAAAACATATACTATTTTTGAAATAACCAAGCAAAAAAAATTTTTTTTTTAAGTTTTTTTTTTACAAATATTGCTGTCTGAATCAGCTAGGCTGGAGACCTTAAAACTACTAACAAAATATTTTCATGAACAAATCGTATAATGATGTTTGGAATAACTGTCTTCAGATAATAAAAGACATTATTCCTTCCGTCAGTTTTAAGACCTGGTTTGAACCTATTATTCCTTTAAAGCTTGAAAATAATGTCCTGACAATTCAGGTACCAAGTCCTTTTTTCTATGAATACCTCGAAGAACAATATATTGATATCCTGAGAAAAACCCTCAGGCGTGAGATCGGGGCCGATGCCAAGCTTGAATACAATGTGGTGCTTGAAAATGCAAATTACTCCGACGGAAAACCATATACTGTAAGATACCCCTCCCGGAACAAGGCAGATCTTCATAATAAGCCTGTTCAGGTTCCTTTTGACGTTACACAGCCTTCAATAAAAAATCCTTTTGTAATTCCCGGAATTAAAAAGGTGCATTTTGATCCAAAACTTAATCCAGACTACAATTTCAATAATTTCGTTGAGGGAGAATGCAACAGGCTTGCCAGATCAGCCGGAATTGCTGTCGGCAATAATCCTGGCGGCACTGCATTCAATCCTCTTATGATTTATGGTGATTCAGGACTTGGAAAAACACATCTTGCACAGGCAATAGGCATTCTTGTAAAGGAAAAACATCCGGATAAGGTTGTATTGTATGTAAATGCAAACAAATTCCAGACCCAGTTCGTTGAGTCTGTGAGGAACAATAATAAAAACGATTTCCTGCATTTCTATCAGATGATTGATGTGCTCATTCTTGATGACGTTCATGAATTTGCCGGAAAGGAAAAAACCCAGGACACTTTCTTCCACATTTTCAATCATATTCATCAATCGGGGAAACAGCTGATCCTCACATGCGACAGGCCGCCTGTGGAACTGCAGGGCATGGAACAAAGGCTGTTGTCAAGGTTCAAATGGGGATTGCAGGCAGATCTGCAGAGGCCTGACTTTGAAACCCGGCTGGCCATTCTCAAAAAGAAAGCTTATAATGACGGTATTGAACTGCCTGATGAAATATTCGAATACCTAGCCGCAAATATATCTAACAACATACGTGAACTTGAAGCAGTTCTGATATCACTGTATGCACAATCGACCCTGAACAGAAAAGAGATCACACTCGATCTGGCACGGCAGATGGTTGAAAAACTGGTAAGCACATCAAGACGCGAAATAACCATTGAATATATACAGAAGATTGTCTGCGACTATTACAAGATCCCGATAGAAATGATCCAGGGAAAAACTAGAAAAAGGGAAATTGTGCAGGCAAGACAGGTATCAATGTATTTCTCCAAAAGCCTCACCAAAGCATCGCTCGCAAGTATAGGTTCGCATATCGGCGGCAAGGATCATGCAACTGTTCTGCATGCATGCAAGACTGTCAATAACCTGATCGACACCGATAAGCATTTCAGGAACCAGATCAATGAGATTGAGAAGAAACTGAAGGTTTGAGCTATTTCTTTCCCCTGAAATTCTTACTGTCTATATCCCTGACACATCTGAATCCCACTGTTGCGTTACGGTCATACCCTTGTGAAACCATTAGCATTATCTGTGTTTTATCCAGAGACTGAGGTCCTCCCTGAATATACCACCAGCTTGAGTCGGGCTGGTAAAAACTGCCGCCCCTGATAACCGCAAAATAGTAGGATCCGTTGAAATATAGATCGTTAGTCATCTGCCAGACATTCCCTACAAGGTCCACTACTCCGTAAGGGCTCATCCCTTTGGTGAAAGCATCCACCGGTGTAGCCTTTCCAAATGCATTATTGCACAGAGTACCATGGAATTCGTTACCCCATGGCCATTTCCGTTTATCTGTCCCCTGTGCCGAAAGCTGCCATTCAGCCTGGGTCGGAAGCCTTTTTCCAGCCCATTTTGCATATGCTTTCATATCTTCATAGCTCAGATAGACAACCGGGTATCTTTCCTGACCCTGCTTATAAATGCTCATCTCCCAGTGCCTGAGGTACCTCGTTGTATCAGCTGTCCTGTATCCTGAGCTTTGAAGAAACTCATAATACTGGGCATTTGTAACAGGATATTTGTCGATAAGGAAACTGTCAACCTTAACGCTTACTCCGGATACTTCGGGATAGGGTATAAAGTCCTCACCTGTTGTTACCTCATAAGAAAACTCAATTCCCGGAATAAGAATCATATCAGGTGCAATTCCAGTGGCCTTAACAGTAGGGATCACTGAGCTGGTAAGCCAGGGCTTTCCTCCCTTGAACATAAGAATATTCTCATCAAGGAGATTCCTGTCGTTTAAAAGCTGGATCACAATTTTTCCCTCATAGTAGCCAAAAATGTTCCTGATCCTCATAATAGTATCGCCGACAAGATTAAATCCTATAGAAACAGTTTTATAAGATGGATTTCCCTTCCAAATCAGAATTTTGTTCTTTCCCTGAGCCTTTATAAGAATTGAATCGCCCTTCAGTTCAGACTTTAACAACATTGGCAACTCAGCTATACAATCAACGGAGCCTTCCCTTCGGGTCGCGGAATAAGAGGCAGGCCAGCCTTCGGCCCTTACTGAGCCATAAGTAATTCCGTTTTCAGTTAAAGGAACAATGTTTTCGTGATTCCATATCGATACGTAATGTTTCCTGCTGTCATTTTTAATTTCAAAAAGCCTGCCTTCAATTCCTTCGGGCCTCATATTCAGTACAGTATAAATAGTCTTCTCTCCCGATGTCCATCTGTTGACAAAAACCTTATCGACTTTAGTACCGATCAGAGGTGTCCACTCCTTATCCAGAAACGCGTCATTGTTCTGTCTGAGTGTGAAAGTTGTCCTGGCAAGATATTCGAGGTCATCACGGTAGTTGTCATCTCTTCCTCCGGGGCGGAACATATTCAATTCTGTACCGTATCCATTGAAAAACGCTATAGCTATCTCACGGTGAATAAGATCCTCTCCCACATCACAAACCCTGAAAATGGAGAAATCAGGTTTTATCAGCTTGTTCAGGTTGAGTTCGGGGCTGAAAAAGATTGCATTGTGAACCCTGCCTGAAATGATCCCTGGCATATCTTTTATAACTGCCATACCTTCGGAAAACATTACGACACCTTTCCTGACACTATCGGCTGCCGCCTGTAATTCATAACTTGAACTTCCCTGCGTATCAAGCACGACTCCATCAGCTTCAGTCTCTTTAATCAGCCGGGCCATCCCCTTATAATGGTCTTCTTGCCTTGTGCTGTTATCCCATGGGTTATAAGCTATAAAGAACTTAGTATTGTTAAGGCGTGCCAGGCGAACAAAACTCCTTAGCTGGATGATCCCGCCCGGAAGGTCCCTGTAAAGATCCCACTGATTGCGCTGGTCGAGGCCCAGGCGCGGCCAGGTGGGCCATATCCCGTATACATCAATATTTCCAAAAAGTTCATTTCCTTTCCTTATCACATCAGGGAATGTATATTTCCCCGTAGTCCTGTCATAAAACTCCCTGTCCCAGGCCATCTGGAGGATTATCAGATAGCTCTCTTTGATCCAGGCAAGATCGGCTCGTTCATAGAGAGAATTATCGAATTTCTCCAGATCGTACAAATACCTGTCCCTGAACATCAGACGCAGGCCGTTTTGCCATTCCCCCCTGAAAATATCAG
>Ga0315295_10000782_pt1 | contig 27054 bp, 23 predicted proteins | sample YL17G14_0_MG_FD_204453 | JGI IMG/M metagenome (GOLD analysis project Ga0315295, IMG submission 204453) | Sediment microbial communities from Yellowstone Lake, YNP, Wyoming, USA - YL17G14_0 | ecosystem: Environmental > Aquatic > Freshwater > Lake > Sediment | place: USA: Wyoming | collected... | reverse complement strand
CCAGGAGGGCGAGGCGATCGCTGATGTGCCTCGCTGGCCGCTCCCCGTGTCGGGGCTCCGTCGTCCGCATGTGCTAGACCGCGATGTACTTGCTGACCAGCGGTCCCAGTTTGAGCAGCGTTTCCCGCGCTATTGCTTCTGGTCTTGTGATGATCGCCCCCGACAATGCGTTCGGGCAGTAGCATTTCCGCTCGGGCCGCAGTGTCTGCAACAACTGCCTGATTGCCTGCTGTGCGAGCGTGGTGTTCTTTGCCAGAGTCCGGACGACGGCTTCCACCGTCACCGGTGCAGCACTCTCATGCCACACGTCGTAGTCCGTGACGTGGGCCATCACAGCATAGCAGATCTCGGCTTCGCGGGCCAAGAAGGCCTCCGGTGCCGTGGTCATGCCGATCAACGACATTCCCCAGGATCTGAAAACATGGGATTCGGCTTTGGTCGAGAAACGCGGTCCCTCTATTGTGATGAAGGTGCCTCCCTGGTGGGCCGTGCCTCCTGCAGCCCGCGCTGCTTCTGTCAACTGGCTCGAAAGCTCGGGGCAGAAGGGCAGAGGCGTGCTGATGTGTGCGACGATGCCATCACCAAAGAAGGTGCGGATACGGTCTTTCGTGTAATCGAACAGCTGATCAGGAACCACGATGTGGCCAGGGACGAGTTCCTCGCGCAGCGAGCCGCAGGCGCTGACGCTCACAATGCGCTCGACCCCCAGTGATTTCAACGCGAAGATGTTGGCGCGATAGGGGACCTCCGTAGGCATCAGCCGATGTCCTACACCGTGCCTGGCCAAGAAGGCGATCATGCGGCCGTCCAAGTCGCCAATCAGGATTGGTGCACTCGTCCGCCCATATGGCGTATCAACGTCGATTGAACGTGTATTCTCCAGACCGTTCAGTTCATACAGGCCGGAGCCGCCGATCACAGCTAGAGCAATGGACTCATTCATCTTGCCCTCCAGGCCATGCCGTAGACATGGCGCCCTCACCAGGCAGGGTCACAAGCACTCTAGCAGATCCACACTTGATCTCGTCCCCACTGGTCAACACTGTGGAACCCAGTAGTTGTTCCCGATTGAGGCGCGTCCCGTTTGTGGAAGCAAGGTCGTCAATCCACCATTGCCCGTCGTGGAAGCTGAGCCTCGCGTGGCGGGCCGAGACCGCCTTGTCGCTCAGTGGCACGTCGGACAATGGATCGCGACCAAGGATCACCTCGGTCTGCGTGAACAGGCGGGTCAGAGGTGGTTCACTGCGTGACTTGATCTGCAGGCGGATGGGCGGTACTTTGAGGCCCGCGGCCAGGGCCGCGCTGCGACGCAGCTCCTGCCACATGATCCACAGGGCCAGGCCAAGAAAGGCGTACAGGGCCGCCGCCGCGAGCAGGCGCAGAACCAGTACTACTGGCCCGGTCATCGGTTTTTTCTGAATCCAGGAGGCAAGAAGCGAATGATGGCGGTAGCCCGATCGGCTCCAACCTGGCTTCGGGGGCCGGTATGGCCGAGATCGCGCTGTGGCAGCGGTATATCCTGCCCAAAAATTATGGATACGCCCGCCAGCGAGATGACATCACCCGGGTAGAGAACTGTCTGCGATGTGCGCTGCCCGTTGATGAAGGTTCCGCCGGATGAATTGAGATCAAAGAGCACGTAGCGGCTTTTGATGGCACGCAATTGTGCGTGATGTCGCGAGACCCGCGGATCATCGACGACCAGGTCGTTGTCCAGCCGCCGTCCGATGTTGATGACGGCGCGAGTGAGCGGGAACTCCTTCACGCCAGCAACGATCAAGAAGGCGCTTTCTGGAATGGCGGGGGTTTCCTCGGCAGCGCTGTGCCCGTCTGTGTCGGCCTGCATATCCTGCGTCTGGGCGACGGCCTCCGCGCTGTGCGAGGCCACAATCCTGAATTCCTCAGAGAGGATAGCGGGGTCGTCCGCGAAGGTGAGTGTGGGAGGCGCATCAAAGCGCAGACCCGCGTCCGCTGCCGCCGTCTTGATCAGTTCGAGCAGTCCGTCAACTAGACCGGGCTCCTGCCAGCGCGTGTGCGCGCTGGCGTTTACCAGCAGCGTGTACACATTGGGCGCAACACGCGAGCCTTTGGGATCGACGCGGGCGTTGGTCTCCATTGCCTGGGCTAAATTGTGGATGAGGAGGTCCTCGGGTTTCCTCCCGGGGAGAGCCCGAATCAGGCGCACTTCCAACAACTCGCGAAGCCGTGCTTCCATTCTACTAAGCGTCATTCTTGGGTGCCTACTGGCGTGGAAAATTATAACGCTTCCGCCGAGACAAATCTGAACCAACATTGCCCGAGCCCTCTGCACAACATCGGGCAATGGGACGTCATACACATCACAGCTCAGATAATCTTGGAGGCGCCCACACGGGCGCCTCCAAGGATTGAAGTGTTGGATCGAGCGGACCTCGTGCGCCGGCTAGCGCCCCGCGCCATCCGCAGTGGTGAGCGTCTGCCCGCAGTTCGGGCAACGGCCCGCACCAGCGGGCACGACGAAACCACAATTCGGGCAGGCGGTGGGTTGGGATTTTCCCAAGGGCGCGCCGCATGCCACGCAGCTCCCTTCGCCCACTGGAGTTGCTGTTCCGCAGTATTCGCACATGAGACGCTTGAGCCTTTCGGACATCTCCAAGCCTGCGCCCAGCGCACGCGTCGTGCGATCGATCGCAGCCCAAACGCGCTCCATAAGCTGGATGTTCTCGACATCCTGAGCGATGTCGTCAAGGCGGTGAATCAGATTCCAGGGGTTTGCCAGCGTGGCAATCGTCGTGCGACCCAGGCTTGCGGCGGTCCCCAGCCATTCCTGACTTCCAGATTGGACGAGCACACCATCGGCCGTCTTGCGGATGCTCACGGTAAGAGCAGTCTGACCGCCTGAACTTGTACCGGGCCGCGTCGCGATCTGAACAGCCAGATCTTCACTTTCACCAACAATCTGGGCCCGCATGTTGCCTCGATCAAATTCCGCGATCAAGCCCCGAGCGATGTCAACGGGACTGAGCTGACCATGATAGAACTTACTGTCCATGTTCGGGATTATAATCGCGAACCGATTTGACCCCAGTGGGTTGCCAATCATGCATAGATCAAGAGGCTTTCACGTCGCTTTGCTGATCCTCACGGCGTGGTTCGGGGAAACGTTGCTTGGCGTCCGTGCCCCAAAACTGGTCAACGCCCAGGCTGCTGCGACGAACACACCCGTTTCCGTCCCGGGTCAGGCCTATATCACGAACACATTCGAGGGCGAGCCGGCCATCAACGTGCGCGTCGGCCCCAGCACCATCGTGTTTCCATATCCCTGCGGATCGCTGCCCTACGGTGCGACCGCTGCGGCCTTTGGCACAACCCCCGCGCACGAATGGGTCCAGATCGAGCACCCGGAGTGCCCGGGAGGAGTCGGCTGGGTTTACGCTGCCAATGTCACGCTCACCGGCTCGCTGCGCGTGGTCGAACCGCCGCCCACACCAACTCCTTTGGCCACGGCCACATTCGATCCCACACTCGTGGCTGCCTTTCAAGTAGAACCGACCATGACCCGCCTGCCCACATTCACGCCGCCACCACCGCTCGTGCGTCCCACGTTCACCGAAACGCTGCGTCCGCGGGGGGATTTCCCTGCAGGTGCTGCCATTCTGACTGTGGCGTTGGTCGGCGGGCTGGTCCTTGCCGTGTCATTCATCGGCCGCCGCTGAGAGCGAGACAGCCGCGATTGTCATGCAACTGCGCAAGATAGCACTGCTGCTGGTAGCTGTCGCTGCTTTTGGCCTTCTTGTGCAGATGCCGTCGCGACAGTCGGCACTTGCGCAACAGCCGACCGGATCCATCCCCACGGTCACAGGGACTCCAACCGGGCCGACGGTGGCTGTTGACCCCAGCCTCGAGCGCATTCGCGTCTATTCGGGGCCGAGCAGCCTCAGCTATCCGGCGATCGGGGTCCTGCTCATGGGAGTAAGGGTGCCGGCGCTCGGAAGGGCCGAGGGCAACGACGACTGGATATTGATCCGTTATGAGGGGGTTCCCGGCTCGCAAGCGTGGGTGTATGCACTGTACGTTTCCCTTTCGGGCACCGGCGGGAAAGAATTGCCGCGTGTCAAAGTCCCTCCCACGCCGACTCCGGCATCGACGCCGACCATCGATCCGACGCTGGCGGCGGCTTTCATCCCGCCTGAGAACGCCACCAGACTGCCGACCTTCACTGCAGCGCCACCCCTAGCCATACCAACATTCATTGACGAGACAGGCGCGGCGGGCCGAATCCCGGTCGGTCTGCTGATACTGGGTTTTGCTGTCATAGGCGTCCTTGGAACGATGGTTTCGTTTTTGCGAGGCAGGTAACACGCTGAATAGGCGCAGAAAAAAAGGGCTGGCAGACTTGATTGTCTGCCAGCCCTTCGCTTCCGGCGGAAGGATTGCGCCGCTCAATTATTGCAGTCGCACGAATCGCCGCACGCGCACGCTTCCTCTCCGTGAGCATCCCCCTGACTGCGAGCGCCGGGGCTATCTACGACAAATCCCGCGCCGCGCTGCGGGTCGTTCACGTAGTCGATCCGGGCACCCTGGAGATAGTCCATGGATACCTGGTCCACCACAATGCGCACCCCCTTGGATTCGAATGTGCGATCCACGTCGTGGATGTTGTTGTCCAGAGCCATTCCAAAGCTCACGCCGCTGCAGCATCCGCTCCCGGCCAGGTACACGCGCAGAGAGTAGCCCTCCAGCTTGCGCTCGGTGAAAATGTCACTGATGGCCTTCGAGGCCGCCTCGGAGAGGGTGATGGTCTCTAGCCCAGTTTCTTGAAGCATTAAGTCTCCTGTTCCTGCCAGCACCACGTCTGCTGTTCTTCTCGACGGTGGTCAGTTGAGTTTGGGGTATATCTTATTGGAATAGGTGGATGGTGTCAACGGGCAGGAGGATTCACCGGTTGCTTGACATAAGCCCCTCGCGCCTGTAAAATCGGCGTGTTTTCTTCAGGCCAAGCTCGAAACTACTATCAATTTGGGAGGACATACGCCACATGTACGCCATGCAAGGTTTGACCACAATTGAGACGGCTGCCATCTGGGCGGTTTTTGGTGTTGCCATTCTGGGCCTGCTGTATGCCAACTTCCTTCGGACCCAGATCTTGCGTGAGGACAAGGGCACGGAGAAGATGCAGGAGGTCTGGGGCGCCATCAAGGACGGTGCGGACTCCTACCTGAAGAAGCAACTGCGGGCGATCCTGCCGCTGATTGTGATCCTTACGGCAGCGCTGTTCCTCTCTGTGTACATCGTTCCGCCTTCGCCTGAGGCGCTTGAACGCTTCAGCTCGAGCACCCCCGATCAGGTTCGCTTGATCATCGGCGTGGCGCGTGCGCTGGCCTTCGTAATGGGCGCCTCGTTCTCGTTGGCTGTGGGTCAGATCGGCATGCGCATGGCGGTGCAGGGCAACGTCCGGGTTGCCTCGGCGTCGCGACGATCCTTCGGCGATGCGCTCAGAATCGCCTATCGCGCCGGTACGATCACCGGCATGCTCACGGACGGCTTGGGACTCCTCGGCGGAACTATCATATTCATCATCCTGGGAATTGCCGCGCCAGACGCGCTGCTTGGTTTTGGCTTTGGTGGAACCCTGCTGGCGCTGTTCATGCGCGTGGGCGGTGGCATCTTTACCAAAGCTGCGGATGTGGGCGCGGACCTCGTGGGCAAGGTGGAAGCCGGCATTCCCGAGGATGATCCGCGCAATCCTGCTGTCGTGGCTGACCTGGTGGGGGACAATGTCGGCGATTGCGCCGGTATGGCCGCGGACATCTTTGAATCTTATGAAGTAACCATCGTGTCAGGCCTGATCCTGGGCCTGGCATTGTGGCATCTCACCGGACGCCTCGAGTGGATCATCTTCCCGCTGATCGTACGCGGCATCGGCGTGCTGTCTTCGATCATCGGCACATACGTGGTCCGCGGCGGACCCGGCAAGAGCGGGAACGCCATGGCGGCGATCTTCCGCGGTTTCCTGTCTTCGGCCGCGATCTCGGCGGCGCTGTTCTTCATGGCTGGCTTTGTCTATTTGACGGCGCCGGAGCTCGGCGGCTGGTGGCGGACACCTGCGGCAGTCGGCGCTGGCGTCCTGCTGGCGATCCTCATCGATCGCCTTACTGAGTACTTCACCGGGACGCATGCCTCGCCGGTGCGGGAGATCAAGAAGGCGGCGGACACGGGTCCGGCTACCCTCATCCTGCAGGGTGTTTCGGTGGGATTTGAATCCTCTGTCTGGGCCGTCGTCGTGATCGCGCTCACAATCGTTGCTTCGATCCTGATCTTCGGAACCATACCCGGTATGGACGTGGCCTCGCGCGGTACCTACATTCTGTACGGCGTGGCCATGACCGGCATTGGCATGTTGACGCTTACCGGCAACAACGTGGCGATGGACTCGTTTGGGCCGATCTCCGACAACGCCAACGGCATCGGCGAGATGTCGTGGTCAGGCAAGACCGACCGAGCCACCAAGGATGCCCAGAAGATCATGGCTGACCTGGACGCCGTGGGCAACACGACGAAGGCAATCACCAAGGGCGTCGCAATCGGCTCGGCGGTGATCGCGGCGGTATCGCTGTTTGGTTCATTCCTGGTAGACGTCTCTCGTGCTCAGACCACGCTGGGCATCCCGTTAGAGCAGCAGATCCAGTCCACAGGGATCCGCATCGACGTGCCGCAGGTGTTTGTCGGCATGCTGATTGGTGGAGCCATCCCGTGGCTGTTCTCCTCCTTCGCGATCCAGGCTGTCAGCCGGGCCGCGTCCCTCATCGTGCTCGAGGTGCGCCGACAGTTCAAGGCCGGGGTGCTGACGGGGCGGATCAAGCCGGACTATCGGCAGGCGGTGAACATCTCGACGGCAGCGGCGCAAAAGGAATTGGTGGGATTGGCACTGCTGGGTATCGTTACGCCGGTTGCTGCGGGGTTGCTGCTCGGCATCGAGGCCGTGGGCGGTCTGCTTGCAGGCATAATCATCTCTGGCCAGCTCCTGGCTGTCTTCCTGAATAACTCCGGCGGGGCCTGGGATAATGCCAAGAAGCTGATCGAGGACGAGCCCAGTAATCCGGCGAAGAACACGGGCAAGGGCTCGGAGCGGCACAAAGCCAGCATCGTGGGCGACACGGTCGGGGATCCGTTCAAGGACACGGCGGGCCCGGCTCTCAATCCAATGATCAAGGTGGTCAACCTGGTGTCGGTCATCATCGCGCCGATCATCGTGCAGTATGCTGGCGTGACCGGCACGGCCCTGTACGTTGTCTGGGGTGTGGCCCTCGTGCTCATCGGTGTGCTGGCATGGGCGATCATGAGGTCAAAGGCGCCAGCGAAGAGCATGACGGCGAAATAGTGGAGGGCACAAGTATCTGCTTTGCTTCAGAGTCTCCCGGTGGGCATCATCGGGAGTCTCTGCTTGTTGCAGAGCCGACGGTTTGCAGCACCCGTTCCAGGCTGGTGCCGTGTTTGGCCCTGCAGAGGTGCATATGACCGCCATCTTGCGGCGAGTGTTGTACGGTGTCGTCGCTTTCACTTGCCTCTTCTTCGTTCTTTGGCTCGTTCTCTATACGACGTCACGAAGCGAGCTCTGGGACTTCGAGGTGTTCTACTCCTCGGCAGCGACAGCGCTGCGCGGTGAGAATATCTATCGCGCCTATGGGGGATCTGAGTTGCCATATTGGTATTTCCCCTGGGTGGCGTGGTTCTTCATTCCCCTGGCGCTTCTTCCCTTCAATGTCGCAAAGGTAATCTACCTCTGCCTGACACTACTGAGTGTCTTCTTCGTCGTCTTCGTATCCGGGCAGCGATACAGCGGCAATCTGCCGCTTGCCACCAAGGTGTTCCTCACGGCAATGGGCCTACTGTCGTGCTGGCTTCTATTCCGAGTCGGCCAGGTAGACTTCATCATCCTGGCCATCGCCACCGCGATGGTCCTGCTGATCGACCAGGAACGCAGCCTCACGGCTGGTGTGCTCTTCCCTGTCCTGCTGGTCAAGCCACACCTGCTGACAGTTTTCATGGTTTTCGCCGTCCTGCGTGGCGGCAGGAAGTTCGCGCTCTCAGCATCCATGAGTGTGCTTTTCCTGAGCCTGATCGCATTCATCCTTCTGCCGGATTGGCCCCTTGAGATGCTGCGCATGCTCAGCCAAGGTGGTCAGCGCACTGACAATAGCTGGGGTTTCACGACATTCGCGGCCCTGCTCGGCAGACAGGAGAACTGGTCGGGCACAGGAAATCCTGTCATAACGTTGCTTGTTGCTCTGATCGCATTCTTCGCCACATGGAAGAATCGGCATCTGCCGACCGTCCCGTTCCTGGCCTTTGCCATGTTGGCCTCCATGCTTTGCGCGCCGCGTGCATACTCATACAACTTCCCATTCCTGCTGCCTGCGCTGCTATGGCTTTCATCGTACGGCACGGTTCCAGCGACCCTGCTCTGGCTGACGGTCGGCGCACTTTCTCTGGGGACACGTTTTTCCACGGGAGCCTATCTGGTCGTCCTGCTGACGTTTGTCCTGGCGATCCTCAGGGCGAGGAGCATGAAACGCGATCTTGCCGGATCGGGAGTGGGCAGTTCATGAAGCCGCGGCTGTGGGAATTGGGCTACGGGGCGCTGGTCCTTACCCTCCTGGGCCTTTCCATGATCCCTCTCTACATCCAGGGCACGCGTGGCGACTGGCACGATTTTGATGTGTACTACGGCGCAGCCAGGGCCGTGCTCGCGGGGGAAGCCATCCACACCATTGCCGGAAGCTACCAACTCCCTTTCTGGTACCCACCGTGGATCGCCTGGGCCTTCATCCCCTTTGCCTTCCTGACCAGGTCGACCGGGCTGCTCCTTTATCAGGCGGCATCCTTCGTCAGTGCAATCCTTGTCATCCATCTTCTGCCCCGATACTACAACCCAGGATCTCGGGTGCTGGATCAGCTACTCATCCTGACATTGGCCATCCCCATGAGCTTCCAGGTTTTCATTGTGGGGCAGATGGAATTCCTCTTCCTGGTGCTGCTTGTGGGAATCATCTTCGCCGCCGACCGCAAGAAGGCTTTCCTCGTGGGAATCCTCTTTCCATTCCTTCTGGCCAAGCCTCACCTCGTGTTGTTGTTCACTTTCTTCCTCTTCTGGCGCGTGGGTAAACGGGCGCTTCTGACCAGCCTCGCCTCCGTGGGGCTCATGCTGGTTGTGGCCACCGTTATCAGGCCGAGCTGGCATCTCGAGATGCTTGCCGTTCTTCAGCAAGCTGGACCGCGGATTGATGGTCTGCGCTTCACAACCCTGGCGGCACTTCTGGGACGCCAGGAGAATTGGGCGGGAACGGCAAACCTTCCCTTTGTATTCGTGCTGTTCTGCATGGGACTGCTGCTGCTCTGGAAAGTACGGACGCTTCCCACCGTTCCTCTGCTCTCGCTCGCGCTGGCTTTTTCCCTCCTGGTTGCGCCCAGAGCGTATGCCTACGATTTGCCTTTGCTTGTTCCCACACTGATCTGGCTGACCGCCGACAAGTTCCGAGAGCGAATATGGATCTGGATCCTAGCGGCTCTTATCCCGATCCTCACTGGCTACGAGAGCGGCTCGTACCTACTCACCGCCTTGGTCTGCGGCCTTGGCGCGTGGGAAGCCATCCGTGTGGTCGGTCGGGAGCCGCGAATCATTGCCCATAACGGGTTTGGCCAATCGTAGGACCGCCTCGGATCGCACGGGCTAGGCCGCCACCCCCATCAATCTCTGGTTTGACGGCCACGACCGCTGCAGGCTTGCCTCCGAGGCGTCACGGAATGGCTGGTCTGCTGCCGCTACGGCCTGTTGATCCATCCAGCCGAAAACGCTTCGCACTGCTGATTGCGGTCCTTAAGATCACGCTCACGCCTGCTCTCCGTCGGCTCGACGGGCATCACGTTCGACAAATCCTGACGCCATCAGTCTCATTCACGGCAAGTAGTAGATCTCAATGGGCGCGAACTGCCAGGCGACATCGGAGCGCCAAGCTGGAAGTGCCTCCACAACGATTCTTTCCAGTGCCTGCGCAAGCCCCGCCTCCAGCGTCGGATCGCGCGGCCATACGAGCCACGTCCCGGGCGCGGAGTAGCCAGTGCATTCGTGCATGGTCCGCAACGCGGGCGGAAGCTCTCCCATGCCGTTGTCAGGAATGAGGCAACTATCCCGGTCAGGCAAGTAGTACTGAAATGGCATCGCGACCGTTAGAGATGCGTAAGCGATCCTATCTCCTGGTTGCCAATTGCGCGCTATGACTTCGGCGCCCTCGTTGATATAACCGCCCCGCGCCGATGGATTCCAATTCCTGAGGCCAATCACCAGCAGCACCAATGCGAGCGCGGGTGCGATCTTGTTGGCCCAGCCGGCCCGCGGTGCCAGGAGTAATCCTGTCAGCAGGCAGAACGGCATCGCGGCTGGCTGGACGGGCCGGTAGAAGAACACGGGCTGAACGATCGTCATGGCCAGCAATGCGATGATCGGCATCAGCACCGCGGCCAATGAGATCCGCACCGCATTTTTCCGGATCCGTCCTGCGCCGACGGCCAGAACAAACAGAATGAGGGCGAACAGCAGCAGGCGGCCGGGGAATGCAAGTGTATTGACAGCCAATGCCTGAGCGGTCTGGTCAATGACATAGACCGGAGTCACTTCGCGCAGCCAGAATTCCGTGTTTCCCGGCTGAATCGCGCCGGCGTGCTGCAGGCCCACAAATGCCTGCGACGATTGGATCTGATAGAGCCGGGGCAACCATGACAGAAACGCCAGGCCCCCGATCCGCAGGCCGCGCACCAGGCCCAGCCCGCAGATCGTGGCAACCACGAGAAGACCGAAAGCATAGGCAGGGCCGGTTGGATGAAGATAGGGCAGCAGCCCCATGCAGGCCAACAGCCCCACGGAGCGCCGGCCTATCGCAAACCAAAGGCCCGCCATGTAGATCGCACCGATGGATGCATAGTAGCGGGCGTCCTGCGCCTGCCATATGAGCCCCGGCAAGAATATGAGGGGGATCGCGGCCGTGATCCTCTGGGCGTGTGTGAACTCCAGCTCATCCATGATGCGCCAAGCCAGCCACAGGGCAACGATCGAAGCGATCAATGGCGGAATTCGCAGCAACCACACCGGGCCATAAGCGAAGGGCCGAAGCAGCAATTCCCACAGGTTCGTCCCCGCGTAATCGGACATGTGCGCGAAATAATCAGCCACACTCAGGCTGGCGCGATATCTGCTGATGGCCTCGTCAAACCAGATCGAGGCACTATCTATCCCGACGAGGCGCACGGCCAGGGCGGCCGCCAGGAACCAAAGCATCATCGGCATGTGAACATGGCCTCCGAGAGTCCGCAGCCGGTGCCGGTGCACCATACCGGGATTGAATTCACTTTGGCAGCCGTGAGGATCAACGCTGTCAGCCCTCGCCCGTCGTTGATCGGAAAGCCCGCGCTGGCCCGCTGAAAGAGATTCATGAAACCGCCGAAGATGACCGCCATGAGCGCAGGGAAGAGACCGGCTTCGTCGGTAGCGAGGCGGGCGGCGGCATTTCTTCATCGCTGCGCCTTACTTCGTGTACCGGCGCTTCCACTCAAAGAGCTTGTTCAGAGCTTCAATGGGGGAAATGGAGTTCTCGTCTATGGACCCAAGCTCGTCCAGGAGCGGGCTCGTTTCCGGGAACAGCGCAGCCTGCTGGGCCGTGTGCGGCCCCATCCGAATAGCCCGGCCCGAGGATTTCTCCAGTTCTTCGAGAATGGCTTTGGCGCGCTGCACCACGGGGCCGGGCAAGCCCGCCAGTTGCGCCACGTGGATCCCGTAAGACCGATCAGCCCCGCCCGGGACGATCTTATGCAGAAACACGACCTTTGCATCTGCTTCAGTGACCGCGACGTTGAAGTTGCGCACTCCAGGAAGCAGATCCGCAAGCTCGATCAGTTCGTGGAAGTGAGTGGCGAAGAGCGTCCGGGCCCTGATCTGTGGATGGTTGTGTATGAACTCGATTACGGCCCAGGCGATGGACAGGCCATCATACGTACTCGTGCCTCTGCCGATCTCATCCAGGATCAGCAGGCTGCGCGATGTGGCATGGTGGAGGATGTTGGCCGTCTCCACCATCTCCACCATGAACGTGGACTGCCCCGCGTGGATCTCATCCTGCGCGCCGATGCGCGTGAAGATGCGATCGACGAGGCCGATGCTTGCGGATTCGGCCGGGACGAACGAGCCCATCTGTGCCATCAAGGTGATCAGGGCGATCTGGCGCAGATACGTTGACTTGCCCGACATATTCGGTCCCGTGATGATCCTAACGATCTCTCCCTCGCCGAAGATGCCATCGTTTGGCACGTAGCGATCACCCTGCAGCAACTGCTCCACGACCGGATGCCGCCCCGCGCGGATGTCCAGGACGGGTTCCTCGCGTATCTTGGGTCTCACGAAATTGGAGGCAGCTGCGACTTCGGCCAGCGCGGAAAGAACGTCCAATTCCGCCAAAGCGCGCGCTGCCTGGAGAAGCCGGGGGCCGGATTTGGCCAGGGTGGCACAAACCTCCCGGAAGAGACGGCTTTCGATCTCATGAATACGATCCTCGGCGTTCAGCACGAGGGTCTCGTACTCCTTCATCTCCGGCGTGATGAATCGCTCGCCGTTGACCAGAGTCTGCTTCCGGATGTAGTTCTCAGGTGCCCGCTCAGCCGCGCCACGAGAGATCTCAATGTAGTAACCGAAAACTTTGTTGTAGCCGACCTTCAGGGTCTTGATTCCCGTGCGGGCGCGTTCGACGGACTCGAGGTTGGCGATCCAATCGCGGGCATGCTGCGAGGCTGCAATCACTCCATCCAGTTCGTCGGAGTAACCGGGCCGGATGATGCCAACGTCCTGCAGCGTCGCGGGTGGGTCGTCGTTGATGGCAGCTTGAAGAAGCTGGCACTCCCGTTGAAAAGAACCGAATTCCGGACTGACCCAGCGCAAGTCGCCCGAGATGCCGTCCGGTGGAGCAGGGGATTCTGCTCCAACCTTCTCTCCCGTCCGCCTCTCGATCAGGCTTGCTATGCCTGGGATGGCCTCCAACGTTGACCGTAAACCCACAAGGTGGCGCGGTTGAGCGTGTCCGGCAAGTATGAGATTCGTGACTCGCTCGATGTCTATCAGGGGCTTAAGGGCCGCCCGCAGCTCCGCGCGCAGCATTCCCTGCTCTGCGAAGACCTGGATGCCATCCTGTCGATAGCGAATCTTGCGGATGTCAAGCAATGGCTGGTTCACCCACTGTTGAATCAGCCGCCTGCCCATGGAGGTGATCGTGCGGTCAAGCAGGCCCAGAAGCGACCCACGCCGTTCGCCCCGCAGTGTCTCGTCCAGCTCCAGGTTTCGGCGCGTCGGGCCATCAAGGACCATGAACTCGCCGAGCTCGTAGGTGCGTAAGTCTTGGAGGAGCTGAAGCGCGTCCGGCTGCGTGGTCTCCAGGTACTGCAGGATGGCGCCCGCGGCGCGTGTCGCGAGGTTGCGTCCCTTGAGTCCAAATCCATCCAAAGTGGCGGCCTTGAAGTGGGCAAGCAAGGCCTGCTCGCACTTCCCCGGCTCAAATCGCCAGGCAGGCCATGTGGTGACGTGACCGGCTGAACCTTCCGGCAGTCCCTGGCCGTCCGGGTGAATGATCTCCGCGGGGCGAAGGCGGCTGAGCTCAGCGGAAAGAGAGTCAAGGGGCAGTTCGGCGACCGCGAACTCGCCCGTTGTCACGTCTGCATAGGCAACAGATGCAAATGCGGGTGCGTTCGGATTGCTGTCGGGCAGGGATTCGGAAATCACGACCGAGGCTAGATAGTTGTTTGAATCACCCTGGAGCAGGCCAGGTTCGATGATCGTTCCGGGCGTCACCACGCGCACCACCTTGCGTGGGAAGATCCCACTGACGGGCTCCTGTCCCACTTGCTCGCAGATGGCCACGTGGTAGCCCTTCTGCATCAGGCGGGCGACATAATTGTCCAGGGCATGATAGGGGATGCCGGCCAGCGGCGCGCGCTGACCTTTTCCGATGGGCCGTGACGTGAGGACGATATCCAGTTCCCGGGCCGTGATCTCGGCGTCTTCGTCGAACGTCTCGTAGAAGTCACCCAGCCGGAAGAAGAGAATGGTGCCCGGATACTGGCGCTTGATCTCCAGGTACTGCCTGCGAATCGGCGTGAGGTCCTCGGGCATGGCTCAATTCTATGGGCAAGGCTTTGAAACAGCAAGGGCAGCAAGTTATAATTGCGCAAACTTCTTCAAAGAGGCTGCAATGTACAAACTGGTTTTGCTGCGACACGGGCAGAGCACCTGGAATCTTGAGAATCGATTTACGGGCTGGACGGACGTCGGGCTCACTGAGCAAGGCCGCACAGAAGCGCTGACAAGTGGGAAGCTGCTGCGCGAGGGCGGCTACGTATTCGATATCGCCTACACGTCTGTGCTACGGCGTGCCATCCAGACTCTCTGGATTGTCCTGGAAGAGATGCAACTTGAGTGGATCCCGGTGGTCAACGCATGGCAATTGAATGAACGGCACTATGGCGCCCTTCAGGGTCTTAACAAAGCCGAGATGGCCGCAAAGTTCGGGGAGGCACAGGTCAAGATCTGGCGTCGAAGCTACGACGTTCCGCCGCCGGCGCTGGAGCTCTCAGACGAGCGCCACCCGCGTTTCGATCGCCGCTACGCATCGCTGGCGCCCGAGCAGATCCCGGCCACGGAATCCCTGAAGATCACCCTGGAGAGGGTGTTGCCCTACTGGCACAGCACTCTGGCGCCAATGATCCGCACCGGAAAGCGGGTTCTGGTGGCCGCCCACGGTAATAGCCTGCGCGCAATGGTGAAGTATCTGGACGGCGTCTCGGACCAGGAGATTCCGGAGTTGAACATCCCGACCGGCATTCCACTGGTCTATGAGCTGGATGAGCAGTTGAGACCGGAAAAGCACTACTACCTGGGCGACGCGGAGGCCGTGGCGAAAGCAGCCGCTGCAGTTGCCAATCAGGGCAAAGCCAAGTAAGCAAGCGCATGCCCCTGGATCCGGATTTCGACGCCGAACTGCGAAAGCGCTTTTCCGGCGACATCCGGCTGGATCTGACCAGCAGAATCCTATACAGCACCGATGCCTCGATCTACCAGATCGAGCCACTCGGTGTAGTAATCCCACGAACGCAGGACGACCTGCAAGCCGTCGTGGAGACGGCAGTGAAGTACCACGTGCCGCTTGTTCCGCGTGGCGCCGGCACTTCCCTGGCAGGACAGGCCATCGGCGAGGGAATCATCGTGGATTGCTCGCGCTGGCTGGATCGCATCCTGGAGTTGGATCGCGATCGACACATCGCCAGAGTTGAACCCGGTGTCATTCTATCCAAGCTGAATCGCGAAGCCGGGCAACTAGAGATGCAATTCGGCCCCGATCCTGCCTCGGCAGAGCGGGCGACCATCGGCGGCGTTGTTGCAAACAACGCCACAGGCGCCCACTCGATCATCTATGGCATGACAGCCGATCATCTCGTCTCGGCCAATGTCGTGCTTTCTGACGGGAGCATCGCTGCGCTTGGCCCGCTGCCAGATGACGGGAGTACCGGATCGGCACATTCCACGGCCGACTCCGTGCCGCCAGAGCGGGACCTGGGATCGCATTCGCGGTACAACGCGATTGTTGCAGCGGCCAGGCAGATTCGGTCCTGCCACAAGCAGGCGATCCAGGAGCGTTTCCCGAGGACCTGGCGCAACTCGGCCGGCTATCGCCTCAATTACCTGCTGCCGTGGGCGCCGACGGCGCCGGGCGCTTGGAATGGTTCCGACTATCCGGCGGTTCCCGCAGGTGCGCTGTTCAACCTGGCTCAGCTGCTCGCGGGCAGCGAAGGCACCCTGGCTGTGTTCCGTGACGTGACACTGAACCTGGTACCCAAGCCGAAACACACGATACTGGGCATCCTGTCCTTCGATGATCTGGCCGCTGCGTGCGACGCCGTAGCTGAACTGCTACGAAAAGGTCCGTCGGCCATCGAGCTGATCCCGCGCCTGATTCTTGATTCCGCCAGGCGAATTCCAGGCTACGCGAGCCAGATGGGCTGGCTGCGCGGCGATCCGACCGCAATTCTCGTAGTCGAGTTTTCCGGCGACGACTTGAGCTCGTTGGGACAGCGCGTTGATCAGCTTGGCGACGACGTGCAGACTGCAGCAACCCCGGACGAACAGGCGATGGTCTGGGGCACACGCAAGGCGGGCCTGGGACTGCTCGACACTGCGCCTCAATCCGCCCGGCCGACAACGTTCATCGAAGACTGCGCGATCCCGGTTGAGCATCTGGGAGCATTTGTGAGAGAGATCCAAAGGATCATGGATGAGCATGACGCGCGGGGCGGCATCTATGGTCACGCCTCAGCCGGCTGCCTGCACATCAGGCCGGTCCTTGACCTCAAGAGCGGGAGGGGAGTCCGAGCCCTGAGGGAGATCGCCGAACAGACACTGCAGCTTACCCTCTGGCTTGGCGGCGCCATGTCATCAGAACACGGCGATGGGATGGCACGCGGCGAGTGGTTGCGGCAGACGTATGGTGAGGAACTCGCGAGCGCGATGTTGGAGCTGAAGAAGGCGGCGGATCCCGACGGCATTCTGAATCCCGGAAAGATGCTGGAAGCTCCTCCGATGGATTCGAATCTCCGGTACGGTCAGGCGTATCGCAGCAAAGCTTGGGCCTCGGGAATTGATTTCTCGGCTCGCGGAGGCCTGAACACGGCGATCGAGCAGTGCAACGGGCAAGGCGTATGTCGACAGGAAACAGGCGCGATGTGCCCATCCTTCCAAGCCACGCGGGAGGAGATGTATTCGACGCGCGGCAGAGCCAACCTGCTGCGGGCATTGATATCGACACACTGGGAGGTGACAGGGAACGCCAAGAGGCCCGAGCGCGGTTCGAATGAGGGCACACGCTACTCGCAACCCCAGATGGCGGATGCAGCGTACCTGGCGCTTGACCTCTGCCTGGCATGCAAGGGCTGCAAAGCGGAATGTCCAAGCGGCGTCGACATGGCGCGGCTCAAGTCAGCGTTCCTTGAGTATCACTACCGGACGCATCTGAGGCCTCTGAGGGATTACATCTTTGGGTATTTTGCCGAGACGGCCAGGCTGCTGTCCGCGATGGGGCCAATGGTGAATGCCGCGGTTCGAGTTCCGCTTTTGCAGCAGATCGGTGTGCGTTCATTGGGGATCACGTCAAACAGACCCCTTCCGCAGTTTGGCTCCAGGCGGCCGCGGATGGCACATCGCTCCGAGTCGCCGTCGGTACTGCTCATACGGGACCCGTTTTCGCACTACGTGGACAGCGCAGTGGAGGATGCGGCACTGGCTTTGCTGGAGGCGGCAGGCTTCAACGTGCGCGTGCTCGCCACCGTGAGCTCCGGAGCAGCCCTCATCTCAAAGGGATTCCTGAGCGCTGCCCGGCACCGTGCGCGTGGCCTCCTGGATGAGCTGAGCAAACTTGATCCGAATGGCAGACTGCCCGTTGTAATGCTTGAACCATCCGAGCTGTCCGCTGTGATAGAGGACTATCCGAACCTGCTGCCCGATATCTCGGAGGCGTCGGCGAAACGGTTTACCAAGGTGCAATCGGTCGAGGAGCTGCTTGTCCGGTCGCGTGGTTTCTCTGAACTGCATGCAGCCGCGCCCAGGAATCGTGTCCTCTTCCATCCACACTGTCACGAGAAGGCGGGAAGCCGGGAAGTGGACTCATCTGCGGACGAGCCCTACGCGGGTATGCAGCTGTTGCGCCTGTGCGGTTACGATGTGGAGCTGATCGATGCGGGGTGCTGCGGAATGGGTGGCACGTTTGGGTACGAGGCTGAGCACTACGAGCTCTCGCAGAAGATCGGCGCACTGAAGTTGTATCCTGCCATTGGTGCGGCAGGGGATGCACTGGTTGCAGCAACGGGTGGCGCCTGCAGGCTTCAGATCACGCAGGGCACCGCCAAGCGCGCAGAACACCCGTTGGTATTGGCCGCCCGCGCGCTGGCGCTGACTCCGACCGATTCTCACACATAACGAGGCGCGGAGTGCGTCGCGCGCAAGAGGCGCCGACTCCTGCATCTTGTGCCTGTCCAATGAGGCAGAGAATCAGACGGGTATAATCCCCCCGCATGAATCGCAGGCTTCGCTTTCTCCTGCTGGCCGCGGCCTTGATGTTTGCGCAAGGCTTGATGCCGTCCCTCCAGCCCGCCGCAGGTCCATTTCAACGAGCTGCGTCACAGGATTCGTATGGCCTCATCGAGGCCGTAAATTCTTTGCGCTCATCCCGGGGACTGTCTCCGTACATCGTCAATTCCGCGCTCATTGGGACTGCGCAGGGGCAGGCCAACTACATGGCGTCCACCGGCACTATCACGCATACTGGACCGGATGGAAGCCGGCCTTACCAGCGCGCGCAGGCGGCAGGTTACTCCATTGAGGGGGGATATCCGCCATATTTCTTCTCTGAGAACATCCTGTCGGGCGGAAACGAACTCAGCCCAACGACGGCAGTCCAGATCTGGACTGGCGACGATCCGCACATGAACACGATGACATCTACGATCTATCAGGAGATCGGTGCAGGAGTGGCAGTGAGCGGGGGAATGATTTACTACGTTGTCGATTGCGCGCGTCCCAAGTCCAGTGGGCCGCCCTTGAACTATACGCCAGGTTCAGAATCGGCGCTCAGCACCGAGAATGAGATCATCATGCCGGTGACGAAGAGCACGCCCAATACCAACGGGGAGATCATCCATGAGGTTCAGTCGGGCCAATCTTTGTGGCAGATCGCCATTGAATACGGCGTGAAGATCGATGAGATCCGGGCTCTTAATCAACTTTCTGCGGAATATCTGATCAATCCTGGCGACACACTGCTGGTCAAGAAGGTCGGCACAGCCACGCCCTTGCCCCCGACTGCGACGCTCGTGCCGACCGACACACCAACACTCCTGCCATCGCCGACTGTCTCGGCGGCGCCTTCACTGACCACGACCCCGACGCCAGCGACCGCCGGCTCCGTGATGTCTGGTGCAGAGATCGCCGTTGGAGCCATCATCATTGTCGCACTCGCAGCCGCGGCGCTTGTTGCCTGGGCTGGCCGAGCGCGTCCAATCTGAAAACCGAGGACAACATGACCGACATCCACATCGATGCACTGCTTCCGGCTGAAATGGCCAAGCGAGCCGAGACTGTCGGCATCAGCAAGGCCGAGATGCCTGCGCTGCGCATGTTCATGCTTGCGGTGCTGGCTGGCGCTTTCATCGCCATGGGCGCGATATTTGCCACGACGGTCTCGGCAGGGGGGATCCCCATCACGTACCCAGGGGGCTCGGCGGTCTTCAGTGCCGCGCTGCCGTACGGGGTGGTGCGCCTGCTCGCTGGATTGGCCTTCAGCCTCGGCCTGATCCTGGTCGTTGTCGGCGGTGCCGAGCTTTTCACCGGAAACAATCTGATCGTGATGGCCTGGGCAAGCGGCAAGGTTTCTGTCCGGGCGCTCCTACGCAACTGGGTGATCGTTTACCTGGGGAACTTCATCGGCTCCATCGGGACCGCGATGCTGGTGTTCCTGGGACGGCAGTACACATTTGGCGGGAATGCGCTGGGGATCACGGCCCTGCGCACGGGAATCGCCAAATGTGAGCTTGGATTCCTTCAGGCCGTGGCCCTGGGAATCCTGTGCAACGCCCTGGTGTGCATGGCCATCTGGATGACCTTCAGTGCACGAAGTACAACAGACAAGATCCTGGCGATCATCTTTCCGATCGCAGCCTTTGTGGCGGCCGGCTTCGAGCACAGTGTGGCCAACATGTACTTCATTCCGTACGCTTTGATGGTCAAATATTTCGACCCAGGGTTCCTTGCGGCCGTCTCCGCACAAGTCCCGCATGCAGAAAGCCTGACGTGGTCAGCGTGCTTCGTGCGAAATCTCCTGCCAGTAACTATTGGCAACATCATTGGGGGAGCGGGTCTGGTGGCGGCTGTCTACTGGGCGATCTTCTTACGACGCAACGACTCTTGAGGCATGAAGGAGGAACCGTGAAAGCTTTCGTGTTGATCAAGGTCCGCGCTGGCGATATTCCGGAGGTGGTAAAGAATCTCCGGACGGTCGAGGGGGTGGTCGAAGCACATATGACTTTGGGGCCCTATGACGCGATCGCCGTGGTTGAGACGGCAGACGTCGCGAAACTGGGCTCGATCACTGCGCGCGGAATCCAGCCAATTCCGGGCGTCGAACAAACGCTTACCTGCCTGGCGGTGGAAGACTGAATCTGCCGATCGCGGACGGACCGCGCGCGGCTATTTGTGCAGATTTGAGGCGGCGATGAAGCTGAGGCCTTTCTCCGTCAGAGCGCGCGCGGTGTGATCGCACGCCTCGACCTTCTTCATGAAGTTCAGCTTGAGCGCATCCCAGTCGCCCGAGGCGATCACTTCGCTCTTATCCCTGAAGTAGTCCAGTAGATCGGAGGGGTGCGCGAGCGTCTGCTCGACCTCCGGATCTCCACCTTCGTGCTTGGCGGAGATGTTGGCGACATGATCGGCGATCTCGAGCAGCTCGGCGCGGCGGTCGTATGGCTGCTTGACAATTGATTTCCAGGTTTCGACGATGTGGTGCTCAAAGCGAACCACATCTTCGAAGCCCAGTGCTTTGCGGAATTGGGCAGTGAGTTCCATGGTCTCGTTGTTGATGGAGTTCGACCAGTTAAACCCTATCAGCGGCGAGGAGCCGTCATCGCGGCTGAAGAGCTTGGCGGCAAGCATGATCCACAGGGCGTGGTAGGGATTGTCGCTGCCGAAGAAGACCGAGATCTTGAATTGAATGTCCACTCCCAGGCGATAGAGCATGAACCCGAGCAGAATCGTTCCGGCATTGAAGTTCAAGACGTGCTGCACGCCGAAGTTGGTGTAGTAGTACAGGAACTCATCCAGCCATTGAAGTGCATGCTCATTCGGCTGGCCGATGCCGCCGAAGTAACCGGTGATGGTTTCCGGACCGCCCAAGTGTGGATTCGAGCCATCCGTGCCCTTGGTGTCCAGAGTCTCGACGAATGAGGCCCCGATGATGTCCAGCGCTGCGACGATGGCGGGCAAATCGCCGTCAGCCTCCGACTCCTTCATCTTGCGCACGGCGATGAAACGTCCGGGCACCAGTGACTGTTGCTCCAGGGCGCGCTCTGCCATTTCCCGGATCCACTCGAAGTACTGCAACGCCGAGACCTCCAGCGTTACCGCATAGTCGTCGGCGAAGGTCCTGGTGTCGGCCGAGGGGCCGAGGATCTTGCGCCGGTAGTCGCGGATGGACACAAACCGGCCAGCCTGGGCCTGCTGCTGGAGCCACTGAAGGTCCTTGAGATGCTTGGGGTTGGCTGCCTCAACCTTCTTCAGAAGGTTCGGCAGCTCCCGCGAGGCGCGGTGCTTTCGATTGATCTCGTCCGGCGTTCCGTACTTATCCACGACGCCCAGAAAGGCTTGCATCACAAGGGATTTTGGGTCGAGGATGACCTGATTGATCGCCTCCAGCCGGGATTGAGGGATTGCCAGGAGTCTGCGGTACTTTTCTTCCATTTGGTCCTCCGCAATGTTCGGAAGTGAAAGGCGTCCGCTATCCGATGAGGCGCAGCAGCTCGTCGTACTCCTCATCCTTCATGCCGAACCAGTTCTCCTTCTGTGGGAATTGGCGGCCGATGACCTCGTCATGGTATTGTTTCAGACCGTTCAGGATCACCTCTCCGGCATTGCCGAATACCTTGGCCATGCGAGGCTTGAAGCGCGGATAGAGTCCGAACATGTCGTGATAGATCAGCAACTGACCGTGCGCGTGCGGCCCGGAGCCCAGTGACATAATGATGCAATCCTTTGCCCGGGAGGTGATCAGCTGGCACAGCCGATCGGGAACCATCTCCAGGAGGATCATGAAGGCTCCCGCCTCCTGCAGTGCCTGCGCATCGTCAACGATCTGCTTTGCCAGTGCAGCCGACTTGCCCTGCAGCCGGTAGCCGCCAAGCGCGGAGACGGACTGAGGGGTGAGACCCAGATGGCCAATGGCGGGTATGCCGGCACCAACGATCCCGGCGATGCGATCCGCCATCGCAGCCCCGCCCTCGAGCTTGATGGCATCGGTTCCAGCCTCCGCCATGAAGCGGCCCGCATTCCGAATGGCGGTCTCTACTGACGGCTGGTAGCTCATGTAAGGCATATCGCCGATCACGAATGCAGTCGGAGCGCCCCTTCGTACGGCCTGGCTGTGGCGGATCATGTCGTCCATCGTGACGGGCAGTGTGGACTCGTAGCCCAGCATCGTCATGCCCAGGCTGTCACCGACTAGGATCACCTCTATTCCGGCCTGTTCCTGGAGATAGGCCGTGGGATAGTCGTAGCACGTCAGCCAGGTGATCGGCTCTCCCCGAGCGACCTTGTCGAATAGGTATGGCAGTGCGATCTTCTTACGCGGCTCAGACATGTGGCCTCCGCAATCTCAGGTTTGGACGCCATAAGTATATGTGAAGCCGAAATCATCCACAAATGACGAAAATCATGATTATTCGGCACGGAATTGTATAATCAACCCATGGTCCGTATGCCCCCGTCGGGCACAATCGATCGGCCCACGATGAACAGGGCCCATGTGTGGCTTGTACTGTTGCTGGTGGCTGTGATGCCGGCGTGCGGCGCCCGCGAGATCGGCGTGGAGCCGGCACCGCCGGCAGTCCCTTCGGCAACCCTCGACGCGGCGGGGGCAACCGAGCCGGCCACGGCAGCATCGACCCTGGCCACCCCGACCCCTACGACGCAGCAATGGCTCCATCCATACACTCTGGAGGGGCTGCGGGAGCGGAAATTCGCCGCCGGCCACCTGGAGAGCATGGAGGAGACACTCAAATCGGACACCTTCACCCGGTACGCCATTACGTACCGAAGCGAGGGTCTCCTGATCGGCGGCACGATGCAGATCCCGTCCGAGGGGAAGCCTCCTTTCCCGGTGATCGTGATGAATCACGGGTACTTCAACCGGACCGAATACCACTCAGGCGACGGCACGGATCGTGCCGCGGAGTATTTCAACCGCCATGGCTTCCTCACTCTCTCGAGTGACTACCGAAGTTGGGGCGCCTCTGACATCGGCCCAAGCCTGTATTACTCAGGTCTGGTGATAGACGTTGTGAACTTGATGATGGCTGCCGGTTCGATCCCGCAGGCGGACGCCAACAGGATCGGGATATGGGGCCACAGCATGGGTGGGGGAGTGACGATGAAGGTGCTGATCCTCGAGACACCGGTGAAGGCCGCGATCCTGTACTCGACCGTGAGCGCCGACGATGCCGACATTCTGGCAAGGTGGGGTCTGGGCTGTATTGGGGACATTGAAGCAGGAGAGAACCAGCTTGGCTGCAACTCATCGGATGTCATTCCATTGGACCTGCCGCCTGGATTGATCAAGGCTTACTATGAATCGTCGCTGGACGCCGCCTCGCTCGAGACCACGTCGCCGATCTACAACCTGGACCGCGTGACCGTCCCCGTCCAGATCCACTATGGCATGGATGACGGGAAGGACATGGGCGGCACACCGCCGGAGTGGTCCCGCAAGCTATTCGAGGCACTCGAGGCCTCCGGAAAACCTGCTGAGATCTTCGCCTATGAGGGCCAGCAGCACTCTTTTGTCGGCGACAGCTGGGTGGCGTTCATGGAGCGCTGCGGGCATTATTTTGACAAGTACGTAAAGTACGCCCAGTAAGCGGAACAGTTCCCTGTGCGCGGCCCTGCGAGAAATTGAAAGCGGCGCCTTGCTACAATTGCCCTCGATCTCTGCTGGGAGGCCGTGACAGAAATGGCTGAGAATCCGCTGATAGGTGTGTGGAAGCTGATATCTTGCGATGCCATTCGGACGAAGGGCACAAGGATCCCGATCTACGGCAAGCGACCGGTCGGGCGATTGTTCTATGATGCGACTGGAAACATGTCGGTTCACATCATGAAACCCGCCCGCCGGGGATGCAGGAGTGAAACCAAATTCGGGGCAAGCGACGATGAGATGAAGTCGGCCTATGAAGGCTACGAAGCCTATTTTTCGACATACACCGTTGATGCCGAACGCCGAACCATCGACCACAAAGTGCTGGGAAGCCTGTTCCCGAACTGGACAGGATCAACGCAAACGCGCTTCTACGCATTCGATGGGCAGAACCGACTGGTGCTCAGCACCGCGCCCCTCGGCTCGACACCTGCGGAAAGGCCGATCGTGCAGTTGGTCTGGGAGCGCCTGGAGTGAGCCCCGGTCGTTTCGTGGTGAACTTGGGGATTGCGCATAGGTGAACCGCAGAAGAAGGGGCTCCATCTGATGGCTCGCGAGTTGCACATCACAAGTATCGAGAACCCGCGCATAAAGTCCATTCTGCGGCTGCGGCGTAATAGTCGGCAGCGGCAGCGAGGCGGTCTCTTTCTGGTAGAGGGCGTCGATGAGATTGAGCTTGCGGTCTCCGCAGGTCATCGGCCCGTGACAGTGTTGTGCGCGCCTGATCTCGCGCGACGACTGCTTGTGATCGCAGAGGGGGAGCGGCTGAGTGTGACTGCAGCCATCTTTCGCAAACTCTCCTTGAGAGAGAATCCAGACGGTTGGATGGCGGTCTTCAAGAGACCGAGCTGGACAACGGAGAGCTTGGCGCTTTCGGCGAATCCACTTCTTATTCTGTTGGAGTCGGTTGAGAAGCCGGGCAACCTGGGGGCGGTGCTGCGAACGGCCGATGCTGCGAGGGTCGATGCCGTGATTGTCTGTGACCGGCGGGCGGATGTATACAGCCCGAACGTGGTCCGGGCCTCGCGGGGCGCGCTGTTCGCGGTCCCTGTGGTGGAGCTCACCAGCCAGGAGGCGCTGGACTTCCTGCATCAGCACCGGATCAAAGTGGTTGCCGCCAATCCCAATTCCGGCGAGGACTATCACCGGGCGGATCTGAGAGGGCCCATCGCCATTGCGATGGGCGCCGAAGACGCTGGCTTGTCAGATGTGTGGCTCAAACAAGCGGACATACAAGTCCGCATCCCGATGAACGGGAAAGTGAATTCCCTTAACGTATCCGTTGCCGCAGCGCTGGTCCTGTATGAGGCGCTGCGGCAACGGACGTCATAGGCTTACAGCGGGCAAGCGGCGTTTGCGCTATTCGGCGCCCGCTGCCATCTCGTCTGCCAGGGCTGGGAGCGCTCCAGCCGGTGCTGGCCGTTCGTCGATCACCCCATACTGCACTTCCAGCTCGTGGCGGAACTGCTGCGTATAGAGCCGGAAGTAGTGCCCGCGCTGCCGCAGCAGTTCCGCATGCGTTCCGTGTTCTGCGATCCGCCCGTCCTGGATCACCACGATCCGGTTGGCCCGCCGAATTGTGCTCAGGCGGTGGGCGATGATGAACGTGGTCCGGCCGCGCATCAGAGCCTCCATGCCCCGTTGGATGAGAGCCTCCGTCAGAGTGTCCACCGAGGAGGTTGCCTCGTCCATGATGAACAATTCAGGTCGCGCCAGGACCGCGCGTGCCAGGCTGATGAGCTGTTTCTGTCCGACCGAAAGCAGATTCCCGCCCTCGCCAACGTTCTCGTCGTAGCTCTTGGTGAGGGTGACAATGAAATCGTGGGCACCGGCGATTTTGGCTGCATCCTCGACCTCCCGGTCGCTCGCTTCGAGCCGGCCGTAGCGGATGTTCTCCTTTATCGAACCGGAGAACAGATGCGGGGTCTGCAGGACGATGCCAATGCGGGAGTGAAGGGAGGCCAGCGTGAAGTCGCGATAGTCGTGGCCGCCGATCTTGATGCTGCCCCCGCGCGGCTCATAGAAACGGCAGAGCAGATTGACAATCGTGGACTTGCCGCCTCCGGTTGGACCGACGAGAGCGATCATCTCTCCTGGGCTGACGCGCAGGGAGAAGTCGGTCAGCACCGGCTTGCGATCCTCATAGAAGAAATCCACGCGCTCGAACTGGATCTCCTGGAGCAGCGTGGCGATTGGCCGGGCATCCGCCCGGTCATGAATCTCCGGAGGCATGTCCACAAGCCGGAATATCCGCTCTGCCGAGGCCACCGCGTGCTGCATTTCGGCGTACACACGCGCGAGGTCCTGCACCGGCCACATCATGAACGTCAGGTAGGAAACGAAGGCATTGATGCCGCCGATGGTGATCAGCCCGAGGTCACTCTGCAAGCCGCCGTACCAGACGATGGCACCCAGTGCAACGGCGGCGATGATCTGAACGGCTGGGAGGAACAGGGCCGACAACCACGCCGCCCGATATGAGGCGTGGAACATGCGCTGCGTCAGGACCTGAAACTCGCGCAGATTCTCGTCCTCGCGACCGAGGGCCTTCACCACGCGAACACCCTGTATGCTCTCGTTGTAGGTGCCGGTGATCTTTGAGTTTGCCCGCCGGCTTTCCCGGAACTCCACCAGGATCTTGCGGCGGAGCTGGATGCCAATGACAACCATCAGCGGTATCACGGCGGCGACGATCAGTGCCAGGCGCCAGTTGATGATGGCCATGAAGGCCAGTGAAGTGGTGATGTTCATCACGGCCCAGGTGCTGTCAACGACACCCCAGGTCATCAGGTCGGAAACCCGGCCCGAATCCGAGGTCACGCGTGCGATCAGGCGGCCAACGGCGTTCTGCGCGTAGTACGAAAGCGACAGCTCCTGCAAGTGGTTGAACATCATCTTGCGCAGGTCGTACTGGATGCGCTCGCCAAGCACGCCGGCCAGGTACACAAATGAAAAGACAGTGATCGCCTGGAACAGGATGATGGACCCGTAGATGGTCGCAAGGTGCAGCAGCGCCTGCGTATCCCTGAGGTTGATGCCCTGGTCCACGAACTGCTTGTTGAGGTAGGTGAAGTAGGCATCGGTCGAAGATGTCAGCGCGATGGTGACCACAAAGCCGAGCGCCCATTTCCAATGCGGTTTGATCAGCCCGAGGATGCGCCTGAACACAGGCGCGGTCAGCTGTGAGGTGTATTCTTCTTCTTCCAGTTCAATAAGATCTTCAGACATCTCGCATTCTCCACACCGCAGCGGGAGGGGG
>Ga0315295_10000780_pt1 | contig 27075 bp, 26 predicted proteins | sample YL17G14_0_MG_FD_204453 | JGI IMG/M metagenome (GOLD analysis project Ga0315295, IMG submission 204453) | Sediment microbial communities from Yellowstone Lake, YNP, Wyoming, USA - YL17G14_0 | ecosystem: Environmental > Aquatic > Freshwater > Lake > Sediment | place: USA: Wyoming | collected... | reverse complement strand
TAATTTTAATGCGTGTGCCTACGCAAAATGAAGACAATGAACTACTACTCCTTCGTAAGACCTCATAAATACTGGTTTTTTATAATTTCGTGTGCCTCTATTTTGCCCTCTCACCCAAAACCCAGGTTTACGGAAAGCCGTCCATGATGCAGTGCATGTTCGTGACTATCAGATGCAGACGGCTGACGACGAAGAAATCTTTAATAGAGCAGCCTCAGAGGACCGGATTATTCTGTCTGCTGACACTGACTTTGGAACTATTCTGGCTCTGAGAGCAGAAAGTAAACCATCTGTAATTTTATTTAGACGGGGCTTAGATCGACGTCCAGAGAAACAACTTGAGCTGCTGCTGAAGAATCTATCCTTAATCGAAGAACCCTTAAAACAGGGAAGCATCGTTGTCTTTGAACAAACCCGTATACGCATAAGACAGTTACCCATAGGGAAAGAAGAATAAAATGATTTATAGGGCTATACGCTTGACTCAAGTAACTACTATATATTGTGACTATTCTATATGTGGATATAGCAATATTGATATAGTGTAGGCGGATTCATTCAATAATAACGCCCTATTATTATCGATTGCTATACATGAATCTACCGTGCAAACATACTACATATTGTGGCTACTTGAGTCAAGCGTATAGCCCTAATGATTTATTGATGGGCAAGCTGTCTGATGCTTTAGAAGAAAAGCAGAAGAGGAATAAGATACATAACCTGCTGTACGAAATGTACTGTACGAAATGTACAAAAAGGACGAAACAATTAGGAATACTGGCTCAAAAAAGAAACCCAAGTGGGTTTTAATTTAATGAGCAGAAAAAAGCAGTTAATTATCAAAAGACGGAGGATAAGTTATTGACAAATACCGATTTATTTATAGTTGTTTTCATGTAATTATCATGAAGATCGAAAGAAATTTACGTGCATTTGTCATGATAAATAAAGTGCGTTATTACAGCTTTAACGGCACAGAGATTGACTTCATCATCAACTACGACATCAAATACCGCATGGGGCGGGAGAGAGAGGAAGAATAAAAAGGAATGGTCAAAAAATCCATGAGTTATGCTGCTATTACAAGTAAGGAGGCCGGATGCTGAGGAAGGTTTTAAAGAATAAACCTCTTGTAGAAGCAATCTTTGAAATTAAGTGGGGGTTGAAGCAAATATCTGAAGGGCTAAGAGTTGATCCCCACTATAAAATTTTAGTTGGCAGTCTATATGCAAAAATAAGAGAAGAATACCCCTTTCATGAAATGCTTCCTGCTGCTTTAATTCCTGATGACATTGCTGCTCATGTGATTCAGCACAGATTTCGCAAAGGCAAAAACCAGTGGCCCCTTATCCAGATTGGGCCGGGCATACTTACCGTAAATGATACAGAGAAATATATTTGGGAGGATTTCGAGAAGAAGGTTATTCATGCTGTTAATCTGTTCTTTGAAATATTCCCTGAACCTGAAATGCTCAAAATTAACAGTTTGCTCCTGAGATATATTGATGCGATTGAGTTTGATTTTGCATCCGATAACATTTTTAATTTTTTGTCAGATAAAATGAAAACCACAGTAACCCCGTATAATGGCTTATTCAGGGGAACCGGCGTTTATTCAATCCCGTTGTCTTTTGATTGGAAATTTTCTTTTCCATGCGTTAAGCCGGAAGGAATGATTCATATGAGATTTATCAGAGGGAAAAAAGAAAATGTTGATGCCTTAATATGGGAAACAATGGTTCAATCAACTAATGAACAAATTTTACAAATGCCTTCAAAAATTCCCGATTGGTTGAATGATGCTCATACCCTAACGGATGATTGGTTCTTTAAATTAATTGAAGGACAGCTTGAAAGGAGGTTTGAATGATAACCGAGACAGTATCATCAAATAGAATTGTGCCTTTTCTGCCTATCAAGCTTGGGTCCAGTTCTACTGATGGTGAAGATAGAGATTTTGTGACAGATTATTTTGTTGCTCAATCCCCGTATTCCGTAGGATATTATCTGTCATTTGATGTTGCAAGCCATTTGGCAAGTGTGTCTCCTATTTCAGAAAACGAAACTTACACGCATAAAAAACTCATCCCTGAAAAAATGTTAGAGCATGATATTTTTGTCAAACTGCCTCCTAAAAAAAGACGTACTGTGAAATTTCAGATAAGACATGTCCGGAGAGCAAAACCAAGGATAGTCATCCCGGAGAATCCCTATATCGATATCTGAATCAAATGCAAAAAAGAGATTTCCCATGGTATGAGATAGTTGACAATCAAGAGCCTGTCCTGCAGGGTGATTTCCTCTTGTCATGTCCTGTTTTTATCCCATCAGCAATGTCACTTTTGGAAGAAGGAGAGTCTCCTGCTGGTGACATTGATGAATATGATGTAATTGTCATGAGCCAGTCATGCGATCTTGTTCTTAAGAAACTTGATTTGGTTCTTGTCTGCCCGATATGGTCATTAGGTGAATTGGAAAAGGAAAACGATTTTTTCAAAAAAAGGGATGGAAAAGAGGCTCTGCGCCAGGGTAATGTGCCGGGATACTATCTTTTAAATAGATGTGAAATTGATGGGTTTCAGAGAGAATATGTGGTTGTTGATTTCAGACATTCATACAGTTTGCCCTTTAATCTTGTCATTGAGATTTCCAAAAAAAAGGACAAACGGTTAAGACTGTTGCCACCTTACAGGGAGCATCTTTCACAGGCCTACGCCAGATTTTTCATGAGAGTAGGCTTGCCTATTGATATACCTAATTTTTAATCAACAATCTTCTTAATGAAATGTCAAGAAAAGATAAAACTATAAGAAATTCCGGCTCTAAAAGATCCCCTGTCTGGTTTTTAACTTAATGCAGCAAGTTAGCGCGAAAAAGTAATAAATTTAGCAATAAAGAAATGAAAATAGACAATAATAACAATATGTTGCAAGGCACCAAAAAGTTATACATGAGTAAAAGTAGCATATTATTTTACACACAGATGAATCCAACTATGCTTGACAAGAATAGCGGCAGTTATCCGGAAACGCTAAGTCGATACCTTGGGCACCAAGCGCCCAAGACCTTAACTGCCGTAGGGAATCCCGACATCCTCCAAAGCAAAACCCTCGCCGTCTTCTGCTCCAATAAATGCCCCGGCAATATCATTCTGAAGACCTATGACCTTCTGCGTCAGCTCAGGGAAAGCGGAATTACTGTAATCAGTGGATTTCATTCAGCAATGGAACGCGAGTGCCTGAATATCCTTCTCAAGGGCAGACAGTCCGTCATCATATGCCCTGCCCGCAGCATTGAGGGAATGAGGATTAAACCAGAATACAGGAAGCCTCTCGAAGATGGACGATTACTTATACTTTCCCCCTTTTCAGGAAAGGAAAAACGTATCTCTTCGGACAGGGCTGTCAAAAGGAATTATTTCGTTGCAGCGCTTGCAACAGCTATTTTCATCCCCTATGCCGCACCAGGAAGCAAGACCAAAATGTTCTGTCAAGAGCTGTTAAAATGGGGGAAACGGGTTTATACCACGGATGATGAGAAGAATACGAGTTTGATAGAGACAGGGATAAAAACTATTTCACCGGAAATTTCCGATAAATGGTATGAGTGACATGGATATCACGGCAATTCAGAAAAGGCTTTATTGTAGATCGTCAAGACATTTGACCCCTTTTCCGCAAATAAAAATGATGTGCTGATGATCGCGGATGAGGTAGCGACAGGGTTCGGCAGTACGGGGAGGATGTTCGCCTGTGAGCACGAAGGGGTCATCCCTGACATCCTCTGTCTCTCAAAGGGTTTGGGGGACAAGATTTCGAAGGAACCCTATCCCCTTGAAGAGAAAAGGGGCTGGGAGGTCGCCTCTTACGCGAGGGAAAAGGGGGTATTCATAAGGTCCCTCGGAAATGTTGTGGTAATCATGCCCCCCCTCCATATAAATATCGGGAACCTTGAACAGCTTTTAAAGGTCGTGAAGGAATGCATACGTTGCGCGACTACCTGCTGACCTCTCCATCAACAACCTCCCGTATTTCCTGCAAGAGATACCGGTGGATGGATGGGTTGCCGGCGATGATGTTGCCTGTCTGGAGATAGTCTTCTCCCCCGCCGAAATCGCTCACGATGCCCCCTGCCTCTCTGATGATGAGGGCGCCTGCTGCCATGTCCCAGGGGCTGAGACCAAACTCAAAGAAGCCCTCACATCTCCCGCACGCTACATAGGAGAGGTCGATGGCGGCGGAGCCTGCCCTTCTCAGGTCGCTCACCTTGAGAAAGAGGCCCTTGAATATCCTGAGATAGGTATCGATGAGATCTCTCTTCCTGAAAGGGAACCCCGTAGTGATGAGGCTTCTCTCCATGGTATCCACCCCTGACACCCTGATGGGAAGATCGTTCAGGAATGACCCCCTCCCCTTCTCCGCGGTGAAAAGCTCGTTCCGCATGGGATCAAACACCACACCGATAACTGTTTCTTTTTCATGTTCGAGCGCAATTGAGACAGAAAAGATGGGATACCCGTGGATAAAGTTCGTCGTCCCGTCAAGGGGATCGATGATCCAGCGGTATTCCGAATCGCTTTCTTTCGTGCCTTCTTCAGCGAGGAAATGGTGATGGGGGAAAACCTCCCTGATCTTCCTGATGATCATCTCTTCCGACTCCACATCGACACGGCTCACAAAATCTGAGGCTGACTTGAGCCCGATATCGTCCTCCGAGATCCTCCCGAGGTTTTTGACAATGATCTCCCCTGCACGCATTGCTGCTGCAACAGCGGCCTCAAGCAATTCTCCTGTCCGGTGAGAGGACATAGTGCACTACTATACCATCTTTTCAAAAAGAGAAGGGAATGAGGTACAATGGTGAGGTGTTGCATGGATTTCATCAGGAGAGTGGGCTGATCATTATTACTAATGAAAAGAAACAGCCTGCCGGAGGAGAAGGGAATTGCTTACAGAGATTCGGATACTTGTTGGTAATATTGCAGTGAAGGCCGAACTCTTCGATACACCCTGCGCGAGGGCGATTGCGGAGTCACTGCCGATAGAGACGAGACCGAATGAATGGGGCGATGAGTTCTACTTCGAGATCCCCGTCAGGACGGACCTTGACGAGACTGCGACTGCGAGAATCAAGGCCGGGGATATCGGGTACTGGCCCCCGGGAAGGGCACTCGCCATATTCTTCGGACCTACTCCCATGAGCAGCGGACCGGAGCCGGTACCTGCGAGCGAGGTAAACCTTGTCGGCAGGGTCATCGATGATGCAACTTCACTAAAGAAGGCGAAGGGTTCTAAGAGGATCAGAATCGAGAAGGCGTGAGAGGTATACTATTCTAAGAGACAATGAACTGGTATAGGCTCGACAAGGACAAGATACTTGAGAGGCTTCAGACTACCCTTGACGGACTCACCGATGAAGAGATCGGTGCCCGTGTGCAACGGTACGGTCTCAATAAGATTACCGGGGATGAGAAGACCAGCAGGGTAAAGATCTTTCTGCGCCAATTTGCAAGCCCGCTTATCTACATACTGCTCATTGCATCCGTCATTACATTTCTCTTCAATGAATACATCGATACAGGGGTGATTCTTGCTATCGTGGTGCTCAATGCGGTCATTGGATACGTTCAGGAATACAAGGCAGAACAAAGCGTCCAGGCACTGAAGAAATTGTTCGTACTGAAGGCTCGCGTGATCAGAAATGGAAGGGAGAAAGAGGTCGTCAGCGAGGAGCTTGTACCCGGCGATATAGTCCTTCTCTCGTCAGGAGCCAAAGTGCCTGCCGATCTGAGGGTATATCAAGCGCAGGAATTGAGAATCGAGGAATCAATCCTGACCGGTGAATCCTTTCCCATCGAAAAGGTTACTGCATTGATTGAAGAGGATAATCTTACCTTCGGTGATCAGAAAAACATGGCATTCATGGGCACGATTGTCGTGAGCGGCAGGGCCAAGTGCATCGTCGTGGGAACCGGCTCCAGTACTGCACTCGGGAGCATTGCCCAGGAGGTCAAGCATGTGATCCCGGTGAAGGCACCTATTCAGGAAAAAATAGACCGGTTCGTAAAATACATAGGCATTCTTGTTCTGTTTGCCTCCGCACTTGTCTTTGCCCTCGGCATATACCTCGGTGAGAGCATAAAGGAGATGTTCATGACCGCTGTCGCTACGGCTGTTGCCACAGTTCCGGAAGGGCTTCCCATCGTAGTGACAATCACCATGGCGGTTGGCGTTGCGAAGATGGCGAGACGGAACGCAATAGTGCGTAAACTCCCCACTGTCGAGACCCTCGGGAGCACAACGGTTATCGGTTCAGATAAAACAGGGACATTGACAAGAAATGAAATGACCGTCAGGCTCATCTATGATGGGGAGCATACCTATGAGATTACCGGAAATGGATATGAGCCGAAAGGGGAGTTCCTCCATGAGAAGATGCCGGTTGAAACGGAAGAATTAGAGGCTTTGAAGACCGTGCTGCGAATAGGCCTCCTCTGCAATGAATCTGATGTGTATGAAGAGAATGGCCATTACATGATCGATGGTGACCCTACCGAGGGAGCTCTCATCGTGGCTGCAATGAAAGCAGGTCTTAATCCAGAAGAGGAAAGAAAAAAGTTCAAGCAGATAAATATAATTCCCTTTGAATCTGAAAGGGGGTACATGGCAACACTGCATCACCATAATGGTCAAAAGATCATCTTCGCCAAGGGTGCAGCTGAACACGTCCTCGATATGTGCACCACGTGTGTCATCAGCGAAACCCTCATACGTAAAGATTTCCTCAGGTTCAGCAATAGCCTTGCGAAAGAGGGATTGCGGGTGCTCGCTGTCGCATACAAAAATGTTCCGTCCGATACAGAAAAAATAACGCAGCACGACATAGCATCAGGGCTCATTCTCGGAGGACTCCAGGGCATGATCGATCCACCCAGGGAAGAGGCAATCAGAGCGGTTGAGGAGTGCAAGCATGCAGGAATACGGACTGTGATGATAACCGGCGATCATGCCGTCACCGCGATAGCGATAGGAAAAAAACTTGGTATTTCTGATGAGTATGCGGGAGTGCTCACGGGAAGGGAAATCGAAACGATGAGCGATGAAGATCTCTTCCAGAAGGTCAGGGAAACCTCAATCTACGCAAGGGTTTCCCCGCAACACAAACTGCGCATTGTGCGGCAGCTCAAGAAACATGGCGAAATCGTTGCGGTGACGGGTGATGGAGTAAATGATGCCCCGGCCTTGAAAGCAGCTCATATAGGGATTGCGATGGGGAGGACAGGGACGGAGGTTGCAAAGGAAGCAGCAGATATGATTATCACGGATGATAATTTCGCCAGCATCTTTGCAGCCGTTGAGGAAGGAAGAATCGTGTTTGAAAATATCCGAAAGGTCATCTTCTTTCTCATTCCCACAGGACTGGCCGCTGTGTTATCCATTATTGGGGCGATGCTTTTCGGTCTTCCCCTCCCTTACGTTGCGTCTCAGCTTCTCTGGATAAACCTCGTAACGAACGGGCTTCAGGTGATCGCGCTCTCCCTGGAACCAGGGGAAAAGGGGATAACAAGAAGGCCACCAAGAAATCCCAAGGAAGGCATCATGTCGAGGCTTTTAATCCAGCGGACGATCCTTGTCGGAATCATAATATCTGCTGGGGTGATTCTCAATTATATGTTAGCCATCAAATCAGGGGATTCACTGGAACAGGCAAGAACAGTAGCGGTCACCACCATGGTCTTTTTCCAGTTCTTCCAGGCGTGGAACTCCCGCTCTGAACAGGAGTCAATACTCAAAATGAATCCATTGGGCAACCCTTTTCTCTTCTTCGGTCTGATCGCCTCTGTGTCTGCCCATCTCGTGGTACTTTATGTACCGGCACTTCAGTGGATATTCAGAACAGTCCCTCTGGCAATACCCGAATGGATCGAGGTGCTCATTGTATCGGTGACAATTCTCCTTGCAGTTGAGATAGACAAATGGCTCAGAAGATCAAAATGATCCCTTCAAGGACAGAAAGGGCTCTTGCAGCACCCTTCTAAAAGGTGTACACGAATTTGAACCAGAACTTGTCTCCCTCGGGTTTATTCTCGGCAGCCATCTCTATCTGATACTTCAGAATGAAGCTCATGTTTTTATAGTCATACTTGATCTGCGGCCCCAATGCAAAGACCTGTCCCTTGAAGCCGTCGCCGACAGGGACCTTCTGTCCATTGACCTTGTCATTGGTGACCTGTTTGTAGTAATACCCGCCTAACCCGAGCGACCAATTGTGGATCTTGTATCCAAGGGTATAGTCAAAATGGAACTCCTGGCCGGACAGGTATGCGGTGTCGTCATTTTCCGTGTTGAAGTCATACATGATTTTTGACGATACCTCGAAGCCGCCGTCACTCAGGAAGGTAAATCCAACAATAGGCTCGAAGGTCCAGTAATTCCTCCCCACATTGGCAATCCTTTCCTTGTCATATGCCCCGGTGGGGATGTACACATCGATAGCCGTTACGAAGTGCCAGTTCTTTGTGTGCCAGGAGAGGATAAAGGGATCTACGATGATGTCACCGATGCCAAATTTGCTCTGGCTCCCCACAGGTAATGTCACATCGACATTGACAAAAGGCACAAACACATGCATTCCCCAGAATCCGCCGAGTATCTGCTGCTTTGTGACATAGAGGAAGCGCAGCGTATCCGCAACGACATCGAGGTCGAAATCCGGAATATCAGAGGCATCCTTGATCTTGAATTTATCTGCACTGTAATAAGTGAAATAGTTCAGGAAATAAAAACCAGGAGGCGGTACGGCACCTGACATGAAATCCTCGGCGCCGTTGGGATACGCCCCGCCTCCGCCTTCCGTGGCAAGGGCGTCCATTGCATAGAGGCCTATTGAAGAAAAGACCGTCAGCATGACCAGCAGTGTTAGAAAAAGGTTGTTGCGCTGCGCTGCACATCTCATTGCTCTTCTTGATCCCGGATTCCCCATCTCATCCTCCTTGTTCAGAAATACGTTGTTTATAGCAGAAGAAGGAGACAAAAATCAACAGAATAATCAGAGTCGGATGATTTCAATAACCGTACCAGCTCATCTTGAATAGCTCTGTGCGATTTACTACCCACCAAACACGATTCGCACCTCGCACCGTCTTGGAAATTATATATATTTCATGCTACTATATCTCCTGTGTTTGAAAATTCAATTTCTTCTCAGGTGTCCGCCAATTCCCAAGAGATAGAAAATTCCTCTGCTGCGAGAAGGCAGCACCTCATCCTCTGTGCGCACAACTCGAAACATAAAACTCAAAACTCACTTTTCAGTCACGCCTATGAAAGAATTCTTTAAGGTCGCTTACATCGAGGAAGTTTTGGCTCTGAAAAATGATTTTCCCCTGGTTGGAAAAGAGACAATACCTACAAGTAACGCATTCGGCAGGATCCTCGCTGAGGAGCTCACCTCCCGGCAGGACATCCCTGATTTTTCTAAATCCACTATGGACGGATTTGCGGTCCTGGCCTCGTCAACCTTCGGGGCATCGGACGGCAACCCTGCCCTGCTCAGGCTCGCAGGAACGGTAACCATGGGAAAGGCACCGGATTTTTCCATTCAGCCGGGAGAGGCAGGCAGGATTCTCACAGGCGGAATGCTCCCTTCCGGAGCAGACAGCGTAGTGATGATCGAGCATACAGAGGCCCTTGACGGGAACACTATTGAGGTATACCGGAGTGTGGCCCCTCTTTCCAATGTCATTGAGCAAGGCGAGGAATTCCGCAAGGGCGATCTTGTAATGACGCGAGGCATTTGTCTTCGGGCGCAGGAGCTCGCCCTTTTGGCTGCTATGGGTGAGCAGGAGGTGACGGTTTTCAAACGCCCGGTGGTGGGAATCATATCCACAGGTGATGAGGTTGTCCCGGTCAAGGCTGAGATAGAACCTGGACAGGTTCGGGATATGAATACCTATGCACTCATGGGTCTTTGCCAACAGGCAGGGGCTGTCCCGGTTTCCTTTGGAATTGTTCCCGATCTAAGGGATGCACTGCTCCTTGTCTGCACAAGGGCTCTTGAGGGATGCGACATGGTCGTCGTTTCCGGCGGTAGTTCTGTGGGGAGCAGGGATTATACAATCGATGTGCTCACAGCACTTCCCGATTCCCGCATTTTCATCCATGGAGTTGCCATCAGTCCGGGAAAGCCCACGATCCTGGCAAGGGCTCAAGGCAAGGCCGTGTGGGGATTGCCAGGCCATGTGGTGTCAGCTATGGTCGTTTTCGATGCCCTGATCCTGCCCTTTATCGAACATATAGCAGGGTATACCGCACACAAAAAACTCACAATACCCGCGCGGCTTACAAGGAATATCGCTTCGGTACAGGGCCGGGTTGACTTTGTACGTGTCCGGCTGGAAGAAAAGGATGGAGAACTCTGGGCTGATCCGGTGCTCGGCAAATCCGGGGTGATCCGTACCATGGTAAAAGCCGACGGCCTGATCCAGATTGGCCTCAATGAAGAAGGTCTCGATCAAGCAACCGTGGTTCGCGTGTTTCCTTTTTGAGAAATAGAGCGCTATATAGGGAGATACAAATTCTCAAGCACGACAGGAGTCTACTATGAAAGGCAAGCGGCATGTCTACCTGAAAATGAAAACGCGCGATGAGGCGCGAAAGATCCTTCTGGAACAATTCTCCTCTTTCCATGAGCTGCAGGTGGAAGAGGTCAGTTCCCCCGATGCAGTGGGCCGCGTTCTCGACGAACCGGTTTTTGCCCGTCTTTCGAGTCCCAATTACCATGCCGCTGCTATGGATGGGGTTGCAGTGGCGGCAGAAGCCACATTCGGTGTCAATGATGCTCGCCCGAAACAACTTGTAGTCGGAAAAGATACATTCTTCATCAATACGGGTCAGATCATGCCCGAAGGGACCAATGCGGTGGTCATGATCGAGAATGTTCAGGTCCTTGACGAAACTACCATACAGATCGAATCTGCGGCCTTCCCCTGGCAGCATGTCCGGAAGATGGGGGAGGATATCGTTGCGACCGAACTCATTTTCCCCCAGAACCATCTGGTAACGCCCACCTGTCTCGGAGCACTCCTTTCGGGAGGCGTCTTTTCCGTGCACGTGAAGGAACGCCCAAGGGTTCTCATCATCCCCACCGGCTCGGAGCTGGTGGACTGGACCAGGGTCAGCCTGGATGAAATCCGACCCGGAGTTGTCCTTGAGACCAATTCGTGGGTCTTGGGAAAGCTGGTGGAAGCGAACGGAGGAACCTGGATTCAGCATGGCATGGTGCCTGATAAGTATGAGCTCATCAGGGAGTCCGTCAAGCAGGGGGTGAAAGGAGATGCCCATATCATCCTCGTCTTGGCCGGGTCCTCGGCAGGTTCAGAGGATCACACTGCCAACGTGATCCAGGAATTGGGTGAGGTCCTGGTCCACGGCGTTACCCTTATGCCGGGCAAACCCGTAGTCTTGGGAGCTGTGATGGATAAGCCAGTCATAGGGGTGCCCGGATACCCGGTTTCGTCCATTGTGACCTTCGACGAGTTCATACGACCTCTATTGTGCCAGATGCTGAGACAAACAGGGACGCCTCGGACCATCATCCCGGTTGTCCCCACGCGCAAGATCGCTTCACGCCTCGGCATCGAGGAGCTCGTGAGGGTCAAACTGGGAAGGGTTGGCGCGAATATCGTTGCCACGCCGCTGCCGCGCGGCGCCGGATCCATCACCAGTTTCACCGAGGCTGACGGTATCATCCGAATTCCCAATGAGGTGGAAGGGGTGAGGGCAAATGAGCCTGTTGCGGCTGAGCTCTTGAGGCCTGAATCGGCCATTGAAGACACCATCGTGGTTGTAGGGAGCCACGATAACTCTCTTGACATCCTGGCAGATGCCATCAAGGCGAGAAACTACCGTTTCACCCTCTCATCAAGTCACGTGGGGAGCACGGGAGGCCTCATGGCGATCAAGGCAGGGGTCTGTCATATGGCAGGATCGCACCTCTTGGACACTGAAGATGGCTCCTACAATCTCTCATACATAAAAAGGTATCTTCCGGATGTTCCCGTGCGTATGGTCCATCTCGTCTTCCGCGACCAGGGGCTTATTGTGCAACGCGGCAACCCTAAACAGGTGAAGGGCATAGCGGACCTGGTGAGAAATGATATAGTCTTTATCAACAGGCAGGGTGGGTCAGGGACACGCATACTTCTGGACTACCGTCTCAAAGAACTAAGCATAGAACCTTCAGGAATACGCGGCTACGGGACCGAGGAGTTCACGCACATGGCCGTGGCCGTGGCCGTTCTCAGCGGTGCTGCAGATGCAGGACTTGGCATTTACGCTGCAGCACAGGCCCTGGATCTTGACTTCATCCCCGTCGTAACTGAGCAATATGATCTTGTCATTCCAACGGCCTATTTTGAAACAGAAAAGATTCAGACGGTCCTTGATATCATCAGAAGCGCTGATTTCAAAAGACGCCTGGAAACCCTGGGGGGCTACCACACGGAAAGAACCGGGGAGATACTGCTTTAATGATTAGTATGGGAAGACAATTTTGCTATAGACTTGAAATTTCATCCATCTCGTGGTACTCTTTCTCAAAATGTTTCAAAAGGCTATTTTGGACATGGGCCGGGTCAACCGCTGCTCTTCGAGTAAAACTTTTACCCTCTTCATCTTTTTCTCAAGAGGAAACTCAACAGTTGCAAAAATGATCTCTGAAGACATGGCGGATGTCCTGAAAAGCCTTTATCGGCGATACCTTGAAGTATCGGAAGCCACGTTTCAAGCTCTACTGAAAAACCACTCTGCAGGTGAGGTACACCATTAGTGAGGTACACCATTACAAGCCGATTCTCAATTTCTCATCGCCTCATAAAGGCTTTGAGGGATGTCTGCCATGCCATCTTTTCCTCATGAGGCGGAAGGGTGAGGGGTATTTTCGGATCAATTACGGAACCAAAGGAGGTGAGGCAATCAGCAAATTTAAGGCAGGATACTTTCGTTAGGATGAAAGGAAAGGGGGTTATTTAATGGATATCAAGAGAAGAACTTTTTTGAAGATGCTTGGAGCCCCGGTTGTTGCGGGGGGGATCGGCCTCACACAACTCGCTGAGGAGGCTCATGCCCAGCCGTCGAAGATCAGATACGCAAAGGAAACTGCATCTGTCTGCCCGTACTGCGCAGTCGGTTGCGGGCTTCTTGTGTACACGCAGTACGGGAAAGTCGTCAACATCGAGGGAGATCCGGAGAATCCCATCAATGAGGGGTCTCTCTGTCCTAAAGGAGGATCTCTCCTCCAGCTTGCAAACAGTCCGGACCGGCTCACGAAGCCGCTCTACCGCGCCCCTTACGCGAAGGAGTGGGAAGAGGTTTCGTGGAATTGGGCTCTCGGCAAGATCGCAGAGAATATCAAGAAGTCCCGGGATGCTTCCTTTACATCAACGAATCAGAAGGGAGAAACGGTCAACCGCACGGAGGGCATCGCCTCTGTCGGGAGCGCGGCACTGGATAACGAGGAGTGCTACGTCTACCAGAAATTCCTCCGGGGGCTCGGCCTGGTATACATAGAACACCAGGCGCGCATATGACACTCCCCTACTGTAGCGGCTCTGGCAGAGTCGTTCGGGCGGGGGGCTATGACGAACCATTGGATCGATCTCGCGAATGCAGACGTCATCCTGATCATGGGGAGCAATCCTGCGGAGAACCATCCCATATCGTTCCGCTGGATCAACAAGGCGGTTGAGAAGGGGGCGAAGGTCATCTGCGTGGATCCGCGGTTCACGCGCTCAGCGGAACGGGCCCACATCTATGCTCCTCTGCGGTCAGGCACCGATATCGCGTTCTTAGGGGGGATGATCAAGTACATCCTCGAAAACAACCTGATACAAACGGAATACGTCGTCGAGTATACCAACGCAGCCTTCCTGGTGGATCCAGGGTTCGGGTTCCAGGACGGCGTCTTTACCGGCTACAATTCCGAAACAAGGAAATACGATAAGGCCACATGGAAGTATCAGCTGGACGAAAAGGAGCTTCCGAAAACAGACCCGACCTTGCAGGATCCCCGTTGTGTCTATCAGCTCCTGAAGGTGCACTTTTCACGCTATACCCCGGATATTGTTTCCAGCATCACGGGAACACCGAAGCAGGACCTTCAGAAGATCTACGAAGTTTATGCATCGACAGGGAAACCGGACAAGGCCGGAACCATTCTCTATGCGATGGGATGGGCCCAGCACACCGTCGGCACCCAGAATATCAGGGCTATGGCCATCATCCAGCAGCTTTTGGGAAACATGGGTGTCGCAGGCGGCGGGGTGAACGCCCTCCGCGGGGAGTCAAACGTTCAGGGGAGCACGGACGCAGGTCTCCTCTTTCACATCCTGCCCGGATACAATCCCGTCCCAAGGTCATCGGTTAAGACTCTCAAAGATTATATCGAAAAGAACACGCCGAAGACCAAAGACCCGAGGAGTCCGAACTGGCTGCAAAACCGTCCCAAGTACATCGTCAGTCTCCTCAAGGCCATGTACGGTGCAAAAGCTACCGCTGAGAACGAGTTCTGCTATGACTGGATCCCGAAGCCCGATGACGGCCAGAATGCCTCATGGCTGATGCTTTTCGATCAGATGTCCAAGGGGAAGTTCACGGGATTCTTTGCATGGGGCCAGAACCCGGCATGCTCCAGCGCCGACGCCGGGAAAACCAGGAAAGCGATGGGGACCCTTGACTGGATGGTCAATGTGAATCTCTTCGACAACGAAACCGGCTCTTTCTGGAAGGGACCTGGAGTTGACCCCGCAAAAATCAAGACGGAGGTCTTCATGCTGCCCTGCGCGGCATCTTTTGAGAAGGAGGGCTCGATCACAAATTCGGGCCGCTGGATGCAGTGGCGTTACAAGGCCGTTGATCCGCCTGGAGAAGCCAAGCCAGATCTGGAGATCATCCACGAGCTCTTCCAGAAAGTGAGGGCTCTCTACAAGCAGGAAGGCGGGTCTTTCCCCGATCCCATAGTGAACCTCTCCTGGAACTACGGGCTCAAGGGCCCCGACGGACTGATCAAGCATCCGGACCCCCATCTCATTGCCAAGGAGATTAACGGTTACACGGAAAAGGATCTTGAGGAGGAGCCTCCCAAGACTCCTCAGAAGATCCCTGTGGTGAAGCCCGGCGAACCGAAGAAAATCGTGGCAAAGGCCGGCGAGCAGCTTGGCAGCTTTGCGCTGCTCAAGGACGATGGATCCACGGTCTGCGGAAACTGGATTTACTGCGGCTCATACACGCAGAAGGGAAACATGGCGGCCCGCCGGAAGAGATCCGATCCCACAGGAATCGGGCTCTTCCCTGAATGGGCATGGTGCTGGCCTGTCAACCGGAGGATCATTTACAATCGTGCTGCAGTCGATAAGGAAGGAAAACCATGGGACCCGAAACGTCCGGTGATCTGGTGGGATGGCTCAAAATGGCTGGGTGATATAACGGATGGCGCCCAACCTCCGGGAAGTGTGCACCCCTTCACCATGGTTGCTGAAGGCAGGTCCCGGATCTTTGGGCCAGGCCTTGCAGACGGCCCCTTCCCTGAGCATTACGAGCCGATGGAGAACCCGACGGACAAGAACCCTCTTTCCCCTACACTCTTTAACCCAACGGTGCCTCTCATCATCGCTGAGCAAGAAAAAGCCGGTGCCACTGCTGCACAATATCCTATCGTCTGCTCCACATACCGGGTCACTGAACACTGGCAGACAGGCGTGATGACCAGAAATACCCCCTGGCTCCTCGAGATGCAGCCCCAGTTGTTCGTCGAATTATCCGAGGAGCTGGCAAAGGAAAAGGGGATCAAAAACGGAGAGTGGGTGGTCGTCAGATCGAGGCGTGGAGAGGTGGAAGCCAAGGCCCTCATTACCAAGCGCTTAAAGCCTTTTACAATCTCCGGCCGCTCCGTGCACCAGGCCGGTTTGCCGTATCACTACGGCTGGATGACACCTAATGCAGGGGACAGCGCGAACCTGCTCACGGCTGCCATCGGGGATCCCAACACGATGATCCCCGAGACCAAGGTCTTCATGGTGGACATAACCAAGAAAGGGGGGAAGTGAGATGGAAGAGAAAGTAATGCTCGTCGATATTTCGAAATGCACGGGTTGCCGGGCCTGCCAGGTTGCCTGCAAGCAGTGGAACGGGCGTCCCGCTGAGAAGACAAAACAGTCGGGCACTCTTCAAAACCCCCCTGACCTTTCACCCTCGACATGGACCCTTATACGGTACGCCGAAGCGCAGAGGGAGGGTACGAATACCTGGCACTGGAACTTTATCAAGGATAAGTGCTGGCACTGTTCCGATCCAGCCTGCCAGAGGGCATGCCCCGTTCCCGGATGCATCTTCAAGACGAACGACGGCGCGGTGGTCATTGACGAGAAGAAATGCATCGGATGCAAGTACTGTGTGAACGTCTGTCCTTTCGAGATTCCGCGGTATGATGAAGTGACGGATAAGGTGTACAAGTGCACATTTTGCTACGATCGCATCAGCGAGGGGCAGATCCCGGCCTGTGCCAAAACCTGCCCTACCGGAGCAATCACCTTCGGGCTGAAGAAACAGATGATTGACAGGGCCCATGCCAGGGCCAAGTTCCTCGGGGGCAAGGCCTCAGTTTATGGGGATAAGTTCGTTGGGGGCACGCACGTGGTCTATGTCCTGACCGAGCCGGTGCCGCACTACCAGACGCTCGCCGTCAATCCCACCATTCCCTTGACCCTGATTGCATGGAAAAGTATTTTGAAACCTCTGAATCTGGTCAGCATCTTCGGCGGTGTTGCGGTCACCTTCCTGTACTATATCCTGAAGGGACCCAAAGTTCCCGAAAGCGAGGAAGAGGAGAAAGGGGGTTAGACTATGTTGCCAAGAAAGAATTTGATTCAAGTCACAACAGGAGGAGAACGTTTGATCCACTGGCTCCTTGCCGTGAGCTGCATCATCCTGCTGATCACGGGATTGGGGTTGATGTTCAAGGCCTTTGAATTCCTCACCCTGTTTCTCGGAGGATATAAGGGCATGAAGCTCATCCACAACTATACCGGGCTGGTGTTTACTGTTTCTATGGTTCTCTCCCTTATCATCTGGTACAGGGAAGGGGCTATATTAAAGGATTACGATATCGCATGGATAAAGAAAGGCGGGGGATATCTCTGGAAGGTCAAGGACCTGCCCGAGGCAGGGAGGTTCAATGCCGGTCAGAAGATATTTTTCATTCTCGTGATTGTGGTCGGTGCCCTTATGTTCATTACCGGCATAATCATGTGGTTCTCCCTCTCTTTTCCTCACGCACTGGTTCGTCTCTCCTATATGCTTCATGCTTTAGGTGTCGTGACGATCGGCGGTGCCCTCACGAGTCATATTTTCCTCGGGACAGCGAACCCGGGAAGTTTCCAGGCCATGATGCACGGGTATGTGACGCGTGGCTGGGTCAAGCTCCAGCACCCCCGCTGGCTGAAGGAAGTCGAGGGCCATAAATCCGAGGCAAAGAAATAAAGGGGACCGGTACAAAGGTATAACGGTCCTTTTCCGGACAACGAGCAGGGGCGGGGTTGAACGCCGCCCCTGCTCGTTCAGGGTATAGTCCTGTTGTGTACGGCTTAACCGCTCCCTGATGCGAGCCCAGAAGCCACCCTTTGAGCAGATTACCCTTCATAATTTCATCTTTGTGAGGACGGGAATTAGCCACCTGAAATGAGAATGAGAAAGAACCATAATTTTGATATGGATGGAGAGCATCGGGATAGGAGGGTAAGTGAACAAGGAGGAGCTCCACACATATAATGGGAAAGACGGAAAAACTGCCTGTATCTCATATAAGGGGAAAATTTACGATGTAAGCAAAAGCAAGGCATGGAAGAATGGCGTACATATGGGGCGTCATCAGGCAGGAAATGATCTCACGGAATATTTACCTCAGGCCCCGCATGGCGAGGAGGTGTTTGCAAGAGTTGAACAGGTAGGTCTCCTGGAGGGAGAGAAGACTCCTTTTGACAGGAAGGAATCTCTCCGTACCCTTTATAGGAGATTTCATCCCCATCCGGTCTCAATTCATTTTCCCATAGGGCTTCTTACCTTCGGATCTCTGATGCAGCTCTTATTCTTAATTGCAAAGGATAGTTCCTTCGCATATGCTTCCTTTTATGCCATCCTTTGCGGGACTATCTCAGCCTTTCCCGCGGTCGCATCAGGGATTCTGAGCTGGTGGATCAACTATGGAATGACTTCAACCCGAATTTTTAAAAATAAACTCATAGGTTCCCTATGTGTCTTATGTATAGGCACCCTTGCGGTAACAATGAAATTTCTCATTGTGCCGGATATTTTTCTTAGAAGTGATTTTTTATCGTATTTTTACAACTTACTGCTTTTTATGAACGTCCCTGTCATAATTTTTGTCGCGTATCATGGAGGAAAGATAACCTGGCCGTCATGAGATCATGCGGGCCATTGGATCTTCAATGGAGGCGAAGGCCATTTCTGCAAAATTACAATGTAATAGGAGCAAGGGATGGAAGATGTGAGAGAGAAAATCAAGGCAATTGAGGAAATGATTCAGGTTGTTCTTCTCGCGATCCCGAGGGAGATATCTGCTCATGCCTATTACTTAAATGCCTCTCAAAGGGCCACCAGTGATATGTCCCGCAATCTATTTCTCTCATTGGCAGAGCAGGAAAAGGACCATGAGATAAAGCTTAAACATATTGTAGAAGATTTAAAAAGGGAACTACAGAACTGCAAACGCCGGTCTTACTGAAGATAGTGCTCCATGGTTTTTCCCTGCACAAGAGATTCTGGACCAGTCAATCAAACAAGTTCAGCATTTCGTGAAATAAAGGGTTATGAGACAATGAAATAAGTGCAGGACGATACATAGGGCTTGTGCAACAGGTTCAGCCGTCTTGCAATTCCATACCTGCCGTGCTAAAATTTTACTATACTCAATGGCAATATATTCCCATTGAGTATAGTATCATGTGAAAAGCTGTAAGAATGCATCGAAAAAACAATTACAATCCAGGCATCATATCGCATACTTTGATCTGGCATTACAGCAATATATTCAAGATTCAAGATAAATCCAATTTCCTTCCCCTCGACGGGGGAGGGTAAGGGTGGGGGTGAACTATTACCAAGATTCTATGCACCTGTCCATCCCGGATACTTGCCGCTGGTAGAGAAGGGTCTTCACATGCACAGAGAATGTAAAGAGATCCTCCAGGCGATCGGCCATCCAATACTGATTCTGGATCCGGTACTGAATATTATCTGGGCTAATGAAGCCGCTACAAAGATGTTCGGGGATAGCATCATTGGGGAAAAATGTTATGAAGTGTATCACAAACGAAGAGCACCGTGCGAGCCTTATCCCTGCCTGACACTCAAGGCATTCATGGATGGGAAGATTCACGAGCATGAAATGCAGGTGACCGATCAGCATGGAAAGATGAGATATTTCCATTGCTCTGCGAATGTTGCGATAGAAGATCAAGATGCAAACCCCACCGCAGTTCTTGCAATTTGGGACATCAGCGAGCGCAAAAGGGGAGAAGAGGCGCTGCGACAAAACGAGGAGAAATACCGCCGGCTCATCGAGACAACCGATACCAGCTTTGTCATCGTTGACAGCACAGGTCATGTGCTGGATGCAAACCTAAAATACGTCGCCATGACCGGATACCAGACCCTTGATGAAATCCTTGGCCGCACTGTCATTGAGTGGACTGCTGAGTTTGATGTGGAAAGGAACATTGCAGCGGTCAAACAGTGCCTTGAGAAGGGATTCATAAGGAACCTGGAGATTCAATATCTTGACAAAACAGGAAAGATCACCCCGGTTGAAATCAATGCCACTGTGGTTCAAGCTGATACAGGCTTGCAGATCATGAGCCTGTGCCGCGACATCAGCGAGCGCAAACGGAAAGAGGAGGAGCTGGCGAGTCACCGGGATCACCTGGAAGAGCTGGTCAGGGAGCGTACGCATGCACTGGAGGCGACCCAGGAGGAGCTGCTGAAACGTGAGCGGCTGTCGGTGCTCGGGCAGATCACCGCCACGGTGAGCCACGAGCTCCGTAATCCTCTCGGGGTAATTCGCTCTTCAATCTTTTACCTGCGTCAGAGGTGCAATGTTGCTGGTGAGAAGGCGCTCAAGCACATGGAGAGGATCGAGGAGCAGGTGGGGGTGTGCGATTCTATTGTGGCTGATCTTCTGGAGTACACCCGGGGACGCCACTCGGAAAAGGTAGGGGGAGATTTGAGTGTCTTGCTCAGACGGGTCTTGGAAGAGAACCCCCCACCGCCTGGGGTGACCGTAGACCGGGACTTCTCCGCGGAACCGCTCCTTGTCCCTTTCGATTCACTAAAGCTGAGCCGTGCGATGGTGAACCTTTTAGAAAACGCGTATCAGGCCGTTATTGCCCGGATAAAAATACTGAAAGACCGAGACAATACTTACCATGCCTCTGTGAAGGTCAGTATCATGCGCGGGGATGGAGAGGCAGTCATCGAGGTGGAGGACAATGGTGTCGGCATGGATGAGGAAACGGTAAAGCGAGCCTTCGAGCCGCTTTTTACCAAACGGGCACGGGGGATTGGTCTTGGCCTGGCGATTGTGCAGAAGGTTATTAAAGAGCACGGCGGAAGGGTTTTCCTCACAAGCAGGCCAAACCTTGGAACAAAAGTAACGGTCGTGTTGCCTGCCGATTATGGAGGTCACATAGTATGAGTCCCAAGACCGTCCTCATCGTGGACGACGACAAGGACTTCACCGATAACCTGGAAGATATTCTCCATGAGGAGGGCTACACGGTCTTTTCTGCAGGAGCATGTGCCGATGCCCTCGAACTGGCACGGGAGAAGGAACCCCATGCCGCCATCCTGGATCTCAAGCTGTCTGATGGATCGGGCACCCATCTCCTCACCGAGCTAAATCAGCTGGATCCTGATTGTGTCTGCATCATAGCCACGGCTTACGCGGATCTGGATTCAGCCTTATTAGCGCTGGAGAGAGGTGTGGTTCACTATCTGCAGAAACCAGTGAGGCCGTCAGACCTTTTGTTCATCCTGGGACGTGTTTTTGAGACCATTCGTCTCCGGGAGGAGAAGCGCGAATGGGAAGAACGGGTTAGAGAGAGCGAGGAGAAGTATCGGCAGCTGGTGGAAAATGCGAACAGTATTATCCTCAGATGGGACCCATCCGGCGCCATCCTGTACATGAATTCGTACGGGTTAACCTTTTTCGGTTACAGCGAGGAGGAGCTCATCGGGAGGAATGTGTTAGGCGCCATTGTCCCTGAATCGGAAAGCACTACGGAGAGGGATCTTGCAGCGCTCATGGGAGAGATCCAGAGAGACCCGGAGAGATATAGAGTCAACGAGAATGAGAATATAGGGAAAGATGGCAGGCGTGTGTGGGTATCATGGACCAACAGGGCAATTTTCGATGAGCAGGGGAATCTTATCGAGATCCTGAGCATTGGGAATGACATCACCGAGAAAAAACACCTTGAAGCACAGTTGTTGCATGCTCAGAAGATGGAGGCAGTGGGCACTCTCGCGGGCGGCATCGCCCATGATTTCAACAATGTCCTCCAGGCTGTCCAGGGCTATGCAGAGTTACTTCTCCTTGATAAGAAGGATATAGACCCCGGGTGCCGGGAATTACAGATGATCACCGGCGCTGTCAAGAGGGGCAGGGAACTGACCCGGCAACTCCTTACCTTCAGCCAGAAGATAGAGAGCAATCTGAATCTGGTGCAGTTGAATGCCGAGGTGATAAGGACCATGAGACTCATCGAGAGAACTATCCCAAAGATGATCGATATTCAACTGTATCTTTCACCAGAACTCAAGGCCATCACTGCAGACCCCGCCCAGATTGAGCAGGTTCTGATGAACCTGGCAGTCAACGCCAAGGATGCCATGGAGGAAGGAGGGAAACTGATCATCTCAAGCGAGAACGTTTCGCTTGATGAAACCTTTTGCCAGACACGAACAGGTGTGAAACCTGGCGAGTATGTACTTCTCACCGTATCTGATACCGGTCGCGGTATGGACAGGGATACCCTGGAACGTATCTTCGACCCTTTTTTCACCACCAAGGGATTTGCCAAAGGAACCGGACTTGGACTGGCCATAGTATATGGGATTATCAAGAATCACAGGGGACATATCGAGTGTTCCAGCGAACCCGGCGCAGGAACCACATTCAAGATCTACCTGCCGGCAGTTGAACATGACATACTCGTGGAGGAACCGACACCGGAGAAAAAGCCCCTGGGCGGCACCGAGACCATTTTACTGGTGGATGATGATGGGTTCATTCGGTATCTTGGCACACAACTCCTCACGGCCTTCGGTTACACCGTGCTCACCGCCAGTGATGGGGAGGGAGCTTTGAATCTCTACCGGCAGGGGCAGGGACAGATCGATCTCGTCATTCTGGACCTCATTATGCCGGGCATGAGCGGGATGCAGTGCCTTGAGGAAATCCTCGAGATAAATCCCTATGCGAAGGTCATTATTGCCAGTGGTTATTCCGACGTCGGACCCATACAGGATTCAGTCAGGGCGGGAGCCAAAACATTTGTCAGCAAACCCTACGAAATGAACTACCTCCTCAAGGTGATGCGGGAGGTTCTGGATCAAAGGTAAAGGGATCTCGATGAATGCGGGGGACCCTTTACCTTTTTATTTCCTCTATCCTCAATTTACACGCTTAAGCCGAGTGCTCTTCGCTTCTCGATGATATGGTTCGTGATGAGCTCTGCTGCCTTGACAGGATCGGGTTCGACGGCAAAACAGGCACCGAACACGTCTTTGAACCCTGAGGTGGCAAGCTCGGTGACCTTTTTGCTCCCGAGGATGGGCGGCATCACGCCGAGGACCGTGAAGATACCGCTCGCCATGACATAGAAGGCGATGGTCGCAGCCTTTTCCGAGTACCACTCGGGTGCAGCCCCGGCGAGGGGGAGCCTGTCGATGTCGACGCCGATCGCATTCGCAAGGGCGCAGGCGATGACGAGGATCCTTGAGTTGTCGACGCAGGAGCCGACATGGAGTGAAGGCGGGATGCCGAGGGCGCCGCAGATCTCCTTAAGGCCCGGCCCTGCGAGCTCCCTTGCCTCAGGAACCTGCAAGCCCGCCTTGCCTGCCGCGACATTGGCACATCCCGTAGTGAGTACGAGGATATCGTGTGCGATGAGGCGCTTGATCAGCTCGACATGACCATAGTCCTGCTTTATCTTGGGGTTGTTGCAGCCGACAACTCCGACGGCGCCCTTGATCTTGCCTGCCTTGATCGCCTCGATGAGCGGGGTGAGACTTCCCCCGAGAGCAGCGACGATCGCCTCGACAGAAAAACCGGTCATTGTCTTGACCGGTCCGACAGGAATGGAGATGTTCCCCTTGATTCTCCGTGTGAAATTCTCAATTGACTCCTTCACGATCCTGTAGGCCTGTTCCTTCGCATTTTCCGGGCTGAATTCGACGTGCTCCATGAAGGGGAACTTCGCCTTGTCAGAGGTTGAATAGAGTTTGGTGTGGTAGCACTGGGCTACCTGGCCGAGCGATGGCATGATGCACTGATAATCGACGATGATCGACTCCACCGCGCCGGTGACGATCGTCAGCTCAGTCATGAGGTGGTTGCCTGCCATGGGGATCTTCTTGCGCATCATCAGTTCATTGCCGGTGCAGCATAGGCCCGCGAGGTTGATGCCCTTGGCGCCTTTTGCCTGTGCGAGGGCTCTCATATCCTTATCTTCAACCGCAAGGTCCACCATCTCGGAAACGACAGGGTTGTGCCCGTGCACCAGGATGTTGACATGGTCTTCCTTGATAACACCGAGGTTTACCTCCGATATCCCGGGCTGTGGTGTCCCGAAGATGATATCCGATACCTCGGTGCCGATCATAGAACCGCCAAATCCGTCTGAGAGGCTGTTCCTCACCGCCTGGAGGAGGATCGAGACGTAGTCATTGTCAACACCCATGTGCGTCCGGTGCATCATCTCTGATGTCTCACGGTCGACGCCTCGAGGGACGACGCGGAGTTTTTTCCAGAGCTCGATCCTCTGCGCCGGAACCCTGCTGAGGAGTGTGATCTCCGCTTTCTTCATTCCGTAGTCTTCCATCATCGCCTCTGCGAGCAGGACGGCGATCTCTTCGATGCCCTTATTATCCACCCCGACGCCGTATTCCTTTGCAAGACGCTTCAGTTTTTCCGGGTCCTTTACCATATACCCCGGTGCCTTGTCTTTGCCAACCTTGTGGAGGACCTCGACGAGATCACGCCCGTGATCCGAGTGTGAGGCCGCTCCGGCAGCGATCATGCGGGCGAGGTTCCTGGCAACGATGATGTCCGCATCGGCGCCACACACACCTCTCTGCGGTCCTTCACCAAAGGGATCTATCCTGCACGGTCCCATAACGCAAATGCGGCATGAAACCCCGAGTTCACAATACCCGCATTGCGGCATTTGTTTCTGGTACCTGTCCCATGCGGTCTCGACACCGTCCTCGGCAGCCTTCTTCAAGGTGAGCTGTGCATCTCTGCATATCGAGTATTCCTTGAATTCACCCATGGCCTACCTCCTCTTCAATACCTGAAGTGAATGTTTATACATAGCCAGTGTCTCGAATGGACCTTTCTCCTTTGCCTTTTCCCTGATCCCCAGGTACACCAGCGAAGCAATCTCATCCGTCGACCTGTCCATGACCTTGTTATAGTCTTCGAACACGAGCGCTCCTGTCTTGCAGACCTCAGTGCAGGCAGGAACCTTTCCTTCGCGCTGCCTCGCTGCACACTGGTCGCACTTGTGCGCCGCTTCCTTCCTGGTGAAAAAGGCATGGTAACGTATTACGCCGAATGGACAGGCCATCGAGCACATGCCGCAGTTGATGCACCGTTCAGGATTGATAATGACGGCCTTTGTTACAGCATCCCTCGAGATCGCTGAAGTCAGGCAGGACATCTCGCAGGGAGCGGGATCACAGTGCCTGCACTTGTTGGGGAATGGTTCGTTGTCTCTTGACAGGCCGATATGGATGCGGGGCTTGGACAAGATCTGCTCATAAGGGGCAGTGTAAAGTGAATTGCTCATGGAATGGGCAACGGCACAGGAGACACGGCACTGCAGACATCCCACACACCGCTCGGGTCTCACCACAACCGTCTTCATACAAGACCTCCTTTCACGACATACCGAAACGTCGTAGAAAGCGTTTCAGTAAAGGAGGGCGGCCTTGATAAAGAACCTTTACCGAAACACCTTGTGGCGCATGCAAATGAGTGAAAAGGAACGTACATTAAGACTTCATCACCAGAGGCAAAGACCGCCGCATACTCCATCGCATTGTAAAGGTTCTGAGGCAAGGTTGCCCTCCTTATTTTTTTTGCCTAATTTGAGCGATTTTCTTGACTGTCATTCCGGCTTGTCCGGAATCTTTCTTTGTGTTAAGAAGGATTCCCGACGCGCTTCGCTTGCGGGAATGACACCTTTGGGTGATAGAGATTGCCACATCGCTCCGCTCCTATCAATGATACTCTTAAAAGAATCGCTCAATTTGGGTTTTGCAATCATTAAGGCTAACTTACCTTTGTTGTAATGACTTCATCATATCGTACAGACTTGCCTCGCCACGTACGATCTCTCCAGGCTTCACTGTGGTGAGAGGTTTCCCGCTCCTTATGAGACGGAGCACCGGGCCTGCATCCTCAGCGGCATTGTAAAACATCATCCCCACAGGGATGTTCTCCCTTACCGCGAGCATCCTGAACTGCCTTTTCCGGGGGATCTGCTTCTCATAGAATGTGATGTCTTCTCCGTTCCTCAAGATGCCTGCAATTATGAGATGGAAGTCGGGTGTCTTGAGGCTGTTCATCGCTATGCTCCCTGGATATGACGCACACATACCTATCATATTCAGTGCGGCAAAGTACCCCTGCTCGACAGCAACCGGCCAGACTGCGTTGACCCACGGCCTGTTCCTGGATGTGTCCATCGCCTCGCAGCAGTCACCCGCTGCATATATGTCTTTTGCAGATGTCTCGAGAAACTCGTTCACGAGGATCCCCGTATCTGTCATGATCCCTGCCCCCTGCGCGAGCTCTATTCGTGGGATGACACCTATGCCGGCAACCACTACATCGCTCTCCAGTTCCTTCCCCGATTTGAGTGCTGAAGTAACGGTATCGCCCCTTATCGAGATCTGAGTGATTTCATCTCCCTTGTTGATGGTGATCCCTATAGCCTTGAGGTCATCTTCGACGACCATCGACTGCCTTTCATCCATCCACGTGGAAAGAAGATGTAGTGATTCGACCACCTCGACGTCGATGCCCCGTTTCTTCAAACCATATGCCGCCTTGATGCCTATAAAGCCGCCGCCTACGACTGTTGCCTTTCGCTCGAGACATCGTTCAATCATGAGCGCATCATCGATGTATCTGAGCGTAAAAACCCTGTTCTCGTCGCTGCAGTAGTCAGGCCTCACGGCATTCGCCCCTGTCGCGATGAGGAGCTTGTCATAACGTAATTTTTTGCCTGATTGCAGTGCAACTGTTTTAGCTGGAGGGTCGATTGAGACCGCACGCTCTCCGGGGAGAAAGGTAACATTTGGAGGGAAATGCGAGGGATCCCTGACTGTGAGGAATTCTTCCCGGATCTCCCTGCCGAGATACTCAGTGAGTATGCACCTGCAGTAAGGCAGCCGCTTTTCTTCGGAGATGACAGAGATCTCGCTCCCGGGAGAAAACCTGAGGAGGGTCTCAAGGCATGACAACCCCGCTGCACTCAACCCGATAATCACGACCTTCATAGTCTCGCTCCTTGCTCCATGCGCTCTTTGGCTGCTGAGAATGCATTGGCCGGCATGAAAACAGTGTATCTCTTAAGAGAAACGGTCTTTCTGAGAACGCTAGTGTAGTGTCCCTTAAACAAGTGGTGTTATCAAAGGTGATTATTAGGCTCTATATTAGCTTCACTTTGTCATTCCGGCTTGTCCGGAATCTTTCTGGGCTTTTCCGGAAGGA
>Ga0315295_10000777_pt1 | contig 27108 bp, 17 predicted proteins | sample YL17G14_0_MG_FD_204453 | JGI IMG/M metagenome (GOLD analysis project Ga0315295, IMG submission 204453) | Sediment microbial communities from Yellowstone Lake, YNP, Wyoming, USA - YL17G14_0 | ecosystem: Environmental > Aquatic > Freshwater > Lake > Sediment | place: USA: Wyoming | collected... | reverse complement strand
GGTCGAACAGCCTCTTCAGCTCCGGGTACCGGTCCGGGGGGAACACCAACGTCCCGTCGTCCCCGACGCGGAGCGTGCGCACGACGACGATCTCGCGCCCGTCGTCGCTCGTCCGGATGGTGCTCGCGTAGCCGGCCACGCCGGGGGCCTCGGCCGGGGCGGGCGCGGCGGCGGCTTCCACGGCCTCCACCTTCCAGCCCTCGGGCAGGCGCAGGTGCAGCGAGTCGCGCTCGCTCCACGCGTAGCGGAAGTAGATGGGCGCGCGCCGTTGGGCCGCCGTGAACGGCGCCGGGCGGCGCGCGTGGAACACGCCCGGCTCGAGCAACATGCGCTTGCCCGTGACCGTGGCGAACTGGGGCCCCCGCACGTGGCACTTCACCTGGAGCGGCTCGCGCGGATCCGTGCCCCGCAGCAGCTCGAGGTGCGACAGCTCCAGGCCGGTGCTGGTCCAGTCGGTCTCGTCGAACAGCGTGCTGTCCACCTCGGCGCCGGTGACGCCCTCGAGCGCGGTGCGCAGCTCCTCGTTGAGGTGGCCTGCGAAGCCCAGCGTCACGTCGCCTTCCAGCGTGCCGTCGTCCGCCACCGTCAGCGTGCCCGTGCGCGTCGCCCGCGTGCGCTCGGGCGGCGCCACCGGGGTCTCGACGAAGCCCGAGGAATCGGCGTCGCAGAGGAGCCCGGGCTGCGCCTCCTGATCCCAGGGCACCATGTCCCAGGGCAGGTAGGCCGTGGCCGGGTAGAAGCACTCCCAGCGCCCGTCCAGGCGCACGGCGACCTGCAGGTTCGGGACGAAGTAGCCGTCAAGCATGGCGTTCCGGTCGAAGAACCAGTCGTCGTGCGAGGGCGCGCGCAGCAGCCGGGTGTCGAGCTGCAGCGCGCGCGCCAGCGCCGCGAACAGGAGGTTCGCGTCCTCCTCGGTCCCGGCCCGCTGGCGCAGGGCGTCGCGCATGGTGTTGTTCCAGCGCAGCCCGGCCGCCCGCATGGAGTCGCGCGGGGCGTCGTGATAGACGTGGAACTCGCGCTGGATCCACGTCGCCAGCCGCCGGACGCGCTCGACGGGGCTCGTCGCGCCGCCCGCGATCTCGTCGGCGAGCGTGACCAGCTCCTTGCTGGGCTTGATATACGCGTCGAACCACCGGCTCCACTGGTGCGCGAACCCCTTCCAGAAGTCGTCCGGCGTGGTGAGCGTCTCCATCGTGTAGTACTGCAGCAGCCACGGCCGCTGCTGGTACTCCGGCGGGCTGAAGGGCTCCTTCACGTAGGCGGGCAGGTCCGTCACGCTGGTCTCGAAGTAGCCGCCCTCCGGGTACGGGGACGTCACGACCGCCGTGTGGAAGCGAGCCTGCCGCAGGAACCAGCCGGGCGCCTCCAGTGGCTTGATGAAGTACGACAGCTTCCGCACGGGGATATCGCGCTGCAGGTCGAACGTCCACGCGGCCACGCCCCACTGGGCCTTCCGGTAGCGGTATTCGAGGACGCAGCCCGGCCCGAGCTGCGGCGGAGCGAAGGACTTGCGGCGCACCCCCCGGCCCCCGGTCTTGACCACGACCTCGCCCGCGACGGTGCGCCGGTCGAGCGGCACGATGGTGCCGTCGGGCCGGATCGTGCGGGCGTCGATGTTCTCCACGGAGACGTCGCGCATCGGGTAGTCGATGTCGATCTTGCTGAAGTCCTGCGCTCCACTCTCCGAGTAGATCTTGATCCGCACGTAGTGGTCCTGGACCTGGCGCAGCTGCCCGCTGTTCACCTCGTCCTCGACCCAGATCCTCCAGGAGAGGGCCTCGGCCCCGGCGCCGGGGCTGATGGTGGAGCGGGTCAGGGCGAGCTGCTCGGGCGGGACGGGCTCCCAGCGGGCCGGCGGCGCGGCGCGAAGCAGCGCGGGGACGAGGAGGGCGACGAGGAGCACGCCCACGCGCAGCGGCGCGGCGACATCGAGGCGGAGCACGGCAGCCTCCCGGGTTCGAGGGGACGAAGGAGACGCGCTGGGACACCTCGCTGCGGGGGCAGCGTCGCGGCAGTATGGCCCAGCCGTGCGGGTCGGGACAACGCCGATCGCGGCCGCGAGGCGCCACCACCGCGGCCGCGGTCGCGCGCCCTCACGGCCCGTCGGCCGCGCGCACGAGCGTGACGACGGCGCCGTCACGGTCGTGGATGCGATCGAACAGCCTCTTCAGCTCCGGGTACCGGTCCGGGGGGAACACCAACGTCCCGTCGTCCCCGACGCGGAGCGTGCGCACGACGACGATCTCGCGCCCGTCGTCGCTCGTCCGGATGGCGCTCGCGTAGCCGGCCACGCCGGGGGCCTCGGCCGGGGCGGGCGCGGCGGCGGCCTCCACGGCCTCCACCTTCCAGCCCTCAGGCAGGCGCAGGCTGAGCGAGTCACGCTCGCTCCACGCGAAGCGGAAGTAGACGGGCGCGTGCCGCGCGGAGGACGTGAACGGCACGGACTTGCGCGCGTGGAACACGGCGGGATCCAGCAGGATGCGCCTGCCCGTGACCGCGGCGTGGCCGGGCAGCCGGACGTGACAACGGACCTCGAGCGGCGCGCGCTCGTCCGTGCCGTTCACCAGCACCACGCGCGACAGCTCGATGCCGGTGTCCGTCCATCCCACCTCGCCGAACAACGTGCTGTCCAGCGCCGCGCCCGACAGGCCCTCGAGCCCGGAGCGAATGGTCTCGTTCAGGTGCCCCGAGAACTCCAGCGCCACGTCTCCCGCCACCGTGCCGTCCTCCGCGACGGTCAGCGCACCGGTGCGCGTGACCCTGCTGCGCTCGGGCGGCGCGCCCGGAACCGCCACGAAACGGGGCGACGAGGGATCGCACAGGAGCGCCTGCTGCGCCTCCTGGTGCCACGGCACCATGTCCCAGGGCAGACGGCGCCCCGCGGGACAGAAGCTGAACCAGTTGCCGGCCAGGCGCACCGCGATCTGCAGCTCCGGGAGGAACCCCGGGTGGAGCATGACCTCCGGGTCGAAGAACTGGAAGCGGCGCGACGGCACCCGCAGGAGCCGGGTCTCGAGGCGCAGGGAGCGGGCCAGCGCGCCGAAGAGGAGGCTCGCCTCCTCCGCACTCCCCGCCCCGCGGCGCACGACCTCCCGCAGGCGCGGGGAGCGGCGCGCGTCACGGGCGCGCAGGGAGTCCCCGGGGATGACGTGGAACTCGCGCTGGATCCACTCCACCAGCCGCTGGACCTGCTCCCCGGTGCTCGTCGCGTCGCCGACGATCCCGGCCGCGAGCGTGAGAATCTCCCGGTTGGGCTTCGTGCACGCCACGTACCACGCGTTCTGCTCGAGCGCGAAACGCTGCCAGAAGCTCGTGGGGGACTCCGTGACGCGCGCGGCGTAGAAGTGCAGCATCCACGGCCGCTGCTGGTATTCCGGCGGGCTGAACGGCTCCTTCTTGAAGGCCGGCTGGTCCGACACCGTCACCACGGAGGATCCGTCCGCCGAGTCGCGGCACGTCGTGGCGTCCGCGTGGAAGCGCAGCAGCCGCCGGGGGAGCCCGAGAGGCTTGATCGTGACGGAGAGGCTCTTCACCGGGATGTCGCGCTGCAGGTCGAACGCCCCCGTCGGCAGGTAGGCCGGGCCGAAGCGCCCCTCCCCGTCACCCCGCAGGACCAGCCGGTAGCGATACTCGAGGATGCAGCCCGGCCCCAGCTGCGGCAGCGCGAGCGTCTGGCGCCGGACCTCCTCCCCGCGCATCCTCAGCACGACTTCCGCGGCGATGGTCGCGGGGTCGAGGGGGACGACGCTGCCGTCCGGCCGGATGGTACGGGCCTCGAGACCCTGCACGACCCCATCCCGCGAAGGGTATTCTATCCCGATCGTGCCGTGGGCCTGCGCGCCCGCCTCCGTGTGGATCTTGATGCGCACGTAGTGGTCCTGCACCTGCCGCAGATCGCCGCCGATGCCCACGTCCTCGACCGAGACCCTCCAGAAGAGCGCCTCGGCGCCCGCGCCGGGCTCGATGGTGGATGCGGTGTAGGCCAGGTCCGCGGCGGAGACGGGATCCCAGTCGCGGGGAGGTTCGGCGCGCGGGGGCGACGTGGCGGACAGGGCGGCGAGCCACACGCCCAGGCAGAACGGCGCTGCGAGGTGGAGCATGGCGACCTCCCGGATCCGAGGGCCGAAGGAACCGCGCGGGGGCACCCTGGCTTTCCTGCCGCAGGGGACGAGTATGGTCCGCGTCGCGGAGCGTGGCAACGCGGATTCGCGCGGCCGATTCGCGCGGCACGGAATGATGTCGAGCCCATCCGAGGGCCCGGCGCAGGACGCCACCCGCCTCCGCCGACCCGGACCGCACGGCCCACGGCGCCCGCGAGGCACGCCCCCCACGGCCCGGCGCCCTTCGCGTTCGCCCGCCCGATGCACTAGCATCCCGGCGGACTCGGCTCCCAACGGAGGACACATGCGCAAGGACATCGACCGGCTGATGCGCGAGCGCGGGCTGGCCGGCATGGTGGCGTTCGCCTACGACCGCTACAGCCCGGCCATGCACTACGTCACCGGGCAGAAGCTCCACTACGGCGTCCACTTCCGCGCCGCCGACGGGCGCGCGCACCTCATCCACGACCCCATGGAGCGCGACCAGGCCGCGGCGGTGGGCTGCGAGCACTCGGGCTTCCCCCAGCACGGGCTCGTGCAGCTGACGACCGAGGAGGACGGCCACCCCGGGCGCGCCTTCGGCCGCCTCATCGCGCAGACCTGCGCCACCCTGGGCATCCAGGGCCGCATCGCCCTGCTCGGCGACCTGCCGGCGGGCTTCGCCCACGCCCTCATCGCCCGCATGCTCGAGGCGAACCCCGCGCTGAGCGTGGACACGAGCCACCCCGACCTGCTGCTCGCGGCGCGCGTCACCAAGGACCCCGACGAGGCGGAGGCCATCCGCCGCGTCTCGCGCGCCACGGCGGGAGCCATGGGCGCGCTGCGCGACTGGCTCGGGACGCTGAAGCGCGACGGCGACCAGTTCCGCGCCGACGGCCGGGCACCCGCCGCAGGCGGGTCGCGGGTCGCGGGTCGCGGGTCGGATCCGGTGCTGCTCGGCGACCTGCGCCGCGTGATCCACCGCGCGTTCGCCGAGCAGAAGGTCGTCGAGGAGGGCGGCGAGAGCATCGTCTCGCAGGGGCGCGACGCCGGCGTGCCGCACAACCGCGGCAACGACGACGAGCCGTTGCGCGCGGGACAGTCCATCATCGTGGACATCTTCCCCGGCGAGGCCGGCGGCGGCTACCACTCGGACATGACGCGCACCTTCTGCATGGGTCCGGCGCCCGCGCCGCTCAGGCAGCTCCACGCGCAGGTGAAGGAGGCCTTCGACGCCGCCATGGGCTCGCTCGCCCCGGGCCGGCCCTGCCGCTCGTACCAGATGCTCACCTGCGACATCCTCGAGAAGCACGGGCACGCCACCCGGCGCACCGACGAGGCCACGCAGGAGGGCTACGTCCACAACCTGGGGCACGGCGTGGGCCTCGCGGTGCACGAGCCGCCGCTGCTGGGCGGCGCGCCCACCAACGACGCCGTGATCGAGCCGGGCATGGTCTTCTCGGTCGAGCCGGGGCTCTACTACCCCGAGCGCGGCATGGGCGTGCGCATCGAGGACCTGGTCTTCGCGCGGCCCGACGGCACGTTCGAGGACCTGACCCCCTTCCCCTACGACCTCGAGATCGAGCCCCGCGGGTGAGACCCAAGTCCTACGCCATCGCCAATCCCCCGCGGCCCGAGCGGGCCGTGCTGGTGGGGCACGTGGGCCGCGACGGGCACGACCTGCCGCGCTCGCTGGAGGAGTTGCGCCGGCTGGCCGACACCGCCGGCGCGCGCGTGCTCGGCACCATCACGCAGCGCCGCGGCGGCGTGCACCCGCCCACCTTCATCGGCAAGGGCAAGGTGGCCGAGCTGAAGGAGCTGGCGCAGGAGACCGGGGCCGACCTCGCCATCTTCAACGACGACCTGTCGCCGCCGCAGGTGCGCAACCTCGAGAAGGAGCTCGACGTCAAGGTCGTGGACCGCTCCGAGCTGATCCTCGACATCTTCGCGCGGCGCGCCCGCACCCGCGAGTCGCGCCTGCAGGTGGAGCTGGCGCAGCTCCAGTACATGCTGCCGCGGCTGACCGGCATGTGGAAGCACCTCGAGCGCCAGGCCGCCGGCATCGGCACGCGCGGCCCCGGCGAGACCCAGCTCGAGACCGACCGCCGCTTCGTGCGCGAGAAGATCGCGCGCCTGAAGGACGCGCTCAAGCGCGTCGAGCGCGAGCGCGAGACCCAGCGCCGACGCCGCCAGCAGCGCTTCCGCGCCGCGCTGGTGGGCTACACCAACGCCGGCAAGAGCACGCTCTTCAACGCGCTCACGCGCGCCGACGTGTTCGTGGAGGACCGCCTCTTCGCCACCCTCGACGCCACCACGCGCCAGATGGTGAGCCCCGAGCGGCACCTCGCGCTCGTCACCGACACCGTGGGCTTCATCCGCAAGCTGCCGCACCACCTCGTGGCCTCGTTCCACAGCACGCTGGTCGAGGCGGTCGAGGCCGACCTGCTGCTGCACGTGGTGGACGCGGCCGACCCCGACTTCCGCCGCCAGATGCAGGCGGTCGAGGGCGTGCTCGAGGGACTGCTCGAGGAGCCGCGCCCCACCGTGCTCGTCTTCAACAAGCTGGACCTCGTCGCCGACGAGGACTTCGTGGCCGGGCTCGTGGCGGGCTATCCGGGCGCGTTCATGGTCTCGGCCCGGACCGGCGCCGGGCTCGACCGGCTGCGCGCCTACGTGTGGGAGCAGGCCGCCGGGCGCCCAGTCGGCCGGGCCTCCGGAGCCGGGCGCGGCGCCGGCTCCACGAGGGGGGAGGACTCATGAGCGCGCCCCCGCCGCGCACGCTGCGCTTCGGCCACAGCCCCGACGCCGACGACGCCTACATGTTCTACGGCTTCCACGCCGGGCTCGCCGAGATCGCCGGCTGCCGCGTGGAGCACGTGCTCGAGGACATCCAGAGCCTCAACCGCCGCGCGCTCGAGCGCGCCGACCTCGAGATCACCGCGGTCTCGGCGCACGCCTACGCCTTCCTCGCGCAGCGCTACGCCGTGCTCTCGTGCGGCGCCTCGATGGGCATGGGCGTCGGGCCCGTGCTGGTGGCGCGCGAGCCGCGCACGCTGGCGTCGCTCGCCAGGAAGCGCGTCGCCATCCCCGGCGTGCTCACCACCGCGGCGCTGCTGCTGGAGTGCGAGTGCCCGGACTGCGTGCCCGTCGAGGTCATGTTCGACCGCATCCCCGAGGCCGTGGCCAAGGGCGAGTTCGAGGCCGGCGTCATCATCCACGAGAGCCAGCTCACCTACCGCGAGGAGGGGCTCGTGAAGGTGCTGGACTTCGGCGAGCTGTGGGAGGACCGCGACCGGCTGCCCGTGCCGCTCGGGCTCGACGTCGTGCGCCGCGACCTGGGCCCCGACCTCATGCGCGCCGTTTCGACCGGCTTCCGCGCCTCGATCCAGGCCGCGCACGAGCACGAGGACGAGGCCATCCGCTACGCCCTGCAGTTCGGGCGCGGACTCGACGTCGCCAAGGGCAAACGGTTCGTGCACATGTACGTCAACGACCTCACCCTCGACATGGGCGAGACCGGCCGGCGGGCGTTGGAGCGGCTCTACGTCCGCGCGCGCGACGCCGGGGCCATCGAGAAGGTGCCGGCGCTGGACGTGTACTGAGCGCGGGCGGCCGCGGGGCCGCGCCGCAGGACCGGCATCCCGGGACGGGCGGGGACACGCGGGCCGCAGGAGGACAGAACGATGAGGATCCGCTTCCTGGTCACGGGGGGCACGTTCGACAAGGAGTACAACGAGGTCTCGGGCGCGCTCTACTTCAAGGACACGCACGTGCGCGAGATGCTGCGGCTCGGCCGCTGCAACCTGGACCTCGAGGTCCGCACGCTGATGATGATCGACAGCACCGAGATGAACGACAGCGACCGGGACGTGATCCTCAAGACCTGCGTCGAGGCCGACGAGGGCCGCGTCGTGATCAGCCACGGCACCGACACCATGGCCGAGACCGCCCGCTTCCTCGGCGAGCGGATCAAGGACAAGACCATCGTGCTGACCGGCGCGGTGGTGCCCTACACCTTCGGCAGCTCCGACGGGCTGTTCAACCTCGGCAGCGCGCTGGCCTACGTGCAGACCTTGCCGCCCGGCGTCTACGTCGTCATGAACGGGCGCTGCTTCCACTGGGACAACGTGCGGAAGAACCGCTCGACCGCGAGGTTCGAGGAGGCGAAGGAGCGGTAGGGGGAGGCCGATCGGACGCGGCTCGACCGCCGCGCCCGGGTCGGGCGCGGCGCCTACTTCGATTCCGCCGGGAGGCGTGCCTCCGCCGAACTCCCGCACCCGACTCCGCATCCGCTGCGGAAACCCGCCGCGCGCCGCGAAGCCGGCACGCATCGCCACCGTTGTGGCGCCGTGACTTGGCCCCGCTCCACCGACTGGCCCCGCGCTTGCGATGCATCGTGGTCAACCAGGAGGTCCACGATGGGACGCTACCCGAGGATCAGCCCAGCACGCCGGATCGCACCAGTCCGGCTGCCGCACAGCGCGCCGCCCCTGCACCTCTTGCTGGTCGCGGTCGCGCTCACGGTGGCGCTCTTTCCCAGCCATCAGCCTCCCGGTGCCTGACGGAGTGCGCGGTCTCTCCGCGCGCTCCGGGCGGGGCTGTGTGGGCCGGGCGGTGGCAGCCGCCCGGCTCTTCTCGTGCCCTCCAGTCCGGCCCGGCATCGCCCGGCCCGTGCTACTTTCGCGTCGGCTTCGTAGAAAGGGATGGGGCCACCGCCGCGCCCGCGCGACTGCACGGGCGGCCACGGCCGCGCCTCGCGCACTCCGTCCTCACCAATCACGCGCCGGATCCTCCCGGCCCGACAAGGCAGGCCGCAGGTGAAGAAGCCCACGTTCTGGTGGATTCTGGTCGCGGCGCTGGTCCTGGCCGCGCTGCTCGTCCTCAATCACTACGCCCCGCTGCAGGCCGAGTACGTGGCCCTCTATGCCGGGCTCGGTGTCGCGCTGGCGGGTGCGCTGTCGGTGCTGGTGCCGCTGCGCTTCCTCGGCATCCGCAAGCGCCTGACGGGACTGCTCGTCCTGGGCGCGGGCGTGCTGGTCATGGTCGCCGCCCTGAGCTGGCCCGCGCCCACGCTGCACTCCCCGCGCCCGCACCAGCGCCTCGACGACTTCATGCCCTCGTACTCCTTCTGCGAGTTCCACGAGATGCGCGTGAGCGCCCCGCCGGACTCCGTCGTGGCGGCCATGCACCGGGTGGGCCTGGGGGACCTGCCGGCGGCGGTCTTCCTCATGCGGGTGCGGGCCGCGGCCCTCGGCCACCGGGAGCGCATCGAGTTCCCCCGCGAGTCCATCCTCGACCTGATGTCGCGGCCCGAGACCGGCTTCCTGGTGCTGGACGCGAGCGACCCGCGCGAGTTCGTGGGTGGCATGGTCGGCAGGGCGACGGCCCCTAAGCCGCCGGTCCGCACCCCGGAGCAGTTCCTCGCCTTCAAGGAGCCGGACGGTATCCGCGTGGCATTCAACCTGCGCGTCAGCGACGCGGGCGACGGCGGCACGCGCCTCACCAGCGAGACGCGCATCGCGTGCAACGACGCCGCGAGCAAGCGGATCTTCGGTTGCTACTGGCGCATCATCTACCCGGGCAGCGCCATCATCCGGCGGGTGTGGCTGGACGCGATCGCCGACGTGGCGCGGAAGCCGGGCGCGTAGCGCCCGTCGCGGCGCCGCACCCCGACGAGAGCGGCCAGGCGGCGGCTCCACCCGGCCGCTCGCCGCATCGGCCCACCCGCCCCTACAGCGGCGGGTCGTGCACCCTGAGCCCGCCTGTCAGGTGGCGCCGCTGGAGCCACGAGCGCGCCGCGGCGATCTCGCGCCGGTCGAGATCGTGCCCCGCGTTGTCCCAGTGCAGCGTCACGTCCGCGCCGGCCTGCCGCAGCAGCGCGGCCAGGCGCTCGGGCTGGTCGGGAGCCATGGTGGTGTCCGCGCGGCCCGCGCCGACGAAGACGCCGAGGCCGTGCAGCTGCGGCTGGCGCTCGGGGGTGAACGGCAGCAGCGCGCGGAAGAGCACCGCGCCGGCCAGCAGGCCCGGGTCCAGCAGCAGCAGGCTCGCCGCCATGTTGGCGCCGTTCGAGTAGCCCACCGCCACGATGCGGTTGCGGTCGAAGCGGTAGGCCTCGGTGGCCGCGCGCACCCAGTCGGCCAGCTCGTAGGCGCGGGCGTGCAGGTCGTCGAGGTCGAACACGCCTTCGGCGAAGCGCCGGAAGAAGCGCGCCTGCCCGTTCTCCTGCACCTTGCCGCGCGGTGCGAGCATGCCCGCCCCCTCGTCGAGCGCGGGACCGAAGTGCAGCAGGTCGTGCTCGTCGCCGCCGGTGCCGTGCAGCATCAGGAGGGTGACGGCGTCCCCGCCGCTCGGGGCGGGCACGAAGCGATGCGTGAAGGAATCGACCGCGCTGGCCATGTCGGGCGGCTCCGAGGAGTGCGGGCGGTCGCCGGGACCTCGCGCCCCGGCGTCCCGCTCCGCCCGGGACACTACACCACTGGATGGGCGGTTCAACCTGCCGGGACCTTCGGCGGGTGGACCGGCGGCGGTGCGCTCCCGACGCGGCAGGCGCGCACCGATGGCCTCCGCGCCACGCGCGCGCGCGGTTGTGGCGCCCTGCCCCAGCGGCTAGTCTCGCCGCCGTGAGCCGGAAACGGACGTCCCTCGCCGCCTTCCTCCTGGCCCTGGCTCTGCCCGCCACCGGATGCATGCTCTGGCTCCTGCACGGGAATGCCTGGGGCCTGGGCGGACGCTCGCCGATCCTCAGCTACGATGCGGCGCAGGTCGCGGTGGCCGCGCACGAACTCGCCGCGCACGGCCGCCTCGCCACCACCTTCGCCCTTCCGCTCGAGCTCACCCGCCATCCCCAGCCGCCCTGGCCGCTCGCCGTGGTGCAGCCGGGGCTCGTCCTCGCCGAGGCGCTGCTCTTCCGCCTGGCGCCCCGCGAGATCAACCTCGGGCGCCACAACCTGGTGCAGATCTCCCGCCCCGACCAGCGCGAGTGGCTCGCGCTGCTGGTGCCGTTCTGCTGCTTCATCCTCATCGGGCTGGTGCTGGCCATCGTCACCTCCAGGCTGCTCCGCCAGCGCGTGCCGCAGCTCCCCGAGGGCCGGCGCCTCGCAGCGGCCTTCGCGGTCGGGATGGCCTTCTACCTCGACCCCGAGGCCCAGCACCTCGCGGCCGGGGGGCTTCCCGAGCTGCCCTTCACGCTCGGGCTGCTGCTGGCCTTCGCCGCCCTCGCGCTCGACGTGGCCCCGCGCCGGCCGCTGCTCTTCGGTCTGCTGCTGGGCGTGACGGGCAGCTTGCGCGTGGACATGCTGTGGCTGGCGCCGGTGCTGGCTTTCGCCGGCTGCGCGCTGGCGCCCCGCGGCCGCCGCGCGCGCGTGCTGCTGCTCGCGCTCGCGGGCTACGCGCTGCCGCTCGCCCCGTGGTGGCTCTACAAGTGGCGCATGTACGGCTCGCCGGCCTGGGACATCAGCCGCTTCGTGGTCTGGGACGGGGTGCAGGGGCGCACCTGGTTCTCGATCTACCATCTGCCGGAGGCGCCCGCGCTCCCCTCCGGGGCCGCGGGCCTCGGACTGCTGGCCGCGAAGGTCCTGCGCAACCTTCCCCGCCTGCTGCTGGACGTGCTCACGGGCCCGCGCGCGCTCTGGATCGGAGCACTGGTGGTGTGGACGCTCACCGGCTGGCCGCGGCGTGCGGAGGTCGCGCCCGCATGTGCGGTGCCCGCGACGGATACGCCCGATCCGCGCGCGCCCGCGATCGCGGCGCTGGCCGTGCTCGTCACCTTCGGCATCGGCCTGCTCACCGCGGCCGTGAGCATCCCGTGGCTGCGGTCCATGTTCCCGGCGCGCGTCGCGCTGGAGGCCGCGGGACTGCTCGCCCTGTGGGCCGTGCTCGCGCGCGCGCCCGAGCTGGCCTCGCGCCCGCTCGTCCGCCGCGTCCTGTACCTCACCGCGGGCCTGCTGGCGCTGGGCTGGGGCGCGTTGCAGACCTCGCGCGGGATGGCCGAGGCGCGCGCCGCCTCGGCCGAGCGCGGCGTGCCGAGCGTGCTCAGCACCCTGCAGATCACCGTGCTGCTGACCCGCGAGATCCCGGCCGGCGAGCCGGTGATGAGCAACCTCGGCCCCATGCTGGCGTGGTATTCGGGGCGGCCCGTGGTGCACCTCGCGCTCTCGCCCGACGACGTCGAGGCGTGCCGTCGCAAGCTCGAGATCCGCCACGTGGCGCTGGTGTTCCGCGACGCGGAGCATGCCTGGCCCGAGTGGCGCGAGATCGTCGCCCGGCCGCTGGAGGCCACGAAGCATCCCGAGTGGAACATCCGGCGGGTGCGCGAGTGGCAGACCTCGGACGGGTTCAAGTTCATCTGGCTCGAGTTGGGACCGCCGAAGGCGCAGTTGGCGGTGGGCCCCGCGCTGGCGCTGAACGAGCGCACGCAGCCGATGCTCTATCTCGCGCCCGACCCCCGCGTCGAGCGGGCCATCCGCGACGGCCGGCTCAGCGAGCGGCCGCCGCTCCCGGCACGCTGAGCTCCAGCCGCGACTCTCCCGCCTCCCGCGCCGTCACCGTCACCCGCCACGCGCGCCGCACCGGCACGCACATGGCCTCCGCGCCCTCGGTGCACCAGGCGAACGACAGGTCCACGTGCCAGGTGCCGGGCTCGACGGCCTCGCTGGGCAGCGTGAACTCGACGGGGAAACGCTCGACCTGGCGCGTGGCCTGGAACAGCGTGCGGTCGTGGGCGCGCACGCGCACGGTGAGCGGCGCCTCGCGGTTGGGATGAGCGCCGGGCGGCACGCCGCCGTCGAGCACCAGCGTGACGGGAGCGCCGCGGCGCAGGGTCGCGGGTGGCGCCTCCTCGCCCGGCTCCTGCGGCTCGTCGTTCTTCGTGGGCGACTCGAGCCCGTCGATCGCCAGCTCGCGCCAGGCTCCACTCGTGAGGTCCACCCACACGACGCGGTGGTTGTTGGTGTCGGCGACGAACACCTCGTCGCCGGCGACCGAGAGGCCGCCGGGCTCGAAGAAGCGCGGTCCGCCCCTGCCGTCGTCGGTCCCCGCACGGCCGTCGCCGAACCGCGTCACGGCCGTGCGCGCGGCCGGGTCCACCAGCTTGATCTTGTGGTTGTAGGAGTCGGCGACCAGCACCTGCCCCTGCCACGCGGCCACGCCCAGCGGGTGCTGGAGTCGCGCGCCGGGATGGGCGCCATCCACGTCGCCGAAGTCGAACAGCCCCACGCCCATCACGGTGAAGACCTTCTCGTCCACGAGGTCGAGGCCGCGCACCGCGCTCACCTCGCTGTCGGCGAACCACAGGGTGTCGCCCGCGACCGCGAGCCCCGAGGGCTGCGCGAGCGCCGCCTGCTCGGCCGGGCCGTCCTGCAGGTCCTCGCGCCCCGTGCCCGCGTAGGCGCGCCCGAGGGCGTTGCCCAGCTCGAAGCGCCAGATCTGGTGCGTGCCCGCCATCGCCACCAGCAGGCGGCTGCCGTGCACCGCGAGGTCCCAGGGCGAGTTGATGCCCTGCCGCGTGCCGCGCGCGCCGCCGGTGCGATCGTTGGTCATCTCGCCCGTGCCCGCCCAGGTCGTGACCTCCCAGGTCGCGAGGTCCACCGCGCGGATCAGGTGGTTCCCGGTGTCGGCGACGAAGAGCCTGCCCCGCGCCAGCGCGAGGCCCTGCGGCGCGAGGAAGGTGGCGCTCTCGGCCGGACCGTCCTCGTGCCCCGGCTCGCCCGTGCCGATCACGCGCAGCAATTCGCAGCGGCCGGTGCCGGCGCCCGCCGCAGAGGGGTCGGGCCACGACGTCACGACCACCCGGTGGTGCGCCGTGTCGGCGACGAAGATCCGACGACTCTCGCTGTCGGCCAGCACCTTCCCCGGGAACGAGAGCCCCGAGGCCGAGCGCACCGCGGCGTCGGGCGTCAGGTCCAGCGGCGCGGCGGCCAGCGTGCCGCGCTGGGCGTGCTCCTCGAGCAGGCGCCCGATGGACTGCTCCAGCTCCTCGAGGTGCCCTTCGCCCCCGATCGAGGTGACGATGGCGCCCGCCGGGTCCACCAGCACGCGTGTCGGCCAGGAACGCGCGCCGAAGGCGCGCCACAGGCGCATGTCGTCGTCCACGACCACCGGGTGCCGGATGCCGTAGCGCTGCGCCGCCGCGCGCACGTTCATGCGGTCGGCCTCGTTGTCGAACTTGGCCGAGTGCACGCCGATCACCACGAACGGCCGGCCCGCGAACTTCCTCTCGAGGTGCTCGAGGTCGGGCAGGATGTGCATGCAGTTGATGCAGCAGTAGGTCCAGAAGTCGAGCAGCACGACCTGGCCCTTGAGCTCCTGTGCGAAGCGCAGCGGCCGGTCGGTGTTGAGCCAGGCGAGGCCCCGGTCGAGTTCCGGGGCATGGATGGTCGCGTTCAAGGCAGTCCTCCGGGTGAGGGCGGCGGAGATGGTACGCAGGCTGCGGGAGGTGCGCCAGCACGGATTCGTGCTTGACTGCCCACCATGGCCGGTTCGAACATGAGGGGCACGGAGCGGTCGTGACCTCGTCGGGCCGCCTCGCCGGGCGCCGCCCCCGACCGGGAAGAGGAGCGTCGTGCCGAGTCCCTCGGACCCCGGGTCCTGCCGCGTGGCGCGCCGCGCGCCGCGACTTCTTCTTCTTCTTCTGTGCGCGACCGCGCTCGTCCTGTGTTCGGCCCCGGTGACCGGCGCGCCCTCGAGCGTCAGGCTCGCCGTGCCGGAGCAGCTCCCCTCCTGGGCCCTCGGCCACGAGAGAGCGCTGCAGGACTTCTTCGACCGGCACGCCGGCTCGTTCCGCACGCGCCCCGGCATCGACCGGCTGCTTCTCACGCGCGAGACCCGCCTCGCCGGCACGCACCACGCCCGGATGCAGCAGACCTACCGGGACCTGCCCGTGCTCGGCGCGGACTGCACCGTGAGCCTCGGGGCGGACGGGGACGTCCGGCTGGTGCTAGGCACCTTCGTCCCGGATGTCTCCGTGGACGTCACCCCGCGCCTGTCCGAGGCGGCCGCACGCGCCGCCGCCCTGGCCCACCTGCCCGGGGCTCCGACCGACTACGACGTCGCGGCCCGTCTCGCCATCCTGCGCCACGAGGGCCGCGACCGTCTCGTCTACGAAGTGCGCGCCAGCGCCCGGCGACGTCCGTTCTCGCGCCAGCTCCTCGTCGATGCCGACACGGGCGCGCTGCTCGAGCAGATCGATCTCACGCTCAACGTGACGGGCACCGGTTGCATGTACCGCCTCAATCCCGACACGCTGTCGCTGGAGACCGTGCCCTTCCCGCGCCTGTGCTGCGAGGGCATGAGGCTCAACGGGAGCTGCTCGGAGGTCCACAACGCCGATCCCGTCGCCGTCCCCGACGCCTTCAGCCCGACCTCGACGTTCTGCTTCGCGCCGGCGGCTCCCGACACGACCAACTTCGACCAGGCCAACGTCTACTGGCACATCGACCACCTGGTCGGCGACGTCTTCGGCTCGTTCGGCTACCCGGGCCCGCGCAGCCCCTTCCACGTTACGGTCAGCCCCGGTGCAGCTCCGGGGTCGAGCCCGGGGACCACGAGCCTCGTGTGGGACGTGCCGAGCATCTGGTTCGGCTCCATCCAGATCACGCTGCGCGACGGCAGCCGGCCGGTGCGTGACGGGGCCAAGGAGGCCAGCATCATCTACCACGAGGCGGCGCACGCCGTGATGGGCGACATCGGCATCAAGCCGGGCATGGAGCCCGAGGCCGCCACCATCCACGAAGGCACCGCGGACTATTTCGCCGCCGCCGTGACCGGCACGCCCGCCCTGGGTCCATGGACCTACGGTACGGGCGGGGCCACCCGGCAGGACACCGATCCCGCCGTCTACAACTACGGCAATCCGAACGTCCGGGTCTCCAACATGTACATCGCGGGGCAGATCTGGTCGGGCGCGCTGTGGGACATGCGCAAGGACCCCGCGATGGGCCCGGTGACGGACGAGATCGTGTTCCGCGCCCTCTACTACATGCCCAGCCACCCGTCGTTCGCCACGGCCGCCACCGCCGTGTTCCAGGCCGACTGCGACATCCGCGGCGGCGCCGACACCGTCGTCATCAAGCGCATCCTGGCGGCCCGCGGCATCCCCATGGGTGGCGGCCTGACCTTGACGATCCAGGGGCCCGACCGGATCGCGGGCGCCGACGCGAACGTGTGCGGCAGTTGGTGGGTCAGGCCCACCGGTGGGCTTCGTCCCTACAGCTACCAGTGGCGGCAGTTCGTGCGCTACCCCGGCTACTGGTCGTGGCAGACCATCGGGTCCGACTCGGTGGTGACGGCCTGCGGCCCCGACGACTTCGATCTCTGGGTCGTGCTGACGAACGCGCGAGGCGACACCGTGAGCGCCTACCGGAGTGTCGCGGTCGTGGACACGACGCGCGGGTCCCTGCGGGTCCTGTTGACCGGCCCCTCGACGCTGGCTGCGGGGGTCGCCGGCACGTTCACGGCGTTCCCTGTGGGGGCCGTGGGCGACAAGTACTTCTACTGGTGGAAGACCTACGTCGGCCGGCCGAGCACGGGGCTCGGCAGCGTGCCCAACGGGTGCGCCAACGGTGGCTGCTGGGTCCAGGTCTGGGACGACACCTCGTTCGTGCTGAACGTGAGGGTCACCGACTCGGTCGGCAACGTCGCCACGGCGGCGGAGACCGTCACGGTCGCGGGGAACACGAGCCTGGTCGCGTCCATCGAGGGCCCCGACACGCTCTTCCTCGGAGGCGAATGCCGCTCCTACCGCGCCCGAGTGAGCGGCGGACGACAACCCTACCGCTACGAGTGGCACCAATTCGAGCGCTATCCAGGAGACTACTTCTGGCACGACGTCGGGGCCGACTCGGTGGTCCAGGTCTGCGGGCGCAGCGAGTTCGATCTCTGGCTGGCGGTCACGGACGTGCAGGGGAGGAAGATCAGCGCCTACCGGACCATCGCCTTCGCCGACACGTCGCCGCCACCCATCCTGGTCTCCCTCGGCGGCCCCACGACGCTCGGGGCCGGGGTCGCAGGGACGTTCACCGCGATCGCCTCGGGGGGCAGGGGGGCGCGGACCTTCGACTGGTGGAAGAGCTACATCAGCCAGCCGGGCGTCGTCGTCGGCAGCACGTGCAGGGGCGTGAGCAGCGACACCTGCGTGGTCCAGGTGTCGGACGAAACCTGGTTCTCGCTGCACGTGAGGGTCACCGACGGGACCCGCTCGGCGCAGGCGGCGCAGCCGGTCTCGGTGGTCGTGGACCCCCTGCGCGTGGTCATCACCGGCGACACGCTGCTCGACCTCGGGGCCACGGGGCACTACGCCGCGGGCGTCACGGGCGGGCGTCCGCCCTACCGGTACGCGTGGCAGGACTCCAGGTGCGGCGGCAGCAGGAACGCGGCGGCGCAGAACGCGGGCGACTTCGAGGTCGCCACCGAGACGGCGGACTGCGGATGCGGCACCGTCATGGCGCGTGTGACCGCGAGCGACGCCGACGGGCGCATCGCCACCGACACGCTGCGCGTCGCGGTGTCGTGCGCCCAGGCGCCCCTCACCTTCACGGTGACGGGCGGCTGGCCGGGCTCGGCGGCGGCGGCCCGCGTGACGCTGGCGGTGCGGACGCCCCGGCCGACGAGCGCGGACCTCGGCATCTACGACATCGGCGGACGCCGCGTGGCGGCGCTCTACCGCGGCGATCTGCCACCCGGGGACCATGTGTTCGTCTGGAGTCCGGGCGGCGTGCCGAGCGGCATCTACTTCGCCCGGCTGGGAACGTCCGAGCGCACGTTCAGCCGCCGCATCGTGCTCGTGCGTTGACGCGGGCGCCTCCCCTCGCGGGGGCGCCCATAACCCGTCAGCGGATGATCAGCGACCGGCGCACGAGCGGGCGGCCGTCCACGCTCACCCGGATCAGGTAGAGCCCCGCGCCCACGACGCGGCCGGTGCGGTCGAGACCCGGCCAGTCGAGACGCCAGTGCCCGGCCTCGCGGTCGCGCGCCGCGTCGGACCAGACCAGGCGTCCCATCGGGTCCATCACGTCGAGGCCGACGCGCGCGCGGGCCGGCAGATCGAGCATCAGGCCCGCGTGCCCGTTGGTCGGGTTGGGGAACGCCCCGGAGAGCGCGAGGCGCGCGGGCCGGTCACCGACGCCCGTCGTGCCGTCCACGACCGTCAGCGGCACGACCTGCGCGTCGTTCGTCTCGTCGGTCTCGACGACGACGCCCGGCGTGTCCACCACGGCACGCAGCGCGTAGGTGCCCGCTGCGAGGAGCGGCGGCACCTGGACCGAGACCGTCACGACCTGTCCGGCGGCGGCCAGCGTGTCGCCCTCCGCGAGCGTCACGGGCGCTCCGCCTGCGGCGGCCACGATCCGCCAGTGGGAGCGCGGCGCGCGCACGCTGCCCAGGTTGCGCAGCTGGAAGTGGAACGCGGCCGGCGTCAGCGTGCCGATCACGGGCGGCGTGGGGCCGAGACCGGCGGGACTCAGATCCACGTCCGGGAAGAGAAGGCGGCTCGTCGTGTCGGCGAGGCCGCCCGTATCGGTCACGATGAGGCGGGCCTCGTACCAGACCGGGGTGCCGTCGCTGTGGTCCTCGGGCAGGAACGAGACCGTGTCCGCGAAGGCCGTGAGCCCCGGATGGGTGTGGTTGTTGTGGTGCAGGAGCACGTCCCAGCGCAAGCGCAGGCTGTCCGGCGGGTCCTCGGCGTCCGCGCCCTGGCCCGCGAGCGCGACGACCGCGGTCGTCGTGTAGAACGCGCTGTCGGCGGGCGCGAGGATGGTCGCGTGCGGCCGCGTGTTCGTCGTCAGCAGGGCGTCGCCGCCCCCGAAGTCGTCGATCCGGCTCTGGGGGGTGCCCCACAGGCTGATGCCGATGCGGCCGCCGAGATTCGCGAAGGGCCAGCCCGCGACCGATCCCGTGCCGATGACCACGCCGTTGCGGAAGATCTCCACCGCCCCGTTCGGGTAGGCGCGCGCGCCGAAGCGGTCGCCCGGCTGGAACGCCACCGGGAACGGGCCGCCCCGGTCCTCCCAGCCCACGCCGGGCGTCCAGGTGCTTAGCATCACGCGGCCGGCCGTCATCTCCCAGGCGACCTCGATCTGCCCCTCGCCCCCGGTCGGACCCTGGACCTTGAGCATGAGGTTGTGCTGCGGCGCATTCGGCGTGATGGCCCGCAGCGTGTAGTAGGCCTCCTGGGTGGCGCTCGAGTACACGGTCGGCGCCACGATGGTGGCGGTCGTCCCGGACAGCGCGCTGTCGGCGATGGCCACGCTCGACACCTCGCCCGTCCAGCCGTTGCCGACCGGGCCGTTCGGCCGGTCGAACGTGTCCACGATGGGGGTGGTCGGGAAGGTCCCGAGCGAGCCCACGACGATCCGCACCGTGTCGCTCGCCTGCAGACCGCGGCCATCGTCGGCGATGAGGATGGCGCTGTAGATGCCGCCCGTCACGTAGGTGTGCGAGGGATTCGACTGGGTCGAGGTGGCGCCGTCCCCGAACACCCACGACAGGACGAGCGGGTCGCCGTCCGGGTCGAACGAGCCGGTGCTGGAGAAGCTCACGACCAGCGGCGCCGGCCCCGCGGTGGGCGTGGCGCCCGCCACCGGCACCGGCGGCTGGTTGCCCCCGGTGCCCGCGTAGCGGATGCGTCGGATCTCGCCGGTGTAGATCGAGGGGTAGACGAGGTCGCCGGTGAGCGGATCGGTGGCGAGATCCACGGGACCCTGGAGCCCGTCGCCGAAGTCGAGCACCTGCACGAGTTGGTCGTTCGCGTTGGTGACGAGCGCCTTGAGCCAGCCGCGCGCGTAGTCGGCGAAGAAGAGCCGGCCCTGCCAGGTGGACGGGTACTGGGCGCCCGTGTAGAACACGCCACCGATGATGCAGTTGCCCACCAGCCCGGGCGGCGTGCTCCACGAGGGATCGCCATGGCTCACGGTCAGGATGGGCAGGGTCGGCGCGACCGGGTTCCCGTAGGTGCCCGTCGAGTCGCAGCCCGAGTGCGCGGGGTGCATCGTCGAGTACGGATTCGCCGGCCAGATGCCCTGGACGCACGGCCAGCCGAAGTTGGCGCCCGGCTGGCGCAGGACGTTCATCTCCTCGTATTCGTCCCAGCCCACATCACCGATGTAGAGGGTCCCCGGATTCCCGGCCGCGGGGTTCGGGTTCCCCGTGCCCGGCCTGACCGTGAAGCGGTACGGGTTGCGCAGACCGTAGGCCCAGACGCGCGAGCGCTTCGAGGTGACGTCGCCGTCGTAGTACGGGTTGCTCGGGTAGCCGTGCCCGTTCGCGGGGTCGAGGCGCAGGATCTTGCCCGCGAGGCTGCCCACGTACTGCGAGCGGAAGGCACCGATGTCCTCGTAGGGGTCGGCCCGACCGGGGCCGAACAGGGAGGGGTAGATCGACCCGATGTCCGCCAGGCTCGCCCACGCCCCATCGCCCACGGACAGCAGCAGGCTCCCGTCCGTCCCCCAGCGCAGCCCGCCGACGGTGTGCGTGGGAGAGCCCGTGGGCGGGGCATCGCGCCACGTCGCCCCCATGAGGACCGCACGCGTGGCCGGGTCCACCAAGCTCGAGTCGGTGAAACCGACCCGATAGCGCGTCAGGCGCCCGAAGGTCACGGTGTTCGTCTCCACCCCGTCCGAGTCGGGGTCCACGGTGTAGAGCAGGTAGATGTAGTGGTTCTGGAAGTAGTGCGGGTCCACGGCGATGCCGAGCAGGCCCCGGTCGTCGCGGTCGAGGACCTCCGCCTCGCGCTGCCACAGCGGGTGCGAGGACTTGAGCCCGTTCTGCACGAGCCACACCCGTCCGGCCTTCTCGCAGACCAGCAGGCGGCCGTCGGGCAAGAAGGCGATGCCCGTGGGAACGTCGAACGTCTGCCCGGGCGCGAGGTTCTCCATGGTGAACCCGGGCGGGAGCGCCGCGAGCGCGGGCGCGGGAAGGGCGACGACGAGGGTGACGATCACGAGGAGCAGGCAGCGGGCGAGGCGGCTCACGGGGACCTCCAAGGGTTCCTCGAGAACCGCGGCCGTCCGGCCGCGCGGCGGGTGCGCGGGGACGGGTCCTCGTGTGACAGGGTGTTTGGATTCTGCGCCCGGCCCCGGGATGCGAAGACATCGCGAGGTCAAGTCCGGGAGTCCCCCGCGCGACGCGGACGAACCGTCGTCCGGACCGACACCCGGGCGGGGGTCCCGGCACCGGGACCCGGCCGTCTCACACGCCCGGGCGCTCCTCGCCCTCGAGCGCGGCCGGGTACTCGGCCGGCAGCTCGCTCAGGCTCTCGACGAAGAGCGGCACGTCGGCCTGCGTCTCGGCGAGCGCCTCGGGGCCGGGTGACACGCGCAGGATCTCGTAGAGCGTGGTGCGCTGGGCCGGCGCGAAGCCCGCCTCGCGGATGAGGGTCTCGATCTCGGGCTTGGTGACCTTGTTGAGGTAGCCCGTCGCGAGGTGGACCGACTCCTCGAACAGCGTGCCGCCGAAGTCGTCGGCGCCGAAGTGCAGCGCGATCTGCCCGGTCTTCTTGCCCTCGCCGAACCACGACGCCTGGATGTGCGTGAAGTTGTCGAGGTAGAGCCGGGCCGCGGCCAGGATGCGCAGGTAGCGCGAGGCGCCCGCCACGTGCGGGATCCTCGACTCCATCGGCGTGTTGCCGCGCTTGTAGGACCACGGCACGAACGCCGTGAAGCCACCGGTCTCGTCCTGCAGGTCGCGGATGTAGTCGAAGTGCTCGACGATCTCGGCGTCGGTCTCGACGTGCCCGTACATCATGGTCGCGGTCGAGCGCATGCCCACCCGGTGGGCCTCGCGATGCACGTCGAGCCAGGTCTCGGGACCGCCCTTCTTCACCGACACGCGCTGGCGCACGCGCTTCGCCAGGATCTCGGCGCCGCCGCCCGGCAGCGTGCGCTGCCCGGCCTCGTGGAGCGCCTCGAGCACGCCGCGCACCGTGAGATGCGAGACCTCGGCCATCTGGTGGATCTCGGGAGCCGAGTAGAAGTGCGGGGTGATGTGCGGGAAGCGCCGGCGCGACTCGCGCACGATGGCCGTGTAGAACTCCCAGGGGATGGCGGGGTTCAGCCCGCCCTGCAGCAGCACCGTGGTCGCCCCCACCCGGTCGGCCGCCTCCATCATCCGCATGACCCCTGCCACGTCGTGCGTGTAGGCGTCGGGCGCGTTCGCGCCCGGCTTGCGGTAGAAGGCGCAGAAGTGGCAGTCCACCGTGCAGACGTTGGTGTAGTTGGGGTTCGTGTCGAGCACGTAGGTGACGATGCGCGGGTCGGTCCTGCCGCAGCGCATCTCCTGTGCGAGCGCGCCCATCTCGAGCAGCGGCGCCTCGGTGAGGAGGTACACGCCCTCCGCACCGCTCAGCCGCTCGCCACGGCGGACCCTGGCTGCGATGGTGGACCACATGCGGGACGCTCCTGCCGGGCTCTCAGACGACGAAGCCGCGACCCCTGTCGGCCGCGGCCCGGCGAGGATACAACGCGCTCCCGCCCGGCGTCGAACCGGCACGCGGCGGGGCGCAGAGGCGGCCCGGGGAGCGAGCGTGTTTCTCGAGTAGCCGCTCCCCGGGCCGCGAAAGCCCCGCCGCCCCCGCTCGAGCACCGTGCGCGTGGCAGAGGCGGGGCTCCCGGGCCGGGACGGCGGCTGCTCCAACAACACGCTCGCCTTCCCGGCCCGGGAGCCTCGCCACGTTTCAGACGGGCACGCGGCGGGGCGCGAGGAGGACGTCAGTAGCCGCGGCCCTTCAGGCGGTTGAACTCGCGCACGAAGGCCCGCGCATCACGCTCCGAGAAGTTGGCCAGGACCTCCTCGTCGTTGACGTCCAGGCCGTCGAACAGGCGATCGCCATCCTCCGTCGTGAGGATCAGGCGGCCGTTCCGGTACTCCGCGTCGCGCACCTCGTAGATCGGGCACTCGAAGCTGTGGTCCAGCAGCGACCGCACGCTGCCCAGCACAGCGCTCTTGATGACATCCGCGAGAAAGCCGTCGTCCTCGTCCTTTTCCTGCCGGATCTCCCGGTCGAGCTTGTGCAGCACGCGGTCCGACAGCTGCACGGCCACCACGCGCCGGGTCAGCACCAGGTTGGCGGAGCCGTCCTCGGTGGTGATGGCGAGATGCGCGGTCCCGAGATCATGACGCGACGCGAAGTGGGCCGGCGGGTCGCAGCAGGAGTGGTCGGAGCCGAAGTGGACCCTGCCGTGCCTGTGGGCGAGGGCATCCTGGGCGGGCACGAGCGCCAGGAGCAGCAATACGAAAGCAGCGGTCTTCATGGCGGGACTCCCGTGTGCAAGCGGTCGCAGGTGGACACCTCCTACTACGCGGCGGGATGGGGTGGGGTTGCAGGGCGGGGGGCCAGCGGCCCATGGGGCAGGGACGCGGGCGCCCCGACCGACCGGGGCGCCACCGCAACCCCCTCTCTCATCCCTCCCACTGCCGTCGTTCGTGCTGGTTTCCGCCGCGCCCGAGGTCGAGCCTGGCCCAATCCGGGATGTCCGCTCCGCGCGCTTCGAGGCCCCGGGCCAGGCCGCGGTGACGCGCATGGTCGTGCTCGGCAGGTAGGCCGGGTACCCGCCAGGGATGGCGTCGGAGGGCCTGCCGCGAGGTGGGCCCTCCGGTCTTCCGGGGCGAGGCCCGTCCGCTTGCGCCGCCGCGCCGCTGCGGCGAGACTGCGCGCGACCACGACTCGCGCCGCCGCGGGAGACCGCGCACAGCCGGAGGACACGATGAGCCCCGACGCCACGGTCGCGAAGGAGAAGATCCCCTTCGCGCTGGACAAGATGGTGTGGCACCCCACGCCGCTGCTGAACCAGGTCACGCTCGTGACCACGCTCAACGAGGACGGCACCTCGAACGTGGCGCCCAAGAGCTGCGTCTCGATGATGATCTTCCGCCCGCCGCTGCTGGCCATGGGCTGCAACCTCACCCACTGGACCGCGCGCAACATCCGCCGCACCGGCGAGTTCGTGATCAACGTCCCCGGCGCGGAGATGGCCGCGAGGGCCTGGGCCTCGTCCGAGGCGCCGCATCCGCGCACGGTGGAGTCGCTGGGTCTCACCTCCGTGCCCGCCCTGAAGGTCAAGGCGCCGCTCATCGCCGAGTGCCGCGCGCACATCGAGTGCGTCTTCGAGCGCGAGATCGTCTACGGCGAGGAGATCATCCTGCTCGGGCGCCTGGTGGCCGCGAGCCTCGACCGCGAGGTGGCCGAGGCGCAGGACCCCTACGCGCTCATGCGGCCGTTCGCGTTCCTCGAGGAGCGCCTCTACGGCGTGATCGAGAGGAGCGAGAGGCTGTAGGGGGCTGCGCCCGGCATGCCGAAGGGGGCACCCGCGGGTGCCCCCTTCGCGTCTCCTCGTCTGTCTGGCCCGGGCCGCCGACTGCCCGCTAGTTCCCCCGGTCCCCCCTCAGTAGGTTGCCGAGGCCGCCCAGGATCGAGCCCTCCTCGCGGCCGCCCCGGCCGGTCTGCGGCGCGGCGGCGTAGATGCGGCTCGCGAGCCGGCTGAAGGGCAGCGACTGGAGCCACACCTTGCCCGGTCCGCGCAGCGTGGCGAAGAACAGGCCCTCGCCCCCGAACAGCGCGCTCTTGAGCCCGCCCACGAACTGGATGTCGTATTCCACCGACGGCTGCATGGCCACGATGCAGCCGGTGTCCACGCGCAGCATCTCGCCCGCCGCGAGCGTGCGCTCCTCGTGCGCGCCGCCCGCGTGCACGAAGCACCAGCCGTCGCCCTTCAGGCGCTCGAGGATGAAGCCCTCGCCGCCGAACAGGCCGGCGCCGAAGCGCTTGGTGAACGCGATGTCGAGCGACACGCCCTTGGCCGCGCACAGGAACGAGTCCTTCTGCGCGATCAGCTCACCGCCCACGTCGGGCAGGTGGATGGCCTGGATCCTGCCCGGGTAGGGCGCGGCGAAGGCGGCCTTGCGCTTGCCCTGGGCCCGGTTCATGAACACGGTCATGAACAGTGACTCGCCCACGATGACGCGCTTGCCGGCGCTGAGCAGCGCGCCCAGCAGGCCACCCTGCTGCGCCTGCTGCGAGCCGTCGCCGAAGATGGTCTCCATCTCGACGCCGTCCTCGAGGTACATCATGGTGCCGGCTTCCGCCACCACGGCCTCGCCCGGGTCGAGCTCGACCTTCACGAACTGCATGTCGTCGCCGAGGATCTCGTAGTCCACTTCGTGCATGGAGGGCATCGCGTCGCTCCTTGTCGGCTCCGCCCGCGCGGTCACCCGCGGAGGGCGGGTGGGCATGTGGCGCGGGCGTGGGGGTCCGTGGTCTGGTTACGCGGGGGGTGACATCGAGGTTGCGCCGGGCGCGGGCTCAGTCCAGCTCGACCAGGCCATGCTCGTGCAGCAGCGCCTCGTAGCGCTCGAGCCCCTTCAGGTCCTCGGGGCCCAGCCGGTAGTGGAAGCGCCGCAGGTACGCCTCCACCTCCTCGGGCCGCCAGCCGGGCTCGGTCTGCTGGCGCGCCACCGCGGGCAGGTCGGCCAGCCCCGCGGCAAGCGAGGCCTCGAGGAAGCGGCTCAGCGCCGTCTTGATGCCGTCTTCGAGCGCGGTGCGCACCGCCCACACCGCGTAGACGAACGAGAGCCCGGTCCACTCGAGCCAGTCGGTGCCCAGGTCGAGGGTGTGCGTGAAGCCCTCGGGCCGCTTGTGGCGCATGCGCATGGCGGCATCGCCGATCATCAGCAGCGCGTCGGCCTGCGTGGGCTCGAGCCCGCGCACGTAGCGCACGCCCTCGAGCCCGCGGCGCACGTCGAGCAGCAGCCGCAGCAGGCGGATCGAGGTCGAGGTCGCCGGAGTCACGGAGACGAGCGCGCCCGCGAGCGCGTTGGCGGGGCGGCGCGAGAACAGCAGCACCGACATGACCTCGCCGCGGCAGCCCGCGCCCATCGGCGGCTCGACCATGCTGAAGCGGTCCTTGAGCCTCAGGTAGTCGGCCGCCGCCATCACGCCGACGTCCACGCGGCCGGCCTCGGCCTCGCGCCCCAGCTCGCGCGGCACGAGGTTGCGCACCGCGAAGGGCGCGTCTCCCCAGAGCGCGTAGAAGGGGGCCACGTTCGCGTACGGGATGCGCGCGGCGACGATGGACATGGTGAGCTTCGGGAGGGTCTCCATGGGGCGGGGACTCTACACCCCCCGAGCCGGACCCGTCGAGATGCGCGGCGGGGCGCAGACGCGGGGGGCACCCGCCGGAGGCGGGTCCGACGAGCGTGTGGGTACGTAGCCGTCCCCCGGGTCGCGCGAGCCCCGCCGCCCCTGGCCGGGCACGGTGCGCGTGGCAGAGGCGGCAAGGCTCACTGGCCGGGAAGGCGGCTGCTCCAACGACACGCTCGCCTTCCCGGCCAGTGAGTCTCGCCGCCTTCCAGACCGCCACGCGGCGCTAGCCGCGGTCGCGCAGCGCCTCGAGGAACGCTTCGCCGTAGCGCTCGAGCTTGACCGGGCCCACGCCCGTGACGGCCAGCAGCTCGGCGCGCGTCCGCGGCTGGAGGCGCGCCATCTCGCGCAGCACCGCGTCGCTGAAGACGATGTAGGCGGGCACGCCCTCGGCGTCGGCGAGACGCCTGCGCACCGCGCGCAGGCGCTCGAACAGCCCGGCGTCCGCCGCCGGCTCCGCGTCACGCGCACCCCGTTCGGCTCCGCGCGTCACGGGAACCGCACCCGCCCGCACCCGCGCCGGCTCCCCTGCGCCGCCGCGGCGCTTCGCGCCCCGCGGAACCGCGGGCGCCACCAGCGCCTCGATCCCCCTGCCCCGACACACGTCGCACGAGGCACCGCAGGGCGGGATGCTCTCGTCGAAGTGGCGCACCAGGGCCTGGTGACGGCAGCCGCCGCGCTCCAGCAGGCGGAACATCTCGACGGTCTTGGCCCGGGTCTCGGCACGCAGCGCGGGGTCCTCGATGCCCTCGAGGAAGGTGTCGTAGCCGATCACGTCGGCCCACGAGTAGAGCGTCACGCAGTCGCTCTCGAGCCCGTCGCGGCCGGCGCGGCCGATCTCCTGGTACCAGGCCTCGACACTGCGCGGCATGTCGCGGTGGATCACGAAGCGCACGTTGCTCTTGT
>Ga0315295_10000776_pt1 | contig 27114 bp, 24 predicted proteins | sample YL17G14_0_MG_FD_204453 | JGI IMG/M metagenome (GOLD analysis project Ga0315295, IMG submission 204453) | Sediment microbial communities from Yellowstone Lake, YNP, Wyoming, USA - YL17G14_0 | ecosystem: Environmental > Aquatic > Freshwater > Lake > Sediment | place: USA: Wyoming | collected... | reverse complement strand
CTCAGGGTGCCGAAACACTCGATAGTACGCGACGCCCGCGCTGAGCACCGCCGACCTCGCTCGGGGTGAGCACAGGTGTAGGAAACCCGTGCTCCATCCAGTGAGCTACGAGAACAAAGTGCCGATTTACAGGTAGTTTCTCCCGCAGCGGCCGGACAAGAATACCACGAGTTGCTGATACGTTGCCAAATGTGCAGGAAACGTGCGGCGCGGCGCCAGCAGCTGCGTTCCACATAGGCTCCGCTACCTGTGTTCCACTTCCTGGCCGCGGCTCCGGCAGACGGGCGACGGTGGCTCCGGTAGCTACGTTACGCCCTCTGCCTTGAGTCGCCTGCCGAAGAGCGATCGACTGTGCCCGCCGACTACTCCTTCGTGAAGGAGAACGTCTTGGCCACGTAGGTGGAATTGTCGCCGGCCTCGCTGTTGGGAATGATCCACGCCGGCCGGCCTTCGTAGGCGAAGCCGGGGATCGCCGGCAGCCCGAGGGTGTGCGCCAGGACGCGCAGCGTGAGCGAGTGCGGATGGCGCGCCTTCACGGTCAGGTCGAACCCCTCCGCCGGCGGGGCCCAGTATCCCAGCCCGCCGTCTTCGGCATTGATGGGCCTGCCATCCACTGAGTAGGTCGCCCGTGTCGGATAGGGCAGCACGTTGAGCCAGAGCACCCACGTACCTGACGGCGGCACGACGCGCAGGTGATACGTTCCGGAGGCCGCCGGTTCCAGCCGCCCCACGCTGGGCACAGGGAGATCCAGGAGAGGGGCGGGGGCCCTGTAGGTCGCCGGAGGCCAGGACGCGGCCCACGCCCAGATATCGGTGACGTCCCCTCCGGCGTCGCCTGCATCGAAGAACTGCTCCGTCCAGGGGTCCAGTGTGCTCCCGGTGAGCCAGGAGGCCTTGCCCGAGTCGGCGCTCAGGGCGTACGAGACGCCGTCCTGCAGCGGGCGCTCGGCGGTGTACGCCGACGTGAGATGGCCGGTGACCAGGAGCGCCGCAGCGACGATCCCCATGAGGGCTGGGAACCACCACTTTCGCGGCCTGGCCATGATCGCCAGATACGGCGTCAGCAGTCCGACCAGCAGCCCCGCGACCAGCTGAATGGGCCCCCCGTCCATGCTCAGGCGAAGCATGGGGACGACGAGCGCGACGGTGGGGATCGCCCACAGCGCTAGCCAGGCGATCCCCCACGCCCTCCCCAGACGGGAGTGGCGCAGCGCGAACCACCCCCACAGCCCGACGCCGGCGAAGATCAGCGGCCACGTGAGCGCCCAGGATGCGCCGGGCACCCACAGGGGGTAGCCCACCGCCAGGGCCAGCCACAGCAGCAGGGCTCCCAGGGCCAGTTCCGCCGTGCGGACCCTTGTGCGGAGGCCGATGTGGAGCAGCGCACCCAGGCCGGCCCCCAGCGCCCAGAAGGCGAACCAGTAGTACACGAGGTTGTAGGGGTCGCCACCAGTCTCGTACTGCGGGTAGACGGCCAGCAACACGCTCATCAGGAGGTAGTAGCAGACCCCCGCGATGACCGCGACCACGAGGAGCGAAGCCAGCGCCCCCAGCAGCAGGCCGCGCCACGAGACCTGCTTCCAGCGAAGCCCGAAGACCAGCGCCCCGGCCCAGATCAGGGCGGCCAGGACGACCAGCGGGATCGCCAGGCTCTGCGGGTAGTGGACGAGGAGGCGGTTCCCCAGGACGTTGAAGTAGACGGCGTTTCCCCTGTGATCGGCGGTGAGGTCGAGGCCGCCGAAACGGCGCGCGAGCGAGAGGGCGAGGGACCCCTGGTGCTGCAGCGAGTCCAGGTGGATGTGTGCAGGGTCGTCAAGCGCCGTGTGGTAGTAGCCGGCGTGGCCGGGACAGCCGATCTCGACCCCCGGATACCCGGCGTCCCTGAAGACCACGGTGAAGTCGTCACCGGGTACGTAGAACTCGGGCACCAAGGAGTTCCCCAACGGGTCTGGGGCTGCCGCCGACAGGTTCGAGATGAGCCAGTCGTCATCCGGGCTGACGCCGAGGAGGATGCTCGGACCCAGCTGGCCTGCCGAGTCGACATTGACCACCAGGCCGACGTCCTTCGCCCAAGGGTGCTCGTCGACGAAGGCCGAGGCACCCTTGCAGTACTGTTCCTCCCCGTCGCTGAACAGGAAGACCACGTCGTTCGCGAGTGGCCGATCGCGGGCCTTCAGGGCGCGGGCGCACTCCAGCAGCGTGGCGACGCCGGAGACGTCGTCGCCCGCGCCGGGTCCGGTCGGCGTGCCATCGTAGTGCGCCGCCATGAGGACTGCCTTCCCCCCGCTCTTGGAGCCCGGCAAACGCGCGAGCACGTTCTCCACGCGCACCACCCACTGGCCGTCCACAACCGTCGCCTTCTGCACTTGGGGCTCCAGCCCCAGTTGCTCAAGTCGGGCGATCAGGTACGCCTGTGCGATGGCGTTTCCCTGTGTGCCGACAGGGCGCGGTTGTGCGGCCAGTGCCTGGATGTGCACGAACGCCCGCTCCGCGGAGTACTGGTCCGCCGGCGCCCCGGACGGCAGCGGAGCCGGTGTCCCGATCAGGAAGACGGACAGGGCGCCTGCCGCCAGGATGATGAGAAACAGGACGATCCCGGGGAGAGGGCTGGTCAGACCATCTTCGGGCTCGGACGGGCGACGAGGGAAGATGCGGCCCAGTCTCGTCTTCAGGGCTCTCCACCGGCTCCTCTTCTTGTTCGTCGCCTTCTCGACCTGCTCAGGCGGCGAATCGGCGGCCCTCTTCTCTGGGCTGCCCTTGTCCGAAGGAGTGGGAGAGTCCATGGAGATCAGTCCGTCGCTCATGTGCGGCCCCCTCGACGACGCGCACGCTACGACCGAACGCTAGACCGCCCCATTGTGTGACGCGGACTCGACGGCTGTCCAGCGTTGGGAGCACCGGGCAGCGGCTCCCGTCCCGGGTCCTCTACTTCCTGCGCGCGGCCAGCGAGACGACGTTGTCGAGCGCGTGCTCGTCCCCGAAGCCCTCGCGCCTGCGCCGCCTCGAGCGCCGCCCGCGTCACCTCGTCCAGCCCGGCGACGGCCATCGCCCTCGCGGCCGTCGTCAGTCGCACATAGTGCCGCAAGGTCGTCGCGGGATCGCCGTACCCCAGCCACTCCTGCGCCTGCTTGACGCCGTAGGTCTCGTAGAGCCAGGTGCGTCCTCGACCCGGTAGCCCGGCTCGTTGGGCAGTCCCGAGACCCCCGGCAGCGCCGCTGGAACACGGTCACGGTGCCACGACACGTAGTTGTATGCGCGAGTCCCTACATGAGCGGCGATGACGAGGGCTCAGCGGCGGGGCCGAAGACGCAGAAGACGATGCAGCGCAGCCGGAAGGCCTCAGACTGATGTGAGATCTGCGGATGGAATGACGTCCAGCTCCCGACCAATCTCATCACAGGCGTCGGCGAAGTCCTCCAGCTGCTCGACAGAATGATCCGCCATCACGATGACTCTGAAGCGCGCCATGCCCTGCGGCACTGCCGGCCAGCGCACGAGGGAGCAGAAGATGTTGCGCTGGAAGAGCTTCTCTGCAAAGGCTATCCCAACGAACTCGTCGCCCATGAACAGGGGGAGCGAGGGGCTGTCGTGCGTCCCGAGCACGGTGAACCCACGTTCGCGGAGCGTGCTGCGCAAGTAGGCGGCATTGGCGAAGAGGACCTCGCGTCGCGCGGCGTCGTTTCTGATCAGGTCTATGGCCTTGATCACGCCACCGGCGATGCCACAAGGGATCGCTGAGGAAAGAACCGAAGAGCGGGCGGCGATGCGCAGGAAGTCGATGATCGGCTTTCTCCCGCACAGGTACCCACCGGTCGCGCCCATGGCCTTGTCCATGCAGCCCATCAGGATGTCGATCTCATCGGCGCACCCGTAGTACTCACCGACACCTCCCCCGTGATCACCGACGACGCCGACACCGTGAGCGTCATCGACCATCAGCCAGGCGTCGTTACGATGCGCGATCTCGAGGATGGCGGGGATGTCCGCGATCTCGCCTTCGAGACTATAGACACCCTCGACGACTACGAGCTTGTTGGTCCTGTCGCAGCCGGCGAGCTTGACCTCGAGATCGTCAAGGTCGTTATGCCGGAAAGTGGTCACCGTAGCTGAGGTCAACGCGCTGCCGTCGACGACAGAGCCGTGATTCGACTCATCGAGGAACAGCGCACTCGATTCCTTTGCGCAGGGCATCCCCAAGAAGAACGGGTCAAGCAGAGCCTGAAGGACGGTCACATTCGCCATGTAGCCGGTTGGGAAGGTGAGGCAGTCTTCGGTGCCTGTAAGGCCGGTGATCGTGGCTTCGAGCTTCTCAATGAGGTCGATGTTGCCGGCGATTAGCCGCGAGCCACCTGGCCCGATGCCATACTTCTCCACGGCCTGAATGGCCGCCTCCTTGACCGCGGGATGCTCGGACAGGCTCATGTAGTTGTTGGCGCACATCAGTAGGTACTCTTCACCGTCAATGCTGCAAGTCGGCTCATTGACTCCGTCACTGATGGTGACAAAGGGCGGGTAGGCCCCCGCTTCCTTGAGCATCTCCACAAACGGCTCGATGCTCTGGAGCCCGGTGAGGTCGCCACAGGTCTCTTTGTAGAGCGCACGCAGTTCACGAAGCATGAAGGCCCCTCCCGCCCGTCAGTAAGGTCCACTAACCCTATCGGCGATAGTATTAGCGCAGTTGAATTCGTGTCAGTGGACAGCAGTGCACGTCGCCCGCAGCGCCCTCGGGCGCATGGGAAAGCGCGAGCCGACTCAGCGCACCGGATCGCCCGGCAGCGGTGCCGCCCCCCACCCCGCCTTCCGCAGTTGCAGCACCCCGAGGTCGTCGAAGACGACGCGGCCGATGGTGAACAGCAGCTCGGTCATGGCGGCAGCGTATCGCCTAGCTCAGCGAGCTCCTCACCCTCTTCGCTTCCCACGTCCGGCCCTCGACCCGGTAGCCTAGCTCTTGGGGCTCGCCGCTCATCACGAGCCCGTGCCGGCGGGGCAGCTTGCCGACTGTCTGCCGGACCTTTACGTGGTCGGCCCCGGTCACAGCCAGGCCCACTGCGTCCCCCATCGTGCCATCCGAGACCAGGCATTTGGGTTGCACAATGGTTGCATAGCGGAGTCTGAGCGCGGGCGAGAGAACGCGATTTCGCTGCAAATCGCTGGTGGGCGCACGTGGATTCGAACCACGGACCTCTTCCTTATCAGAGAAGCGCTCTAACCGACTGAGCTATGCGCCCACAAGGGCCTTGGAGTCTAAGAGGGCTGGGGCGAGAGGTCAACCGGGCGCGAAGCCGGCGTGGCGCACGGCGGCAGGCCGCGTCACCTTCAGCGCACAGACCAAACGTGGACGATCGAGTTGTCGCCGGCGGCGAGCGGCTCCATCAGGAGCAGGCGGCCGTGGGCGCGGTCGGAGGCAGTCGCGTTCGCATGGTGCTTCTGCCGCTCGGACCGGATCGCGAAGAGGTCGTCGTCGACCGCGAACGTCGCGTAGGCCTGCGGCTGCTCCGGGGCAAGCGCGCCGGCGGCTACCGTTAGCGAGGTCGGAGGAGGTGGTAGAAGGGCCCTTCGCCACGAGGGAACCACTCGATCAGCCGCGGTCGCCGGCCGTCACCCAGGCCGCACCGGATCGCTCGTGGTTGCGCGCGCAGCCGCGGAGAACGAACTGGCCGGCGGAGGATCGCCGCTCAGCCACGGCCCGATGGCGCAAAGCAACAAGACCACGCGGTATCCGCGAACCGCTCAGGTCTTGCGGTGCTGATCTGACCGGTTTACATTGATCTAAATGACTTGTTCCCTCGTGCCGAGAGGATCATCATGCCGTCCGTGGGCATATCAGAGCTCAAAGCGCATCTCAGCGAGTATCTCCGCCGGACGCGAAGCGGAGAACGCTTCCACGTCACTGATCGAGGGGTGGAGGTCGCGGAGCTTGGGCCGCCCGATCCTCTGAGGGCGACCCTTTGGCGCATGGTGGCCGACGGCGAGGCAGAGTGGAGCGGGGAGGATCTGGTCCTCCCTGAGAGACTGCCGAAGAACCCCGGGCGCATGCTCTCCGAGATCGTGCTGGAGGACCGCGGACCGTACCTGCCGGAGCCGCGCTCCGGCGGCAAGACGACTTGATCGTCTACTTGGACACAAGCGCGTTCGTCAAGCTCGTCCTCGACGAGCGTGGCTCCGAGGATGCTCGGGCGTGGTTCTCACGGACCTCGCGCGCCGCCTCGAGCGTCATTACGTATCCGGAGGCTTGTTCCGCGCTTCGCCGGCGAGAGAGCGCCCAGGGCTCCGCGGAGGGTAGCCTCGCCGACTGGATCGTAGAGCTCGACGACCGTTGGCGACGCTGCGCGCACGTGGCAGTGGGGGAGAAGACGGCCGGGCGGCTCGCCATCGCTCATGGTCTGCGTGGCATGGACGCCGTGCAACTGGCGGCAGCCATGGCGCTGCGTGAGCGGGTGCGAGCGGATGCGCCGGCTGGCGAAGTCCTCTTCGCGGCGTTTGACGCCCGGCTGCTCGAGGCCGCCCGGCGCGAAGGCTTCGCCACGCTCGGCGGCCCACTGGCGTAGGCGGCAGGAAAGACGGGGCGGCAGCGGGAGTCGCCGGTCCCGCAAAGGGCGCCGGCGGGAGTCGCCGGCCCCGCAACGGGCGGCGGGCGCAGCCGGCCCCGCCGCAAGCTGGGCGGCGCAGCGCCCCCGGCCCGTACGGTGTGAGCCCCCGCGGCCCTGACGTATACTCAAACCATCATGGACGTCCAGCAAATGGTCATTTACGGCGTCAGCTTCGACGTCATCGGCAAGCAGCCGATCGTGCTCCTCAAGACGGTGGAGGGCAATCGCTTCCTCCCCATCTGGATCGGGCATCCCGAGGCTGCGGCCATCCTCATCAGGCTGCAGGGCACGAGCCTGCCGCGGCCCATGACGCACGACCTGCTCACCAACGTCATCGATCAGTTTCACGCCGAGGTAGCCCGCATCACGGTGACCGAGCTCAAGGAGAGCACCTTCTACGCGCGCCTCACGCTGATGAAGGACGGCGCCGAGATCGACATCGATTCACGCCCCAGCGACGCGCTTGCCCTCGCGGTGCGCACCGACGCGCCCATCTTCGCCGCCACGTCCCTCATCGACGAGAACGCGATCGAGTTCGAGCGCGAGGTCGACGACACGGAGGAGATCGTCGAGAGCTTCCGCACCTTCCTGGAGGGCGTCTCGCCGGATGACTTCCGCACGGCCGAGGTCACCGCTGACGAGGAGGCTTACGCCGCCAACGCCGGCATGGGCCTCGCGGACGAGGACGAGGAAGACGAAGAGGAAGACGAAGAGGAAGACCTCGACGAGGACGAAGACGACGAGGATGACGAAGACGACGACGAGGACGCTGGCCTTCCTAACAACTAGCGTCGGCGTCCCCACCCCCGCAGCCCCCACCGCCCACGACGAAAGGCCCCCCGAGTGAGCACCCCCAGCGACGACCCGGTCATCAGGCAGTACCGCGATCAGATCAGCGACACCGACCTCAAGATCGTCGACCTCATCAACAAGCGGCTGAAGCTGGTCGACAAGCTCTGGCGGTACAAGGCCGAGCGTGGCGTCGAGGTCTACAACCCCGAGCGCGAAGACTGGATGCTCACCTACGTGACGCGCGCCAATAAGGGTCCGCTGTCGTCCGAGGCGCTACGCGACGTCTACAGGGCGATCGTCGAGACGACCAAGGAAGAGGCGCGTCGCCTCGGCGCCGGCTGACGGAGCTGGCGCCGGCGCCTACCCCTTGAGCACGCCGAGCGGTCGCAGCCGGGCCACGCGGCGGATAAGCCCGGCGCCGGCGACCACGCCGATCACCGCGTTTACGTCTTTGTAGGCCTGCGGCGACTCCTCGGCGAGCAGTCCCGGCGAGCTGCAGCGCACGCTGATTCCCCGCGCCTCCAGCTCGTGCCGCAGAGCGACGCCGTCCACCTGGCGGCGCGGCGCGGCGCGCGAGAGGCGCCGGCCGGCGCCGTGGCAGGCCGAGCCGAAGGTACGGCGCTCGGCCTCACTCGTGCCCACGCATAGCCAGCTCTCGCCGCCCATGTCGCCGGGCACGATCACTGGTTGACCGGTCGCGCGGAAGGCAGCGGGGAGCTCGGCGCGACCGGGGCCGAAGGCCCGCGTCGCGCCTTTGCGGTGCACGAGCAGCCGGCGCCTGATGCCCTCCACCTCGTGCACTTCCCACTTGGCGATGTTGTGGGCGACGTCGTACACGACCTCGATCCCCAGCCGCTCCCATGGCCGCCGGGCGAACTGCTCGAAGGCGGCCCGGATCTCGGCGGTGATCACCTGGCGGTTGGCGAAGGCGAAGTTGGCCGCGGCAGCCATGGCGGCGAGGTACTCGCGGCCCTCCTGAGTTCCCAATGGCGCCCAAGCCAGCTCGCGGTCGGGGAGCTGGTACCCCTCGCGCCGCGCCAGTCCCGCCAGCCGTTGCAGGTGGTCGGTGCACACCTGGTGGCCAAAGCCGCGCGAGCCGGTGTGGATCATCACGACGATCTGGCCTTCGTCCACGCCGAAGGCCTCCGCCGTCGCCGCCTCCTCTACCCGATCGACCACCTGAATCTCGAGGAAGTGATTGCCGGCGCCAAGGCTGCCGAGCTGGGTGCGGCCGCGCTCCATCGCCCGCTGCGTGACGGCGTCGGCGCTGGCGCCCGCCAGCGTCCCCGCGTCTTCGATCCGCTCCAGGTCGAGCTCGCTCGCCAGACCACGCTCCACCAGCCACGGTGCCCCGTGCTCCACCAGGCGCCTCATCTCGCGCGGCGTGAGCGTGATTGCGCCGCGGTCGTTGTTGCCGGTGGGGATGCGATGCTGGAGCTCGTGCAGCAGCTCGGGCACGCGCTCCGCCACGTCGCCGGCCGCGAAGCCCGTGCGCACCAACCGCACGCCGCAGTTGATGTCGAAGCCGACGCCGCCCGGCGAGACGATGCCATCGACGGCGTCGAAGGCGGCCACGCCGCCGATGGGGAATCCGTAGCCCTGATGGATGTCGGGCATCGCCAGGCTGGCGCCCACGATGCCCGGCAACGCGGCGACGTTGCAGACCTGCGTCAGCGAGGCGTCGGCGCGCGCCTGTGCGAGCAGGGCGGCGTCGGCGTACACCACGCCGGGCACGAGCATGGCGCCGTCCGCCGGCAACAGCCACGAGAACTCGTCGATGCGCTGGATGTCGTCCGTAGATCGGGTCGCGTCCATGACGTAGAGACTACCGCCGGCGGCATCCGCAGGGACCGTTCGGGCACCGAGCGCAGTCGCGGCAGCCCGCGGCGATCGCGGCTAGACGCTCTCCTCGGCTTTGACGCGCCCTCTGCGCCACTTCACGAAGACCCACGCGACGATGGCGATCAGCGCTGCGACCACCGCGTAGTCGGCGTAGTGGAGATAGGGCCGGATGTCCTCCCAATGGGCGCCGAGGCGCGTGCCCAGCCAGCCGAGGAAGAACACCCAGGGGATGCAGCCGAGCACGGTGTACAGCGTGAACTGCCAGAACGGCATGCGCGCGATGCCCGCCGGCAGCGAGATGAACGTGCGCACGATGGGGAGCACGCGGCTGAAGAACACGGCGAGCGGCCCATACCTGGCAAACCAGCGCTCGGCGAGCTCCACGTGATGATGGCGCAGCAGGATGTACTTGCCGTACTTGTCGATGAACGGTCGGCCGCCGTACAGGCCGACCGCGTAGGCGATCCACGACCCGAACAGGTTGCCCAGCACGCCGGCCACAGTGATCCCAAACAGCGTCATGTGCCCTTCGCTGACGGCGAACCCGGCGAACGGCATGATCGCCTCGCTTGGCACCGGGATGCAGGCGCTCTCGAGAAGCATGAGCAGGAAGACCGCCGGCAGGCCCCACGCGCCGATCAGGTTCGTCGCCCATTGGACGACGATATCGATGAGGGAGGTCATGCGGGACAGGGTACCGCACGGTGCCGACCGTAGCGAACGACCGCGGCTCCACTGACGTCTCCGCGGGTCTGCCGGTGGCCGCGCCGCGCGCCGCTGTGGTAGGTTCCAAGCTCGACTTCTCGCCGCAAGGAGGCTCATCTCATGGCCGTTGGACTCATGGACATCAAGGGGCAATACGCCGAGCTGCAGGACCCCATCGAGGCGGCTGTCCTCGACGTGCTCCGCGGCGGGCGCGTCATTCTCGGGCCGAACGTGAAGGGATTCGAGGAAGAGGCCTCTGCGTACATGGGCACGACGGGCTCCGTCGGCGTCGCCAACGGCACCGACGGCCTCACCATCGCCCTCCGCGCTCTGGGAATCGGGCGGGGCGACGAAGTCATCACGGTGCCGTTCACGTTCTATGCCACCGCCGAGGCGATCGCGCAGGCCGGCGCCAAGCCGGTATTCGTCGACATCCGGCCGGATACGCTGTGCATGGATCCGACGGCGATCAAGGCCGCGATCACGCCGCGCACCAAGGCGATCATGCCGGTGGACCTCTTCGGTCTCCCGGCAGACGCCGACGCCATCAGGGCCGTCGCCGACGCCCACGGCCTCGCCGTCATCGAGGACGCCTGCCAGGCGTGGGGTTCCAGCTACCACGGCCGCCGCGCCGGCAGCCTCGGAGACCTCGCTGTGTTCAGCTTCTTCCCGACCAAGAACCTCGGCGGCTACGGCGACGGCGGCCTAGTCACGGGACACAGCGAGGTGCTCGTGCAGCGCGCCCGCGAGCTGCGCTTCCACGGCAGCCGCGACAAGAAGACCTTCACCGACATCGGCTTCAACTCGCGCCTCGACGAGGTGCAGGCGGCGATCCTGCGCCTCGAGCTCGAGGTCATCGACACCTGGAACGCGCGCCGCGCGCAGGTTGCCGCCTGGTACGACCAGTACCTGCCCGAGGAAGTCGTGAGGCCGACTGTGCCCGAGGGCCTGACGCACGTGTACCACCTCTACGTCATCCGGCACCCGGAGCGCGACGCGATCGCCGCCGCCTGCAAAAAGCGCCAAGTGGACTGCGCCGCGTACTACACCATGCCGCTCCAGCTCCAGCCGGCGTTTGCCGATCTCGGTCATGCGCTCGGCGACTTCCCGGTCACCGACGCCGCTGCCGCGCAGAACCTGGCCATCCCCATGCACCCCAACCTCAGCGAGACACAGGTGCTGGAGGTAGCCGCCGCAGTCACCGCCGGGCTGGCTTGAAACAGCGACCCGGCCTGACAGAGCGAGCTCGATGAGGGTCTGGGTCGACATCACGGACGCTTCGGCGGTGGTCTTCTTCGCCCCGCTGGTGTGGCGCCTCGAGGACGCCGGTCACACGGTGACGCTGACGGCGCGCCGCTTCGCCGGCGCCGACCTCGTCTTGCGCCGCTACGGTCTGAGTGGCGTCCTGACCACCAAGCATCGCGGCGGCAATCTCGGCACGCGCGTTGTCGGACTTGCCAACCGGACGGCACAGCTCCTCAGCTCGGCCTCGTCAGGGCGCTTCGACGTCGCCGCCGGCAGCCACGCAAACGACTTCGTGCTTGCCGCCTGGACGCTCGCCATCCCGCAGCTCACGTTTCTCGATGACGACCGCCTCGGGCACGGCAACCTCGTCAACGTTCATCTCGTGGACGAGGTTGCCGTGCCCGAGGCGGTGCCGGACCACGACCTCACCGCCTTGGGTGCGCCCCTAAGCAAGATCTTCCGCTACCCGGGCTTCAAGGAGGAGTACTACCTCCACGATGCCCGCCCTGACTCGGCGGCGCTCACGCGCCTGGGCGTGGACCGCCGGCACGTCGTCGGCGTCGTCCGTCCCGAGCCCGAACCGCTCGGCGAAGCTGCGCTGGCCGACCTCGTCCGCGGGCTCGCCGGCCGCCGCAACGTGACCATCGTCGTGGTGGCCCGCAACCGCGAGCAGCGGGAGCGCTTTCTCGCCCTCCAAGCCCCCGGCTTGATCGTCCCCGATGGCCCGGTCGACGGCAGCGGCCTGCTGGCGGCGGCCGACTTCGTCATCGGGCACTGCGGCACGATGACGCGCGAGGCCGCGGCGCTCGGCACACCCGCGTACACCGTGTCTCGCGACGTACATCGGCCGGTGGACGCCGCCTTGCTGGCCGACGGCCGCCTCAAGCGCGTCTCTCGGCCGGAGGACATCCGGCTCCGCAAGAAGGAGACGCGGACGGTCGCGACGGATCCGCGCGACCCCATGCTCTTCGTCAACCGCATCATCGAGCTGGGTAGTCACCCGTCGCGGCGGGCGCGCCTCGGGCGCCTCATCCAGGATGCCAGCGCCGAGCAGACGCCGCCGCTCGTCTAGCGGCAGCCGCGCATCGCGCCGCGCGTATGGCGGCGGCGACTTTGCGATAAGCTTCGCTTATGGATCTCCGACAACTCCACCTGTTCTGCCGCATCGTCGACCGCCGGAGCTTCTCGCTCGCTGCCGACGAGATGCACATCACGCAGCCGGCCGCGAGCCAGCAGGTCCGCAGCCTCGAGCGCGAGCTCAAGACGACGCTGCTCGATCGCTCGCGGCGCACCGTCACGCCTACCGACGCCGGGCAGGTGCTCTACCGCTACGGTCGCGAGATTCTCGACTTGCACGAACGCGCGTGCACCGAGATCCTCGACCTGGGGGACCTCGTCGCTGGACGCGTTGTGGTGGGCGCCTCCACAGGGCCGGGGGAGCACGTGTTGCCGGCGATGCTGACTCGCTTCAAAGTCGACTACCCGGGAGTGGACATCGTCCTGCGCGTGGACGACACGCACGCGGTGGTCGAGCGGGTGCTGGCGCGGGAGTTCGAGATCGGCGCCGTCGGTGCGGTCACGCCGCGACCGGAGCTCCTCGCCGAGCCGCTCGCTCGCGACGAGATCGTGCTCGTCTGCAGCCCGCAGCACCGCTGGGCAGAGCGCGACAGCGTGAGCCTGGGCGAGCTGGTCGCCGAGCCGCACATCATCCAGCAGCACGGCGCCGGCATCCGGCTCGTGGTCGAAGATCACCTACGCCGCGTCGGCGTGCGGCCGGAGCAGCTCAACGTGGTCATGGAGATGGGCCTCATGGAATCGGCCAAACAGGCGGCGATCGCGGGCGGCGGCGTCACCTTCCTCAGCCGCTGGGCGATCGGCCCCGAGGTCGAGCACGGCACCCTGGTCGTCGTGCCCATCGAGGGGCTGCGCATCCTGCGCGACTTCTCGACGGTTCGCTCGCGGACGCGGGTGCTGAGCAGAGCCGCGGAGGCACTGCTCGCCTTCTTCCGCGCGCAATACGCGGCGTCGGCGTAGAGGGCGGCGCGGCAGGCCGCAGGAGCGGCCGCGCCCAGCCTCGTCTCCGGCCGCATCGGCAGCCCTCTGCGACGCACCTCGGGATTCGCGTCTTGCATGACTGAGCCGCCATCCATTAGCCCTGCTAATGAGCCTCAGCCTGCAGCCTCTCAACCCAGGAGTCGAGCGCTTCGGCGGGCGTTCTTCATGCCGGCTTCTTATTTGACAGATAAGTGATGCCCGCCGATACTCACCCCATTCGACCCGGCCTCATCAACCCCAGACCAGCGGCGACGACCGAGGAGTGATGGCGGAGACCGACAGCGGCTCGGTGGCGATCGACCAGCACGCGCTCACCCCTGCGCCGACTCCGGGTGACGTTGCCGCCGACTACCTGGCTGACGACGAGGTGATCCCGCCGTTTCGCCCCGGCCCGCTGCCCACGGGCATGCTGCGCTGGCGGTGGTTGCTCGGCCTGGCGGGGTGGGCCATCGTGGTCACCGTGGTCTATCTCGCGGTCGGTAGCCACCTCAACCCCTACCTCAGTATCACCGGCCTCCTGGTGGGGTTCCTGGTCGGCCTAACGGGGATGGGCGGCGGCGCCCTGATGACGCCGATCCTGATCTTCTTCTTCGGCTTCCAGCCGACCATGGCGATTGGCACCGACGTCACCTACGCCGCCGTCACCAAGATCGCGGGGTCCTACAAGCATTGGCGTCAAGGATCGGTCGACGCCCCCTTGGCCCTCTGGCTCGCGCTCGGCAGCGTTCCGGCTGCGCTCGCCGGCGTCGCCACGGTCGCCTACGTCAAGAACCACTACGGCGACCTCGTCAATCAGATTCTCTATCGCGCCATCGGCTCGGCGCTGATGATGGTCGGGGTGCTCCTGATCGTGAAGGTCGTGCTGCACATCGACCAGAAGCACCGCCGCGAGAACATCCCGATGACGGCGCGCCTGAAATTCATGACCGTGTGCCTCGGCCTGGGCACGGGGTTCATCATCGGACTCACATCGGTGGGCAGCGGCACCTTCCTGGCCGTCTTCCTGATCCTCTTCTATCCGCTCACGACCGACCGCATCGTCGGCACCGATGTCTTCCACGCCATGATCCTGCTCTGCATCACCGGCCTGGCGCAGATCGGCGTCGGCAACGTCGACCTCTGGATGGTCGCCGCGCTCCTCATGGGGTCCATCCCCGGCGTGCTGATGGGCTCACAGCTCACCATCCACGCGCCCAATCGCGTCTTGCGCGGCATCCTGGCGGGGGTGCTCTTCGTGAGCGGCCTCGCCCTGCTCTTCAAGGCGTAGCGAAACCGTGCGCGCGCGTCACGGCAACGCCTGTCCCAGCGCCATGCGGAGGCGTCTGGTACGATGCTGACAGCGTCGGCATGACCGGCGCCCGGACCATGGGAGGACGACCGATGTTCGAGTTCCTCGCGCTTCCCAAGCGCACCGCCAAGCCGCGCGAGAGCGGCCTTACACACGTGCTCGACAAGGGCTACAGCCTCGATCAGGTACGGCAGTTCATGGAGGTCGCCAAGGACTACGTCGACATCGTGAAGCTGGGCTGGGGCACCGCGGTCGTCACCCCCAACGTGAAAGAGAAGATCGCGCTGTACCAGAGCTACGGCGTGCCCGTGTGCTTCGGCGGCACGTTCTTCGAGGTCTGCCTGCGGCAGAACAAGCTCGAGGAGTTCTTGGCGCTCGTGCGTGAGTGCGAGATGGAGTGCATCGAGGTCTCCGATGGCACCGTGGCCATGCGCGAAGAGGACAAGCTCGCCATCCTGCGTCGCCTGACCAAGGAGTTCTGCGTGCTCAGCGAGGTAGGCAGCAAGGACGAGAGCGTGGTGATCGCGCCCTTCAAGTGGGTCGACAGCATCAAGCGAGAGCTCGACGCGGGCGCCTGGAAGGTCATCACCGAGGGGCGCGAGTCTGGCACCGTCGGCATCTACCAACCGGGCGGCGAAGTCAAAGAGGGTCTGCTCGACGAGATCCAGAGCGCCGTCGACCCCACGCAGCTTCTGTTCGAGGCGCCAATCAAGAGCCAGCAGGCGTGGTTCATCAAGCAGTTCGGCAGCAACGTCAACCTCGGCAACATCCCACCGGACGAGGTGATCTCGGTCGAGACGCTGCGCATCGGCGTGCGCGGCGACACGCTACTGCAGTTCCACTGATCGGCGTCGACAAGCCACGGCGCCCGTTGGAGACGCGACTCATGACGTTGCTGCTCGTCCGCCATGGCCAGACAGACTGGAACGTCGAACCCGCGCGCTGCCAGGGCTGGGCAGAGGTGGAGCTCAACGAGACCGGCCGCGCCCAGGCGCGCGACCTCGGTCGCGCGCTCGTCGGGCGCGGCATTCAGGTTATCGTCAGCAGTCACTTGCTGCGCGCTCGCGAGACGGCGGCGCTCATCCACGAGGAACTAGGGGGCGACCTGCCCTTGGTCCTCGATCCGCGCCTCGCGGAGACGCATCGCGGTGAGTGGGAGACGCGCCCCTTCAGGGAGATCATGGAGACCGAGCCAGACCGCTGGGCCGCCTACCGCGAACACCCCGCTTCGTTCCGCTTCCCCCGCGGGGAGAGCCTGGCTGAGCAGCAGCGCCGGGTCCTGGCCGTCGTGCGCGACTGCGTCCGCGACGGCCGCTCGGCGCTGCTGGTGACGCACGGCGGCAGCATCCGGCTCCTGCGCTGCTTCCTGGACGGCCGCGGCAGCGAAGGCTTCCACACCACCGTCCCTGCCAACGGCGGGATCGACGAGGTGCCGACCGCCGGTCTCGGCGAACGCATCGAATGCGCCCTCCGGGGGAACACCTGAGTCATGGCAAGCATCGACACAGAGACCCCACCGCACGACAGCCCCAGCTCAGCACCCGCCGCCAACCTCGCCGCGGCAGCGGCCGGCCGCCGCGACGCGGCGGCACCTCCCGCAGCGGACGCACCGCCCCGCGCCTGCGACGAGGCCTGCCCCTGAGGGATCGCCGGCGGCCTCCTCAGTTTGTGGAGGATGATGCAGAGCGCCGAGCGCTGGCGCAAGGCGGCGGCGGCGCGACGTCAGGACGCCCATGAGTGAGGCTCGAGCCCGGGACTGACCGGGCTTGTGATATCCTTCCGGCCCGTGCCGAGCCCGTTTCTCCTCCGCCTCCGTAAGCGTCATGACGCCGCCTGATCGTCCCAGACCGGACGCTGGTGACGCGCGCCCGCGCAGCTCCTTCAAGGCGCGCGTCATCCCGGACCCGCCGGAGATGGATCAGGACGACGGCCGGCGCGCCCTACGCTTCGTGATCACCGTCGTCCTCGTCACCTTCCTGGCGGTCGCCGCCGTGCTCGTCTTCAACGTCATCTTCGACCCGTACGCCACGGTCGGCACCCATCTGTTCCCCACCGTGGCCACCTCCGACCGCACGGTCAAAGCCGACAAGATCGAGCGCCTCAAGCAGCAACCGCAGCTCGTCGTGCTCGGCAGCTCGCGCTCGATGCGCTACGAGCCGACGTACCTCGAGGAGAAGACGGGGCTGAGCACGTTCAACGCCGGCGTTAACGGCATTGGTGGCACCGCCGACGCCTGGGCGATGACGCAGTTCATCCACGAGGTGTGGCCGGAGGCGCGTCCCAACTACCTCTGGCTGGTCGACGTCGAGTCGTTCGTGCCGTTCGAGATCGGAGGGCGCACGGCGAACGAGCGGCGCCTGGCCAAGTACGTCGCCGAAGCGTCCGCGGGCAAGGGCGCGGCGCAGATGGGCCTCGCAATCTGGCAGAACCGCACCACCATCCTCTCGCTGGCGACGACCAAGGACTCGATGCGCCTGCTGCTGTACCGCGAGAAGGCGAAGTCGAAGCAGAGCAGGTACCGCAAGCAGATCCAGGCCGACGGCTCGGTCAAGGAACGCAAGTGGAGCGAGAAGGAGTGGTCGCGTCGCTACCCCCGGTCGGTTGAGCGCTACGGAGCGCTGTACCGCGACGCGTACAAGGGCATGGACGGAACGGCGGAGAGCTACCTCGAGAAGACGCTCGAGTTCATGAACGCGCAGGGCGCCAAGCCGCTCATCGTCCTCACGCCGATCAATCCTAAGCTGCGCAAGATCCTGGGTCCGCTCGGTTGGGAGACGCGGCACAAGCAGGTGGCAGCTTACCTGCGGTCGCTGCAGAAGACCTACGACTTCGTCTTCCTCGACCTCACCGATCCACGCGACTTCGGCTTCAACCGCCGCGAGTGGTACGACGGCGTCCACCTGACCACCGTCAACACGCGCCTGGCGACCGACTACATCTTCGAGCAGACGGGCGGCGTGCCCCCGGTCGCGCCGGCGGGCGCCGAGTAGACCCGGCGTGCTGCTCAACAGCTACACCTTCCTGCTGGTCTTCCTGCCGCTCGTCGTCATCACGTTCTGGGTGCTCCCGCGCGGTTACGCGCGGCTGAGCTTCCTGATCGCCGCCTCGCTGGTCTTCTACGGCCTCTGGGACTGGCGCTACGTCCCGCTGCTGCTGGGCGCGACCTTGGTCGACTGGCTCGCCGGGCACGTGCTGGCGAGGACGGCGGATGGCCGCCGCCGCAAGCTCCTTCTTGCGGCGGCCATCGCCCTCAACCTGGGCTTGCTCGGCTACTTCAAGTACCGCGGCTTCTTCCTGACCTCGCTCGACGGCCTGCTGAGCCTGGTTGGCGCTGAGGAAGCGCTGCCGGCGCTGCGCGTGCTCCTGCCGATCGGCATCTCCTTCTACACCTTCGCCGGCATCGCCTACGCCGTCGACGTCTACCGCGGCACCATCAAGCCGGCGCGCAGCGTCATCCACTACCTCGCCTGGGTCACCCTGTTCCCCTACCTCCTCGCCGGCCCGATCATCCGCTACGGCCACGTTGGCATGCAGCTCGAACACGCCCAGCAGCGCTTCCGCTGGTCGCTGATCGGCACCGGGCTGTTCTTCCTCATCATGGGCCTCGCCAAGAAGATGCTGGTGGCCGACGTGATGGCGCCGTACGTCAACGATCTCTTCGCACAGCCGGCGCAGCTCGCGCTGTGGTCCGGCTGGGGCGCGGCCCTCGGCTACACCCTGCAGCTCTACTTCGACTTCTCGGGCTACAGCGACATGGCCGTCGGCGTCGCCTTCCTGATCGGGCTGCGCTTCCCACAGAACTTCGGCTCGCCGTACAAGGCGCAGAACGTCAGCGACTTCTGGCGCCGCTGGCACATGACCCTGTCGAGCTGGTTGCGGGACTACCTCTTCATCCCCCTCGGCGGCTCGCACGGCTCGCAGCTGCTCACCGTGCGCAACCTGTTCATCACGTTCCTCCTCGGCGGCCTCTGGCACGGGCCGGCATGGACATTCGTGATCTGGGGACTGCTGTGGGGCGCCTATCTCTCGATCCACTCCACCCTACGCAAGTACGGCTTCACGCCGAAGTGGGTGTGGCTCAACCGGATCATCACGTTCGTGTGTGCGACCGTGGCGTGGGTCTTCTTCCGCGCCGCATCGCTGGGCGACGCGCTTGACGTGCTCCGGGCGATGATGGGCTTCAACGGCGTGCGCGGCGAGGACACGCTGAGCCTCGCACCGGTGCTCGCCGCCTTCATCGCCGGCGGCCTGCTCTGGGTGAACCTGCTGCCCAACTCTTGGGAGATCAAGCCTGAGCCCAGGATCCGCTACGCGCTGGTGCTCGCCCTGCTCCTCACGGTCTCGCTGCTCGCCCTGGGCAAACCCAGCGCGTTCCTCTACGTGCAGTTCTAACTCGGCGGGCGGAGGCTACAGAGCCTGGGTGAGCGCCGCGTCGCGCAGCACCAAGCGGCGCATCTCGAGCTTGTGCGGCAATCTGACGCGGAAGCCGAACGCCCGCGGCTCGCCGACCAGGCTGGCCCTGCCGTCCTGCGTCACCTCGATCCAGCCGCGCCAGCGGCCGGCGAGATCGAGCGGCCATGAGGCCGAGACCTCCGTCTTCTGACCGGGTTGGAGCGTGAGCGGCTCAGAGGACACGAGGTCGCAGTCGCTGTCACCCGGTCCACGGATCGCAAGGCGGATGCCGTCGAGGTCGATCGGCTCGCCGCCGGCGTTCTTCAGCGTGAACCAGGCGTAGACACGCTGACCGACGATGCGGTCGCCGCGGTCAAGCTCGACGGAGCCCTCCAGCGCGACGATCCCAGGCCCCGTCGGCGGCGAGCTGGGCGCCGAGACGGCGATGCGCGTGTCGGCGGGATCGCCGCCGAGCTCGCTCATGAAGGCCTTGACGTTCGCGATCCACTCGGCCGTCCCATCCGGGCAGTACTTGGGCGCGATCGCGTCGACCGAGCACAGGCCCGCCCCGTAGTAGAGGTCGCCGGCAAGGCCCTCGGCCACCCGTGCGATCGCCGCCTCCCACGAGGAGAAGTCGCTCGTGGTGCGGCTCGGCCCATAGAACCAGTTGAACGCGTTGAATGTGCACTGGTCGCCGGCCTCGGAGTAGAGATAGCAGCCGAAGCTCGACTCGGCACCGGCGATCGCCACCAGGAAGACGGGGTTGACGCCGTGGGCGCGTCCCTCGGCGACGAACGTCGCCCCCGCGCCAACCATGGGGGATTCGTGCTGGGCGAGGAAAGCATCGATCTGGGCGGCGTCGGTGGCCGCGGCGGCCCCCGACGCGAACGCGCCGGCCCACGCGGCGGCGGCGAGCACCACCACCGCGACAACCGCGGCGGCGAAGCGCTTCCGGCGCAACGCTGTGAGTGCTCTCTCCACCACTTCTCCCTGGTCGGCTGGAGCGTGCCCGAACTTGAAGAATAGCCGAGAAACGCGGCGGCGGCGACCCCGTTCGCCCTCCGAATGACGCGCCGGCCGACGCCGGCGCGTGAATGACGATGAGCTTCGCCGGCGGCGGCGCCTGGATGACGGCGAGCTTCGCCGGCGGCGGCGCCACGACGACGTTGGCACCTGCGCGACCCCATGACCGGCGGGTAGGATTGACGCGTGAACGTCTCCGCCGACTACCTCGCCTGCGACGCCAGCTTCCCGGGACTGGAGCTGCTCCGGCTCGCCGAGGCCGCCATCGCGCGCACGCGGCTCGACCTGACGGGACTGCGCGTCCTCACTGAGGCGGCCGTCGGGTATCGCAGAGTCACGCCGATCATCGCCGCCCTCGCCGGCGCCGAGCGAGTCTACGCCGTCGGTCGCGACAGCGTGCAGGCGTCCCGTCGCGAGGCCGAGGAGCAGACCGCCTACTTCGCCCGGCTCGCCCGCGTCGAGGAGCGAGTGACGCTGCTCCCCACGCGGCTGCAGGCTCCGCTGGAGACCGTCGACATCGTGACCGACCTGCCCGGCGTACGTCCGATCGACGAGACGGTGCTGCGCAGCCTCGCTAGCAGCACGGCCGTCTCGCTCATGCGCGGCGCCGCGCACTGGCGCGCCGCCGATGTGGACGCTGCTACCTGCCGCCGCCGGGGCATCCCCGTCGCCGGCGTCGACGAGGAGGCGATCGGCCTCTACCGCTTTCTTCCGTTGGTGATCCTGGCCGACCTCCTCGACCTGGGGGTGGCCGTCGCAGGATCCACCGTCGTGCTAGTCGGCGCCGGGGCGGGGTACGTGCACGTCGCCCAGGGGCTGCAAAGCCTCAACGCTCGCGTGCTGGTTGCCGCACCCGACACGGCCGGCCGCGTCGCCCTCTTCGGCGGCGACAAGATCGGCGGCGCCCTCATGGAGGAGGCGGTGCTCGGACGCCTCGCAAGCGCCGACGCCTTGGTGCTCTGCCCGCAGCGACCCGATGACCGCTCGCTGGCAGCGGGCACGAAGGCCGACGCGGCGCGCGTGGCCTCGGCGGCGCCGCATCTCGCGGTCACCGGTATTGGCGCCGAGGCCGATCTCCGTGCCCTGGCGGGCGCGGGCCTACGCTGCCGCGGCGCCGACGTCGGCTCGGCGAGCCCGTTCGATCTGCTGCCCGCACCCGTCATCGAACTGCACACTGCCGGCCTCGGAGTTGCCGCGGTGATGGCATGCGCTCGTCGCCGCGGCTCGTCGCCGCCGGCCGCGGAGCAGCTCGCGGCGGCCGAGGCGTTCGCCGAACTGCTCCCGCGCGATCTCTGCGCCGCTCGCCGCTGACGCTCGCCGGCGTCGTCGACTAACCGACGGCGAGTCACGAATCCGGCCCGGAGCAGGCCTCTTGCAGACATGCGCGATGCTCGCTTGGCCCCAACGGCGGCGGTATACTGTCTGGCCATTAGACGATCAGGCTGCCGGGCTCCCGGCACAAGCGACAGGAAATGGAGGCGCATGGTGGACTGGGACGCCTACGAGTTCCACGCCCCGAGCGGCTCGTGGATCGCACGGGACTTCGTCGCGGGCAGCGGGTTCGATCACGGCCTGCAGTGCATCATCGATCCGGATGTCGTCGTCGGCGACGATGTGAAGCTCGGCCACCGTGTCCATCTCGCCTCGGGGACGCGGGTCTTGAGCGACGTGGAGATCGCCGACGACTGCATGACGACGGGGATCACTCTGATCGGCAATCACGTGCGCGTGCGCACCGGCTCGTGCATCTCGAAGTCGGTGATCGTGGACGACTGGTGCTTCGTGGCCGCCGGCATCATGAGCTCGCACACCAAGAACGTCGACCACGCCCGACCGCGCGCACCCAAGCGACAGCTCATTACCCGCTTTGGCTACGGCTCGGTGATCGGCAGCCGGACCAACACGAGCGCCGGCGTAAGCATCGCCGCCGGCGCGATCGTCGGCTACGGCTCGCACGTGGTGTTCGACCTGACGACCTCGAACGGCGTCTACTACAACGATCCGCATCCGTGGGCCACGCTGCAGCGCGAGCTGGCGCCGCACAGCCCCTATTACGTCCAGGTGCCGGCGGACTACGAACCGCATCAGTTCGACCCAGAGCTGCTGGCAAAGTACCTGCCGCACTACGCACGGTGAGTTCCACGGCGGCAGAGATCGTCCGCTATCTGGACGACATCGGCCAGTTGGAGTCGTCGGTCACCGGCGCCGACGTCGATCCTGCGCGCCTGGAGATTGCGGGTGTCCGCACCGACGCCCAGGCGGGCCTCGGCGATCTCGCCTGGAGCCGCGATGCCGGCGCCGCGGCACGGTTCCGCGGCTCTCTCCTGCTGTGTCCGGGACCGCTGCCTGCCGCCGCGGAGATCGCGGCGGCGGAGGGCGTGGTGGTTGCCTGCAGCGCCCCGCGACTCGCGATGGCGGAGGTCCTCACTCGGTTCTTCTCGCATCTGAGCGGCGACCGCGAGCCATCCTACGCTGAGTCGGAGCTCGCCGCCGTTGTGCTCGCCGGCCAGTCCTGGGTCATGAACGCCGTCGTCGGCGCGCGCGTGAGCATCGCGCCGCACGTCACCGTCGGCTGCAGCGGGATGGGCTACGAGCGCGCGTCCGACGGCCGCCTCGTCCGCTTTCCCCAGCTCGGTGGAGTGCGTATCGAGGACGACGTCGACCTTGCCGCACACGCCACCATCCAACGCGGCACACTCGGCGACACCGTGATTCGCCGCGGCACCAAGATCGGGCCGCACGCCAACGTCGGCCACAACGTCGACGTCGGCGAGGACGTCCTCGTCTCTGGCCATGCGCAGATCGGTGGCGGCGGCCGCATCGGACGCCGGGCTGTGATCTGGCAGGCGGCCGTGATCGCCAACTCCGTCACTATCGGCGAGGGCGCCGTCGTCGGCATGGCCGCCGCGGTCCGCAAGGACGTCGGCCCCGGGGAGGTCTGGGCCGGCAACCCGGCGCGCAAGATCCGCTAGACGTGCTCGCCCGGCGACAGAAGACTCCCGCTCGGCCAGAGAAGAGCCACGCGTACTCCCTGCTCCTCAAGGACTCCGTGATCTACGGCGCGGGACGGACGCTGCAGAAGTTCCTCACCGCGCTGATGCTGCCGCTGTTCACGGCCTTCATGACGCGCAGCGACTACGGCATCATCGGCATGGTGGTGACCGTCACCACGCTGCTCGACGTGTTCTTCACACTCGGGTTCGACGTCGCCTTCACGCGCTTCTACTTCGACAACAAGGACGCGCAGCACCGCAGCAGCGTCGTCAGTCACGTCTTCTACGTCAAGTGCCTGTACCCCGCCGCGATCATCGGCATCCTCCTGGCGTTCATGCCCCAGATCTCGACGCTGGTCATGGGCGAGAGCGGCTACACCGTCTACTTCGACATCGGCCTGGTGACGCTGTTCTTCACCAACCTCAGCGATCTGCCGTTCACCCTCATGCGCCTCGAGCACCGGCCGTGGACGTTCACTTCGTTCACGATCGCCCGCGTGCTCATCCAGGTGCCAATGGCGGTGGTCTTTCTCGCCGTCTTCCACTGGGGTCCGGCTGGCTACCTCGGCGCCAACCTGCTGACGGCGGTCATCCTCAACCTGGCTGCGCTGCCATTCTACGTCCCCAGGCTGCGCCGTCTGTGGAACGCCGAGCTCATGCGTGCCATGCTCGCCTTCGCCATCCCCGCCATGTTCACGGCGATCTCGTTCTACTTCCTCAAGCTCAGCGACCGCTTCTTCCTGCTTCACTACCAGGGGAAGGCCGAGGTCGGCCTGTACACAGTGGCGAACTCCCTCGCGCAGCCGCTCTACATCGTCGGCATGGCCTTCCGCATGGCGTGGCCGCAGTGGCACTACGCACGGCTCCACGAGCCCGCCAAGCACAAGCAGTTGATCGCCCGCAGCTCTACCTACTTCATGGCGTTCAACGCCCTCCTGCTGGTCGCGGTCGGTCTCTACCTGCCGCTGGGCATCCACGTGCTGTTGAACGAGCGCTTCTGGTCCGTCGGCCCGACCACCTTCGTGCTGACGCTGTCGGTCGCCCTGTACAACCTCTACTTCATCTTCTGGGTGGGCGCCAACGTCGCCAAGAAGAACCGGCTGATCCCCGTGATCACCCTGGTGGCATCCGGGGTCAACGTGGGACTCAACTTCCTGCTGGTACCGGTCTATGGCATGTACGCGGCGGCGTGGACCACGACGATCGGTTTCGGCATCCTGGCGCTGCTCGTCTACTTCGTCTCCAATCACTGGTACCCGGTGCCTTACGAATGGCGCCGGCTCATCGTGTTGGCCGTGGCGACGGCGGCGACCCTCGGCGTCGGCTGGGCGATCGGTTGGGCCGGCGGCCTCAGCGTGTCGATGCCGCTCGACCAGCTCGTTGTGTGGGAGCTCGCCATGACGCCGGCCCTGCTGCTCTTCCCCCTGGTGTTGTGGGGAACGCGATTCTTCACTCCGGCGGAGCGGGCGCGGCTGAAGCGCGCGTTGCCGAGCCGCGCGGGGCGCCGCGCCGCGCCGGCGGTGGCCGGTGCAGCCGCGCTGGCCACCGCGGCGGGCGCCGAAACTGCCGGCGCCGAACGCACCCCGGCCGAGCAGCTCAGCGACGACGACCTGAGCGCCGAGGACGAAGAGACGGAGCTGGAGGCCGAGGCCGACATCGATCTGACCGAAGAGGGGAGCACATCGTTGTGAAGAAGGTGCTCGTCGTCGCCAATCCCTATCCGCCGCAGGCCAGCGCAGGCACGACCCGCGTCCTGCGCTTCTTGCGGCACCTTCCGGAGCACGGATGGGAGGCGACGGTGCTGGCCGCCAAGGCCGAGGGTCCTGCGGCCGTCCCACCGGGCACACGCGTCGTGCGCGCGGTTGCCCCGGTGCCCGCCCGCCTGCAGCGCGGCGGCCGCGCCAGCAAGGCGGTCAACAGTTGGCTGTTCGTGCCCGACCCCTTCGTGCCGTGGGTCGGGCCCGCCATCGCCGCCGGGCGGCGACTGCTCGGCGAGGAGCGCTTCGACGCCCTCTTCTCGAGCTCCCCTCGTCCCAGTGCGCACCTTGTGGCGGGGGGGCTGTCACGCCTCAGCGGCGTGCCGTGGGCAGCCGATTTCCGCGACCCCTGGACGCACAACCAGTTCCGCACGTATCCGACGCCGGCACACCGGGCGCTCGACGCGACGCTGGAGCGGCGGGTGCTGGCCCGCGCCGCCGCCGTCACGGCGGTCAACCAAGCGATCCTCGACGGTTTGGTCGTCGACGACCCCGCAGTCGCCGGCAAGGCCGAGATCCTGACGAACGGCTTCGATCCCACCGAGCCGGTCGATCCGGTGACGCTCCGCGAGGGGCTGTGGCTCGTCCACACCGGTCGCCTCTACGGCCGCGAACCGCAGGTGAGCGCCTTTCTGCGCGCATTCGCCACGCTGCCCGACGACGTGCACCTGCTCTTCCTTGGCGGAGCCGGTCCCCACGGAGAAGAGCGGATCCGCGATCTCGGCATCGGTTCTCGCGTACGCGTCGAGCCGCTAGGACCGCATTCCTACGCGCTCGGCTGCCAGCACGCTGCCTCCGCGCTCGTGCTCATCAACGGCTGGCGGCCCGAGTCCATGTCCAGTAAGGTCTTCGAGTACCTCGCCAGCGGCCGCCCCGTCTTCGCTATCACGCCCGCCGTCTCCGCGGCGCGCAGCTTGCTGGAGGAGGTCGGCGTGGGCACCTGCGTGCGCCCGGACCAGCCGCTGGAGTCCGCTCTCGCCGCCTTCGTCAGGGGCGTGCGGGCCGGGAGCGCGCCGGCAGGCGACGCGTCCGCGCTGTCGCGGCTCGACGTGCGCGGGCTCACGGCGCAACTGGCATCCATACTCGACAGGATCTCACGCTGAGCATGCAAGCCAGAGAGACAGAGCCGGGCAAGCACGCCGCGAACCCGACGCAGCCCGCCGCGAGGGCGGCTGACGCCGCCGTCCTCGCCGGCGCAGTCGCCGCGACCGTGCTGCTGGCTGCCGCGTTCGTGCGTTCGCCAGCCGAGGCGGCCGCGGGACTCCTGGTGCTGGCCTTGGCGGCGACGTTGGTGCTCGGGCGCCGCCGCCTGGCAGCCGTCAACGTCGGCCATGCCGCCTGGTGGCTCGTGTTGCTGATCCCGCTGACAGCCCTGCTCGGCCCGGCGATCGCGTTCCCCGCGTTCCCGCAGCTCTTCGCGTTCCGCGTGATCACGGTCGCGGCGGCGTTCCTGGTAGTCACGCTGGCGATCGTCGTGCGGCCCCTGCCGCGCTACGGAGCCAAGGTGTTCGTGCTTCTCTTCGCGCTCTGGTACGGCTGGCTCGTGGTCACTCTGCTGTGGGCGCCGGACGTCGCGGAGGGCCTGCGCTACCTCGGCGTAATGGCGTTCATGTATGTCGTCATGGCGGCGATGGCCGCCGCGGGGAGAAACGATCGCAGCCTCCACGCCCTATGCTGGGTGCTGGCCCTCGGCTTCGTGCTGATCCTCGGTTTCTCCATCCTCGAAGCCCGCCTTGGGATCCGCATGCCCACCTCACGGCTCCTCAACGGTCCGCTGAGCCAGCAGTACGCTCTCACCTCCGTCTTCCACAATCAGAACGACCTCGCGACCTTCATCGCCATCAGTTGGCCGTTCGTCCTGACACCGCTCTTCCTGACGCGTCGGCTCGCCTGGAGACTCCTGTCGGTCAGCGGCATTGCCCTCGCCCTGTTTGCGCTCGTGCACACGGGTTCGCGCTCGAGCCTGCTCGCGATCGCCCTCGAGACCCTCGTCCTTGTCATCTGGTTCGCGCGCCTCGGCGCGCGCCTCGACTCGCGCAAAGGCCGAATCGTTGGCGTCACGCTGGCGGCGATCCTGATTGCCGGCGCGTCCTACCTGCTCTTCAACAACAGCGACTCCGCGATGCTGCGTCAGTTCCGCCTCGAGGCGCTCCTGGCCAACGTCCAGGCTGGCCACGGCTCTGGCGATACGCGCATCACGCTCGCGTGGCGGGGACTGGACGCCGTGGGTCACTTCCTTCTGCTCGGGACAGGGCCGGGCAACGCCGAGGTCGTACTGGGCAGTGGGCTCGACGCGCTGAGCCTCGCCAACCTGCACAACTGGTGGCTGGAGGTGTTGGTCAACGGCGGCTTGCCGGCGGCGTTCCTGCAGGCGTTGATCTTCTTCGGTCTGGCCGCCGCCCTTTGGCGCGTCGGCAAGGCCGATCGCGACC